>Ga0207693_10001559_pt1 | contig 20236 bp, 15 predicted proteins | sample LARL81metaG_FD_184347 | JGI IMG/M metagenome (GOLD analysis project Ga0207693, IMG submission 184347) | Corn, switchgrass and miscanthus rhizosphere microbial communities from Kellogg Biological Station, Michigan, USA - LAR L8-1 metaG... | ecosystem: Host-associated > Plants > Roots >...
CCCACGAATCGTGCAGCTGTAGCTCAGTTGGTTAGAGCTCTTGGCTGTGGACCAAGAGGTCGGTGGTTCGAGTCCACCCAGCTGTACCAGCGCCACACTTGTCCAGCCCGGACCATTCATGCTTGGCGAGTTGCAACGAACCGCGCAGCCGCGTTCAGGATGTCGGCGCTCCTTCCGAACGCTTCGAGCGCAGTCTGCGCGTTCGCAACGAGAGTCGTGAGCCGTCCCCTTGCTGAAATGGGGCCGAGCACGCCGACGAGGGTAGCCTTACGGGCGGCCGCATCCTTACCCGTTGCTTTACCCACCGTTGTCGGGTCGCCCTCGACGTCGAGGAGATCGTCAGCGATTTGGAAAGCCTCGCCCACGGCCGAACCATACCGGGCGAGCGCAGCGCGCTGGGATGGATTGGCTTTGCCCAGCATGGCGCCTGCAACACAGGCAAAACGGAGTAGTGCGCCGGTCTTCATGGCCTGCATCGTGCGGACCTCCTGCTCCCCCAGCCGTTTCACTACCACCTCGAAGCGTCCTTCCGCCGCGAGGTCCAACATCTGCCCACCCACCATTCCGCCAAGTCCGGCAGCTCGCGCCAGAGCGTTCACAAGTTGCAGGCGCACGTGCGCCTCGGGATGAGTCTCCGGGCGGGAGAGCACGTCAAAGGCGAAGGTGAGCAGCCCATCTCCGGCAAGGACGGCGGTCGCTTCGTCAAACGCCTTATGTGCTGTTGGACGACCGCGCCTCAGCGCGTCGTCGTCCATGGACGGCAGATCATCGTGCACCAACGAATAGCAATGCACGCATTCCAAAGCGGCGCCGACCATGAGGGCATTTTCTAGCGGCACCCGAAACAGGGCCGCGGATTCGACGGCAAAAAAAGGTCGGAGGCGCTTGCCCCCGCCGAGGCTTGCATATCGCATCGCATCGAGCAGCCGTGCCGGCCTGACCCGCTCGCCCTCTATCGGATTTGGTTGCAGCAGCCCGTCGAGGAGAGATTCGGTCTCACGGGCAATTTGAGCGAGCCGGCGCTGGAACATCTCCTCGATGTCAGCATGAGTTGCCGGTGCATCCATGCGCGTCATTCTCACCGCCACCAGCACTTCCTCACCAGGCAGGCCCGGTATTTGGCCCATTGGGCCCTGCCAGGCCGGTTATAAAAGCCCTGCTCCGCACTTGTTCCTAACCCAATCCGTTGAATATGTTAATTTACTCTCCGAACACCGCACGAGTCTCGTTTCATGCATGCAGTCCATCCGCAGCGCCAGAGGCTGGGTTTCCCTTGACAGCAGAGGTGCTCGCTGCTGCTGCTTTAGCAGTATGGGTCTATCTGCTATTCGGTCGAGGAGCCTTCTGGCTTTGCAGCGAACGTGACAATTGGATCTCCGATCTCCCTATGGAGTGGCCTGCCGTGGCGGCGATTGTGCCTGCACGCAATGAGGCCGGCCTGATCGCCGCAAGCATAGGGTCTTTGGTGCGGCAGGACTACAAGGGAGCCTGGTGCATCATTTTGGTCGACGATGATAGTAGCGACGACACCGTCGCGATTGCGCAGCGGGCGGTGCCTGAAGAGTACAAGGAACGGCTTCGCATCGTGGCCAGTAGAGCGCTTGCAAGCGGCTGGACCGGAAAACTTTGGGCGTTGAAGCAGGGGGTGGGTGCGGCACTCGCAATCGAGCCTCGACCTGAATACCTGCTCCTGACCGATGCCGACATTCTCCATCCCGCGGACTCGGTAACCCGGCTGGTTCAGCACGCAAACCAGAGGCGTCTCGTGCTGCTCTCGCTCATGGTCAAGCTGCACTGCCAAAGCTTTGCCGAGCGTGCCAATGTTCCCGCCTTCATCTTCTTCTTTCAGATGCTCTATCCGTTCAGATGGGTCAATCGTCCGTCCAACAGCGTCGCCGCAGCAGCCGGAGGATGCATGCTGGTGCGTACCGATGCCCTTGCCAGTGCCGGGGGTATCGACCCCGTTCGTGGCGCGCTGATCGATGACTGCGCGCTGGCGAGCGTCCTAAAGCGGCAAGGGCCGATCTGGGTCGCGTTGACCACTCGCGTGTCGAGCATGCGCGAATATCCCACGCTTGCGGACATTCGGGGAATGATCGCACGTTCCGCCTATGCGCAACTGCGCTATTCGCCCCTTCTGCTCGCGGGTACCCTCGGCGGCATGCTACTCACATTTGTCGCGCCAGTGCTCATGGCGCTCTTTGCCAGCGGTGTGCCGCGCGCGCTGGGGCTTCTGAGCTGGGGGATCATGGGGGCTGTATTTCAGCCGATATTGCGGGTTTACCAGCTTTCCCCCTTGTGGGGTTTCGCGCTTCCAGCGATCGCTCTGGAATACCTCGTCTTCACCCTTGATTCCGCCTACGCGTACGCGCGCGGACGCGGGGGAACTTGGAAGGGGCGCGTGCAAGCCAAAGCGTCAGACCTGTGACGATCACAACCCTTGAAGCGCGCTCTGGCAAAAGCCACCGAGACGAGAACTTTCCGGTGGCCTCCCGACTCATTCATCCACGCCATCGCAAGCCCATTCTCGCTTTTTACGAGTTCGTGCGTACGGCGGATGACATCGCCGATCATGCTGGCCTTGCGCCCGCCGACAAGCTCACTCTTCTCGACCGGCTTGAAGCCACCCTTCTGGGGAAGAGCAACGAAGAGCCCGTGGGTGTCGCGCTACGATCGCAGCTTGCAGAACGCCAAATGCCACCTCGGCATGCGCTCGACTTGCTTACCGCATTTCGAATGGACGTGACCAAGCTGCGTTATCGCGACTGGGACGATTTGATCGGATACTGCACTTATTCGGCGATGCCGGTCGGACGTTTCGTCCTCGATGTGCATGAAGAAGAGCGCACGATCTGGCCGGCGAATGATGCGCTTTGCGCCGCCTTGCAGATCATCAATCACTTGCAGGATTGCGGCAAAGACTATCTCGACCTCGGCCGCGTATATATTCCGCTCGAGACCTTTGCGGAGGCCGGTGCACAGGTGGAGTCGCTGGCAGCGCCGACCGCTTCGCCCGCGCTACTCGCTTGCATTCGCAAGCTTGCAGGCCGCACGGCCGGTCTCCTGGTTGAGAGCAAGGGGTTTTCACCGGCGATCAGGGACAGGCGACTCGCTTTGGAGGTTGCTGTCATTCAAGGCCTGGCAGAGCGCCTGGTAAATCTACTGAAACGCCGCGATCCTCTCGGCCAACGTGTCCATCTCGGAATGACCGGAGTCGCTGGGTTTGGCCTTCTTGGGCTAATCTCGGGCGCGATCCGGCGGATTGCTCGGTTCTTTCCGGCCGCTCACAAGCCACAGGGTGCGTGACGTTGACGTTGCCAGCGACTTCGCAAGCGGCTGCCGCCGAGCGGGCTTCCGGCAGCTCGTTTTATATTGCGATGCGCGTTCTGCCGGGCGCGCAACGGCGGGCAATGTTCGAGATCTATTCGTTCTGCAGGCAAGTCGATGACATCGCGGATTCCACCGCATCGCGAGCGCAGCGGCGCGATGAGCTGAAAGAATGGCGGAACGACATCGATGCGCTTTATGCCGGCACACCACGCCCCCGCACCCAGGGTCTCTACGCCCCAGTGCGCGATTTCGGGCTTCGGCGGGAGGATTTCCACTCCATCATCGATGGCATGCAAATGGATGTCATCGCGGACATCCGCTCGCCCGATGAGGCAACGCTCGATCTCTATTGCGACCGGGTGGCGAGCGCGGTGGGTCGCCTGTGCGTCCGCGTTTTCGGAATGAATGAAGGAGATGGATATGCGCTCGCGCACCATCTTGGACGTGCTTTGCAATTGACAAACATCCTGCGCGACCTGGATGAGGATGAGCGGGCAGGACGGCTTTATCTTCCGGCCGAAGCTCTGCGCATGGCCGGCATCTTAACCAGCGATCCGTCCTCGGCCTTGGCGAGCCCGGCGCTCGGAAAGGCCTGCGCGGTGCTTGTGGACCGCGCGCGCGGTCATTTTGCCGAAGCCGAGCTGATCATGGCGCGCAACGCGCGCCGTATCGTGCGCGCTCCACGCATTATGGCCGAGGCGTACCGCGTCATCCTCGATTGCCTGGTCGACCGCGGATGGGACCCGCCGCGCCGGCCCATTCAGCTGCCACGCGCGCGGCTTTTGTGGATCATCATGCGTCACGCCCTTGCCTGATGCCCGGCACGGTCCACGTGATTGGCGCCGGCCTGGCGGGACTCGCCGCTTCTATCCGCCTTGCCACGCGCGGGACAAGCGTCTCGCTGCACGAGGCTGCGGGTCAGGCGGGAGGACGGTGTCGCTCCTATCACGACCCCGTTCTCGACATGGTGATTGACAACGGCAATCACCTTGTTCTCTCAGCCAACCACGCGGCAATGGCCTATCTGGCGGCCATCGACGCCGCCGAAATGCTCGTAGGTCCGGAACATGCGGAGTTTGCGTTCGTGGACCTCGGCAGCAGCGAACGCTGGGTGTTGCGGATCGATGACGGACAGTTGCCGTGGTGGATCTTTGATGAAAGGCGAAGGGTGCCTGGCACGAAGGCTGCCGATTACTTGGCGCTTGTCCGACTGCTGTGGGCGATCGAAGACAAGACAATCTGCCAAACGATAGAATGCGCAGGTCTGCTCTATGAGCGCCTCGCGCGTCCGCTTTGGTTGGCGGCACTCAACACGGCGCCGCACGAGGCGAGCGTGCGGCTTGCGGCGGCTGTGACCCGGGCCACCCTGGGGCGTGGGGGCAAGGCTTGCCGGCCGCTCATTGCGCATGACGGTTTGGGAAATACCTTCGTGGAGCCCGCCTTGCGGTTCCTGCGTGCCCGCGACGTGCCAGTCGTGTTCGGGCATCGGCTGCGCGCTCTCGACTTCAGCAAGGACAGGGTGATAGCTCTCGACTTCGGCGAGGAAAGAATAGACGTCGGCGACGGCGACCGCGTCATCCTGGCCGTGCCGCCCCTGGTCGCCTCTGAGCTCGTTCCGGCCCTTGTGAGTCCAAATGAGTTCCGCGCTATCGTCAACGCGCATTTCAGGATCGATCCTCCCCCGTCGCTTGCGCCGATTGTCGGCGTCGTGAACGGAACGGTGGAGTGGCTCTTCAGCTTCAAGCACAGAGTATCGGTGACCATCAGCGCTGCGGACCGATTGCTCGATACGCCGCGGGAAACGCTGGCCAGGAAAATCTGGGAGGAGGTCGCAATCATCGCGGGACTTCCCAATGCCATGCCGCCGTGGCAAATCGTGCGCGAGCGCCGCGCGACCTTTGCGGCGACGCCGGCCCAGAATGCCAAGCGCCCGGGCAGCGCAACCGCCTGGAGCAATCTTTTCCTCGCAGGCGATTGGACTGATACGGGATTACCGGCGACAATTGAAGGAGCTGTGCGGTCCGGAAACCGCTCGGCAGATCTCGCGGGGCGATTGTGATCGGAATCGTTTCCGAGAGGTGCGCATCTTTGCAGCAATTTTCCCCGCAGGGTCTCGACCCCAGCATCCATGCGGCAACGTCGGCACTCCTTGCGTTGCAACATCCCGATGGTCATTGGGTTTTCGAACTCGAAGCGGACGCTACGATTCCGGCGGAATACGTTCTGTTGCGGCACTATCTGGGCGAACCGCGGGATTCTGAGCTCGAATCGAAGATAGCGGCCTACCTGCGCCGTATCCAAGGCGATCATGGCGGCTGGCCTTTATTCCGCGACGGCGCCTTCGATATGAGCGCGAGCGTCAAGGCGTATTTTGCCCTCAAAATGACCGGTGAGGCTCCCGAGGCACCCACAATGCTGCGTGCGCGCGACGCCATCCGGACGCGCGGTGGCGCTTCCCGGTGCAACGTCTTCACGCGCGTGATGCTGGCACTCTTCGGGTTCATTTCTTGGCGCGCGGTCCCGATCATGCCGGTCGAGATCATGTTGCTGCCGAGGTGGTTTCCATTCCATCTCGACAAGGTCTCCTATTGGAGCCGCACGGTGATCGTCCCGTTGCTGGTTCTGCAGGCGCTCAAACCCAAGGCACGCAATCCCCGGCGAGTGACCATCGACGAGCTTTTCCTTGAGCCACCTGCAGCGGTGGGCAGCGTGCCAAAGGCCCCACAGCAAAGCGCGCTATGGTTCTGGTTCTTTCGTCTCATCGATCTCGTGCTGCACGCCATCGAACCAGCGCTTCCGGTGCGATGGCGGCAGCGCGCGATAAATCGTGCAATCACATGGGTCATCGAGCGGCTCAATGGGGAGGATGGGCTTGGGGGGATTTTCCCTGCAATAGCGAACAGCGTCATGATGTTCGACGCGCTCGGATTTCCCGACACGCATCCGCAGCGGGCATTGGCCCGCAGATCAATCGAGAAGCTCCTCGTGGTGCACGCGGATGAAGCGTACTGCCAGCCCTGTGTATCACCGATCTGGGACACTGCGCTCACCTGCCACGCCTTGCTCGAGGTTGGGGAGCAGCCCGTCCGCGGGCCGATCCGGCAAGCGCTTCAGTGGCTCGCATCCAAGCAGGTCCTCGACCTCCGAGGTGATTGGGCGACATGCCGGCCTGATGTCCGGCCCGGCGGCTGGGCCTTTCAGTACGCCAATCCGTACTACCCCGATGTCGACGACACCGCGGTTGTGGTGATGGCAATGGATCGGGCAGCGGCAGGCGAATTCCGCGTTCCGATCGAGCGGGCGCGAGAATGGATTGTGGGAATGCAGAGTCGCAATGGTGGGTGGGGAGCATTCGATGCGGACAACGCGCATTATTACCTCAACAACATTCCATTCGCCGATCATGGCGCCCTGCTCGACCCTCCCACCGAAGATGTGACCGCGCGCTGCGTCTCCATGCTGATGCAGATCAGCGGATCTGAAAGAAAGAGTCCCGCGGTGCAGTGCGCCCTTGATTATCTGCGCAGAACGCAAAAGGCGGATGGCAGTTGGTATGGGCGCTGGGGGATGAACTACATCTACGGCACCTGGTCGGTATTGTGTGCGCTGAATGCCGCTGGGGTCGGTGCCTCAGCGCCCGAATTCGTCAAGGCGGTCGCCTGGCTCCTTTCCATTCAGAACCTCGATGGCGGCTGGGGTGAGGACGCCGCAAGCTACAAGCTCGACTATCGCGGCTACGAGCGCGCGCCGAGCACGGCCTCCCAGACCGCCTGGGCCTTACTGGGCCTCATGGCGGCGGGCCAGGTCGAGCATCCGGTCGTGCAACGCGGCATAGATTACCTGATACAACTGCAGGACAAGGACGGTTTCTGGCACGAGCCGCACTACACCGCGACCGGGTTTCCGCGTGTGTTCTACCTGCGCTACCATGGCTACTCCGAATTTTTCCCGCTGTGGGCGCTCGCACGCTTCCGCAACTTGAAAGCATCGGGTTCCCGCTCAGTCGGCTTCGGGATGTAGCGTCAAATCGACGCCCCCAGCCGCCTTCCCCGCAGGGCTTGGGAGGTGTCCCCGCAGGGCTTGGGAGGTGAAAGGCGTTGGCGGCACGATGGCCATGGCTTGGAACTGCTGAGCAACGGCCCGTCGAAGGCCGATTTGGCGGGAGCATAAAAAATGCTTGAATTTCCCTCGTTTGCGCCCCATTTTGGCGGCGTGGAGCCGGCGCGGTCGTGCCGATCGCGTCGGCCTAATGCGTTGAAATCCCTGCAATTTGTTGACCGGCGCCGCCCGAGCGGCACCACGTCCGGGGCAACAAGGTGAGCACTCTCGCAGAGGCTGCCGCTCTTTGCATCAATTTCGGTGCATTCGGCAGATGGGTTCGACGCAAGTTGGAGGACTAGAGAGTAGATGGCTCACGACATGGATGGGCTGTTCGAAGAACAGCGCCCACAATCTTCGCTTGTGCGCCGGGACGAACTTATCCAGTTCGGCGAACTGGACGCGCATGACGCGCATATCGTCCCGTCGGGGGAAGAACCTGATCCTGCCGAGGAACAGGATGAGAGCGCTGTGGCGGCCGCGAGTCCGAAGATCGCGACCGAAACGGGCGGCACTGACGGTGTGAAGGACGGTATTGCCGCACCGGTCGGCGTTCGTGAAGCCAATTTTTCCCGCGATCTCATCGACACCTATTTTCGCCAGATGGGCAACGCGGAACTGCTTTCGCGTGAGCAGGAGCTCGCGTTGGCCAAAAGGATCGAGGCCGCGCAGCTGAGCGTTCAGCAATCCCTTTGCGGTGTTCCCATGCTCATCGCGCAGATCGAGCGTTGGGGGCGGGAGTTGGCTGCAGGGAACTTGCGGCTAGGCTCTCTCGTCGATGTTTCGATGCACCAGGGAGACGCCGAAGCTGACGGAGTGATGATATCTCCTGGCGTTCCAACACCGCCCGAGGAGGATGATCCCGACGCGGCTGCCCAACGGGAGGCGAGGTTGCATCGCGAGCTCGGTGCGAGTCTGGCAGATATCTCGGGCGTCGCGTCCGAGATCGGCGCCCTAAGCCGCAAGCAAATCAATGCCGCTCAGCGCGCGAAAGATCTTTCCAAGCGGGATCGAGCGCGAATGCAGGAGTTGCTCTCGAGCTTCAGGAGCAAGATGAGCAACCTTTGGCTGCATCCCGACCGAATTTCGGAGCTGGTCGAGAGTCTCGAACGCGAGCAGCGGATCGTTCATGAGATTGATCAGGAAATAGTGAAGCTCGCCGGACGCTGCGGTGTGGCAAGGCGGGAACTGCTCCAGCATTATCTTGGTCATGAGCTGGATGTCCAATGGATCGAGCACGCATTTGCGCGCCCGACCCGAGCATGGCGCGCCCTTGCGAAGCAGTGCTCCGAGGAGCTCAAGGCATTTCATCGCGAGCTGCTTTCGGTCGCACAGCGCATCGGCTTGCCCGTTGCGGGCGTGCGTGCCGCGGCGGCGGAAGTGGGCCGGGCGCGTCGTGCACTGATACGCGCGCGTGAAGAGATGGTGAAGGCGCATCTGCGGTTGGTGGTGGCAATTGCCAAGAAGTACCGCCGCAACAGCTCGCTCGAGCTTCTGGATCTGATCCAGGAAGGCAACATGGGGCTCATGCACGCGGTCGAAAAGTTCAATCATCGCCGCGGCGTGAAAGTCTCCACCTACGCCGTGTGGTGGATCCGTCAGTCAATCGCCCGTGCTATTGCCGACCAGGGACGCACGATCCGCATCCCCGTCCACATGACGGAAACTGCGACCAAGGTTCTGCGCGAGCGGCGCAAGTTCTCCCAGCAGCAAGGGAGGGAAGCAGGACCTGCCGAGATCGCTGCGCGAACCGGCATGCCTGTCTCGCGCGTCGAGCAGGTGCTTTCGCTTGTTCAGGAACCTACCTCGCTCGATCTTCCCATTGGCGAGGACGGCGACGCGACGCTTGGCGACTTGATCGAAGCCAAGAACACGGTGGACCCCCAAGCAGCGGCTGAAGCGAGTGCGCTTGCGCGATCGGTCACCGAAGCCCTCGCGGAGTTGACGCCGCGAGAGCAGCGGATCCTGCGGATGCGTTTCGGAATTGGCGATTCGAGGGATCATACGCTGGAAGAGGTCGGGCAGGTCTTCGGAGTCACCCGCGAGCGCATTCGGCAAATCGAGGCAAAGGCGCTTGAGAAGCTCCGAGGCAACTCGCTCGCACACAAGCTCGCCACCTTCGCTGAATAGCTGATGCGCTCGCAGGGCGCGGCATGATCGAGCATGGGCCTATCGGCCCTCGCGATGTCCTGTTGGTGGTCGACGTCCAGAATGACTTCTGCTCCGGCGGAAAGCTCGCGGTGCCGGGCGGCGAAGAAGTCGTGCCTGCGCTCAACCGGCTGGCCACGCAATTCGAGCATGTCGTGTTGACGCAGGACTGGCATCCGGCGGGCCACAGTTCTTTCGCATCCAGCCATCCCGGCCGCAGCCCGTACGACACTGTTGAGCTTGCCTACGGTTCCCAAATCCTATGGCCCGACCATTGTGTCCAGGGCACGCCAGGAGCCCAGTTCCGAAAAGAATTGAACATTACTCAGGCCGAGCTCATTTTGCGCAAGGGCTATCATCGCGAGGTAGATTCCTATTCGGCATTCTACGAGAATGACCACAATACCCACACCGGTCTTGCAGGATACTTGCGCGAACGCGGATTGGAGCGGGTGTTCATTGCCGGGCTGGCCTTCGATTTTTGCGTGCGATTCTCAGCCGAGGATGCAAAGCGTGAGGGCTTCAGTGTGGCCGTCGTGGAAGATGCCTCTCGCGGTATCGACGTCAACGGGTCTATTTTTGCCACACGCCAAGCCTTGGCGGGGCTCGGCATTTCCTGCATCAAAGCCAGAGCGTGACTCGCGGGTGCGCAGGCTCGCAACCCCTTGTCACCATGCGCCGACGAGATCCGAAATTCAGTTCGGCTATTGCCTGGCTAAAGATGCTGCAGCGGGGCAGCTGAAAATGCTATCCCCCACTCGCGCCCTTGCTGAAGGGCATCCGCGCAGACCTCGGTGGGAAGGAGACGAGCAGCATGTCAGTGGAAGCAACCACAATGGCAGGCCGACAAATCGGGCGCTCACTGCCGCGGCTCGAGGCCCGCGAGAAGGTCACCGGCAGGGCGGAATACACTCATACCATGCGGGTGCCGGGCATGCTGGTCGGCAAGATCTTTCGCAGCACCGTCGCGCACGGCCGCATCAAGTCGATCCACACAGCTGCAGCAAAAAAAATTCCGGGTGTTCACAGCGTCATCACAGGCGAGGACATCCGCAAGATCATTCCCGACCCCTATTATGGCCCGGCATTCCATGACCAGCCGATCCTTGCGATCGACAAGGTCCGTTTTGTGGGTGAGCCGGTTGCCGTCGTGCTCGCCTACGACGCCCATATTGCCGAAGCAGCCACCCATGAGATTCACGCTCAATATGACGAGCTGCCCGCCGTCTACGACGAAGTGGAGGCGTTGACGTCGCCGGTGACCGTCCATGACGAGCTCCGGCCGGCCGGAAGTTTCGCAGACCTCAAGCACCTCAAGGGACGCAAGGGGACCAATCTCGCCCTCGATGCCAGTCTGCGTCGTGGCGACGTGGAGCAGGCCTTTGCGTCGGCCGCTCACGTTTTCGAGCATACCTTTCGCACCCAGAAATGCCTGCACCTCGCGCTTGAGCCCTTCGCATCGATCGCGGATGCACGGGACTCGGGCGTCACGATCTACACCAGCTCGCAGGGCCCGTCATTTCTCCGGACGGAGATTGCGCGACTGCTCCAGTGCTCGGAAAACCGCGTGCGCATCAAGGTGCCGTTCGTCGGCGGGGGTTACGGCTCAAAAATCTATATCAAGCTCGAGGCCCTGGTCACGGCGCTCTCATTGCTTGCCCGCCGACCGGTAAAGATCGCCTTGACCATGGAAGAGCAATTCTATCAGATCACCAAACATCCAAGCACGCTGCGCATCAAGACGGCTCTGGATAAGGACAAACGCATCACGGCGCGCAGATGCGAGGTCTTCTGGAACGGCGGCGCCTACGCCGATATCGGCCCGCGGGTTACGCAAAAATCGGGATTTGTGGCAGCCGGGCCGTACGATATCGAGAACGTGTGGATCGATTCCTACGCGCTCTATACCCACACGATACCGTCCGGCGCGCTGCGCGGTTTCGGTCTGCCGCAGCTCGCGTGGGCCTACGAGAGCCACACCGATATGGTGGCAAGCGTGCTCAAGCTCGATCCGATCGCCTTCCGACGCAAGAACCTCCTGCGCGAAGGCCGTCCGCACGCAAGCGGCACCATTTTGAAGGATGCCCCGATCGAGGCCGTGCTCGAGCAGGTATGCGAACGGATGCGCTGGCAGGACTCATTCGACCGCGGAAAGGGGAGTGTGCGCCGAGGGAGGGGTCTCGCCATCGCGCTGAAGGCCGCGATCTCGCCCACGACTTCTGTTGCCATGCTCAATGTAGCGGCCGATGGCAGCGTCACTCTCTATTGCGGCACGATAGACATGGGACAAGGCTCCGACACGGGAATGGCGCAGATGGTGGCGGAGCTCCTCAATATTTCCGCCGAGACGGTGAAGGTGGTCCAACGCGACACCGACGTCACTCCCTATGACATGGGCACGCTTGGCTCCCGCTCGCTATTTCACATGGGACATGCGGTGCGGCTCGCGGCCGAGGAAGTGCGCAGCAAGCTCCGGGCGCTGGCACGCGAGGTGGGAGAGCCGGAGGGCAGCAACATCTCCATCGCCGACCTCTTCAGAAAAAAGTATGGAATGCAGGCCGGCAACATCGTCGGCAGCGGCACCTACAAACCCGACTATACGCCCGCCGCGGCGGGTACCGGGCAAAGCACAAACATCACGCCGTTCTGGATGGTGGGCGGGGCAGGTGCGGAGGTTGAGGTCGATACCGAGACCGGGCACGTGCGGGTAGCAAAGGTGGTCAATGTCATCGACTGCGGCAAGCAGATCAATCCGCGTATCGTGGAGACACAGATTTCCGGCGCTTCGATCATGCAGCTCGGTTTCACCATGTTCGAGAACATGCAGCTCGACGGCGGACAGGTCACGAACGCCTCGCTCGCCGATTACAAGATTCCCGGCATCTTGGACCTCCCTCGTATCATGGTGAATGAAACCATCGACGCCTATCAGCACAATGGTCCATTCGGTGCGAAGGGCGCAGGTGAATCCGCGACCATGTGCCTTTCGCCGGCGATTGCAAACGCCATTGATGATGCCGTTGGCGTGCGCCTCACCGAGCTACCCCTCACCCCCGAGGCAGTTTTCCGCGCGCTGCGTACAAAAATGGGCAACCCGCTGGCGCAGGCTTGAACGGCGGCACGTCCCCTATCAAGCGACATGCAGGATTTCCAGTCGCGAAAGGAGAAGAAATGTCAGCTCGGTTGTCTGCGGCGATGCTTATGTTCCTTTCTCAGATCAGCATCGCCTTTGCCGGGGAATGGCCTGCAAGGCCAATCCACGCCATCGTCCCGCAGAGTCCAGGAAGCGCGTTGGACATCGTTCCGCGGGCTCTCTTCGAGCAACTCTCGGCGAGCCTCGGTCAGCCTATCATCGTCGAGAACCGCATCGGCGCCGGAAACACCATCGCCATGGCAGCGGTCGCGCGCGCAGATCCCGACGGCTACACCATCCTGGTGAACTCCTCGACGCACACGGTCGTCCCAGTGACGTACGCCAATCTGCCATTCGACCCTGTGCGCGATTTGCTAGCTGTCATTCCGATCGGCAATATGCCCTTGGTGCTTACGGTTTCCGCATCGAAGGGTTATAAGACTGTCGCTGATCTTGTTGCAGCGGCGAAAGCGAAAAACGGGAGCATGAATTATGTTTCCGGCGGAGCGGGCAGCAGCACGCATTTTTCGGCAGAAGCTTTTCGGCTCGCCGCCGGGTTTCAAGCCGTGCACATTCCGCAGAAGGGCGCGCCCGAAGGACTGACCGAGGTCTTGGCCGATCGCGCAGACTTCTATTTTTCGACGCTGTCCCCCGCCCTTCCATTCTTCAACGATGGCAGGCTGCAGGGCTTGGCCGTTAGCGGCTCGCAGCGGAGCAAGCTGCTGCCGCAATTGCCCACGATTCGAGAAGCGGGGTATCCCGAGGCCGAATTCAATTTCTGGATCGCTCTCTTCGCGCCCGCGAAGACTCCTTCCCAGATTGTAGGCAAGCTGCGGGAAGAAATCGCAAAGGCGCTGCAAAATCCCTCAATGCAGGAGAGACTGGCGCGACTGGGCGTCGATCCTTTGCCGCTCGATCCCCCAGCATTCAACAAGCTCATGGACAATGAAATCGCCGTTAACGCCCGCATTGCCAGCGCGATCGGCATGAAAGTCAACTGACGTGGGCGCGAGCATTCGCGGCAATGGGAGCGGCATGCGTCGGCTCGCAACCATCTGATCCCAAGGGCTGACCGGAGCAAATCGTGGCGCGGAACACGCCTGCAATAGCCATCGTGGGGGCCGGCATTGCAGGACTTACTGCTGCCGCCACCCTTCGCAAGCTCGGGCTGACGCCGCAGATCTACGAGCAAGCTCCCGCGTTCGGCCGTGTGGGCGCGGGCATCCAGCTCAACCCAAATGCCATGAAGGTGGTGCGCGGCCTCGGGCTTGAGCAGCGCATTTGTTCCACAGGCTTCGCACCCCAGGTCGGCTACAATCGCGCCTGGAACAGCGCCGAGGTTACCTACCTGCATCCCATGGGGGACACGATCGAGCGGCGGTTTGGCGCTCCGGACATTTCGTTGCATCGCGCCGAGCTGCACGCCGAGCTCGCCTCGATAAATCCCCTCGAGAGCATCCATTTCAACAAGAAGCTTGCGGGGCTCGATCGGAAGTCCGGTGCTCTCCTGCTCACATTCGCGGATGGCAGCGTGATCGGGGTGGACGCAGTGATCGGGGCGGACGGCGTTCACTCCACGGTGCTCGAGATCCTGCTCGGTGCCGGCGTGCCGCGTTTTACCGGACAAGTTGCATACCGTGCCGTCTATCGCGCTGAGCTACTCGACCGCGAAATCGACGACCGCGTCAAATGGTGGGGTCCGGACCGCCACATCGTGAGCTACAAGGTCAATCCGCGTCGGGACGAGCTTTACTTTATCGCCAGTACGCCCGAGCCCGACTTCAAGATTGAATCCTGGTCGGCCCAGGGAAACCTCGGACAATTGCGCGCGGCGTTTGTCGGCTTTCATCCTGACGCGCGCATCATCCTGGATGCCTGCCCCGAAGTCCGCAAATGGGCGTTGGTGGAACGCGACCCATTGCCGCGATGGAGCGAGGACAGCATCGTGTTGATTGGCGATGCATGCCACCCGATGCTCCCCTATATGGCGCAGGGCGCGGCATCCTCCATGGAGGACGCGGTCGTTCTGGCGCGTTGCCTTTCGCGGGCGGGACTCGACTCCTTTAGCGATGCGTTCTGCGCCTTCGAGCGCAACAGAAAAGAGCGCACGTCGCGCATTCAACTGGGCGCGCGCAAGAACGTCTGGATGCGCACCGCCCCGGATACCAGTTGGCTTTATGACTACGATGCCTGGACGGTGCCGCTGATCTGACGATTATCTCAGCACCACGACGGGCGTGCCGACCTTCACCCGCTGGTAAAGATCCAGGACATCCTGGTTATTCATGCGGATGCAGCCGTAGGAAACAAAGCCGCCGATCGATTCCGGTCTGTTGGTGCCGTGGATCGCGTATTGATCGACGCTGAGCGTCATCGCCGCCGCTCCCATGGGGTTCTCAGAGCTGCCGCCCGGAATGACGTCGGGTAGGCTTGGCTTGTCTCGCCTGACTTCCGCGGGAGGCGACCACGCCGGCTTGATGAATTTGCCGATGATATACGCCACGCCCGTCCACGTCCTGCCGGTCTTGCCTACCCCCACCGGGTAGGTGATCACTTCGCCGTTCTCCAGGACGAAATAGAGCCTACGCGCGCTCGTCTTCACTATGACGGTACCCGGCTCATAGCCGGCAACGGCGGGTGTGCGCGCTTGCGCGGGCGGGTCGATTGAAACAATGAACGCTCCAAGAGCGAGCAAGCCGAGAAGCGATCGCAGTGCCGTACGCATCGGATACCTCCGACTATGCAAAACGACCGGCGCCAAGGTAGAAACGCGAGGCTTCTGGGCCGGTTAGTTGAAAATTGCCCCAAACGGTCGAGACCCAGTTCCGGAGCTTACCGTTCCGAAGCAAGGCACATAGCTTTGTCGCTGGTCCTGCGGCTTCGGTTCACGCGCTCTGAGCGGCTATCGGACGCGATATGTTCTGGGAGAATATGTCTAACGGATTGCTAGCGGCACCATTGGGCAAATCTCCGGAAGTTGGCCCCCCCGCTCTCGGTGGACGATATGGAGGCGCATCGCGCCTTGGGCCTGGATCTGCCCGGTTGGGCGGATGCCGTTCGTAGCTACTGCCGCACCACCCATACCAGTCGGTCTGGCCTGGGCGCTCGCGGTTGCCTGAGGCCAGCTTCTTGGTAGCGTAGGGGACCAAGCGTATCTTGCTCGAATATGCTGCGGCAGCGTTAGCAATGACCGGGGTTTGGCTTCCTTCTCTCTATTCGCGAGCCCCTATCCGGGCAGCGAGGCAAGGCGCCGCCCAATTCGGAGGCTCATGACGACAATGCGTGCCCCGAATCCATACGAAGCGGATTCACGCCTCGCACGATGGATGAGAGCCGCCTTGGTCGGATGCTTCGTTGTCGCCCTGACCGCCGCGGGTCTGTTTGCCTATCGGTACTTTACCCTGCCGCGGACCATGACGGTCGCCGCGGGAGCAGTCGACGGCGAACCGGTTCGGCTGATGTCGGCGATTGCCGGCCGGCTGACGAAAAGCAATTCGAGCATTCGTCTCAAGATTGTTGCCTTGGGCACCGCTCTCGAATCAGCCAAAGCATTTTCAGCCGGAGAGGCCGATCTCGCGATTGTTCGCGCCGACGTGGGAGATTTGTCGAATGCCCGCACGGTCGTCGTCGTCAGTTATGGGGTGGTATTGCTTGTTGTGCCGCCGGGCTCTTCTGGAACCATGGAGAGCCTCAAGGGAAAGACGATTGGGGTTGTCGGCGAGGAGATTAATCGCAGAGTGGTCGAGGTGCTCGGTCGCGAATATGATTTCGCCGGCGCGAAGATCCGCGTCAAGGACATTGCGGTGGCAGATGCTCAGCAGGCGTTTCGATCGCGGCAAGTGAGCGCCTTGCTCGTGGTCACGCCTACCTCGGAGAGATATCTCGCACTGATTCGCGGGGTTTTTGCAGGAGACCCCAAGCGCAGACCGCAACTGCTGCCGATCGAATCCGCCGAGGCAATTGCCAACACCGCACAAGCCTATGAGAGCTATGAGTTGCCGAAAGGCACCCTGCGCGGCTCGCCGCCCGTCCCCGACGAGGACCTCACGACGCTGCGCGTTCCCTATTATCTCGTCGCCAACAAGAATATTCACGAGAATGCGATCGCCGAGCTGACGAAGGTGATCATGGATGCGCGCAGAGACCTCCTGGCCGAGTATCCGCTTCTGGCACAGGTTAGCGCACCCAGCACCGACAAGGACGCATACATTCCAGTGCATCCTGGAGCCGCGGCTTTCTACGAGGACACCCAGCAACCCTTTCTGGATAAATACGGCAACGAGCTCTTCCTTATTCCCATGGCGCTCGGTTTGATAGCTTCCCTTATCGCCGCCGCCCGGAAATTCGTCGGATTCGACTCCGAAAATGCCGCGAGCGTGCTGGAACCCCTTCATGCCCTGGCTGGTCCGATTCGTCACGCCCGCAGCGAAGCCGAATTAGGTGCGATCGAGGAGGAGATCGATGACATCATCAGTACGCAGCTTCGCAGCCCTCCAAACGGCAAGAACCGAGCCGCGAATGCCGCCGCGCTGAGCCTCGCGGCGCAACGGCTGGAGCGCTTGATTCAGTACCGCAGAGCCATGCTCCCCCCGAGCTGAACTACAGCGCGTCCCGGTGTTGTTGTTGCATGAGCACGCTCTCGCCTCTTTCACCGACAAACTCCGGTTGAGCCGGCAACCGCTGATCGCGAGGAGGATCGGGAGCTTATAGCTGAATACGTTATTCAGGCTGTATTCACGCTCACTATTGTACTCTGATTCCAATGTTCGCAGATACGACCTCGGATAGGAGTGCGCTGCGGACGCGCGGGGGGCGCTATCCGACCCCGCCACGAGGGCCGCCCAGCAATGGGCGGCTCTTGCCTCCGCCGTTCCATTTGCGCGGCAACTGAGCAAAAGCGCTAGCTCCTCCTCGTCACGATCGCGTCGAGCGTGACGCGCTGCCGGCGGAGATCGCTTGCATTATGCGCACGGGCGTGAGCGGCAGATCGTGCACTTCCGCGCCAACCGCGCACAGGGCGTCATTGATGGCGCAGAGAATTGCCGCAGGGGGGCCGACGGCGCCGCCTTCGCCGATACCCTTGACACCAAACTCGGTATGCGGAGATGGCGTTTCCATGTGCAACACCCGGATGGGCGGCACTTCGGTCGCGCCGGGCAGGAAATAATCGAGCAAGCTTGACGCCAAAGGCTGGCCGTGGGCATCGAACGGCATGGCTTCCAGCAGGCATGTCCCAATGCCTTGCGCCGTGCCGCCACACACTTGGCCATCGACGATCATCGCATTGACGAGCTTGCCACCGTCTTCCACGACCACGTAGTCAAGGATTTCGACGTGTCCGCTGCCCACGTCGACCGCGACGAAGGCGGCATGCGTGGCATAGCTGAAGGTCCCGGAGTCGTGCGCCGGACGATAGCCGGCAGTGACCTCCAATCCGCCGCGGTCGACATCGGGCGGGAGGTTCTGGGGTTGCAGGTACCAGGCTCGCGCTATTTCGCGCAGCCCTAGGCTGGCGCCGCTCGCGTGCACGCGCCCGTTGGCAAGAAGCGTGTTGCTGGGTTCCGCCTGCAGCAGCCACGCACCTATCCGCTTGACCCGCTCGCTCAGTAAACGCGACGCCTCGGCAACAGCGCCGCCCGCCATTACGATCGAACGCGAGCCCCAGGTCCCAGTCGAGAAAGGGCAGTACAGGGTGTCTCCCTGGAGCACCTTGATCCGCTCAAACTCGATTCCGAGGATCTCATGCGCGACTTGCGCCAATGTGGTTTCGTGCCCCTGCCCGTGCGAATGGGTACCGACGCGAATTTCAAGGCCGGCATCGGCGGTGAGCCGCACGGTCGCCTGCTCATGTCCCGGCACCACGGGGCGGCCCCAATTGGAGAGGACGGCGGTCCCCATCGCGCCTTGCTCGCAGAAGATCGAGAATCCCACCCCGATCAGGCGCTCGTCCAGTTCGCCCCTTCGTTGCCGCTCGCGAATAGCGGGTAGCCCGATCGCCGCTACTGCCCGGCGCAGGGATTGCGGATAATCGCCGCCATCGAGTGGCTTCTTGACTACGTTTGTGAATGGCATCTGCTCCGGCTGCACGAGATTTCTCAATCGCACTTCGTAGGGTTCGAGACCGGATTGCCTGGCGATTGCATCCATGACGGCTTCGATCGCCAGGCACACGCCGCTGCGCGCGACCCCGCGATACGGAAGGATCGGGCACTTGTTGGTGGCCACGGCGGCGGAGTGACAGCGGTACAGGTTGAAATCGTAGGGTCCCGGCAACAGGCTCGCCACCTGCGCGGCTTCGAGCGCGGACGAGATCGGATACACGGAGTATGCGCCAGCGTCGACGTTGGCGACGCAGTCGAGCGCCAACAGCCGGCCGTCCTCATTGGCGTAGCCGGTGATGCGGTAATGGTGCTCGCGGCAATTGGCATTCGCGCTCAGCCGCTCGCGCGCATCCTCTAGCCAGCGAACCGGCGTTGCGACATGCAATGCGAGCCAGGCCACCGCAACTTCTTCGCGACACAGCAGACCTTTGTAGCCAAATCCACCGCCGACATCGGGTGAGATCACGCGAATAGAGCTGTCGCTCAGGCCCAGGCAATCGGCCACACCGCGCTGCACGATGTGCGGCATCTGTGTTGCGCTGACGATTGTGAGAAAGCCGAGGCGGGGGTCCCGATAAGCGAGCACCCCCCTCCCCTCGATCGGGAACATGCATTGGCGCGCGGTGCGGATTTCGCGCGTGACCTTGATCGGCGCGCTCTCGGCGAGCCGCTCGATCTCCCCGCCGGTGCTGTCTTCGATAAACTCGATGAAGACGTTGTCGCCCCACTCCTTGTGGACCAGTGGCGCTCCCTCTCGCCGGCCAGCCAGCATGTCCACAACCGGCTCCAGTTCCTCGTAGTCGACCCGCACGGCGGCGGCAATGTCCTCGGCTTGCGCGCGCGAGGGAGCAACGCACGCGGCCACGAGCTCACCCACGTAGCGGACTTCGTTACCGGCTAGAATTGGCTCGCGGCAATGCTTGAAACCGCTCAACGCGGTTGCCGCCGCGATGGGTTTGACGTCGGTCAGATCTTTTGCCGTGAAGACCGCGCGCCTGTTCTCGTCGGGGATGTGCACATGGCGGATGTGCCCGTTTGCTACCGAGCTTCGCACAAAGACGACATCGAGAGCACCGGGAAAATGAAAATCCGCGACATATTGGCCGCGGCCGCGCAAAAATCGGTCGTCTTCCTTTCGCGGAACGCACGCGCCGACTCCATGGCCAGACATGTGCAAGCTCTATTATGGTATCAGCACGCTGTGAAGACGCCTTTACCCTGCTACGTGAATTACTCGACTACGCTCAGCCAGTCGGTTTCGTTCTGACATCCATCTCGGAGTAGCCCATGCCCGACGATATTTCCCCCGATCGCGTGACGGCCGTCGCGGCCGCGGCACGCGTGCCGCTCGCGCCGAACGACGCGGCCCGCATCGCGCGTGCGGTTGCGCCTGTGGCCGCGCGCTTCGCCGCCGCCAAGGTCAATC
>Ga0207693_10001560_pt1 | contig 20234 bp, 17 predicted proteins | sample LARL81metaG_FD_184347 | JGI IMG/M metagenome (GOLD analysis project Ga0207693, IMG submission 184347) | Corn, switchgrass and miscanthus rhizosphere microbial communities from Kellogg Biological Station, Michigan, USA - LAR L8-1 metaG... | ecosystem: Host-associated > Plants > Roots >...
GCCCGTCACTCGCTTCCGGCCCCGCTGCGCCACGGCGCGCATGTCAAGGACTCGAACGGGGTCGAGGTCCGGGTGCGCGCCCCGGCGCTGATTCCCGGGATTCCCGCGGTGCCGGTTACCGCGCGGGCAGGATTGGACGCCGGCGATGGCTCGTGAGGAGGGCCAGGCCAGCCTCGAGCTCCTGGCCGGCATCCCCGCGCTGGTGCTCGCCGGGTTCGTGGCGCTCCAGCTGCTCGCGACCGGCTACTCGCTGACCCTCGCCGACGGCGCCGCCGAGGCCGGCGCGATGGCACTGGCCGCCGGCAAGCCCGCGGGGCCGGCCGTCCGCGGTGCCCTTCCGGGGTGGGCGCGCGGACGGAGCGACGTCGACGTCGACGGCGGCCGCCTCACCGTCCGCCTCCGGCCGCCGTCACCGCTGTCCGCTGTGGCGCACGAGCTGGCGGTGAGCTCCTCGACCTGGGTCAGGAGGCCTGACGGATGAGCGGCGACCGGGCAGCTGCGGATCTCGTGCTCGCCACGAGCCTTGGCGAGGCGAAGGGCGGCCTGGCGGTGGCGGCGGCCGTTGGCGTCGCGCTGAGCCGGGCGCGGCCTTCAGTGCTCGTCGTCGAGCTCGGCGGGCCCGGCCGTCGCGGGCCGACCATGCTCGCGGCGGGGGCTGCCCGGGAACTCGAGGACGCGCTGCGCTCGGACGGGTTCGAGCGGGTCGCCGCCCGCGGTCGGGTGTGCTGGCTCGGCCTCGGCTCCGGCGATGACGCGCTGGCCGAGCTCGGCCGGGCCGTCGCCGCGCTGCCTCCGGAGGCCGTTGCCGTGGCGCACCTCCCGGCGGGCTTGTGGCAGTCGGCGCTGGGAGGGCCGACGAGGAGGCCGGTCGCCGCGCTCCTCCGGGCTGATCTCCCGGTGGATCGTTCGCTGACCGCGATGACCGTGATCGAGCTCCGCGCTCGCGGCGTCCCCGTCCGGGTTGCCTCGCGGCCGCTCGGGCGCGTGGCGGCACGGCGCGCGCTCGCCGGTCTCGAGGCGGGTGGCGCCGCCTCGCAGCGCTCCGCGCGCCTGGCGCGAGGACTGGAGGCCCGAGGCCCGCACGGGCGTCGCGCTCCGCGCCCGCGGCGCGGCTCGCTGATGGCCGAACGCGGGCAGGCGCTCATGATGGTGGTCGCCGCGGCCTTCGCACTGCTCTTCTGCGCGGCGATCCTGGCGGCCATCGGCGGCGCCGTAACCGGAACGGCGCGGACTCAGCGCGCGGCCGACCTCGCCGCCCTGTCCGGTGCGCGCTCCCTGCGCGACGACTTCACGCGGCTGTTCGTCCCGGCGCGGCTGCCGAGCGGTGCTTCGAATCCGCAGCACCTGGACAAGGGCGAGTACCTCGACCGGGCGGCAGCCGCGGCGCGCCAGGCGGCCATGCGCAACGGGGTGGACCCGGACCGGCTCCGCGTCGCCTTCCCTGACCGAGATTCGTTCGCTCCCGTGCGGGTGAAGGCGTCCGTCACGGCGACGCTCGAAACGCACGGGATGCCCGGGCGCCCGTCGAAACGCCCGGTCCGGATCGAGGAGAGCGGGGAGGCGGAGGCATCGCCTCCGGTCGCCGCCGGGACGGCGCCGACGATGGCGACCGGGGGCGGCTACTCCGGGCCGCTCGTCTACAGGCAGGGCAAGCCGATGCGCCCGGACGTCGCCGACGCATTCGACCGCATGGCCGCCGCCGCGAAGGCCGACGGCATCTCCCTGGTGATCAACTCGGCGTTCCGGTCCGATGCCGAGCAGGCCGAGCTGTGGGAGCAGAACCCCGACCCGCGGTGGGTGGCGCCTCCGGGGCAGTCGCTGCATCGCTGCGCCACGGAGCTCGACCTGGGCCCGCCATCGGCGTACTCGTGGCTGGCGGCGCACACCGGAGAGTTCGACTTCCTCCAGCGCTACAGCTGGGAGGCGTGGCACTTTGGCTTTACCGGCGGCCCGGCCCCGTGCTCCAGCGCCGGAGACGCAGTCGGGATGGCGGCCGGCGGCGGTGAGCCGGAGCCCGGCGGAGGGCTGCAGTCGTTCGTCCCGGACCGGTTCCGTGAGCCGATCCTGCGCTCCGCTTCGCGGTGGAACGTCTCAGCAGGGCTACTCGCCGCTCAGCTGATGGCCGAGTCCAACTTCAATCCCTTCGCCGTGTCGTCGGCAGGGGCGCAGGGGATCGCGCAGTTCATGCCGGGGACGGCCGCCCTCTACGGCCTCGACGACCCGTTCGACGCGCCGGCCGCGATCGACGCCCAGGCCCACCTGATGTCGGACCTCCTGGAGGAGTTCGGCGGCTCGACGTCCCTCGCCCTGGCCGCGTACAACGCGGGACCGGGGGCGGTGGAGGGGTGTCAATGCGTGCCGGACATTCCCGAGACGGAGGCGTACGTGGCCCGCATCCTCGGCCTGATGGGCGGCGCGGGGGAGCTGGTCACCCCGTCGCTGGAGGTGCGGCTCGTCGGGTGAGCAGCCCTCGCTCCGGGTGCCGGTGGGCCGTCAGCCGCCGACGATGGCGTATCGCGAGGCTCAGCGCAGCGAGCGCTCGGGGTTCGTGTACGGCACGTAGTCGCGGCACGGCTCGCCGCGCAGGCCTGGACAGGGGGGCAACCCGGTCGGGGCCGAGACGCCGGAGACGACCGGCAGTAGCAGCTTCGACGGCATGTCCTTCGAGTGGGCGAGCATCACGTTGACCGGCTTGGTGGGGTCGGTCTGGTCGAACGCCCACACCGGCTGGTCGCCGCCGGGCGCCTGGATCGTCACGCGGAGGCGGGATCCCTTCCGGTACATGTGGCCCTCGTAGTAGAGGGGGATGGTCACCTTGGCCCACTTGCCCGCGGGCAGCGGCTTGGTGTCCGACTTGCGGAAGCTCGGGACCGGCTCGAGCTTGGTGCTCTTCTTCTGGTCGAGCTTGCGCTCGCTCGCCCTGAGCCAGCCGCTCTGCACGAAGGTCTCCTTGCCGTCCGGTCTCACCTCGGAGACGGTCGCCTGCAGGTCGACGCTGGGGGCCGCCGCCTGGATCCATGCCTTGAGCGCGCCGGCGCCGATCACGGCCGTGTCCTTGCTCAGCGGCTTGCTGACGTAGGAGAGCGCGTGGCCGGCCGGGCTCTGCGCCCACTGGTAGTCGGGCGTCGCCGTCCACAGGCCACCTGGGCCGGAGCCCGTGTCGCCGGTGAAGTCGGTCGGCGGCCTCGCTGCCGGGTCCCAGTTGAAGGTCTCGGCGCCGGACGCAGCTCCCTTGTCGTGGCTCAGGGCACCGTTGTTGCCCAGGTACCAGGAGCGAGCCTGGGTGCCCGGCGGCGGGAAGCGCTTGAACGACTTCCTGAAGCCCTCGACCGGGGCGCCCGGCTGATCGCCGCCGGCTCCGTTGTCGAACAGGATTCGCACCGACGGCGACTTCTCGAACGCGGCTAGGGCGGAGGCGTAGTCGGGCTTCTGCTGGATCGGGTCGTTGGGCAGGTGGACGCCGTCGACGCCCATCACGGATTTGTAGATGGCTGGCACCACGGCCTTCTGGCCCGAGCTGAGCTCGGGTTTCTGCTGCGCGACGAAGAGCTCTAAGAAGTCGTACCAGCGGTTGAACGTCCTCGGGTCGAGCGAGTCGACGTGCACGCCGTTCGTGAACGTGAACCACTTATGGTCGGTGCCGGTGAAGTGCGAGGGCAGGGAGGGGCAGTGCCCGCCGGTCTGCTCGTCGGTCCACTGGCAGGCCATGAAGACCGGGGCGTGGATCTTGTGGACGAAGGTGATCGGCGACAGCGGGTCGGCGACCTTCGCGCGGTAGTAGTTGTTGCGCTCGATCTTCTTGATCAGGTTGACCGCTTCGGGGTGCAGGTCCTGGTTGGCCGCGCAGACCTTGTCGCCGTCCTGGATCTGTTGGTAAGCCCAGGGCTGGCCACTGGTGGGCGACGCGACCTCCGCGTCGTGCACGCGGTCCTCGGCCCACGGCACGGCGAAGCCCGTGTTGAGGACGCCGCCGGGATACAGCGTCGTTTGGGTGTTGTCGATCACCGAGAGCGGCGCGATCGCGGCCAGGTGCGGCGGGTTGGTCTGGCCGACGAAGAGCTGGCTGATGCCGCCGTAGGACACTCCCATCATCCCGACCTCGCCGTGGAGCACCCAGGGCTGGCGGGCGACGGTCTCGACCACGTCGTAGCCGTCCAGCGACTGGAGCCGCTCGAAGTAGTCGAAGGCCCCGCCCGAGCACCCGGTGCCGCGCATGTTCACGTCGACCACCGCGAAGCCGAGGATCTGGGCGATCGGCTGGATCGAGCTCTGCGGCCCGCTGGGGTCGGCGTAGCCGTAGCCCGAGTACTCGACCAGCGTCGGGTAGGGACCCTGGTCCGCCGGGCCCGGGAGGTGGACGTCGATCGCGAGCTTGGTGCCGTCCCGAGTAGTGAGGTAGCCGTAGCCGCCGGCGGGCAGCGTCTGGTTGTAGATCTTCGTGTTGGGAGGGGCAGGCCGGTCCGTGAGGACCTTGAACTTCGGCGATTCGGCGCCTCCGGACTCGCGGACGCGGTAGCCGCCGCCCGGCGCAACGCGCCGGTAGACGATCCCGCCGAGGGATCCCGCCGTCTTCGTCTGGACGACGTTGCCGTTGCCGTCGACCAGCTTCAGCCTCTGGCCGGGCTTGGCGCCGGTGAGCTCAACCTGCTGGGCGCTGCCGCGAACGGTGAAGGGAACCTGGAGGACGCCGCGGTCGGAAGCGCTCGCGAGGGCCGCGAAGACCAGCACGGTCGCCGCCACCGATCCAAGGATCGCTGCCGTGACTCCTGCCCGCCCGTGTACCCGTTCCGTGGGCCGCACTGACGAAGACTCTACCGCTCCTGGCTGGTCGGCCAAAGCCGATGTGGCCATCGCGGCCCCAAACCGCGTGTAACTTCCACTCGACAGTGCCCGCAGAGACCGAATCCGCGCGGCGACCTGGCCGCCCCGCCGCGGCGACGCGCGAGCAGGTGCTGGACGCCGCGCTCTACCGCTACCTGCGCGGCCGCCGCGTGGACATCCAGGCGATCGCAGCGGAGCTCGGGCTCGGCCGAGCCACGGTCCACCGCTGGTTCGGGACTCGCGAGGCGCTCATCGGGGAGGTCGTCGTGCGTGCCTCGGCCCCCGTGCTGGATGAGGCCCGCGCGAAGGCCGGCGGCACCGGGGGGCCCGCGCTCCTCGAGACCTTCGACCGGTTCAATCGCAGCCTGGCCGACGCGCCGGCTCTGCGCCAGTTCGTGGAAGCCGAACGGGAGGCGGCGCTGCGGATTATCACGTCCCGCAACGGCGTCGTCCAGCCGCGGATGGTCGAGATGATCACCGAGCTCATCTCGGACGAGGTCGAATCCGGGGCCTACGAGCCGCCGGTGGAGCCGGCCGTCCTCTCGTACGCGATCGTGCGCCTGGCCGAGGCGTTCCTCTTCAACGACACGGCGCTCGGCTCACGGGGCGACCTCGACCGGCTGCGAGAGGTCGAGGCGGCGCTGCTGCACGTCGCGCCCTGACCCGCCCGCGGGGCGGGCGAGCGCATAAGCTCCCGTCGATGGAACCCGTTCAGGTCGAAGGGATCGAGCAGCTGCAGGAGCTGATCGGCCGCGAGCTCGGCCCGACTGAGTGGCTCGAGATCACGCAGGAGGACATCGACAAGTTCGCCGACGTCTCCCGCGACCACCAGTGGATCCACGTCGACACCGAGCGCGCCGCCAAGGAGAGCCCCTACGGCACCACCGTCGCGCACGGCGACCTGACGCTCTCGCTGATCGAGCATCTCCGCCCGCAGCTGATTCGCAACACGGGCGTGAAGATGGGGATCAACTACGGCTTCGACAAGGTCCGATTCCCGGCTGCGGTGCCCGCCGGCTCCCGCATCCGGGCGCGCGCCGAGGTCGTCTCCGTCAAGGAGCTCGGCGACGGGTGGTGGCACGTCGTGACCAAGTTCACCGTCGAGGGTGAGGGTCAGGACAAGCCCGTATGCGTGGCCGAGAGTGTCGGCCGCGCCCTTATCGGCTGAACGAGCCGGCCGCTACTGAACGGTGAGCGTGCCCTTCATGCCCGCTGCCTCGTGGGAGTCCACGCTGCAGTAGAAGGTGTAGCTACCGGACTTCAGGTTGCTCAGGTCGAGCGTCGTCTTGCCTCCGGTGACCACCTGTGAGCACCCGAGCTTCTTGCCGTTCGGGTCCTGGACGCAGACGTCGTGTCCGAGCGCGGAGTTCGGGTTGTTGAAGTCGATCGTCACGTTGCCCGCCTTCGCCGACAGCGAGGTCGTGTCGTAGGCGATCTGACTGGGGTCGGCGGCGAGGCTGACCGACGAGCTCGCGCCACCACCACCGCTACTGCTTCCTCCGCCACCCCCGCTGCTGGCAGCGGTCGTGGTCGGCGTGCTGGTGGAGCTGCTGCTTCCGCCGCAGGCGACCAGGGCGAGCGACGCGACGGCTGCAAGGCCAAAGGTCAGCGCGAGCTTCTTCATCAATCCCTCCGATACTTTGCTGGCAGGCGTGCGTGAGTGTATACCCAGGTTTCTTAGGCCGGGTTCAACGCGCGCCGGCTCCTGACAGGCGGCTTCGCGCGTGCTCAGCGGCCCTGGAACTCGGCCTGGCGGCCGTCCAGGAAGGCGGTGACGCCCTCGCGGAGGTCCTCGGTGGCCATGCTGTCCGCGATGCCGTGCCGCTCCAGCTGGAGGTGGTCCGTGAGACTGTTCTCGAGGCTCTGGCCCACCAGGAGCTTGGACATCCGCACGTAGTGGGGAGCCCTGGCCGCCAGCGCGGTGGCGCGCTCACGGGCGGTGTCCAGGAGCTCGTCGGCGGGCACGACCTCCGAGACGATCCCGTCCTCACGAGCCTGCACGGCGTTGAGGATCGGGTCCTCGAGGAGCAGCTGCAGCGCCCGCGACGGTCCCACGACCCGCGGCAGGAAATAGGTCATCCCTCCGTCCGGGGAGGCGCCGATCCGTCCGTAAGCACAGACGAACGCGGCGTCTTCCGAAGCGATCCTGATGTCGCACATCAGGGCGAGCGAGAAGCCGGCGCCGGCAGCCACCCCGTTGATCGCGCCGATCACCGGATACGGGATGCGCCGGAAGTCGACGATCGCCTGGTGGAGCACCTCGGCTCCGTGGCGAACGTCGGCGGACAGGTACTCCCCCGACTCCTCCAGGCCGCGCTTGAACCAGGTCACGTCGCCGCCGGCGGAGAAGGCCCGGCCAGCACCGGTGACGATCAGGCCGCGCAGGGCGGCGCGGTCGGCCAGCCATCCGGCCGCGGTGACCAGTTCGCCGATCAGCTCCGGGCTCATGGCGTTGAGCACCTTGGGGCGATTGAGGGTGAGCGTCCCGATGTCGCCGTTGACGTCGATGCTGATGGTCTCGAGCTGGGGTGGCGCGGGTGCTTCGGCTGTGGTCATCGGGGCTCCAGAGGTCGGCGTCCAAACGTGAACGGAATGTGTATTTGGCCAGCGGGCCGGGAGCCTAACCTTGTCTTAGGTATGGCGGACCAGCCACACAGCCTCGACGAGCAACGAAAGCAGCTGCCCGACTCGCCTGGCGTCTACATGTTCAAGGACGCGGACGGCGGCGTGCTCTATGTCGGCAAGGCGACCTCGATCCGCAAGCGGGTCACCTCGCACTTCTCGGGGCCGCACCGAGGCGGCTTCGACTTCATCGGCCGGGTGGGCTCGATCGACTTCCTCGTCACGGAGACCGAGGCCGAGGCGCTGCTGGCCGAGCAGCAGTTCATCAAGCGCCATCGCCCGAAGTTCAACATCCGGCTGCGCGACGACAAGTCGTACCCGTACATCGGCGTAAGTCTCGACGAGGAGTTCCCGCGCGTCTACTTCACCCGCGAGCGCCACCGCTCGGGCCGCGTGTACTTCGGGCCGTTCTCGAGCGCCCGCCGGGTCCGCGAGACGCTCGACCTGCTGGGGAAGCTGTTCCAGTACCGCACCTGCGAGGGGCCCGAGCCCGGCCGGCGGTCGGGCGTGCCCTGCCTGGACTACTACATCAAGCGCTGCCAGGCGCCCTGCGTGGGCTACATCGACCGCGAGGAGTACAGGCGAAACATCGAGGCGATCGTGGACTTCCTCTCCGGCCGCTATCGCGACGTCGAGCGTGACCTCGAGCGCAAGATGACCGAGGCGTCCGACGCGGAGGAGTTCGAGCGAGCCGCGACCTACCGGGACCGCCTCGAGGCCGTGCGGTCGCTGATGCAGCGGCGCAGCGTCGCCGGCGAGTCGCTCGAGACCGCCGATCTGATCGCGGTGGCCGTCGAGGGCACGGGTGCGAACGCCCAGGTCTTCCAGGTGCGCGACGGAGTGCTCGCGGAACGCCAGGGCTTCTACCTGGCGAACGAGGGCGAGCGTGGGGAGACGGAGGTGACGGAGGAGTTCATCGCGCAGTACTACTCCGCGGTGCCGGCGGTGCCCAGGCTCGTGGTCGTCGGCCAGGCGGTGTCCGACCGGGTCGAGCTGCTGGAGGAGGCGCTCTCGACCCGTCGCGGCGGCCCGGTCGAGGTGCGCGTCTCCGAGCGTGGGGACAAGCGGCGCCTCCGCGAGCTCGCAGAGCGCAACGCGCGCCTAGCGCTCGCGCAGGACAAGCTGCGCCAGGAGCGCCGGCGACAGCAGCGGGTGGACGCGCTCGCCGCGCTGCAGGACGCGCTCGAGCTCGACTCGCTGCCCGTCCGGATCGAGGGGTTCGACATCTCCAACCTCGGCCCCGACCACACCGTGGCCTCGATGGTCGTGTTCGAGGCAGGAGCGCCGAAGAAGTCCGACTACCGCCGGTTCAAGGTCAGGGGCGATCGTCGGGGCGGGGACCCCGCCGCCCCCGCATCCGGCCAAAGCCGGATGACCGGTCGCACTTCGGGCTCCCTGGAAGCAGAGGAGGAGGCGGGCAGTTATTCCGGCCCCGACGATTTCGCCTCCGTTGAGGAGGTGCTCGGCCGTCGCGCGGCGCGCTTCCTCGAGCAGGCGGACCTGTCGCCTCACGACGCCGAGCGCGACGAGGGCTTCGCCGCGCTGCCCGACCTGATCGTGATCGACGGTGGCAAGGGGCAGCTCTCGGCGGGCATGCGCGCCCTCGCGCCGCTCGCCGAGCGGGGCGTCGCGGTGGTCGGGCTCGCGAAGCGGATCGAGGAGGTCTTCGTTCCGGGCCGCTCGGCCCCGCTCCCGATCGAGGACGACTCGGAAGCCCTGCGGCTGCTCCAGCGGGTGCGCGACGAGGCGCACCGGTTCGCGATCGAGTTCCACCGGCAGCGGCGCGACCAGTCGATGACGCGTTCCCTGCTCGACGAGCTGCCGGGCGTGGGGCCGGTCCGCAAGCGGGCGCTGCTCACGCACTTCGGCTCGCCCGAGCGGCTGGTCGGAGCGAGCCGCGAGGAGCTCGAGGCCGTCCCCGGCATCCCGGGAAAGCTCGCCCGCGACATCCATCGCCAGCTGCACAAGACCGGCGGATGAGCGACTCCCTGGACAACTCGAAGGGCGGGGCCGTCGAGGGCAGGCCGCATGTCGACCTCGTCGTGATCACCGGGTACTCCGGCGCCGGCAAGTCGGAGGCGATCGCGGCGTTCGAGGACGGCGGCTACTTCTGCATCGACAACCTCCCGCCGCGGATGATCGGCTCGCTCGGCGAGCTCTTCCGCCACGAGGGGAGCGGCGTCCGGCGCGCCGCGATCGTCTCGGACGTGCGCGGCGGCGAGTACTTCGAGGAGCTTGTCGAGGTCCTCGGGAACCTCACGGAGGCGGGTCTGGAACCCACGGTGCTCTTCCTCGAGGCCGACGAGGAGACGCTCATGGACCGGTTCAAGGAGACGCGCAGGCGCCATCCCCTGGCGCCGAACGGGCGCGTGCTCGAGGGGATCCGGGCCGAGCGCGAGGTGCTCGGGCCGCTCCGCGAGCACGCGGACGTGGTGATGGACACGAGCGACCTGACCGGCGCGATGCTCCGCCGCCGGGTCGTGACCGAGCTCCTCGGGCCGAAGGGCGCGTCGGGTCGCCTGGCGCTCACCGTGATCACCTTCGGATTCAAGAACGGCCCGCCACGCGAAGCCGATCTGCTGCTCGACGTCCGCTTCCTGCCCAATCCGCACTACCGCGAGGACCTGCGACCCCTGACCGGGAGGGACCAACGGGTGGTCGAGTACGTGGAGGCCGGCGACATCGCAGCGGAGTTCTACGAGCGGCTATTTCCGCTTTTGGACTTCGTTCTCCCCGCCTACGTCACCGAGGGCAAGACCCACCTGACGATCGCGATCGGGTGCACCGGCGGGAAGCATCGATCGGTGACCGTCGCCGACCGGATCGCGCGGCACCTCGCCGGTCGCGACGACGTCTCGTTGCGGGTCGTGCACCGCGACGTCGAGCTCGACTAGCCGCGGCCGGGGCCCGGCCGCTACCTGGAGACGATCTTCTCGCAGCTCCGGAAGCGGCCCTGCCCCCGTTTCCGAAGCAGACGTCTCTGCCCGGCCCGCCCTGGTGATGACGACGTCCCGCCCACCGAAGGCGCAGCGACGGCGGGCCAGCGCTTGGGGCGGCGGATAGACGTCCTTGCGAGCGATCCCACGGCGCGCGGACGGTAGAGAGCGGCCGGCTGGTCGTCAACAAACAAGGGGAGCGCGCTTCGGCGCGTCCATACAATCGACCCGGTGCCTCCACCAGTCATCAGCGTTCGTGGCCTGCGCAAGTCCTATGGCGACTTCGAGGCGGTCCGGGGCATCGATCTCGAGGTCTCCGGCCGCGAGATCTTCGCCTTCCTGGGCCCGAACGGCGCGGGCAAGACGACGACCGTCGAGATTCTCGAGGGCTACCGCGAGCGCAGCGCCGGGGAGGTGACGGTGCTCGGCGTCGACCCGGCGGATGCCGGCCAGGAGTGGCGCCAGCGGATCGGGATCGTGCTCCAGGACAGCCGCATGCACCCGGAGCTCACCGTGCGCGAGTCGATCGAGCTCTTCGCCGGCTACTACCACGCGCCGCGCGGGGTGGACGAGACGGTCGAGCTGGTCGGGCTCACGGAGAAGGCCGACGACCGCGTCGCCCGGCTGTCCGGCGGGCAGCAGCGGCGGCTCGACGTGGGTCTTGCGCTGATCGGCGACCCTGAGCTGCTCTTCCTCGACGAGCCGACGACGGGCTTCGACCCGGCTGCCAGGCGGCGCGCGTGGGAGGTGATCGCGAGCCTTCGCGACCTCGGGAAAACGATCTTCCTGACGACGCACTACATGGAGGAGGCACAGGAGCTCGCAGACCGCGTGGCGATCATCTCCGGCGGGAGGATCGTCGCCGAGGGCTCGCCCGACGAGTTGACGCACCGCGACCAGCGTGGCGCGACGATCAGGTTCCGGTTGCCGGAGGGAGTGACGGCGGCAGAGCTGCCCGGTGGGCTGACTCCCGACGCTGACGGCATTGCCGTCAATGGGGACGTCCAGATCCGGGCGGAGGACCCGGTGCGCGCGCTCCACGATCTGACCGCCTGGGCCCTCGCGCGGAGCGTCCGCCTGACGGAGCTGGAGGTCCGCCAGCCGGATCTCGAGGACGTGTACCTCGAGCTCACCACCGACGCTCCTGAGGAGGTGCCGCAGTGAGCGGCGCAGCGCTCGCCCTCCATCAGTTCCGTTTCGACCAGAAGACGTTCTGGCGGAACCCGGCTTCAGTCTTCTTCACGGTCGCCTTCCCGGTGATGTTCCTGGTCATCTTCGACCTGGTGTTCGGGAACGGCAACCGCATCCACATCCAGGGCGTGGGTGTCGGCGTCAGCACGTACTACGTTCCAGCGATCATCACGCTCGCGGTCATCTCCGCGACCTTCCAGAACCTCGCGATGAGCGTCACGATCGACCGCGAGTTCGGGATCCTCAAGCGGGGACGTGGAACCCCGCTCCCCGACTGGGTCTTCTTCGCGGGTCGGATCGGCAACTCGCTCGTGGTCTCGCTCGTGATGCTCGCGCTGCTGGCCGCGATCGGACGGATCGCGTACGGAGTGGCCATCCCGTGGGACCGCCTTCCCGCCGTTCTCGTAACGCTCGCGGTCGGTGCATTCACCTTCTGCTGCCTCGGTCTGGCGCTCACCGGCTTCATCCCGTCTCAGAGCGCCGCCGCGCCGATCACCAACATCGCGATCTTCCCCCTCTATTTCCTGTCGGGAGTCTTCATTCCGGAGAGCGAGATCCCGAACGGGGTCCTGAACGTCGCTGGTGTGTTCCCGGTGCGCCACTTCTTCGAGGCGTTCTTTGCCGCCTGGGTGAGCGGAGCGGGGAGCGCCGGCTTCGAATGGCTCGACCTCGCGGTGGTCGCGGCGTGGGGAATCGCCGGATTTCTGGTGGCGCTGCGCACCTTCAAGTGGACCCCGCAGGCCGCGTGAGCGACGTCGTTCAGCTCTGTCGCCGGCCGGTACCCGGTCGACCTTGCGGGCGGCACCTCCATCGGCCCGGCCGGCGGTCTCCGGATGCTCCCCAGTATGTTCCGGGTCGTCGAGCGGAGCGCAATAAGGAGGGAACGGCGTACAGATGTCACCAGTGAGAGTCGGGATCAACGGGTTCGGCAGGATCGGCCGCAATCTGTACCGCGCCGCCTACGAGGCGGGCAGCGACCTCGAGTTCGTCGCCGTCAACGACATCACCGACGAGAGGACCCTGGCGTACCTGCTCAAGTACGACTCCATCCTCGGGCGATTTCCCGGGGACATCGAGGAGCGCGAGGGGGCGATCGCCGTCGACGGCACGGAGATCAAGATCCTGGCGGAGAGGGATCCCGCAAACCTTCCCTGGGCGGACCTCGGCGTCGATGTCGTGATCGAGTCGACGGGCCTCTTCACCAAGCGCGACGACGCCGCCAAGCATCTCGCGGCGGGCGCCAAGAAGGTGATCATCTCGGCGCCCGCGACCGATCCCGACGTGACCGTGGCACTGGGGGTCAATTTCGATGAGGCCTACGACCCGGAGCGGGACAACATCATCTCCAACGCCTCGTGCACCACCAACTGTCTGGCGCCCGTGGCCAAGGTCCTGAACGACGCCGTGGGCATCGAGCGTGGGCTGATGACCACCATCCACGCCTACACCGCGGACCAGCGCCTCCAGGACATGCCCCACAAGGACCTGCGGCGGGCGCGGGCCGCGGCCATCAACCTCATCCCGACCACGACCGGGGCGGCGAAGGCGGTCGGCCTCGTGCTCCCGGAGCTCGCCGGCAAGCTCAACGGGATCGCCATCCGGGCGCCGGTGGCCACCGGCTCGGTCGTCGACCTGACCTTCGAGGCATCCGGCGAGACGAGTCCTGAACAGCTGAACGCCGCTGTCAAGGAGGCGGCCGATGGCCCGCTGGCCGGCATCCTGTCCTACACCGAGGACCCGATCGTCTCCACGGACATCGTCCAGGACCCGCACTCGTCGATCTTCGACTCCGAGCAGACCATGGTGACCGACGGCCGCCTGGCCAAGGTGATCGCGTGGTACGACAACGAATGGGGCTACTCGAACCGCTGTGTCGAGCTCGCCGCCAAGGTGCTCGAGCCGAAGCCGGCTCTCGCGGCCGCGGACGGCTGATCGCGGCCGTCCGCCTCACGGCCACGCGGTGAGTTGAGCTTCACGAAGGCAAGCGTCCGCGACGCGGAGGTCGAGGGGCGCCGCGTCCTCGTCCGGGTCGACTTCAACGTGCCGCTCGCCGATGGCCGGGTCTCCGACGACTCGCGGATCCGGGCCGCACTGCCGACGATCGAGCTCCTGCGCGAGCGCGGAGCCAAGCTAATTCTCGTCTCGCATCTGGGACGGCCCGACGGGCCGGACCCGGATCTCTCCCTCGCTCCGGTCGCGGAGCGGCTGGGGGCGCTGATCGGCACCGACGTGCGGATGGCCCCCGGCCTCGTCGGGCCGGAGGTCGAGGCGCTGGTGGACGAGCTCGGGCCGGGCGACGTCCTGATGCTCGAGAACAGCCGCTTCGAGCCGGGCGAGAAGACAAACGACCCGGAGCTCGCGCGCGGGCTCGCGAAGCTCGCCGACCTGTACGTCAACGATGCCTTCGGGGCGGCCCACCGGTCCCATGCCACCACGGCCGGCGTGGCGCACCTGCTCCCCGCGTACGCGGGCCTCCTCCTCGAGCGGGAGGTCAGGGAGCTCGACGCGATCCGTGAGCACCCGGCGCAGCCGATGCGGCTCGTGCTCGGCGGCGCGAAGGTGAACGACAAGATCGGGGTGATCGGCCACTTCCTCGACGTCGCCGACCGGATCATGATCGGCGGCGCCATGGCCTTCAGCTTCTTCAAGCGCCAGGGCGTGGCGGTCGGCAACTCGCTCGTCGACGAAGACTCGGTCGAGGCGGCGGGGGACATTCTCACCAGCGCGGCGGAGTCGCCCTGCGACCTGGTGCTGCCCGTCGACCTCGTCCTCGGGCGGGAGTTCTCGGCCGAGACCGAGCGGCGCGAGCTCGACGGGATCGAGGTCCCCGACGGCTGGATGGCCCTGGACATCGGCGAACGGACGGCGGCCGCCTACGCCGATGCGATCGCAACGGCGGGAACCGTGTTCTGGAACGGGCCCATGGGCGCGTTCGAGCTCGAGCCGTTCGCTGCCGGCACCCGCTCGGTGGCCGAGGCCATGGCCGCTGCCCCGGGGACGACCGTGGCCGGCGGCGGCGACTCGGTCGCCGCCCTCGACAAGTTCCGGCTCATCGATCGAGTGGACTGGGTCTCCACCGGCGGCGGAGCGTCGCTCGAGTTCCTCGAGGGGTGCGAGTTGCCCGGGATCGAGTCGCTGCTCGACGCCGGGGCAGTCGGCGGTCAATAGGCTCGGGCGCCTGCCGATGTCCTCCCGCAAGCCGATCTGCGCGGCCAACTGGAAGATGCACAAGACGCGCCCGGAGGCCGCGGCGTTCGTCGACTCGTTCCTGCCTGTTGCCATGGAGCTGCTCGACTCGGTGGAGATCGTGATCTGCCCGCCGTACACGGCCCTCGCGCTCACCGTGGAGCGCTGTGCGTCGACGACGATCCGCGTCGCCGCCCAGAACATGCACTTCGAGCACGAAGGGGCGTTCACGGGCGAGGTCTCGGCCGGGATGCTGGTCGAGCTGGACGTCCACGGGGTGATCCTGGGGCACTCGGAGCGCCGGCAGATGTTCGGCGAGACGGACGACGCCCTGGCGCGCAAGGTGCCGGCGGCGCTCGCGGCCGGGCTCGAGCCGGTCCTGTGCGTGGGGGAGACCCTCGATCAGCGTGAGGCGGGCGAGACCGAGGCGGTGCTGAGGCACCAGGTCGAGACCGACCTGGCCGAGGTTCCGGAGGGGGAGCTGGGCAGCCTCGTGATCGCCTACGAGCCGATCTGGGCCATCGGCACCGGGCGCAACGCCACCCCCGAGCAGGCGGCCGGCGCGATCGCGTTCATCCGCTCGCTCATCGCCGGCAGGGGCGAGGGCGCTGGCGCTGCGGTCCGGATCCTGTATGGCGGCTCCGTCAAGCCGGAGAACGCGGAGGAGGTGCTGGCCTCCGACGAGATCGACGGCGCGCTCGTGGGTGGCGCCAGCCTCGACCCGGGCGACTTCGCCGCCATTGGGGCGGCCTGCCGGTGACGCTGCCCGACGGGCCGAGCGAGGTCCCGGTCCCGTCGCTCGCCCTGGTTGTGCTGGACGGCTGGGGCCTGGCGCCACCGGGGCCGGGGAACGCGGTCAGCCAGGCCGCGACGCCAGTCTTCGACGAGCTGTGGGATCGGTTTCCGCACAGCATGCTCTCGGCCAGCGGCCGCGACGTCGGCCTGCCCGACGGCCAGATGGGGAACTCGGAGGTCGGCCACCTCAACCTTGGTGCCGGAGCCGTTGTCGAGCAGGACCTGACCCGCATCGACGACGCGGTCGCCGACGGCAGCTTCTTTGACAACCCGGTCCTCAGGGCGGCGTGCGAGGCGGCGCGCAACGGCCCGCGCGGCCGGCTTCACCTCATGGGACTGGTCTCCGACGGCGGCGTCCACTCCGGCTGGGAGCACATCGAGGCGTGCATCGAGCTCGCGGCGCGCGAGGGCGTGCCGGACCTCGTCGTCCACGCCTTCACCGACGGGCGGGACACACAGCCCCGGGCTGGAGCCGGCTATCTCGCCGAGCTCGAGCGGTGGCTCAAGCACGCCGGGCGGATCGCCACGGTCAGTGGGCGCTACTACGCCATGGATCGCGACAGCAGGTGGGATCGCGTCAGGAGGGCATACGACACGATCGTCCACGCCGAGGGCCGCCACGCGCCGACGGCCGAGGCGGCCGTGGCGGAGTCGTATGAGCGGGACGAAACGGACGAGTTCATCGAGCCGACCGTGATCGGTGACTACGACGGGATGGCGGACGGGGACGTGGTGCTCCACTTCAACTTCCGCCCGGATCGAGCCCGTGAGCTGACCAGGGCGCTCGGGGACCCGGACTTCGACGAGTTCCCCCGCGGGGTCGTGCCCCGGATCAGCCTGACGACCCTCACCGAATATCGCAAGGGCTGGGACTACCCGGTGGCGTTCCCGCCGCATGCCCCTGAGGTGACGCTGGCCGAGGTGATCGCCGAGGCCGGGGCGAGCCAGCTGCACGTCGCCGAGACCGAGAAGTACGCGCACGTCACCTACTTCTTCAACGGCGGGCGGGAGGACGAGTGGGACGGCGAGGAGCGTCGCCTGGTGCCGTCGGTCCGCGATGTCGCCACCTACGACGAGGAGCCGGAGATGAGCGCTCGAGCGGCGGCCGACGCCTTCCGCGAGCAGTGGGGCGACGACGGCTACCGCTTCGGGATCATCAACTTCGCCAACCCGGACATGGTCGGCCACACGGGCGACATCCCGGCGGCGGTGACGGCCATCGAGACGGTGGATGAGTGCCTCGGAGACGTGATCAAGGCGGTGCTGGAGTCGGGAGGCGCCTGCATCGTCACCGCCGACCACGGCAACGCGGACAACATGCTCGAGCCCGACGGCTCGCCCAACACGGCGCACTCGACCAACCCGGTGCCCTTCATCGTCACGGTCAACGGCGTCGCGGTCGAGGGCGGCCGGCTCGCCGACGTCGCCCCAACGGTGCTGAAGCTACTGGGGATCGAGCAGCCCCGGGGGATGACGGGGCAGGCGCTGGTTCAGTAGGCGCTTCGAGCCCGGCGGGATCGTTGTGCCGCCGGGTCGAGGCTGGCTAGGCCAGCCTCCCACGCGTGGGGGCCGGGTCGACGCAATCTATGTCCGACAGGTGGATGCGGATTGCGGTGCCCGCCGATATCGTCGCTCGACGCGGCCGGCGCCTGCTCTCGGTGCCGCCGTTCGCCGGCGCTCTCGATCCGGCCCGTAGGCTCCCGATCCGTGAGATCCGACCCGAGACGCCTTCGCTTCGAGATCACCGCGCGCGACGGGGCCGCCCGTTCCGGGCGGATACACACGCCCTCGGGAGCCATCGAGACGCCGGCGTTCATCCCGCTAGCGACCCGCGGAAGCGTGCGGTCGCTCACCGCCGCCGAGGTCGCCGAGTTGGGGTTTCAGATGGTGCTCGGCAACACGTTCCACCTGATGCTGTCCCCGGGGGCCGAGCGGATCGCGGGACTGGGTGGGCTGCACCGGTTCATGGGCTGGGAGCGGGCGATCATCACCGATTCGGGCGGCTTTCAGGTCTTCTCTCTGGCCCATGGAAACGTCGCCGACGAGGTCAAGGGCCGGCGCGGCAAGCGGAGCGGGCAGGGGAGCGTGCTCGAGATCGGGGAGGAGGGGGTGCGGTTTCGCTCCTACGTGGATGGGTCCGAGCGGTTTCTCGGGCCGGAGGAGTCGATGGAGATCCAGGGGCAGCTCGGCTCGGACATCGCGCTCGCGTTCGACGAGTGCACGCCGTACCACGCGGACCGCGACTACACCGCCCGCTCGACCGAGCGCACCCATCGATGGCTGGACCGCTGTCTCGAGTGGCACGAGCGCGAGGGCCCGGCCGCGCAGGCCGTCTTCGGGATCGTTCAGGGCGGCGTATACGAGGACCTGCGCCACTCCTCGGCGGAGTTCGTGTCGACCGCCGCCGTGGACGGCGTGGCGGTCGGCGGCACGCTCGGCCGCGACAAGGACGAGATGCGGGACGTCGTCGGGATGACCGCCGAGCGCCTGCCGGAGGAGGCGCCGCGGCACCTCCTCGGGATCGGCGAGCCGGACGACTTGGTGCACGGGATCGGACTCGGCATGGACCTGTTCGACTGCGCCGTCCCCACGCGCCTCGCCCGGCACGGGATGGCGCTCGCGCCGAGGCCCGGCGACCGCCACCGGTTCGACATCCGCAAGGGGGAGTTCGCGCGGGACCAATCGCCGCTGGTCGAGGGCTGCCCCTGCTCCACGTGCTCTGCGCACACGCGGGCCTACGTCCACTACCTGTCGCGCACCCAGGAGCTCACGGGCGTGCGGCTGCTGGTGGTGCACAACCTCGCCTACCTCGAGTGCCTGGTCGCCGGCTGCCGGGAAGCGATCGCCGGCGGCCGCTACGGCGCCTACCGTGACGCGATCCTCGGCGGGTCGCCTCCGTGGGCGGCCGCCTGACAAGTCCTACTGCGTGTGGCTGTTGATGAAGTCCTTGATCGCGTTGATCTGATCGTGGATCTGGGTCTTGATCAGCTCGCCAGGGCCGGTGTTCTGGCCGGCGTTGGTCGTGACGAGCACGATCGCGGCGATGATCGCCGCCAGGATCGCGATCACCAGGATCAGCCCGATTACCCTGCCCACCCGTCCCCCCGCGGACCGCTTCGCGGCCGCCGGTGCGGGGGTGGGTGCCGGGCGGGCTCGTGAAGCCGGACGGGGTGCGGGGGCGCGACGCGTCGGAGGAGTGGGCGGCTCCTCGGCGGGCATGTGCCTAGTGGCGGTCGTCGGTGCTCCGGTCATCGCCCTCGTCGCAGCCTCGCTGTCCGGCGGTAGGGGCTCGGCGCCCGCCAGGCCGTCGCGCAACGCGTGCGCTAGCTCGCGCGCGGTTGTGTAGCGGAGGCTTGGGTCGCCCTCGAGCGAGCGCAGCACCGCGGTCGAAAGGGTCTCGGGCACCTCGGGGTCATAGGAGCTGGGGGCAAGCGGTCGCTCGTTCTCGCGCCGGATCGCCAGCTCGGCCAGGGTCGTGCCCTCCCATGGCAGGCGGCCGGTCAGGAGCTGGTAGATCACGACGCCGAGGGCATAGACGTCGGAGGCGGGCGTGGCCTCGTCGCCGCGCGCCTGTTCCGGGGCGAGATAGGCCGCGGTGCCGACCACGGAGCCCACCTGGGTGAGGCGGGTCTGCTCGGCGGCGCGGGCGATCCCGAAGTCCGTGAGCTTCACAGTCATCTCGCCGGTGGGCGGGTCCTGCGGGTTCGGTGCTGCGCCCCGGCGCCCGGCCGGCCCGCCGATGACCATCAGGTTCCCGGGCTTGACGTCGCGGTGGATGATCCCCTGGCGGTGTGCGTATTCGAGGCCGCCGCAGGCCTGGATTCCGATCTCGACGGCGACCTCGGGCCCCAGGCGCCCGCGGCTCTGCAGCAGCTGCGCACCGGAGCGGCCCTCGACGTACTCCATGACGATGTAGTGGCGCCCCTCGTCAACCCCGGTGTCGTACACCTGGACGATGTTGGGGTGGATCAGCTTGGCGACGGCGAGCGCCTCGCGGCGGAACCGGGCCACGAACTTGTCGTCGTCAGAGAGGTGCTCCGCCAGCACCTTGACGGCGACCGTACGCTCCAGCACCCGATCGATCGCCTTGTAGACGGTCGACATGCCGCCCGATCCGAGCCGGTCGCCCAGCTGGTAGCGGCCTGAGATCACGGTGGCGCCCATTAGTCGCTCCCGCCTCCACCGACGCCCGTGCCGCCGGAGCCGGTGCCACCGCCACCGCCGGCCGAGCCGCCGCCTCCGGTCTCACCGCCGCCCGTGTTGCCCCCACCCGTGTTGCCCTGGCCGGGAGGCGTGCCGGTGGGCGGGCCGCCGCCCTGGTTGTTGCCGCTGTTGCCGGGCGCGGATTCCGACGTCGTCGTTGTCGTCGTGGTGGTCGGGGTTGTGGGCACGGCCTCGGTCGTGGTGGTGGAGGTGCTGGTCGATTGATCGCCCTGCAGCCCGGAGGCTCCGGTCGGGCTCGGCTTGCACTGGCTGGGGTCCTGCGCCAGCTTCTGCAGGTTTTCGCCAGCGCTCCGGAGAGCCTCCTTGTTCGTGGTCCCGACCGTGTCGGGAAGCTGGTTCACGACGGCCACGAAATCCACCGCTTCAGTCTCCGCGCGCTTGCAGTTCCCGCTTGCCACCGCCGACTCCACGCCACTCAATGCACTCGTGAGCTCGTTCGCGTCCGCCGCCGGAATCGTG
>Ga0207693_10001561_pt1 | contig 20223 bp, 19 predicted proteins | sample LARL81metaG_FD_184347 | JGI IMG/M metagenome (GOLD analysis project Ga0207693, IMG submission 184347) | Corn, switchgrass and miscanthus rhizosphere microbial communities from Kellogg Biological Station, Michigan, USA - LAR L8-1 metaG... | ecosystem: Host-associated > Plants > Roots >...
CATGGACCTTTTACTATTGCAGACTCGGCAACAGATGAATTTTTTGAGATCATTGTTGCAGTAATGTCTGCATTTAGAACATCATGCATTACTTTTAGAATATCCCACGGGTAGATCATCTTTCTTACAACATAGACATCAGTCCCTTTTGGTTTTGTGACAACAGAATTCAACGGTATCTTTACAGAATCAGAAGGAATCTCTTCATTGTTCTTGGATTCGTCAACTTGGATAGAAGGAAAACTTTCTTGTATCACATTAGCTATGCTAGAAAAATTTTCAGGCAAGACTATGTTGTTTATATCATATTTTAGAGAAAGCAGTTTTTCAATATTATACAGTATCAATGGTCTGCCCATCATATTCAACATGGCTATCTTAGAATCATCCTGAGAGTAGAATATATTATCAAGCCAATTTGTGCCAGTTTCAATAACTAGAGCTGTTTTCTTGCTTGTGTTTAGATTCGTGGCGGTCTCATTTTGTAGCATGCTACCACCGACTTAACAAAATCAGAGGCCTAGTCCCAAGATACCACTGACTTTGTAAACATCACCACCAAAGATATTCACTGGATTTGGTGTTGACGCAAGCTGTATTCCGTTTGAATCATACACTTTGATGTATGCTGCAAGTGGCATGTGGAACTGTCCTATTGTAAAGGATGCAGTACCAGAACTCACAGGCGAAGTTGCAAGGATCTTGCCTGTTGGATCCACTAGGTCTACAGTAGAAGCAAGAACTGGATTGTTGGTTACCTGCACAGTTTCGTCAGTTGTTGCATAGTAGTCAGTAAAACCACCAGTCAGGAACTGACCAGCATAAGATGTCTGTGGTTCTAGATAGGTGTTAAATGGTGCAGGCATTTGCAAGTTTAATGTATTATTTTCATACACCTTTGCACCATCCATGTACACTTTTAGATAATTATTGCCGTTTGTGATTATTGTACAATCTCTTGTTAGTGGCTGATTAGCACTAGTATCTGCCCATAGAGTATTGAAAGTTGTGGCTTGATTTGCATTGCCTGTTACTGAAACTACTACCCAAGTAGTTCCCCATTGACTAGTACTAGTTGTACATGTGACATAGTTTACTGATGATGTCGGAGTAACTAGTGTCTGAACATACATTCCATTTTCATACCATTGTGGTACTGGTAATACTGGTAATGATCTAACAGGATTTGTTATGACAGAGTGGAATAGCATTGCATTGGTATTTGGACTCTCAGCATAATATCCAGCCCATGCACCATCAGTCTGAGCTTGTATTCCTATGTGAAATCCTAACAAGTCTTTGAAAAAGTCAAATGGTGCATTTCTAGCTGGTGCATCTCCTCCATAAACCCAATACTTGTGTTCTGATTGTAGTTGTTGTTGGCTTTTGGTTTCATTGTTTAGTGGATCAAATGCTACCAATCCAGATTGAGCCTTGTTTATCGAATAAAGAGAATTAAGCGGTGGTGCAACTGGAACTGTACCTAGATTTGGAATGCTTGGTACAATGGGTGCACTTGTACCAGGAATTGGAAGAATGTTACCAGGTATTGTAACAGGACCATCTGACGATGCAGCTTGTGCAACTGGATTTGTAGTCAATGGTGCAATTATTATCGAGAGAACTATAATGGTAAACAGTAAGTGAACTTTCAACATCTGACATTATCTAATGTCTGATGCTTATGTCACTATGCGGTAAAAATTCTAGTAAATTACTCTAGAAAAATATAATGAAGCAGTATTCGCTGTAGACATATATAAAACACGTAAAATGCACACACTTTCTGAAATCAAGTGTCAGATTCGTTTTATAGCATCATAACAAATAAGAAACATATGGCATCATGTAGTTCAAGGGGTGCGTTTTGACGGTGACAGAACCTACGGAGCATTACGGTGACAAGTTAGAGGATAAAGTAGATTCCAGTAAGGCACAAGAATTGGCCAGGAGATTTCTATCTCAATATCATAGTGTGATTGATACCGAGGCAGTTTTGGAAGATGGAGTGTGGCTTGTTACAGCACATCTTGGTTTTTCAAATACCCAGACTAAACAAGTAAAAATAGACATAGATTCAGGCAGAATACTTGGCTATACATAATCTTTTGACCAATAGTACCCCTACAATTATCAGAGAATTGTACTGTTTCACGATTAAAACTTGTAAGTATGACTGAGAATATTGCCAGTTGATCTGTCAATTAGCACCTTTCTAGTTTGCTTATTCATCAATCCCACATCAAGTACAACTACCCAAACTTCACCCTCCAAAGATATAGATCTAAAAGTAATAGAAGAGTTGTACTGCTCAAGAAATTTTATCGCTATTCCTTTTGCTCGAATAGGATCATCTACTTTCACACAATAATATTCAAACATTTACATTTTTTTAAGTGATACAGTAAGAATGTTCTATTTTAATTGAGACTATCATGGTTTTCATCAAAATCAATTCCTAGTCACGGTTGATGTACCGGAGTCAACTTGCTGAATATCTAGTGAATTTTCTTCTTGTTCATACATATCGTCATTTATTATCCAATAATCTTCACCGTTGATATCCCACGTGTACGGTTCATTTGTTTTTTGATTGATTTTTGTCACATAACTTTCTGACAACATAACATTATACAATTAGCTTGACAATCTTATGGAAATTTCATCCATAACCAAAATACTTTTAGAATGTTTCAATAAGATTCCAATATGGGAAGAATCGATATTAAAAATTCTATAGAAGAATATTAGAAGAACAATAAATAAAACCAAAATAGAGTTTATGTGTGAATATTCTTGCAATAGGTGCACATCCAGATGACATTGAACTTGGATGCGGAGGCTTGCTAATAAAATCTGCAAGACAGGGTCACAATGTCTACATGTATTCACTTACCCGAGGAGGAGCAGGAGGCGACTCTAAACAGAGATCAGAAGAGTTGGCAAGGTCAGCCAGATTTATCAAAGCAAAACAGTTGTGGATTGACAATTTTGAGGATTCCAAATTAACAGTTACTAACGATTTGATTAATCACATTGAATTTTTCATCCACAAGGCAAATCCAGATCTAATTCTCACCCACTCACATGGGGATGTACATCATGATCACAGAGCTATTGCATTGGCTACACTGGAGGCTGCCAGGTTTAATTCCAATGTGTTATCTTATGAAATTCCCCTTAGCCGAAACTTTGACCCAAAAGTATTTGTTGACATATCGGAGGTAGTCAATGAAAAAGTAGAACTAATTGAAATCTTCTGGTCCCAGCAAAGTAAGCTATATCTCAAGGCAAACGCAATCAAGGGATTAGCAGAATACCGCGCTCTTCAAAGCAGACTGAACACTTCAATAAAATATGTTGAAGCTTTTGAGGTGATGAAGATCTGCCTTACCAATGATTTCAAACTATTGACAGTCCCATACGAAAAAGTAACAAACGAAAAAGCAGTTGCCAATCTAGATGAAATTCTGGAACTCGCCTAAGTTCCGCATGAGTTGTGAATAATGTTTGAACCTACAGGCGCCATCGAGCGCAGTGTGATGGGATGGGGAAATCGCGGCTGGGTGGAGATAATTGAATTTATCCTTGAGACTTGCATAGACGGTGCATTAAAGACACATATCATGTACAGATGCAATTTGAATTCAAAACAAATAACCCAGTATGTAGAATTTCTCATCGGTTGTAAATTACTAGATGGAAAACCAGAATCTCGCAGATCAAAACGATACCTATACAAAACAACAGAGTTGGGAAAAAAATACATTAGTGCATACAAACAGCTTTACGACATATTCAACTAGTTAGTGATACGATTGACATATCATTTTCTGAAATAACTTTCATACAGTCTGGGCCAATATTGACCAACATATCAATTATTGAAAGATCAGGTACAAACGAGTCAGACAAACGCTGCAGATATGGTTTGGCAACATAATTTTGATATTCTAGTTTGACATTATTTTTTCCAAAAAGATTTTCATCCATATAGTTTCGTCCTCCAATTCCAGAAACATAAGTATCAGCTCCTGCGGCTTTACACAGGTTTACTAGTTTTTCAGTTGATGCTCCAGGAGCATTTAGTTCAGAACTTTTGATTATTTCCACCTTGATACCAAGGATATCAATCACTTGTTTTAGTATCTCAAAATTTAATTCAAAGAGAGATTGCCATTCTTTTTCATAAATATTTTTGAAGAAACTTTCATATTTTTTGAAATATTTGGTATTTGCATATGAGTGATATATTTTCTTCCAGTGTACATCCCTCCATGATATCTCATTGTTAATTTCCACCTGGGAGTTTGGCAAAAATTTATGATCCTTGTTTATTGGAACGGTTATCCAAGTCCACCCATTTGTAGCCATTATCCTATTCCTATTTGTAAACCGTTTATCGTATTGAGCGTCATCCATTATGATAAATACATCAGAGATACTGAGTTTGTGAAAAAACCCAGGGTATGGAAAATACTGAGGTTGATGTATGGCAGCTTTCAACTTGATAAATCATGCAGAAAATTGGTTATAACCAAATTGGTATATTTTTATAGAACTTTCTTCATTATGCCTAAAATACACATAGAATCAAAAATATGTGCGTCATAGTACGAATTATTCACAAAATGAACAAATAATAAAATGTGGTAGGATGGTTTTATTTCCATCACATCATTTCGAATAGGTCTATGCAATTTCAGCAATTCGGAATCTTGCATTGTCAGATACAGAATTGTTTGCATATTGGTTTTGTGTCTGCAGAAAATCAATTCCAGAAAGACATGAAAGATGCAAATGCTCTTCAGTTTTCCTGGTACATTTGGTACATATACGTCTGACAGGTTTTCTGCATTCCGGACATATTGAGAAGTTAGTTAGATCCGCACCACAGAATCTACACAATTCATCACGCATTCGATTCAGTATTTTTTATGATTAATAATAGAATCTCCCTGCCATGGCAAGTAAAATTCTTATGTAATCATTATCAGTATGCTAGTTCTTTTTTCATATCTCGAAATTTCTTATTATACAAAACACTTCCCCGCTCAGTTAAGAGTACCACCTCATAACCATCATCATTTTTTTCTTTTGTTATCAGATCCATGATTTCCATCCAGTCTAGATATCTACAACACTTATCATAACTCAGGTTGCATTTTGTAGAAATGTGAGTTTTTTTCAGTTTGCTGCCATAATATAACAATCTAACAAGCCTTTCAATAATTTTCCAGTCTATCCGTTGGATTTCATTTTTAATTTTAGATACACGACTGTGTTTGATCTTGTTTATTTTCATAAGGACCTAAGATCGCGTTTTCAACGAACAGCAAAAAACATTGCGCATATTCACTATGAAAGTATCATATGAATTAGAAGAGATCTGAAAACGATCCATATGATCAAGTTTGTAGGCGTCATTTTGTCAAATCTAATTAAAAATAGAACACTGTTCTACAATAATAGAACAAATTATTTTTATAACATGGTTGTATGAAATATTCAGTTGAAGTACCGTAGTAGGACAGACATAGTGGCAATGATATTACAATCAGCCCACAATGGAGTAACAAAGACCAAGATAATGTACAAGGCATATCTGTCATACACCCAGGTAAAAGAATACTTGGCATTCCTACAGGACAACAACCTGATCAAATATGAGGAAGGAAATCAGATATACAGAATAACAGACAAGGGAAGAAACTTTCTAGATGCATACGACAAGATAAACGATCTGATCACTGCCAAAGTAGATGACAAGATGCTCAGAATGTAATTTGATAAAAATCACATTTTCAAAATTATTTACGTTTCATTTTCTAAAATTTTAGATCTATTACGATTATTGTAATGTAAGTTTTTTCTTATACATTATTATCATCAAAAATTACCTATCAATCTAGCGAAGAGCTTTAAAATCAGCAACCATTGATCAGGCTAATGTTGATTCAAAGTAATACTAGAGAAAGAAATTTGGATACATGTAGTTCATGTTTGGGAAAATTAGTTTTTGATCTTGAAAAAAATGAAAAGATATGCAGCAATTGTGGAATAGTGACAGAGCATGATTCTGATCATCATCAAAACTATGACTTGGAACATTCAAGCAATAGTGAACCTACATCATCAATGATGTATGATATTTCGCTTTCAACTATCATTGATAAGAAAAATGTAGATGCAAGCGGAAAACAAATCTCCGGCGGTTTTGAAATGGAAAAACTGAGACGACTCAATAAATTTACAATTTCAAATGATTCAAAAATTAGAAATTTGAATAAAGCAATGACTGACATTCGTAGAATAACAGGAATTTTGGGATTTGGGAATATGATTGCAGAACGAGCATCATACATTTATCGCAAAGCATTGAACAAGGATCTAATTAGGGGCAGATCCATTACGGGAATATCAGTAGCTGCGATTTACATTGCATGTAAAGATTTGGGAGTAGCATTTCCAATAGACAAGATTGGCGAACACGTAGAAAACCTCAGTAAAAAGACAACAGTGCACTATTACAAGTTCTTGCTAAGACAGATGAAGATGAGTGTGAGCATACCTGAACCCTCACAAAATGTGTCAAAGATTGCAGCAAGAGCAAAACTTGGCGGCAGAACCCAACGAAGGGCACTAGATATACTATACCAAGTTGGAGACGATCCAGTTGTAATTGGTAAAAAACCAATATCATTGGCGGCAGCTGCACTTTACATGGCAGCACTTGAGACCAGGGAATACACAACTCAGCTAAGACTAGCAGTTGCTGCAGAGATTACTACTATAACCATACGAAAAAGGTATCTGGAAATTGTGCAGGTATTAAAAGAAAAATCATTGCCGGTTACAAACCAAGACATAAAAGAAAAGCTATTAGATGAATTCACCTCTCCAGATATAGTTCAGATGATTGAACAACCAATATTGTAATGATCTAAATTGTGTTCTAAACTAGTGCAATTTCCAAGTAAAATCACTCCGTATGAATTTACAGATACAATTACTCAAACAATAGAGATCCTAAAGAGAGAAAGGAAAAATGGTAAGATGCAAAATGCCAGAGTCAAAGGTGATTGTGTGTGGCAAGATATTCCAGAAAATCTGGTTATTGTTGGAGACATACACGGAGATCTTGGTTCACTCTACAAGATTTTAAACGAAATTAATTTTGAAACATTTTTGGCAAATAAAAATAACAAGATAATATTTCTCGGAGATTACATAGACAGAGGATCAAACTCTGTTACTGTCCTGTATACAATATGCAAGCTAAAACAGACATTTCCACAGTCAATAGTCTTGATGCGGGGAAATCATGAAGCTGTAGAACAATTTCCTTTTCCATCCCATGATCTACCGCAAAGAATAGACGAATATTTTGGAAACAATGAAAGCGACAAGATACACTCTTTGGTATCATCATTTTTTAAATTGCTTACAGTCATGACAATCATAGAAAACCAGTTATTGATAGTGCATGGAGGATTGCCAACGCACGCAAATGAGTCCATTGATGAGGCATGTTTTCCCTCAAGCAGAGACAATACATCGCTTTTGCTCGAAGAGATACTGTGGAGTGATCCACGGACACTAGAGAATAAAGAGTGGGAGACCTCAAGACGGCCTTTTGGAAAACATTTCGGAAAGCCCATTACACAAAAATGGCTAAAACTCACTCAAACAAAGGCACTAGTAAGAGGTCATGAGCCATGCAATGGATACAGAGTGGACCACGACGGGCTAATTCTCACATTATTTTCCTGTAAGGAGTCATATCCCAAATTCGGAGCAGGATATTTGTACATAAAAAATAACGAGTTGTCATCCATTCAGGACGCCAAAGACTTGGCATACCACGTAAGAAAACTGGATTAGCTTTGGTAATATGCCACAAGAGTGGTAGCCTGGGTTGGTGTGATTACTCTATTTGGATTTGTATTTCCGTCACTCCAGTGATCAAAGACATAGTTTTGATAATTTGATACAGTTACAGTGTATTGATTTCCAGTAGTTACGGTAAAGGTCTTGGTAGTATATCCTGTCTGGATTGTTGTTCCTCCAGATACAAGTGTGGTCCAAAGTCCAGTGATGACATTGCCTGAAAGGTCTACGGTCTTTACTTTTAGTGATACCTGTCCAGAAGAATAGAATTCAGTTAGTGTTGTATTTTGTGTCGGCGTGATTGTTTTTGAAGTGGTTGTAGTTCCATCATTCCAGTGATTAAAGACATAGTTTTGATAATTTGATGATACTATGGTATACGCATTTCCTGATGCTACCTTGAATGTAATTGGAGTGTATCCAGTTGCCAAGGTTGTACCGTTTGATGCATGAAGTTCAACCCACATTCCAGTAAATGAAACTCCTGCAAGATTTGCAGAGTTTACTGTGATTGATACTGTGCCACTTGATGAGACAGTCAGAGTTGTTCCAGAGGCAGTGTTGGATACAGCACTAGTACCTACGGAGTTTATTGCAGAGACGCGATAAGCGTATGCGGTATTTGAGACAAGAGCCGTATTAGAGTAGGTTGTTGCGGTGCTACCAGTGTTTGATACCAGTGTACCCCAAGAGGAGCCACCGTTAATGGATCTATCAATCTTGTATCCAGTAATTGCAGAACCGCCATTGTTACTTGGCGTAGTCCAAGACAAGTTGATTTGTGATGAAGAGACGACACTAGCTGCCAGTCCCATTGGAGGTTGTGGTACAGTTGGAACGGTAGTAGTTGAAGAGGTTGTTGCAGACACAGTTCCAGATGGGACACTTGTTCCAATGAAATTAATCGCAGAGATACGATAAGTGTAAGAGGTACTTGCTGCAAGTCCAACATTAGAGTATGTTGTTACTGTGCTACCAGTATTTGATACAATTGCGCTCCATGTAGAGCCACTGTTAGTTGATTGTTCTATCTTGTAACCAGTGATTGCAGATCCACCGTTGTTACTTGGTGCAGACCAACTTAGGTTAATTTGTGATGATGAAATTGCACTAGCAACCAATCCAGTCGGAGCTTGTGGTACAGTGATTATTGTACCAGTAATTGCAGATGCCGTATTGGACACAGCACTAGTTCCTACGGAATTAATTGCAGATACGCGATAGGTGTAAGACGTAGCTGCTGCAAGACCTGTGTTGGAATAAGTTGTAGACGATGATGCTGTATTTGCAACAAGTGTAGACCAAGTAGAACCTGCATTAGTTGATCTGTCAATTTTGTAGCCAGTAATTGCAGAACCGCCATTGTTACTTGGTGCCGTCCAGGAGAGATTGATTTGTGATGTAGATATAGAGTTGGCAGTCAATCCAGTAGGAGCCTGTGGAGCAGTTGGACCAGCTGAGCCAGTATCAAGGTCTGCAACTAGAGTACCAAAGTATGAAGGCACTGAGTCATATGGATTATCCAACACATCGTTTGTTAGGTCAATGTATCCCACATAGTTTGAAGCACTACTGAGAAAACTTGTAGATATAGAATTTACACCAAAGGCAATCATGGAAAAGTTGCTCTTGTCATAGCTTGTGTGCCAGCTTTGGAGTGCAGATATCGGAGGAAGGCCTGCATCTTCGTATATCATGAGATTGTCTACCGTTCCAATATAGGAAGGAAGGGTATCTGTTCCTGGATTACCCACAGTCATGGTGTATCCAAGTGATTTTGCATAGCTTGTTAAATCAGAATAGTAACTTTCTGGACCGGACCAGTTTGCCATTTCGTCAAAGAATATTCCGTCTATGTTATACAGGCTCTTCCAAGTATCCATTACAGACTTGACAGAGCTTGCCGAGTTTGATGCATAGCCTGTTGCGTCATAACCTAGTACGACGACTCCTGCAGCATGGAGTTTTTGTATCCCGGACACATAGTTTGCATCTCGAGAACTGCCTGGACCATTATTTGGATTAATTATTGCTACTACAGGTACTGATGGGTGTGCAGATTTTGCCTGGGCAACTACATCCCATGTACTATCAGGATAAGTGTAAAGTGCGATCATTACCCCCGTTGATGATGCAGCGTGAGCTTGGTGTGGTAGAACAGTTAATGGAGTTGTAACAAGCAACAAGATTGCAAGCATTCCCATAAATCTACTAGAAGATTGTTCTATCATGTTATACCACATAATTGTTCTATCATATAAAAAAAAGTCGTACAAGAAACATGAATTCAAGTTCCATTTTGAAATTTAATCATAGAAGATTTTACCATAAGACAAGTACTGTGTATTTATGTTAAAGTAAATAAATTAAGAATATAATTTGAAAACATGAAACGATCTAATATTTTGGTGACAGCATCAGGTGGAATAGTTGCACAGGGAATTATAAAATGCCTCAGGCTTTCAAACAAACAAAAAAAGTCCAGTACAAATTACAAAATATTTGCAACAGATGTTAGTGCTAAAGCTCCCGGACTTTACAGAGCGGATGCAGGAATTTTGGTTCCACCCGTTACAGCTGCACATTACCTAGATTTTATCATGAAAACATGTATTGCAAAAAAAATAGATGCAATTTTCATAGGCTCTGATGAAGAACTAGTACCACTAACTATGGCAAAACGTGAGATAGAGAACAAAACAGGCACAATTGTCATATCAAATCCCATGGATGTAGTGCTAAAATCAGGCGACAAGTGGAAAACATGTGAATTTTTAAGGAAAAATGGCCTGCCTTGTGCTGATTCATCCCTTCCACAAGACCGGGAAAAATTCCTCAAGGAACACAAATTTCCCATAGTTGTAAAACCAAGAGAGGGCCACGGCTCTTTGCATTTTTATCTTGCCAACAATGCAAAAGAGTTGGATAATGCCGAGAATGCAATCAGAAATGCTGGATGGCGACCATTATTACAAGAATATCTCGATGGAAAAGATTCGGAATTTACAACCGGTGTAACTGTGAGCAATGACGGAAAAGTAATGTCATCAATCTCAATGAATAAGACCCTAAAGAGCGGACAGACCTACAAGGCATTCATAGACAGCTACAAGGATATTCGTAGATCTGCAGAACAAGTAGCACTCAAGATTGGTGCAAGAGGAGCTATTAACATCCAGGCAAAAATGGTCAAGGGAAGACCAAAAATATTTGAGATCAATGCACGGTTTTCTGCAACAACTCCACTCAGAGCAGTTGCCGGCATAAATGAACCAGATATTGTTTTTCGCAACATAGTACTAGGAGAGAAGATTCGCATGAAAGAATACAAAAAGCTAGTATGCATGAGATATTGGAATGAAGTATACATTCCATATTCTACTTATAAAAAAACAGAGCATGACAAAAAAATAGAACGATCAAACTCGTTCATTCCAGATTACTTTTGATTTTTTGAAAAATTTATTTTGTCACATCAATCTTGAAAACAGTATACTGCCTGCCTTCTTGACTACCTTATTTGCATAAATTGTAGATGTTACTCCTAAAAATACTGATGCTATAAGATATGCAAATACCAAGTTTTCAAATCCATATCGTGCAAATATGATTCCGCCTACCAACACTATCAATGCAGATATCATTGCAACAACTGCAAGAAATTTTATCTTATTTGTGAGCATCAAAAGCAAGGCATTAGCAGTAAAAAAAGACAGGAATACATTCGCAATAGAGGCAACTTGAAGCACATGTATGCTGGTATGCGAGAATGCCACATGTGACATTACATATGGCTCTGCGAGATTAAGAACTAGAGCAGTTGTAACAGATGAAAATATTGTTACCAAAAGCAGTTTTTTATACATATTTTCGATATACTTGACAAGTACATTTGCTTGTGAAACCTTGATCGTTATGCTAACATTATTCATGTGCATGTGAACGGGTTCCATCATGACATACTGTATGATGGAGGCAGGAAGTAATACAACCAAGGCCAGATCTGCCCCCGCATGGTATACAGAATTAAACGCAAATGGAAGCCCAAGTCCTTCCTTGATGACCAACGGATTGTAGATCCAAGATAAAATTCGGTCTGCAAACATTGTCACAAGGTAAAATGTTCCATAAAGTGAATACATTGTGACTTCCCAGAGCTGAACGATAAATTTTGATTTTATAGTTTTGTCAGTTCTGCTTATCGGATTGTAAAAGTGTGGCTTGTCTGCAGATATAGTCACAGTATTAACTTTTAGTAACTTGTAGTGTTGATAGACTGAGAAAATCGACAGTGCAACAAAAGCAATCACTAGTCCAGCAAAATATCTTGTGACATTATCAGAAATTATCGGACTGCCAAAATAATAAACGCAAAGTAATGATGCAAAGGCAGCAGAGTATGCCACAATTAACTGTCCTAGTTTCTTTAGCGCATAAATTATCATGTAGCTTGCACGGTGTAGTGACACAGTAACTGTACTTATTGCCATGATACCAACAAGATTTGTTGGAATTCCTGTAACATATCCAATTGCAAATAGTGCACATACAGCTGCAGACAAGACACCTCCTACAAGACAATAGGTACGTTTCTGTAGTCTTTTTACTTCTCCCATGTTTGTTTGTGCAGTATAAAACAAAAATAGTCTATTGAAGACTTGAAGTGTTCCTTCAGTTATGACTAGTCCAAGAAAGACACCACTCACAAAGGCAGTCGTAATCTGAATTGGAAGTCCCCATGCCATCCATAAAGATACGCCTGTGATAAACAACAATGCAAGAGAGCCAAGCCATGGGAAAATCATACCAATACCCTCCACTAGTCTTTTTTTCAGACTTGGAATCTTCATAGTAAAAGACTCTATGAACAGATCTTTGCTTTTTCCTCTTGTCTCATACATATCAAGAGAATCATAGATATGATTTGCAAGGGCATGAAAATCTGCAAACCCAAACTGCATCAAAGTTTCTTTCCTATAGCCCAAACATTCCAACAAGACCACAATGTCTGCAGTGTTGTTAACGTTAGGTTGTACTTCAATTATTGAACGAGCAACTTTTTGTGCAAATATTCTTGATTCCCGTGATGTGTTTTGTGGTTTTGTTGTAAGCAATTTTTCTACCTCAGATTTTACCTGGCAATCTCAGTTACAAGTTTTGACTGGATGTGTTTTACAACATCTGCAAGACCGCCAGAGACTGTAATTTTCGGTGCAAACCCAATGGCTTTCATTATCTTTTCAGCATTAGCAAGACCAAATTTGACATCTCCTGGCCTTGGAGGATCAAATTTATGCGATATTTTTTCTGTGCCTGTCACAGATTTTATAGTCAAAAGCAATTCCAGTATGCTTGTAGGATTACCGGTTGCAACATTGAACATTTCTCCTGCAGCATTTTTCGAGTCCATGCAAAGCATGTTTGCCTGTACGATATCCTTTACATTTATGAAATCTCGTGTCTGCAAGCCATCTCCAAATATAGTCGGAGTCTGTTTATTCATCAGTTGATTTATGAAAATTGTAATCACTCCACTGTAATCATTTAGTTTTTGTCGTGGCCCAAAGACATTGAAATATCGCAATGCCACCGTCTCAAGTCCATATGTATGATAATACGCACTGAGATAGTCCTCTACTGCAAGTTTTGTTGCACCATATGGAGAATATGGTCTGCACACACTTTCTTCAGAAGCTTTTCCCTTTATGATACCATAGACAGCAGCAGATGATGCAAAGATAAGCCTTCTAACCTTATTTGCCACACAGAAATTCATTATCTCAAGTGACATGTTCACGTTTACATCGTGAACCACCATGGGTTCTGAGATTGACCGTGTTATGCTTGCAATTGCAGCTTCGTGAAATACTACATCGATATCAGAAATACCAGACATTAGTTTTCCAATATTTTTTGCGTCCCCTATGATTACATGCAACAATTTGTTGCCATCATGTTGTTTTAGATTTTCAAGTGAGCCAGTGCTAAGATTATCTATCACAAATGTCTCAATTTTTCTCTCAAGTAGTTCATCAACTATGTGACTTCCAATAAATCCTGCACCACCAGTAACTATGGCTTTTCGCGAAGTCATTGGATAAGCGCCTCCACGTGTTTTTGATCTTGTGTGACAGGATAAGTCGTGAGACGTTCATATTCATATTTGAAACTATCAACACATTTTTCTAGTGTGAATTGATCACGGACTTTTTTTATGGCAGCTGCTTCAAATTTTTTCCTGAGTTTTTCATCTTGTAGTAATTTTACCATGCCTTGTGCAAGTTCGTGTGGTCTCCTACTTCTTACAAGCAATCCACATCCATCAAGTGCCTCTCTTACTCCCCCAACATCAGATGCAACGACAGCTTTGCCACAAGCCATAGCTTCAATGATTGTAAACGGAAAGCCTTCAGTGATACTGCTGATTGCAACGATGTCTGCTTGGTTGTATACCTTTTCAGGTTCCTTTGTGCCTCCCATGAATTTTACATGGTCTTCAAGTTGTAGTTCCTTTACAGTCTTCAGGCATCTTAATGAATAGTCAAGATCACTTGATGTGCCGTAAATCAGACATTGAATGTCTGGAATCTGCGTTTTTGCATAGTTTATTGCCTGTATTAGGCACACAATGTCCTTAAACACATCAACCCGGGCAACAGTTACAACAGTAGGTCTCTTGCTTTCGCGTTCAACCTGCATTGGTTTGAATCGTGAAGTGTTGACTCCGTTGTAGATGACCTTGATCTTTGCCGGGTCTGCCCCAAGGCTTTTCTCCCAGTTCTTGTTTGCTTCACAGACAGGAGTGATGACATCTGAAACAGAGTACACTACTCGTACAATGTTATGTGAAAAGACCTTCCAGAATATTTTTGATGGCTCATCAAACAAAAACGCATTGTAGTACAACAAGAGTTCTCTGAATGCAACACCATGTTCTGTGATTATCAATGGACAATTGCTTTCTTTTTTTGCATATACAGCTATCAACGAAGGAAGCCATGCAAGCGAACAATGTATAATGTCTACTTTTGGCACCTCGATTGAAAATAGCTGAATGTTTCTCTGTATTAGTTGAAATGCTGTAAGGGCTTCCTTGAATGTCATACTACCATAGATGGGTTCTTTGTTGAGTAGTTCTATGAAAATGTCCCATGTCAGTGGATGTTCCAGACATTTTTTTGCATCATATTCTACCAGTAGGTCATGTAATTTTATTATAAGATCAGCAAGAACTTGGGTATTGCAACGATCAGATAGTACGGATCTCATAAATTCCCGATAAAGAGGAATAAATTTTTCAGTTATCACATGTGGAGTGGTTCTAAGAATTCTTGCTTGCAGGTTATGGTCACGCTTGCAAAATTCCTCATATCTTGTAGCACCAAATATTGGAACCTCGATTACAGATGTGACATTTTTTGGAATCGTATATACACCATTACTATTAGGATTTGAGAGTTCATTGATTACTATGAATTCATAGTCTGTCATTGAATCTATGAGAGTCTTTGTCCATGTGTAAACCCCGCCTGTTGCAAAGTTTGGATAACAATCCCAATTTATTAATAAAACTTTTTTCATATTTTTTCCTCTGGAACTTTATTGAATATGCGTTGTAACAGATTTGTGTTTGACTTGCCATCAGAGGTTACAGAAATGTCATTCAAGAATTGTTTTATTACATTGTCAACATCTGCAGAGACCTGCATGTTTGATGTATGCACACCAGAATGTGGTTGGATGTCAGTCTTTCTAATTCTCAGAGATTCCATTGCTTCTTCTTCGCCAAAAAATGGATTTATTTTTCTTGAAAGAGAGACATATTTCTCGTAAATTTGCTGTGCCTTGTTGTTCTCACATGCCAAGTTAAAGTACTCGTATGCTTCCTGGTATGACCAAAGTGCTTCTCTGACAGAATTTCCTATCACATGCACGGCATTATTTTCATACAGTGTGGCAGTTTGTAGATATAGCTGTCGTGCCCCTGTCAGATTGCCATCCATTGCAAGACAATCTGCTGCACATGAGCAGCTAAGCGCAGCCCTTACGAAAGAATTTTGCTTTATGCATTCTGACGAGTCTTTGAGATAAAAAATAAAAGCCTTCAGGTAATCACCTTCGTCTTCCATTTTTATGGCGTTGAGCCACAGATTAGACTCATTTGTAATTCTATCCATCCATGTCTCTAGTTTTTTCAATCCATTGAAATTTCTATATCGTGTTTTTTAAGATAGAAGTAATTTTTTACAAGTAAAATCTTGTAGTGAATAGTTCTAGAAGTACTTCATGGGAAAGTTTTCGCTCATATATTTAACATCGCAAAGAGAATACAAGTTGAAAATGTGTTCCATCATAGGATATCGTGGTGATATTTCCGCATCAAAAATTCTTGTAAGTGGATTGAAACGAATGGAATACAGAGGATATGACAGTGTAGGCGTCGCAACGTTTGCAGACAGCCAGATTCGCGTCAAAAAAGGTGTTGGCAAGGTAGACCAAGTAAACAACAGATCAAACTTGCAGACATTACCTGGCAATATAGGAATAGGACACACAAGATGGGCAACACATGGAAGGGTAAATGAGACAAATGCTCACCCGCACATGTCAAGCTCAGGTGAGATTGCAATTGTACATAACGGCATAATTGACAACTATAAGGAATTAAAGGAGATTCTTCAAAACAGAAAATATTTTTTCAAAAGCGAAACAGATAGCGAGATCATTGCAAATCTATTGCAGTATCACTATGATATAACAAAAGACATCAAGAGATCAATGATTAAAACCGTAAGTGAACTCAAAGGAGATTATTCATTTGTGGCAGTTTTCTCAGACGGTACACTTGCCGCTGCCAGATTTCATGAGCCGCTCATAATTGGTGTTGGAAAAAAAGGATATTTCATTTCTAGTGATGTTTTAGGATTCATAGAACATACAGACGAGGCGATATACCCAGACAATGGCGAAGTTGTAATAATTAATTTTGGTGGTATTGAACTATTTGATTTTGCAGGAAATCCAGTAGTACACCATCTCACAAAAATATCAAAAGAGTTTGCAGACGTATACAAGGGCGATTATGCACACTTTACATTAAAAGAGATTTTTGAGCAACCCAATTCAGTATTGAGGGCAGGAGACAACACAAGGCCAGAGATTGAAGCATTTGCAGGAGCTATAAGAGACTCTAGTCAAATATACATCACAGGTAGCGGCACAAGCTATAATGCAGCGCTTGTTGCAAAACATCTATTTTTAAAATATGGCAAAAAAAAGATTGATGCAATAATTTCAAGCGAGGCACGATTTTATCCAGATTATTTTGACAGCAGGTCTACTCTCATAGCATTATCCCAAAGCGGTGAGAGTGCAGACGTCATAGAAGCAGTAAAGATAGCAAAAGACAACGGCGCAGAAATACTATCAATTATCAATACAATGACTTCATCGCTTGCACAAATTTCATCAATTTCGGTAGGTCTAAACTGCGGACCGGAGATCGGTGTTGCCGCAACCAAGAGTTTCACCTCCCAATTGTCAGTCATCTACAAAATTGTAGACATGGTCTGCGACAAACAGATAGAATTTGATTTGAAGAAAATATCAGATTCCATGAGTAAAATATTAGAGTCTAGCTCAAAAGTTCAAAAAACTGCGCGAATCCTAAAACATGCATCAGACATTTACATAATTGGAAGAGGAATTCATTATCCAATTGCACTAGAGGCAGCATTGAAGCTAAAAGAACTGACATACATACACGCCGAAGGCCTGCCAGGTGGAGAGCTAAAGCATGGGCCGCTGGCCCTGATGGATTCAAATTCTTTTGTAGTTGTGATAAACCCTAATGATTCAACATATAGTGATACACTGACTTCGGCAAGGGAGATAAAAGCAAGAGGCGCCAAGATAATAGGCATATCAGATATTGAAAGCGATGTCTATGATCATTGGATTGAGATACCAACAATTAATGAATCATCATATCCATTTCTTGAGATTGTGCCAATCCAGCTTCTTGCATATTATGCGGCACTAGAAAACGAAACTGACCCTGACTATCCAAGAAACCTGGCAAAGTCAGTCACAGTCAAGTAAACTGACCAGAAAATACAAACAAATCTTATAGAACATTTTGAGCAAAACAAGATAACGTAGAACCGTCAAAGTAGTAATGATGTTCAAGTTACTTTTCAAAGCGGACCCAACCAAAGGCTGGTCAATCGTGTACAGTTTCATAGGAGGTGAAATCTATTCATTCAATTAACGATTCTTCTCACATAGCAGAACAATCAAGTTTTCATACTCCTACATGTGTAGCATGCAAGAAGACAATACACTTTGACGCAGGCGATACAATCAATGGCGACAAATGGTATCATGGTGCATGTTGGACGGTACTGAAGAAACAGGAAATTCTCTGCTAGAACTTGATAGAATCAATTCCAGATATTTTTTGTCTCACAATATTTATCACATTCGACATTATCCGATATTGTCATATATTAGCCAGTCAAATACCAGTCAATGCCGCACTTAACAAATAATCAATCAGATTTTGCAAACGGGAACATACCAAATGATCTTGTAAATTTCCTCAGACAAGATACCTATTCTCTAATAATAAAGGGGTATGCAGGAACAGGCAAAACCACTCTTGCACTTACAATTTTAAGCGAGATGCGGATTAAGACAAATTGTCTTTACATATCTACCAGGATATCACCTGATCAGCTCTTCCAGTATTATCCATGGCTTGAAGAATCATTTGGCGGTTCAAGAAAAACAAAACTGACTGAACCTACAGGAAGTGTAGACAATTCACTAGTCTTTGTCGATGCAAGACTTGATGAGCCAGGTTCTCTTTTTGAACGTATTACAAATGAACTGATGGATGTAAAGGCGCCAACAATAATTATCGATACATGGGACGCAATCGGATTTTTCATGGATAAAGAAGCTTTGATGAATAATGCCAGAGTGTTGCAGACATGGAGAGAGAGATCTGGGGCAAAATTAATTTTTGTTACAGAGTCTCCAGAGGATACTACGTTTGATTTTCTAGCAGATGGTGTAATAGAACTAAAACAAGAATATCACAACAACAGAAAAGTCAGGCAGATTCTCTTGTCAAAATTACGAGGATCCAGAATAAACAGGCCAACTTGTATCTTCTCTCTGAATGATGGAATATTTCGAAGCTATGCGCGCTATGAGCCAAAAGAATTTACCAATATTACAATTTCAGGAGAGCATTTAAGACAAGCAGATCAAAATCTGAACGTAAATTCACACATTCCGTCAGGATACGAAGAGTTGGATGAGTTGTTAGGGGGCGGATTCCCAAGCAGCGGAATAGTCACGTTGGAACTTGACACTCATGTAAATACTAGAGTTGCAATGGCATTTCTCAATAAAATAATTGCAGGTTTTGTGCATCGTGGTAATCCCATCTTATTCCAACCATTTGAGGGAGTAGAACCAGAACACATAAGTGAATTTCTAAAACTCAAACCAAAGCTAAAACCAAAAGGAACAATCGAGATATTATCAAATGGAAGTAAAGCAAAGATTGCAGAATACCTATCAAGTCCCAAGTATAACGAGAACAAGAAAAGATTACAGGATTTTCAGAATACTGTGCTCAAGCTCAAAACTAGACACAAAAAGGGATTACTCAGCATAGTAGGCTCAGACATTGCGCGTGGTTTTTCCAATGTAGAAAATGGTAGACATGGAATAGAAAATATTGTATCTTTCATAAAATCAAATTCTGCACTATCAATATTTGTTCTAAGACAGTCCAAGAGCAATTTTCTTGAATATCTATCTGAGATTTCTGACATACATTTGAAGATAGTTGAAATAAACGGCTCTTTATTTTTACAATCAGAGATTCCATGGTCACACCTGTATGCCATAGTTCCAAGAAGTTACTCGGACCACAATGAGATCTCACTAGAGCCCATAGTGTAGACATGCATTTTCAGACGGTATAGAAATAGAAGAATCTTCCATACTCCTTAAATCAATTATAGAAGAATTTACCTTTATTGTTAGTAGAGAATCGCAATAACACATATCACAAGATCAATCAAGAAACCTCACGTGATGAACTTGAGAGATATTTTTCATCACAAGTACAAGCAGAATTTGTAAGCATGGCTGGCCACGAAATGAAGACCTCGATTCAGGCAATATTGACATATGCAGAACTTTTACAAGACAAACATGATAGGCATAGAGAAGATTATGCCAAAGCAATCTTGAGAAACGCCTCAAGACTGAGAATGCTTTCAAACAATCTAACAGATTTTACCAAGATTGATT
>Ga0207693_10001562_pt1 | contig 20214 bp, 16 predicted proteins | sample LARL81metaG_FD_184347 | JGI IMG/M metagenome (GOLD analysis project Ga0207693, IMG submission 184347) | Corn, switchgrass and miscanthus rhizosphere microbial communities from Kellogg Biological Station, Michigan, USA - LAR L8-1 metaG... | ecosystem: Host-associated > Plants > Roots >...
TTGAATCTGCTCGCCGCCACGGGAATAATTCTTGCCCAGGCCGCGCGCCTGTATCAGGCTGTTTGGCCCGCCGCTTCCATCCACACGCACCATCGCAAAATCCCTCCTGCTGCTTGTTCTTACTGCTTTACTTCAACCGGCTGTCCTTCATGCAACTTTTCCGCGCCGCTAACCACCAGCTTGTCACCGGGCGCAAGGCCGGCCAGAATTTCGATATCACTGCCGCGCTCCGCGCCCACGCTCACGGCCCGGCGCTCCAGCTTCTGGTCGCGGACCAGATACACAATCTGCTTTCCGCCGTCGCTGTGTACCGCTGCCTTGGGAATGATCGCGCGGGCCTCACTGCCCTGGCTCTTACCCGGCGGAGGAGTGGCACTCATGAATGCTACCTTCACTCCCATGTCAGGCAGAATCGTGTCGTCAAGCTTGTCAAAGGTGATGCGCACTTTCACGGTGGCTTTCTGCCGATCTGCCGTGGGAATTACCGTCCGCACTTTCGCGGGAAGCTCGCGGTCAGGATACGCATCCAGCGTGGCGCTCACCCGCTGGCCCTGCTGCACCCGCGCGATGTACGATTCATTCACATCGACTTCGATCTCAAGCGAATTCATGTCGACCAGCGTAGCGATTCCGGTCCGCGTAAAGCCGCCGCCAGCCGAGATTGGCGAGACGATCTCACCACGTTGCGCATCTTTTGAAACCACGATTCCATCAAACGGCGCGCGCACAATGCAGTTGTCCGCGTCCTGCTGGGCCACGCCGATGCGCGCATCCGAGGCGCGGACCTGTTCCTTGGTGAGGGCAATCTTGGAATGCAGGCTTTCAGCGGTGGTCTTGGCCGCGTCGAGCGCCTGCGGGCTGATTACCCCTGCCGTGTGCAAGCCTTGTGCGCGGACAGACTCGCGATCGGCATTGGCGGACTGCACCTGGAGATCAGCCAGCGCGGCGGCAGTGGCGTCGCGGTCTGAACGGGCCGAAGTCAGCGCGGCATTCGGTTGCGAACAGTCAAGCGTCGCAAGCACCTGGCCGGACTTCACGCGCAGGCCTTCTTCGGCGTAAATCTGCTCCACGCGTCCAGTAACTTTGGCGGCGACTGTGGCACGTCGGCGGGGCGTGACATACCCACTGGCATTCAGAAGCGCCTCAGCATGGGCCCCACTAGCCGGCCGGGCGGCGGCCACTTCAACCACCGGCTTCTGTGACCGGAACGCCACCAGCGCCAGACTGCCCAGCAGCAACAGAACGCCCAGCGCGGCGGCGAATAGTCCCAGACGGCGGCCTGTCTTCGATGCGCCGCGGGAACGGTCGTCGATGCGCAGTGAACTCAGGTCGTGCCGCGGTGGCATTGAGGTACTCATAGGGGAAGTATGAATCCTTCTTTGATGATGTGGCCGCATGCTGGCGGCGTTTGGGCCCCGGAAGTGGAAAGCTGATTCTCTGCCATTAGCCGGCGTACGCCAGATGCAGAGCGTTTGCCGCTATCGCTATTAAGCGCGGCGGTTCAAGCTGCCACTTTGTCTCTGTTTGTTCAATGATAACTTAATTCATCGCGCGTGGGGCTTATTGGTACTTGCTTTTATTGTGATCGCGTAGAAGCGCCGCCCGATGTTTGCGTAAATCGCGGCCGCTGCGGTCGGAGGGATACGGCTGGCCGTCTCCTTTAAGCCCATTCCACAGTACCAGGTTGAAGCGATCTGAATCCAGCTTGTCTTCCGCGCTGAAATCAAAGCCCTTGGTCTTCTCTGCCCAGTATGCGGCGTCGTGCGCAGGCTCTGCGCTAACAGCGGCTTTTTCCTGCGACGCCGGGGCCGGCAACGGAAGTTTTGTGGTCCGCAGAATTGAGGGCACGCGAGCTTTGTAGGTCCAGGCGGCTTGTCTGGTGGAAAAGACTTCGGCCATGGGCGGCTGCAACGCGTCATTCAATCCCAGCGGCTTGATTCCCAGGACTTCCTCCATGGTGCGCAGCAGCGTAACGGTATTGAAGCGCCGGGAAATCAGCGCTCTCTGTTTTACGTAAGGCCCCGCGATGAATGCGACGCTGCGGTGGGCATCCACGTGGTCTGGGCCGTTTTGCGCGTCGTCCTCAATGACGAAAATGAGCGTGTCTTTGGCGTATTTGCTGTGGGCCACTTTTTCCACCAGCAGGCCAACCGCGTAATCGTTATCGGCAATTTCGGTTTCTACCGTGTTGACTCCGTCCACGGCTTCGTCAAAAAGGCCCAGGTGATCGTGAGGCAGGCGCACCAGTTCCAGGCCCGGCAGGGCATTGCGGGCAACGTAGCCATCAAACTCGCGTTCCCATTCCTTGAAGCGCCAATAGTCAGGGAAGCGTTGATCGAAGCCGCGAAAGTATGGGTCTGTCACCTGCTGAAGGTTTGCCTTGGTGGCCTCAGCCACGCGCGTGCTGCTGGCCGCAGGATCATGCAATAGCGGAATGGGTGGATCATCTCCTGCGATGTGGTTGTAGTGACTCAGATCGATGAAGAATCCGTAATTGCGGACAGTGAGGCCGGAGCGCAAGGCGGCATCCCAGAGATAACCTGCTCCGCTTTCGTCTTCCGGGCCGTCCGGTGCTGCCACGTCGGCATGCCCGGGCAACTGGTCTTCGGCGTCGTCCAGCTTTTCGGTGTTGCGGTCGTGGGAGGAATCCAGGCCGACGTTGATGTTGCGATTCAGTCCTTCAACGTCATAGGTCATACCGCGAGAGGCATAATTGATCGGTATGGTGCGCTCCACCAGGTCCGTTGTGCGCGCGGCCGTGCTCCAGTTCCAGCCCACGCCGCTGACCTCGCCGCTATCATAAAAATTATCGAGCGTGACAAAGCGCCGGGCCAGATCGTGATGGTTGGGCGTAATGGCTTCAGGGAACAGCGTGAGAGAAGGATCGCCGTTGCCTTTTTCCAGATCGCCCAGCACCTGGTCATACGAGCGGTTCTCTTTCACGATGTAAATCACATGCTTGATGCGCTGATGCAAGAAGCTGAAAAGCTGCCGGCTCTTTGGATCTTCCGCGGACGCGGCAAAGTGATTGTTTCGCGCGACCTGCTGCGTAAGCTCCCGTAGCTCCGCGGCGTCAGGCCGGGGAATCACGGAGAAGCCGCCCTTTTCAAGTTGCAAGATGTATTGTCCAGTGGCAGCACAGGGACGATCGTCGCTCACTGTGGTCATTGTGGCCCGGCAGGCTTTCGGATTCGGGCCCGGGATGGATTTGCCATTGACTACATAGAGCGTAGCGCCGCTTTTGCTCACGCTGACGGAAGTTGGATACCAGCCGGTGGGAACCAAGCCAATCATGCGGCTGTCGTCAGGATCTTTATCCAGCGCGATTACGGCCACCGAGTTTGTGCCGCCGTTGGTCACGTAGAGCGTCTTCTCATCGGGCGAGAAGGCCAGGCTGTTGGGATTGCTGCCTTTGAAGCCTGCGGGATTCGCGAGTATGCCGGCTGGCGCGGTGGTCTTGATTTCCGCCACGGCGTGGTCCTTTGCGGTATCCACGATTACGACGGAGTCACTGTTATCGGCGGCGGCAAAAAGCAATGTGCCTGCCCGATTGACAATGAGCTTCCCCGGCTGGCCGTGCGTCTTGATCCGGCTGCTGATTGTGAGCGAGGGCTTTACATTGAGCGCGACAATCTCGCGGTCACGCAGACTGGAGACGTAAGCTTTCTGGTTGTCGGCAAAAACTATTCCGTAGGGATATTCGCCACCGGGAACACCTTTTTGCGCGGGAGTGATTTTGCCGGGACGCAGGTCAAGTTCGGCAATGACCCGTCTTTCATTCAGATCGAGGAGTGAGACCGAATCATTCTGATAGTTGGCGGCGAGCAGGAGCTTTCCATCGGGGCTTACGGCCACGCCTGCGACCATGGGATGCAGAGGAGAGATTTTTGTTTCCGTCCGGTCGGCGATTCCCAACCCGTTCTTGTGTCCCAGGGATACGGGTGGTAGGGATTCGGCCCAGCGTCCGCTTTGCTGGGCAAAAATGTGAACGTTGTCATCCTGCCCGCCACTTACGTAGAACTGTTTGCCGTCGGGCGCCCACGCCAGGCCGACATAGGAGTTGGCCACGCGCAGGACTTGTTGCTTGAGCGGCGCAGCGCCACGAAGATCGAAAACAAAAGCATATTCGCTGGTCTGGGCGGGAATTGCTTTGGCTTTAGCGTCATTATTGCGGTTGTAACCGCTGGTGAGAATCAGAAGCGTGTTGCCGTCAGGGCTCACGGCTGTGGAGATCGGATGGTCGACGGTGAAGTGCGGAAGGTCCGGCAGATCGGGATTCAACGGCTGAAACGTCGATCCCCGGGCGGCCATGGGAGTGATACTCATGCCAGTGGGCAAGTCCTGGGACTTGGTGGTGTTTTTTTTCTGCTCGCCAAAGGCAGAACCTGAGAGCCCGACGAACGCGACAATGCCAGCCAGGGCGTAAACAAAAAGCCCAGCGATGCGACCGGCGGATGGGGTGAGACGCGGGCAGCGCATTTAGCGTTCCGTGGCCGCTTTGGGTGAGACGCTGCTGCGCTGCGGAGCGGCTTCCTTGCCCAGCGCGCTATTGAGCACGGCAGCCAGCCGCAGTCCCGCCAGCGCGAGCTTTTCATTCACCAGATCTATATTCGCGCGGTAATAGGCTTCGTCGACCGACGCAGACTTCTGGTCAAGAATGCGCCGGGCCTGGAGATGAGATTCATTGGCCCAGTCCACCGCGGTACCTCCGGCCTGCTTTTCCAGGTGCTTCTGCGCGATCAGCTCATTCAGCCGCGCGACATAATCTTCTTCAGACAAGCCGGTGTGTTCGAGCAGCAGAGTGTCCCAGGTCCAGTGCAGGTTGCAGTCGTAGTCGCCGCACTTGGGCGAGCCAAAGACCGGCAACTTGATGTCATTGCCGCCGCGTGCCTCTTCAACCGCGTGCAGGGGCTGGTGCAGGTCTCCGACGAAATGCACGATCCACTTAAGCGCCTCCAGCCGGTCGGCGGTGGAAGCGTTTTCATCGCCCAGGACCTTCTGAAATATTTCGATCCGGTCCACGACGCAGTTGTGATGATCAGTGTCGGCGTTCTTGTGCTTGTCCTGGGGGCGAAAACAGTCGCGCTCTTCAGAAAAACCGGGCGCATCTTTTGGGATGTCGACAAAGTGCCAATCGTAGCTTTCGTCGCGTTGCTTTCTTACGGTGTCCGCCCAGTTCGCGATGGAGGCCAGGCTATCAGCACCGAGCAGAAGCTGGAGGTTCTTGCGGGCTGCGGGCGTGAGCCGCGATGAAGCGATATCGGCCACGATGGCATGGCCTTTGGGCCCCCAGGCAAAAAGCTGGGAGGGAATGAAAGCCGCCAGAAGCAGAAGAGCAATGATTTTCTTCACGAAGCCTCGGACCTCGAAGATGAAGCATTCCGCCCGGGGCAAGCCGGCATACAGCGGAAGAAAAATTTCCCGATGATTGTAGCCACCCGTCAGGCGTGACGCAATCGGCTTAACGGTGAACAAAGGCAATTTCTCCAGAAATTAATGATGTAAGCGAACTTGTGTGCGGGACAAAAAAACGCGGCAGCCGAAGCTGCCGCGCTGGTTAGAACACCGATTTAGAACTTGATCCGAACGCCCAGCTGAAGCTGTCTGGGTGAGTAGGAGAAGTTGCTGTTTGCGCTGTTGGGCACGCCGATCTGCGGCGTAAAGGGAGCGCCAGTGGTCGGAGTTGCACCGCTGGTATTGAAGTTGAGGCAAGGCGCCGCGGTAGAGCAAATCACGTTGCCCCCGGGCGTTGCCACGGTACCGGTGGCCACGCTGTAGCCCAGCGTCGTCACACCGGTCACGTTGGTGTGATTAGCCAGGTTGAAAGCGTCCGCCATCAGCTCCACGCTATAGCGCTCCTGGACCTTGATGGTCTTGGAGAGCCGCAGGTCCTGCACATAGGTGCTGGGGAAGCGGAAGGTGTTGCGCCCAACGGCATCGATACGGAAAGCGCCGCCGGAGCCATTGACGCCGCCGCCACCGGGTACGCCGCCAGGAGCGTTGCCGCTGGTGCCCAGCGAGAAGGGCAGACCAGTCTGGAACTGGAAGATTGGAGCCAGCGTCCAGTCATTGGTGATATAGCCCAGCCAGCCGTCTTTTTTCCAGGGCGAGTTGGCGACCGCATTGACGACGAAGCGATGGCGCACGTCATAAATGGAGTTGCCGTAGTCGGCCTGCAGGTTCACGGGCGAGAACTGGTCATTGGTATCAGAGAACGTGCTCTCGTTCTGGCCAAAGTCCAGTGCGTGCGACCAGGTGTAATTGGCGCCGAACTGGATGTTGTGGCTCATGCGGTGGTTGAGTTGCACGGAGAGCGCCTGGTAGTTGCTGTTGGCGCCGCTGTAGATCGCAGTCTCCGCGCCGAAAGCGCTGGTGAGGCGGGAGCTGAACAGGGGCGTGGTGTAAGTGCCAAGCCCGGCCAACGGGCCGCCGTTGAGGATGGTGTATGAGATGTTCTTGGTGGAGCCGGCGATGTTGGTGTCAACAAAGTTCGGCAATTCGCGTCCCAGGCTGCCAAGGTAGCTGACTGAGAGCACTGTGCCCCATCCCATATCGCGTTCCACCGTCAGATCGAACTGGTGGATCTGCGGGTTCTGGAAGTTGGGGGTAAAGAAGGCAACGTTCGGCGCAACACCCGGGCCGGTCGGCGCGGCGCCCAGGATCGTGGGGAACATGGGCGAGGTCGCTGACGGGCTGATGCTGAACGTCTTCTGGCTGCCCGGCATTCCGGTATTGGTCAGAGCATTGAAGATGGTGGAGTTGATGATGCGGCCATAGTAGATGCCCCATCCGCCACGTACCACGGTTTTGCCGTTGCCCGTAAGGTCATAGGCAAAGCCGAGCCGCGGGCCGAAGTTGTTCTTGTCCTGCGGCATCTGAGAGCTCTGCGGCAGGGCAGGATTGATCAGGCTGCTGAACGGGTCAGGCAGCACTTCACGCTCATACCTTATGCCCAGCGAGAGGCTGAGGCGGGGCAGGACCTTCCAGTCATCGGCGGCGAAGAAGGAAACATCGGTGGTATCGAACTCGAAGCCGACGGGGCCGAAGGCCTGGCTGAAGTTGGTATAGCACGGGAGCGGGGTAGCCGCAGTACCGCAGCCGCGGCCCAACGTTGCATCCAGAATGTAGTTGGTGACGCTGCCATAGCTAAAGCTGCCGAACTGCGTACGCAGGTTCTGTGAATTATCGTGCACGCGGCGGTAGTCTGTGCCGAACTTCAAGCTGTGTTTTCCCACAGTCCAGTTGACGGTGTCGGCAATCTGGTTCTGGCTTTCATCCGGGAATGCAGGCCGTTGCAGGAATGTGGGAACGCCGAAGGTGAAACCGTTAGTGATGGAGATTTGCGGCGGCAGCCCCAGCGGATTGGTAAACGTGGGCGTGTGCACCAGCCGCGCATCTTCATAGGGTGTGGGTTGCTGCGCGAACTCGTATTCGAAATCGCGGCCGTATTGATACCGCAGTTCGTTGCCCAGCGTCGGGGTAAAGAGCGTGTTCAGCTTGGCAATGCCCCATGTGTCCTTCACAAAGTCGTCGCCAAAGCTGTTGGTCCCGAACGTATTGGTGGCCTGGGTCTGGATGCCAGCGGGAGAAGCCCAGCGCATGCGGTTAAAGGTGAACGATGCGCGGTTCTTCTGGTTGATGTTCCAGTCCACCTTGGGGAAGATGATGAACTGCTCGCCTTCACGCGGGGTCGAGCCCGTCATGCTGACGAGACCGTTGAATTCGTTGCTGTACAGGGTCTGGGCCTGCGCGGTGCTCACTCCCAGCCTGCTGGCGATCGTGGCAACGGTCGGCGCCGATGTGGCCTGGCCAAAGAAGACAGTTGAGTTGCTGGGGATCGCGGTGCCGGGGAAGTTGCGCTTGTACCAATCGAAGGTCATGTTCCAGAAGAGCTTGTCCTTGATGGCGGGGCCGCCGACGCCGAAACCGGACATCTTGCGCCAGTCGGTCGGCTTGTACGGCACAGGAGTGAAAGTGCCCGATGCGTCCTTCACAGTCAGCTTGGTAAACGGGTTGGTCGCGCCCCAAACGTTGTCACGGTCATAGAAGAACGCTTCGCCGTGGATCGAGTTTGTGCCGCTCTTGGTCACGGTATTGACCACGCCACCGGCCGAGCGTCCATATTCAGCGGAATAGTTGGACGTGTTGACCTGAAATTCTTCGATGGCAGTCTTAGGCGTTGAGTAGCCGGCACGGGTGCGTCCACGCTCTTCTGAGAAGAAGGCCTGGTTGTTGTCGGCGCCGTCAACGGTGTTGTTATTCAGGAGCGTGCTGATGCCGCGGAAGCTGAGCAGTCCGAATCCGCTGGAGTTGGCCACCACGCCGGGTGTAAGCACGGCAAAGCTGGACCAGCGTCCGCCATTGATGGGCAGGTTGGAAATTGCAACCTGGTTCAACGTGGGAGCGAATTCCGGAGTTGACGAGTTGATCTGCGGCGCTTCCGCGCTCACTTCCACCGTCTCCGTGCTGCTGCCGATGGCCAGGTGGGGCGAGAGTTCGGTCACGCTGCCAACTTGCACAATGACTTGCTCGGACTTGAACGGCGCGAATCCCTGTTCGCTGATCGCGACCGTATATGCCCCGGGCTGCAGTTTGTTGACGCGGAAGTAGCCCGAGCCATCTGTTGTAATGGTGGTTTCGGCGTTCGTGCCTTTGTTGTGCACGACGACTTTCGCATTTGCGACGACAGCACCGTTAGTGTCATAAACAGTTCCACCAATGGCGCCATCGGTGGTGGACTGTGCATAGAGCAGCGCGCTGCAGGCGGCTACAAGCAGCGCTACTGTAACTAGCCGTTGAATTGAACTCCAAAAGCGTGACTTCATTGCTCTCTCTCCTGTGAGGGACTTCACGTGGCGGGACCCCGGGAAACCTAGGGCACCCATAATAGTCGTCAATGGTGGAAATGCAACCTAGAAATTTGGGTTTTTCCCGCGTGATTGCTGCCTAATCCTAGCTGAGCTTTGTTGCATTTGGATGAACGAATCGAGAAAAATTTCTTGTGGACTCCTGTGGACGGCTGTGTAAAAGCGCGCAGTCACCGCAGCGCCTATGGAATTTGGTAATTTTGAGTTGTTCATGCATGCCGAAATGACACAAAATGGCGCGTGTTGCACCACGGGCCCGCTGTAAGCTACCTTCATGAAGAAAGCCCAACCTTTGGATGGGGTGTCTCCGGTGACCTGGACCGAAACTTTCAATTGCGATATCTGCGGGAAGCAAAAGGGCTCTGTCGACCATTGGTGGCTGGCCTGGACCGAGCCGTACAGCCCCCATGCCGAGGCCCCGGAACGGCAGATGTTCAAGATCTATCCGTGGGAAAACATGATGGCGCATGACGCCACGGTAAAGCATCTTTGCGGCCAGGCGTGTCTGCAGAAGCTGGTGGACCGCTGGCTCAATGCGGAAATGGGCGCCGGGCATGCCGCCATTGCACACCCAGGCAAATAAGGATCCCCTTAGGCGATTCCTCACACATCAAGACGGCGCCGCATCATCGGACTTTGGACTTTGGGACTAACGAACAAAGGATCGCCAGGGACCGCCGGCATGGCCGTGATCGTGCGTCATCGCCGACATCGGAAAAAACCGGACCTAACTTTTTGAACTGATTTGAGACCGCGAAGGGCGGCTAGTCTGCGGATTTTATCGCCGCGGGCCCGCTCTGGCAGGTTACCGTACAGCGCTTGTTCTTGCAGCAGACGAGCAGGGCGGAAACCGAGTGCTTGAAGATCAGCTGGGCCTGCGTGTTGTTTTCCAGAACGATGGAGTACTTGTCAAACGAGCGCACGCTTCCAGAAATTTTCGCGCCGTTCAGCAGATGCACAGTAATCTGCTTCCCGCCCGCAAGAGCTACGTTGAGAAACGATTCCTGAACGTTGATTACCGACATGACTCAGCCATGGCCCAATGCAATTGCGCAGAGCGCCGGCGCCCCTAATGCCGGAGCCCCAGGAAGGGCATGAACCACAGTGTTCCACAAAATAGTGCTGGATCTGCCATAAGTCCAATATATAATTGGACTATCTTTAATAGGATTTGACTATGGAAGTCCATCAACTGCGATATTTCTGCGCTGTCTCAGAGACGGGCAGCTTTACGCGCGCCGCCGAACGGGAGCAGGTGGCGCAACCTTCGTTATCGCAGCAAATCATGAAGCTGGAAGAAGAACTCGGCGTACGCCTGTTTGACCGCCTGGGCCGCACCGTCCGGCTTACCGGCTTTGGCCAGGTGTTTCTTCCGCGCGCCCGTGCCATTTTGGGAGAGCTGAAAGCGGCAAAGGACGAGGTGGCGGAACGGCAATCTTCGGTCGCAGGGCCGGTGAGCATCGGAGTGATTCCCACGATTGCGCCTTATTTTCTTCCGTTGCCGCTGGCATTGTTCTCGCGCAAATACCCGCAGGCTTCCATCACCGTAACCGAGGACGTAACGGCGCGATTGATGGACCGGCTGCGGGCCGGGCAGATAGACCTGGCGATCCTGGCCATGCCTATGCGCGGGCATGACGTGGAAACGCTCAATCTGCGCACCGAACGCCTGTTTGCCATTCTGCCGCGAGCGCATCGCCTGGCCAAAAAACGCAGGATCGTGCTGAAGGAGCTGCGGGACCAGCCGTTTCTCCTGTTGCGCGAAGACCACTGCTTTCGCGATACGGCGATCGAGGTCTGCAAGCGCGCCCGCGTAGTGCCAAAAGTGGTGTTTGAGAGCGGGCAGTTCAGCAGCATATTGGCGATGGTGAGCGCGGGCCTGGGCATTTCCATTGTGCCGGAAATGGCGATTGAGCAGCGGCCCGATTGCGCCTTTGTCGCTGTGGCTGACGATCGCGCTTCCAGGACCATCGGCGTGGTCACCCTCAAAGGCCGGTATCTCAGCCGCGTGCAGCACGCCTTTCTGGCCCATCTGCATACCTTCGCGCAGAAAGACAGCTAGAGTCGATATTCACTCTGATGCCGGTGTAAACTGCCTGCATGAAATCAGGAAAGCACGCCATGGCAGCGAACAGCGGGCGACGAGTTTTGTCCGGCGCTCCGCCAAGGCAGCGAAGGCGGGCGCGAGCAGAGCGCAGAGCGGTTGCATTTTTTAAGGTCATTGAAAACGCCGATCGCTCATCCATTCGGAAAACTATCCGCAAGTTTCAGTTGCGCCGTGCCACGGTGGACGATTGGGCCCTTGCCCTGCTCGACAATCGACAGCTGATGCGGCAGGAGCGATGGAGATTTGCGGTAGTCAACTTTATCGTGCAGTGCCTGCCCCGCACCTTCCCATTACTGAAGAAAGTGTTGAACAACTATAACTCGCCATTTTGGCATGAAGTTCAATTCACCACCCTGAACTGGCTGGTGCGCTCCACGTTTAACCGGAGCGAGCAGCGCAAAATTCTGGCCCTGGTGGAAAACAACTTAATGAACGTCAAATCCGAAGCCGGCTCTGCCGCCTGGAAGGCCGGCGATCTGCTGGGCGATGAATGGTTCGCGGCGGACACGGTGAAAATACTCGAAAAAGTGGTATTGACGGCGCCTTATGCGGCCGGCAGGAAAGGCGCTGTCCACGGCATTGCCCATGCGCTCGAAGAGTCCGACGAGGGCGGGAGAAGGCGGCTTTACGCTTTGCTGCGGCGGGTCGTTTCGGAAGACCGGAGCGCCGAGGTACGAAGCTATGCAAACTACACTTACGAACAGGGCGGGTGCATGCGCGGGAAAAAGCGTGTCCGCAGGTAGTTTCCGCCGCCGGCGTGGTTCATCTTTTATCCAGAAGAGTCGTACCATCTAACCGTGCGCGACTTCCAGATACTCTTTGACGATGCTGAGGCTTCCGCCGCCGAACACCCGGGCTATGCTCCGTACGGAAAGCTGGCATTCCCGCCGGCGCACGCCGAGCGTCCGTGGACATTCGCCAACTTCGTCCAGTCGATTGACGGCATAGCTTCCTTCAAAGGGCCGCACGCCGCGGGTTCTGACATTTCGCAATCGGCGGAAGACCGCTGGCTCATGGACCTGTTGCGCGCCCATGCCGACGCCATCATCACGGGTATCAATACGCTGGTGGAAGAAACGCTGAGCGCGCCGCGATTCAACGGCGGCCGCGGCCCGGTCTACCGCATTGAAGAAGAGACCCTGCGTGATCTGCGCATGAAACTTGGACACAAGCGGGAGAGGGTAATCTTTGTTACCGCCTCCGGCAGCGTGGACCCACGGGCCTACCGGGTATTTGACGGCGACCTGATGGATGCGCTCATCCTTACCACTACGGCCGGCGCGTCCCGTCTGCAAGGGCGGATTGACCAGGCCCGCCTGATCATTGCAGGACAGGAAAAGACGATCGACCTGCCTGGGGCCATGAGCCTGCTGCGCAAAGAAATGGGTATTGAACATCTGCTTTGCGAAGGCGGCCCAACGCTTTATGGAAGCATGTCGCGGGCAGGGTTGATTGACGAGAAATTTGTGACCGTCTCGCCGGTAGAAATCGGGCTGATCATTCCGCCGGAACAGGGCACTGCGCCAGCAGGGCCGGGCAATCAACTCAACTTGCGTCCCACCACATTTATGTATCCCGGATTTACGCCAGAGACGGCGCCGTGGTGGCGTTGGATGAGCTGCCGCCGGGTTGGCGACCATCAATTTAATCGCTACCGGAGAAAATGAAGAGGGTTTTACCGCTGATTGACGCTGATGACACTGATCAGAAAAGACGGGATCGAGAACATAAAAACCGAGCGTGGGTGTTACACATGACGCCACCAGCTCTAAGCTGAGCTGGCAATCCCGGATGCCACCTGTCAAAAAAACGAGTGGTCGAATGGACCAAAATACCGTCATCATGCATCGAATCTAAAGTAGTGCAGTTTTCGATGGATGGCATTATGGAGATGGTACGGGACAAATCGTTCTGGGGCGCGGTGGTTTTCGTCGCGATGTTTGTCACGTCGATTATTGTTCTGCTGGCCGATAAGGCCGTGGCACGCTAAGCGGCTACTTTCTGCCTGCCGCTTCCACGCTGCGTGTTGGATCCGCGCCCTTCCAGGTAACATCCGCCGTTGGTCCGTAACTTGAGGGCACCGGCTTGCCCAGAAGCCGCAGGAACATGCTCAACTGGGTGCGATGATGCGTGGTGTGAAGCACGCGCCGCCAAAAGACCCAGATACGCTGGCGCTGCACGTCAAAAAAAGGAACAACTTCCAGCCACCATTTCTGGTCGCGGTTGGCCATGCGCTCCAGCCGCGGCCGGCACAGTTCTTCATGCCGGCGGCAGAATGCGGACGGAGTGAGCTCCGGCGGCAACAGCGCAGCCGCTTCCAACTCGCCGCCCAGGCCGATGAATTCCGCGAAGAAACGCCGCTCGGATAGAAGCTGGTGCTTCATGATCTCCAGGACCGTGGCGGAGCGGTCTGCCGGCTTGAAAGACATGTCTTCCGGCGCGAACTGGCGCCATAGGCTCACTACTTTGCTGGTTTCGCTGGCATAGGTATCGAGCAGGTGCTGGAAAACGGGATCTGTGGCGCGCGGCACCTGCGATTCAGGGATCGCGGTATATTCGTATTGCATGGGCATGACTGCCCCCTCGTTAGTCGATCAGCAAAATTTTACGCCTTTGCCGCGAGCGCTTCCTGCACCGGCTTTACGATGGCGGCCGCTACCAATCCAGCAAAGACGAATCCCATGGCAACTGTACTGATGTAAGCCAGCGTATAGCTGCCCGGGAAGCCATACCAGTTCCAGTAAGAGACGTTGGTGCCGATGGCGGCCAGAAGGCCGGCAATCGTAATGAAGCGCCAGCGCCCCACAAAGTTGACGATCCTGGTCTGTCCCAGCAGGATGACAGCTAACAGAACTTGAAAAATATTTGTCCCAAGCTCAACCACAAGCGCTTTTCCGAAAGAGAAATGGAGCGATGGGTGATACACCAGCAACCCGGACGGGCCGGTTTCGAACTTGTGCATGCGCGCTTCCATAGCGGCGCTCTGTTGCGCCCGCGTGGCATTCTCTGGCAGGCCGAGGCCGGGAAGGAGATAAAGCCCATCTTCAGGCATGTTGGCTTTCATGGAATTTAGTACCGCCTGTTCGTTGGGAATTTCCTTGATCCCGGTCTTGCCCAAGGGTAGAAGGTCGTGCGCCACAAACGACCATAAGAAAAATGCCAGACCTCCGAGCACGCCTGCCAGCAGCTTCTTCGCCATAACTCCCTCCTGTTTTTTGCGCTCCATCCTGCTACGGGAAGCTGAGATAGTCAATGGCATTGCACGGTAGCTGGCCATTCTGTAATCGGCGGCTTGGGTGTGCGGGTCGCGTGTGTGTACGAGCTCTTCATCGCTATCACGATGAACGTCTTATTCGCTTCGCTCACCCAGGACTGAAGTCCTGGGCTGGGGCCCGCGACTCCAGCCCAACCCGCGCAAAGAACGCGCGTCGGGGACCCGGCAAGCGAATCGCTAATATAAGTAGTGGGTCAGTTCCCAAACTGAACCACTACTAGCCATTTGGGCAGGTACCAACAATATTCGGAAACTCCAGGCTGGAGCCTGTAATCTAGTGGAGAGCACCATCAGGATTGGAGTAGCCCTTGGCCGTTGAAGTTGAATCAAAAGTCGATGCAAAGATGGTTAATCAAAAGCCAGTTGATCCAAAGGCAGTGGAGCCCAAGAAGAAATCCGCCGCGGCCCATCTGAAGCACGTTTGGCCGATGATCTGGGAGTTGGTCCGTCCCCGGAGCGGACTATTGGCTTTCAGCTTTATGCTTTTACTGATCGGCAGGGTTTGCGGCCTGGTATTGCCGGCTGCGCCAAGATACCTGTTAGATGACGTGATTGGCAGGCATCGCGCCGGCCTGCTGCTGCCGCTGGTTTTGGCGGTGTTGGGCGCAACGTTGATTCAGGGATTGACGTCGTTTGCGCTCACGCAGCTTCTTTCCAAGGAAGGGCAGCGGTTAATCTCTGAACTCAGGAAGCGGGTGCAGGCGCACGTGGGACGTCTATCGCTGAATTATTACGATGCGAACAAGACAGGGGCGCTGGTCTCGCGCATCATGAGCGACGTGGAGGGTATACGCAACCTGATCGGCACCGGCCTGGTTGAGTTTTGTGGCGGCATCCTTACCGCGGTGCTGTCACTGGTGTTCCTGCTGAAGTACAACGCCCAAATGACTGGGATCGCCATTGCCTTTCTGGTGGTCCTGATGGTGGCGCTCAGCCGGGCGTTCAAAACGATTCGTCCAATATTCCGCGAGCGAGCAAAGATTAATGCCGAGGTCACGGGCAGGCTTACCGAATCGCTGGGCGGCGTGCGCGTGGTGAAGGGCTATCACGCGGAAGAGCGTGAAGCGAACGTGTTCAGCCGCGGCGTGCAGCGCCTGTTGGACAATGTTTTGAAATCGCTGACCGCAACCTCGCTCATGGGGTTGACCTCCACCGTGGTGCTGGGAGTGGTGAGCGCGATCATTATGTTTATAGGAGCGCGGCAAATTCTTGCCGGTCACATGACGACGGGCCAGCTCTTTAGCTACACCATGTTCATGGGCTTTCTTATTGCGCCCGTTGCGCAGATGGCAGCCATCGGCACGCAGATCACTGAAGCTCTTGCCGGACTGGACCGCACGCGCGAGGTGCTGGGGGAGGGGCGTGAAGACCAGGACCCTGAACGCACGATTGTGCTGCGCGAGATCAACGGAGCGATCAATTTTGAGAACGTGGATTTTTCCTACGAGCCGGGCAAGCCCGTGCTGGATGACGTGAGCTTTGAAGCCCAGCCGGGAACGGTGACAGCCCTGGTCGGGTCGTCAGGGTCGGGCAAGTCCACGATCATTGGACTGGCCGCCGCTTTCTATAAGCCAACCTCGGGCCGGGTTACCATTGATGGCGTGGATCTGGGCCGCGTTCGTCTGGATTCTTACCGCAGCGCTTTGGGCGTGGTGCTGCAGGATTCATTCCTGTTTGACGGCTCGATCCGCGAGAACATCGCGTTTTCACATCCCGATGCCACGGACGAAGAAATACTTGAAGCCTGCCGCATTGCGCACGTGGACGAGTTTGCCGAGCGCTTTGCCCTGAAGTTCGATACGATCATCGGCGAGCGCGGCGTAAAGCTTTCCGGCGGACAGCGTCAGCGCGTCTCGATTGCCCGCGCCGTGCTGGCCAATCCCAGAATCCTGATCCTGGACGAAGCCACGTCGAGCCTGGACTCCGAGTCAGAGGCCTACATTCAGCAGGGCCTGAAATACCTGATGCAGGGCCGCACGACGTTTGTGATCGCGCACCGCCTGTCAACGATTCGCCAGGCCGACCAGATATTGGTGGTTGAGTCAGGCAAGATCCTGGAGCGCGGCAAACACGCTGAACTGCTGGCGCTTCAGGGCCGTTATTACGATCTCTATACGCGCCAGCACGGCCTGGAAGAGAACCTGTTTCTGGCTCCTGGCGAAGGCGACAAAGTGGAAGAAAAAGGCGGCGGATCACGCGGAGGCAGCGGCGGCGTGCCCGATGCGGTGAGTTTGATTCGGGGACAAGGATTTTAATGGAGAAAAATAAATTGATTCGACAGGACAAAGAGCGCCGCTTGGGTAATCTGGAACAAGAGCTAATCGCAGCAGCACGCGGACTAAAGGTGGAGGTGTCCGTTGCCGATATCCGAAAAAAGCGACTACTCACCATCTTGCGTGAACGGACCTGCCACAAATAGTGAACGCCAGTAGTAAAATTCCTGCCTTAACAAAATCCATCGTTCCCCTGTGGTGACAATCGATGCGACTCAAATCTATCCATGTTGCACTCGCGATGCTGCTATTTGTTCTGCCGACGTTTGCTCAAACTGCCTCTCCCAAACCGATTGACCTGCTCAAACAAAAGCTGGAACAGATTTCCTCCGGCGTAAGCGCGGACTGGGGCATTTACATCAAGTCGCTCGATACGGGAGAAGAGATCGCCATCAACGCCGACAAAGTCATGGACACAATGTCGGCTATCAAGATTCCGCTGCTGGTGGATGTCTACCGCCAGGTGGATGCGGGCAAGATCAATACGGCCGATCGATTTGCGATGAAGACGGCAGACAAGCGCTTTGGCACCGGCGTGCTGCGCACACTTGATTCCGGCCTGAACCTGAGCTTCCGCGATGCGCTGGAGTTGATGATTATCCAGAGCGACAACTCCGCCACCGACATGGCTTTTGCCCGCGCAGGCGGCCCGGCGCACGTGTCGCAGACCATGCACGAACTGGGGCTGAATTCGATTACGGCTACCGGTACAAGCTTCGATTGGTTTCGAGCGCTGGCGGAGGCTGGAGATCTTGCGTACTCGAAGCTATCGCCCGAAGAGCTTTTCACTAAGGGCTTTCCCGACAAGCTGACCGACGCCGACGTGGAGCGCTTCCACTTTGAAGGCAAGCATCCTTACGGACTGGCCAGCGCACGCGATATGGGCCGCCTGCTGGAGATGATGGCGACAAACAAGGCCGCCAGCGAAAAATCGAGCAAAGAGATGCTGCGTATCATGGGCCAGCAGCAGATGCGCACGCGCATCCCGCGCTTTTTGCTGGATGACGCCAACACGCCGCACAAGACGGGCGACTTTCCTCCGTACATCGCCAATGACGTTGGCCTGATTGAGACGCCTACAGCGCGCGTGGTGGTGGTATTTTTTTCGGCGCACCATCGCGGGTATTATCAGGAGTTAGAGGATGCGATTGGCAGGATGAGCGAGCAAGTTTGGGGATACTTCAACTATCGAGGGAAAGAAAAGTGAGGCAACCGGCTGGTTGCCCCCTCAGGAGCACGCTCAGTTTAGTTTCAGCGTGTTTTGCACGGAAGCGACGATGCGCGAAGGCAGCGGCAAATGGCCGCGGTCAGCGAGCATTGCCTGGCCATCGCTAAAGACAAATTTCAGAAAGCCGCGCAGCGCCTGCCCTCGGGATGAGGACATGGCTTCCGAACTTACGAACATCCAGCTGAATCCGGTAATGGGATATACATTTTCGCCCGGCATGTTGGTGAGCGATGCGCGCAAATCGCCTTTGGGGTTTTTCGGGCATGCGGCGGCTGCGCTTTCGGGCGTGGCTTCCACAAACATTCCGCTGGCATTCTGCACCAGGCCGATGCCGGCCGTCCCCTTTTTGGCGGTGTTGAGCTCCGCGTAACCGATGGCGCCGCCCGTATCACTCACCATCTTCACTAGGTTTGAGGCGCCTTGAACCTCCTGGCCGGAGTGCCATTGTGGAGAGGCGTCGGTGCCGATCTTCGCGTGAAAGGCCGGACTGCTCTTGGAAAGGAAATCGGTGAACAGATATGTGGTGCCCTTGGCCGGCTCGCGATGCACTGCGATGATCGCCAGGTGCGGCAGCTGCGCCCCGGGATTCAGTTTCACCATGTCGGGATGATCCCAGTATTTCATCTCGCCGCTAAACATATCGGCCAGTACCTTGCCCGAAAAGCGTAGTCTCTTGGTGACTCCGGGAACGTTATAGACCGGGACCACTGCGGTGAGGAAAAGCGGCACCTGTTGAATGGTCTTGCCGCTCTCCTGCACTTCCTGGTCAGAGATCGGTATCTCGCCGGCTGCGAAATCTGCCGAACCGGCCGTGATCTGCTTGATGCCTTCACCGGAACCAAGGGGCAGATACTTGATTTGCGTCCCCGGGTTGCGGCCCGAGTAAGCGTCACCCCAGGCGCCGTACAGCGGAGCAGGAATCACCGAACCACAGCCTACCAGCGAAATGGATTGTTGCGCGGGCAGGGCCACGGTAAGCGACACGATCAACAGCCAGACGAGCATGGAACTTCCAAGCAGATTTTTTTTCACCGGAAATGTTCTCCTTAAATACAGTTTTCCATGGCCGCCTACACGAGGTGCATGAAAGCCAATTTTCCTAAAGCTGGAACTGGGCAATGGCTCTACTCAACCCGGGAAGGGCACTCATTTCCTGGATCGGGCCGGAGGAACTTCGGTTGCGGGAAATCATAGGCGTGGTTGCAGGGCGTTTAAAGATAACCAGGGTAAGTAACCATGGTAACCGGAGCTAAAGCAGTGGTCAGCACATTTCCTCGGCGGATTTCACAACGCAAGTTGAGCAGATGTTTCAGTTAGCGCCAGGCACCAGCAAGCCCTCTACTCCGGAGCGGCATGCTGCGCCCTCTTCCTTGCCAACTCCAGCGCTTCTTCCTTCGTGGTGATCGATCCATCCAGCTGCGCGTCTTCTACTGCCGTCAGCAGCTCTTTGAATTGCGGGCCGGGCCGGTAGCCGGCGGCGATCAGGTCGTCGCCGGTGATCAGCGGCTGCGGTCGGATCTGTTCAGCGGGCAGCGTGTGGAACTTCTCTTTCGCGAATTCATACAGGCTGAGGTCGCGATGGCTGCTCTGGCAGTCGAGGCGGTGGAGTTCGAGCTGCTCTTCAAACTTTGGCAGACGAAAGAAGCGCTTCAACGTGGAGTCTTTCATGCGTTCGACATCGCCGAAGCGCATGTGGTTGGCGACGAGCGAGAGCACCTGGTCTGTATCGTCATTGGAGAGACGGAAGCGGCGGCAGATTTCGGCGGCCATCTTGGTGCCGATTTCGGCGTGGCCGTCAAAGCGGATGCGGTCTGGCGCGACGCGAAACGTGGGCGGCTTGCCGACATCGTGCAGCAGCGCGCCCAGAGCAAGAGTTTTTGAGCAGCCCGCGGGCAGGCCTTCCAGCAGCATGAGCGTGTGGATCCAGACATCGCCTTCAGGGTGGTATTGCGGCGGCTGTTCCACGCCCTGCATTTTTTTGATTTCGGGCAGCACCTGCTGCAGCAGATTGGTCTGGTCGAGCAGTTCAAAGGCGCGGCGGGCGCGGCCTTCAGTAAGCATTTTCAGGATTTCGTCGCGCACGCGTTCGTGGCTGACCTGATGGATTTGCGGAGCGAGCTCGCGGATGGCGGCGAAGGTCTGGCCGTCGATGGTGTAGCCGAAGCGCGCGGCAAAGCGTACGGCACGCAGCATGCGCAGCTTGTCTTCGCCAAAGCGCTGGTGGGCCTCGCCGATGGTGCGGACGACGCCGCGCTGCAGATCGTCGCGGCCGCCCACGTAGTCGAGCACTTCGCGGGTATCGGGATCGAGCAGCAGGCCATTGATGGTGAAGTCGCGGCGCTGCACGTCCATGCGCGCATCTGTGGAGAACTGGACCTCATCGGGATGGCGGCCGTCAGAGTAAGCGCCGTCGCTGCGGAAGGTGGCAACCTCGGTGGCAAAGTTTGCGCGTTCGCCATCCTGGT
>Ga0207693_10001563_pt1 | contig 20206 bp, 12 predicted proteins | sample LARL81metaG_FD_184347 | JGI IMG/M metagenome (GOLD analysis project Ga0207693, IMG submission 184347) | Corn, switchgrass and miscanthus rhizosphere microbial communities from Kellogg Biological Station, Michigan, USA - LAR L8-1 metaG... | ecosystem: Host-associated > Plants > Roots >...
CGTGGAGAAGCTTCGCCACATGCATCGCAATCCCGTGAAGCGAGGCTTGGTCAGCGCCCCTGGCTTACCCGACTTGTGCGATTCCGATTGTCTTGCAGGCCGTGGGCTTTCTGTTGAGATCAGCACGAACGGGAAGGGCACGACTTCGAGTCGTGCCGTTCAGGCTCCTACCCATAATTCGGCTTTAGCCGCTGGGGGCGCAGAGCGTTCTGGCAGCCGCGCTCCTACGACTTCAACGTATGGCGCCTACCCCTTCGCAAAAAACGCGAAGAGCCTGCCCTGATCTTGCCGAAGGGATCTCCCGCTTGCCGGCCTAATGCGCAAGCCACACTACACTCGCGGAGAAGCTCCGCGATATGCATCGCAATCCCGTGAAGCGAGGCTTGTTCAGCGCACCTAGCTTTTCCGACTTGTGCGATTCCGATTGTCTTGCAGCCCGTGGGCTTCTGTTGAGAGCGGCACGAACGGGAAGGGCACGACTTCGAGTAGTGCCGTTTACGCTCCCACACTCTCGACGGCTTCAGCCGCCGGGTTGGTCCTGGCAAGAGCTTTCCACCTTTCGCCTTTTGTTTTCCTCCGTCTTCCTATGCCCAAAATGGGAATCACAAGACCGTCGGACGACCGAAGTTCGCCACCTCATCGTTTTCCACAAGCCACCCATAAAATAAATCCCATTCTTGTGACGAACAACCTTTACTGAGAATTTCAAAAAGCGCAGGCTAGTCCTATGCGCGCGGATCTCACCAACCTATGTTTCATCCCTGGAAGCCTGGCCCGCCTCCCCTACGCGCCTAACTCCTTATTTCGCAATATTTTACCTCTAAAGCGTTTGGACTCAAGATCTTGCGGGGATGCACCCAGCTGCCTTCCGGGATCCGTTAAGAATGAATATTTTAGAGAACAGTCCCATAACGTGGGCCGAGATCAACACCAAAACCGGCCTTTCAGCAGACGCTAAGTCCTTATTCCGCAATATTTTGCCTGCAAGTCCTTGCGGCTCAATATTTTGCCCACCTATCGACCTATCTCCACTGGGTAAATCTTTGGGAATGAATAGTTTAGCGGGAGGTAAGAAAAAAATTGTACGAGGATATACTCAAACTCAACCCGTCCCACCCCTTTGTCTCGAAGCTAACTCCTTATTCCGTAAGATTTTACCTGTAAGTCCTTGCAGCTCAAGATTTTGCCCGGACAGGTCCCGATACAGACCCGGCAAGTCATTCAGAATGAATATTTTAGGCGGAGCGCCAAAAAAATTGCGGGGGGGGCTACCAGGCGATGAAATGCGTCCGCATTATTTTACTGACGTGGAATCGACCGCCGCACAGCGGATATCTCCCCGGCTACGCGCCCCTGCCCGGACTCGCCGCCGTCTCCGGACGCGTCGGACGCTGTGGCGCCGGGCAGCAATTCTCCTCGCAAACATCCTGTCTGGGACCGAGAGATCCAAGCGCTCTCCTCTCGATTCCCGGGTCTGTCCGCTCAACGATCAGCTCCCGAATCATCCCAATGAACTTCGGATGCACGCCGACCGTTTTGGCTCGCGCCATCGGCAGTGGCAGGGAGTCGCAAAGCTGACTAGCTTCAATGTCCAAGTCATACAGCACTTCCATATGATCGGAAACAAAGCTGACCGGCGCGAGCACCACCGAACTCGCCAGATCGCGCGCCTTCACCTCGCGCAGATAATCCAGAATGTCCGGCTCCAGCCAGGGCTGTTCCGGTGCGCCGCTGCGGCTTTGATACACCAGCGCATCATTCGTGATGCCCAGCCGCGCCGACACCAGCTTCCTCACTTCCTCCAGTTGCAGCACATAGTCACACGTGTTTGCCATCGAGATCGGAATGCTGTGCGCCACATAAACAATCTGAGTATTCTGCCGCGCCTCTGCCGGAATCTCCTGCAACGCATCACGCAACCGCTCCTCCGTCGCCTCAATGAATCCGGGATGGTTGAAGAACGCGCGCAGCTTGTCGACCTGTGGTGCACCCGCACCAACTTCATTCTGCCTGCGCGCAATGTCTTCGCGGTATTGCCGGCATCCCGAGAAGGAACTGTACGCGGAAGTCACAAAGGCGAGCGCTCGGCGAATGCCATCCTGCTTCATTTGCTGCAGGGTTTCGGCCAGCATGGGATGCCAATTGCGATTGCCCCAGTAGACGGGGATCTTGGGTCCATGCTGTGCCAATTCGCTCTCGAGAGCTGCAATCAGTTCGCGGGTCTGCTGGTTGATCGGACTCTTGCCGCCGAAATGGTAGTAATGTTCGGCAACCGCGAGCATGCGCTCCCGCGGCACATTCCTTCCGCGCAGCACATTTTCCAGGAAAGGAATCACATCCTCCGGACACTCGGGTCCACCGAAGGAGACAACCAGAATCGCGTCGTAATTCATTGGTCTCGCTTGCCCTTGAATAATGAGATGGAGGTCTCTGCCAGCCGCTATTTGCCGCCTGCGGCTACGCCGGACGGTTCCATTTTTTCAACGGCGTTTAACGACACCGCTCGATCGAGCGATATATCCATTTCCGTGAAGCGCGGAATGATGACATCCCGCCCATGACGCGTCGCCAGGTAGATCGCCGAGACGCAACCCGCGACGATGCGGCCCGTCCCCGCCGTCGACACATCCGTGGCCGTCGAGACGATGGCTTCAATCACCAGTTGCATTCCGTCGTCAGCGACCTTTGCAAATCCGGCAGTCACGCCCAGATTGATCGCCATCCATGCTTTACCGGGCTTCTCTCCGCGCAGTCCGCCCTCGGCATCAATCCTCGTGTGCGATCTTTCGTTCAGCTCCGCCCCCGCGATCGAAGCGACGATCGGAAGATGGTTGCCCTCCGGCAGCGTGAGGTCGGTGAAGCCCAGATACAAAGATCCAGCTCGGCTCAGCATGCGCGGCGGAGTCTTCTTGATGACCTTGCCTTCAAACAATGTGCCCGCTGGCAGGACCACTTTGGAATTCAGAAGCACCGGCTCGAGCAATCTCGCCTGTACCGGATCGCCGGGCTTGCTCCTCGACGCGCTCACATTGCCCAAGAGAAGAATCTTGCATCGCGTTCCCGCCGGAAGAGTTTCCGTCTGGCCAGAGTTCGGACGGGTCGAAGCCATCTCGTCGTTGCTGTTCGCCGCGGAAGACGCGTTTTCAACTCCGACCGCTTCGAGCACCATGATGGGTGTTTGCATCTCTTTTGCGTCGGACTTAGGTGTTTCGACCGCTCCGTTTTCCGCACTGCTCGGTTGGACTGTTTTATCTTTCTTCGCTTTTGGATGGATTTCGCGCATGCGGCTTACGGAGACCAGCGAAACATTGAGGGAACGCTCGTCCGAGCCCTGAATGATCGTGGCGCTCTTAAAGACCGGATAGCTCTCGTGACGAGGGGTGATCGCATTCACTACCCAAGGCCAATGGTCGTTGGGAGCGCGCTTCCTCTTCTCCAAATGATCCACCGTCAGCCGGACCGTGCTGCCCGACGGAAACATCTTGTGATCGGAAGAATAGACATCTCGCGACAGGCTGCCCTCCACAAGGTCGCCGGTCTTCAATCCTGACATTTTGACAGGATGGGCGAGCTGCACTTTAATGTACAAACCAGAATCAGCCGCAGCTTTCGGAGCGTCGCCCGGAGAGGTATCGTCGGCGGCAGTACAAACTCTCGGCAAAGCTGCCAGCCCCGCCACAATCAAAACGAGCCTCGCTATCTTCCATTGCAGACCTTTGGTCATGGTGTTCTCAGTACCTTGCTTTCCTCTGATTAGAAAACGGCTACTTTGCTTTTCGACGGTGCGAAACCCAAGCGGCTTTGACGGTGGAATGGGGGAAACTGGTGCGCCCGGAGAGATTCGAACTCCCGGCCTGTTGCTCCGGAGGCAACCGCTCTATCCAGCTGAGCTACGGGCGCTTGGTAATTACAGTTTACACGGGGAAAGGAAACAGCTTCAATCACAACCTTCGTCGGACACAGCGCGGAGTACGACCGCCAATAGTAGCGACGGCTTCGGATACGGTGCGGTGCGCAGCAAACCATCGCGTCTGCAGCGCCAAAGCTTCAGCGCGCACGGCACGGTTAGAAGTTGAATGTGGAATTTGTTACTAGTAACGATCGCGCCGCCCGCCACCGCCGCCCCGGCCGCCGCGATCTCCGCGGTCTCGCCCTCCGCCACCACCACCACCGCCACTGCGCTCTGTCTTGGGGCGCGCTTCATTGACGTTGATTGTGCGACCCCCGACCGACGATCCATTGAGAGCGGTAATGGCCTTCTCACCATCTTCGTTGCTGGTCATCTCGACGAATCCGAAACCGCGGGAGCGCCCCGTGTCTCGATCGGTCATGATGCTCACGCGATCCACTTGCCCGAACGGTTCAAACAGCTGACGGAGTTCGTCTTCGTTGGTGTTGAAGCTCAGGTTCCCCACGAAAATATTCTTCACGCGTCTGCCTCTGCATTGAGCTGTCGGAAGTGCGAGCAATTCGGCGGACTTGGCAGGTCGGGAGGGCCGTTCCTGAAAATCGAAACCGGAGCTGGCGAACAGTCAAATGCGGGGAGGAGTATAGCAGGTTTTCTAAAGACCACTTGTCAATTCGATCTCAAAGTGAGAATTCCCCTCACGCCGCGACGACCTAGCACTCGTCCACCTTCCAATAGCCCTCGGAATGAAATCCCATTTGCAGCAGACGGTTTTTCGGATCGTGTCGTTTCCCGCAACCTGGACAGATGAGATAGCGGCCCCACGCCGTTCCCTGGTGATCGTAATTTTCTGCCACAGCAAACGTTGTTCCACAGCTGCAGGGAACGAGGAACATTCGCAGCGGAGCCTTACCCTGTACACTCTTTTCCTTTTCGGGCTTGTGCCGAGGTTTCACGACTCTTCAACGGTTGCGTACGAACTTTTCTTGCGCCTATTCGATTGCAAAGTTTTCTTGCGGAGCCGAAGGGACTTCGGCGTGATTTCGACGAACTCATCGTCGGCGATGAATTCAATGGCTTGTTCCAAGTTCAACGGACGGAAGGGTACGAGTCGAATGGCTTCGTCGGCTGTCGAGGCGCGCATGTTCGTCAGCTTTTTCTCGCGCACAGCATTGACGTCGAGATCCGTGTCCTTCGCGTTCTCGCCGATGATCATGCCTTCGTACAGATCAATTCCGGGCCCCACGAAGAGCTCGCCGCGCTCCTGCAATCCCCACAAGGCATACGCGGTTGAAACTCCAGCACGGTCGGCGATGAGCGCGCCCGTGAGCCTGTGCGGAATCTCGCCCTGCCATTCGGTGTAACCATCGAACAGCGCATTCATCACGATCGTTCCGCGCGTGTCGGTGAGCAGTTGACTGCGAAGGCCGATCAACCCGCGGCTTGGGACACGGAACTCGATCCGCACGCGCCCGTAGCCGTGATTGTGCATGTTCGTGACTTCGCCTTTGCGCGATCCCAGTTGCTCCATCACGACGCCGACGAAGTCTTCAGGAACGTCGACCGTCAGATGTTCCACCGGTTCCATCAACTTGCCGTCGATGCGCTTGGTCACAATCTCCGGCTTACCCACCATGAGTTCGTAACCCTCGCGCCGCATCATTTCAATCAGGATAGAGAGCTGCAGTTCGCCGCGCCCCAGCACTTTGAACGAGTCTGTCGTGCCGGTATCTTCGACCCGCAATGAAACGTTGGTGAGAAGTTCCTTTTCCAGGCGCTCTCGCAGATTGCGTGACGTAACGTAGGTCCCATCTTTTCCCGCAAAAGGGGAAGTGTTCACCGTGAACAACATGGCAATCGTTGGTTCATCGATCGCGATGTGCGGCAGCGGACTAGGGTTCTCGACCTCGGTAATGGTCTCCCCGATCGTAATTCCTTCAACACCTGCGACCGCGATGATGTCGCCCAACTCTGTTTCGGTGATGTCCGTTCTTTTCAATCCCGAGAAAGAGAACAGCTTCGTGATCTTGGTCTTGTGCAACGTTCCGTCAAGCTTGGCGATGGCAACTTCTTCCCCGGTAAACATCTTCCCGTTGAAGACGCGCGCGATCGCCAGTCGCCCCAGGTAGTCGCTGTAGTCGAGATTCGCTACGAGAATCTGCAGAGGGCCCGAAACATCCCCTTTGGGATGAGGAATCGTCTTGATGATCGCATCGAACAGCGGGCGCAAGTCGGTGCCGCCTCCCTTGATGTCCGTGGTGGCAGTTCCAGTCTTGGCATTGGTATAGAGCACCGGGAAATCGATCTGCTCTTCTTTCGCGTCCAGATCGATAAACAGGTCGTAGATCTCGTTTAGCACTTCCTGAGGCCGCGCGTCCGAGCGGTCAATCTTATTAATGACTACGATCGGCGGCAGATGCGCCTCCAGCGCCTTGCTCAACACGTACCGGGTCTGCGGCAGCGGACCTTCACTGGCGTCCACCAGCAGCATGACGCCATCGACCATCTTGAGCGCACGTTCCACCTCACCGCCGAAATCGCTATGGCCCGGTGTGTCGACGATATTGATCTTCACGTCGTGATAGAAGATCGCGGTGTTCTTGGCGAGAATCGTGATGCCGCGCTCCCGCTCCAGTTCGTTCGAGTCCATGACTCGTTCGACGTGATGTTCATTGGAGCGGAACGTGCCGCTCTGCTGCAGCATGGCGTCGACCAGCGTGGTCTTTCCGTGGTCAACGTGGGCAATGATAGCGATGTTGCGAATACCTGAACTCAAAAAGGTTCCTTCCCAAAATATGGTGTACTACCACTTTACTATGAGGGGGATGAAACGACCATGGATACCGCTTTATGTGGGAACAGCCGCCGGCTGTCCGGTCGAGCGAAGCTGGTCAGTTCACAACGCTAGTTCTTCACCGGCGCTGCGCTTTCGATCAGCTCAGCCCCAACCTCTGCGCTCCCTTCGGCGCGCACACGCAGCCGGTACCAAACCACAATCGTCACCAGCGAAAATACAAAGATGATGGTCGACACTGCATTGATCTCAGGAGTGATCCCACGCCGCAGCCGTCCCCAGATTTCCAGCGGGAGAGTGTTGTCGCGGCCAATGAGGAAGAAGCTGACCGCAATCTCGTCCATTGAAAGCGTGAAAATCAGCAGGGCCGCGCCGATGATCGGCAGCTTCAGGTTTGGCACCGTCACCCGCCAGAACGTTTGCCAGTAGTTCGCTCCCAAATCAAGTGATGCCTCTTCCTGCGCTCGATCGAGTTTCTGCAACCCGGCAAAGACTTCGGTGGTCGCGACCGAAATCAAAGCTGTCCCGTGCCCGATCACAATTGTCAGCAGACTGAGGTTCGCGTCTATCACGTTGAACAGCATAAGCAGCGACAGTCCCGTGATAATGCCAGGCAGAATGAGCGGTAGCAATACCAACCGGCGAAACAAAGCCTTGCCGGGAAAATGTGCGCGGTCGAGCGCCAGGGCTGCTGGGATTCCAAAGGCCAATGAGATCCCCATCGCCGCGAACGCAACCTGCAGACTGTTCAAAACCGAATCCCAGATCGCGCCGTCGGCGAACAGCATGCGATACCAATCGAGCGTGAGATGATGCGGCGGAAACCCGCCCACTCCCTCCCCGTTAAACGAATAGAGAACGAGAACAGCAATGGGCAGATAAAGAAATGAAAACACCAAGAACGCATGCGCCAGCAGCCACCGCGACCGAGGTATGCTCGTGGCGCTTCCACTCACGAGAAACTCCATTTCTTTTCCATACGCTCCGAAAGAAACAGCAGGCTCACCACAATCACCAGCATGCCTAGCGAGATCGCCGCGCCCAGGGGCCAGTTGTATGCCGCGCCAAACAAGCTGACGACGATATTCGAAATCATGATGCCGCTCGGCCCGCCCAGCAGTAGTGGCGCGAGAAAGTCGCCCAGGCTCAAGACGAAAGCAAAGGTGGCCCCGGCCACCACTCCGGGGATGGACAATGGAAAGATCACATTCCAGAACGTCTGCGCAGGCGTTGCGCCCAGATCATGCGACGCTTCAACCAGGTTGCGCGGAACGTGTTCCAGCGCCGCGTAAATTGGCAAGAACGTAAACGGGGTATAGATATGCGTGAGCGTGAGCACTACTGCGAATGGGCTGTATAGCAGAAAGTCCAACGGATGCTGAGTCAGATGCACATATTGCAGCAGGGTATTCAACACTCCGTCCGACCCCAGGATCGTCTTCCACGCGTACGCCCGCACCAGATAGCTGACCCACAGCGGAATAATCACCATCTGGTACAGCAAGTCCTTTCGTTTACCTGCATAGAACGAAAGGAAATATGCCAGAGGATATCCCAGCAGCAAAGAGAACATCATTACTCGCGCCGCGATCCACATCGAACGCAGCAGGGTCTGCCAGTAGACGGTCTTCTGCAGCAGTTCTTTGTAGTTCTCCAAATTCCATGAATGGACGATGGACTGAGTCGAAGAGACCGACCAGAAGCTGTAGCAGAATATCAGCGCATAGGGCACGAGCAGGAAAACGGTGACCCATATTAGCGGCGGTGCGGTCACAATCGTCTTGTACGTCCGGGAGAACATCAGTTCCTTTCTGGCGATTCCCGCACCACCACCGCATCGCCCGCAGCAAACTCGAGTTCCACTTCGTCTTGTATTCCGGTTCCGCTCGCGGTGCGCGCAACCAGAACCAGGCCGTCTGCGCATTCCACGCGAATCAATTCCGTGGCCCCGTGAAATGCCTGGTGCAACACTCGACCTCGAATGCGCACTACGCCATTGCTGACGGTTCCTGGTGCAGCCAACCGAATATTTTCGGGACGCAATGACAAAACAACGGGACCGTCCGGTAGCGAAGTGCGCCAGGTCAGAGGGCCACAACGCACCTCACCGCCTCGCACGTCGCCCTTCAACAGATTCGTGTGCCCGATGAACTGCGCGACGTACGCGGTCGCCGGATGGCTGTAAATTTCACGCGGGGTTGCTACCTGCTCCAATTCTCCCGAGCGCAGCAGCGCGATGCGATCCGACATTACCATCGCCTCTTCCTGGTCATGAGTCACAAAGACGAAGGCAATCCCCACTTCGCGCTGCAAGGATTTCAGTTCAACCTGCATCTGGCGCCGCAGGTTCGCGTCCAGCGCCGATAACGGCTCATCCAGCAATAACAGTCGCGGGCGGTTCACGAGCGCCCGTGCTAGCGCAACTCGCTGCTGCTGGCCGCCGCTGATCTTTGACGGCTTCTTTTTGGCGTGGGCCGTCATCTTCACTTTGTCCAGAGCCTCGGCCACGCGTTGCACAATCTCGGCTTCCGGCCGTTTCGCCACGCGCAGTCCATACGCCACGTTTTGCTCAACCGTGAGATGAGGAAACAGTGCATAGGATTGGAACACTGTGTTCACGCGCCGGCGGTACGGAGGCTGGTGATCGAACCGCTCGCCGCCCATCCACAGTTCGCCGGAACTCGCGTTTTCGAATCCGGCAATGATTCGCAGCAGGGTAGTCTTGCCGGATCCACTTTCTCCGAGGATAGTTAGAAATTCACCTTCTGCGATCTCCAGCGAGACATTGCGCAAGACCTCGTGACGACCGAACGCTTTGGCAACATTGCGGATGCTGAGCAGGGCTGTTTTTAGGGAAGCCGGTGCGATCGGTGCGGTGGCGGGAGTGATGGGGGATGCCATGGAATTTTGTTTGACAGCCTTACGTGCTTCCACGAACCGCGAAGTTGTTACTGGGCTGCCTTCACGTCGTTCCAAATCTCGGTATACTTCGCGCGCCGCGGCACATCCTGCCAAAAATAAATCCGCTTCTGATAGTTGTCGACATCATCAAGATGCCGGATCTTGACTTCGTCGGGCGTCATGAACTGTGCCGCCTGCGGATTCGCGGGAACATAGTTCGTCTTGTCAGTCACCAGTTTTTGCGTCTTTGCCTCAACCATGTACTCCAGAAACTTCTGCGCGAGTTCCTTATTCTGGCTTGCGGCCGTGATCATCAGGTGGTCGATCCAGCCGGTTGTGTTTTCCTTGGGGATGGTTTCGCCGACGGGAAAGTTCGCTTTCTTCAGGTCTGCAGTGTTGAGCGGCCAGCCCATCGCGATTACGATTTCGTGGCTCTGAAACAAGTTGGTTAGTTCTCCGCCGGTGGACCACATCTTGCGGATGTTCGGCTTCAGCTCCAGCAGTTTCTTCTTCACCGCCTCCAGTTGCGGATCAGTCAAGTTGTAGAGCTGCGAGGGATCAGGCTTGTCGTAGCCCAGCACCTGCGCCGCCATGTACACGGTCGACAAATCGTCCCACACAGAAACCTTTCCCTTATATTTCGGATCCCACATCACGCTCCACGAATCTGGCGGCTGCGCGAACGCGCTCGTGTCGTAAATAATCGGATCCGGCCCCCACATGAATGGCACGCCATACACTTGTCCGTTCGCGCGCACCAGAGGAAGGGAAGTAAGCTGCGGAGAAAGTTGGCTGTAGCTCGGAATCTTCGCGAGATCGAGGGGCGCCGCCAATCCCGAGGTCGTGATGGATGTCGCGACGTCGCTCGACGGCGAAATCACGTCATAATTTCCCGCGCTTCCACCCCGCAGCTTGGCCATCAGTTCATCGCTCGATCCCATGTACGACGCCGTGACCTTGCAATGATTTTGTTCTTCGAAAGTTTTGATGAACGACGGATCGGCATATCCCTCCCATACGAGGAGGTTGAGCGTTGGCGTCTTCGAACAGACACTCAACAGCAGTGTCGTGGCCAGCACTGGCAACAAACGCAGAGTGCGTCGACCCGTCATCCTTCCTCCTAGAACGTGGGTGGAGTATTAATCCACAGCACCAATGTTTCTTTGCGCCCCGGATTTTTCCAGCGGTGCGGGGTAGCACTTTCAAAATAGAAGCTGTCCCCGGGTTTCAGCCGGTATTCTTCGCCTTCCACCGTAATTTCAAGATCTCCACGCAGTACGTAAATGAATTCTTCACCTTCGTGCGTGTAAGGATCTCCGCTTCCCGCTTCGGGGGCGATGCGAAATAGGTGCGGCTCCATCACGGTATTGCCCCACGCCAGCAGTTCCATCCGCACACCTGCGCCCGCTTCCAGTACCTTTCGCTCCGATGGACGCACGCGGCGCTTGCTGGCTTCCGAGGCATCAAAGAAATCGAGGATATTTGTTTTGTAGAATCGTGCGAGCTTGCGCAGCGTTCCCACAGACCCGCTCATTTGAGAGCGTTCCAGCGCGCTGAGAAATCCAACGGAAATGCCGACCGCTTCCGCCACCTGTGCCAGAGAAAGTCGGCGTCGAGCCCGCAATTGCCGCAGGTGAGCTCCGATCGCGCCGGTATTTCCATCAGCCGAAGGGCGAACCCTACCTTCACGCTTCAGCAGTTGCACGATCGCGGCTGCATTCAAGCCGCGCACCTTGCGCAAAAACCGCGCTCGTTTCAACAGCTTCACATCGTCTGCCGTATAAAGACGATACTTGCTTTCCGTGCGCCGTGGACGCGCCAGCCCGAGGCTTTCCCACGAGCGAATCACCGATGGCGAAACGCCCACCTTGCGGGCTACGTCTCCGATCTTCAAGTAAGGTTCAGCCATGCTGATTGGCATCCATAACAGAAGGAGATCAGAAATCTCGATAAGAAATTTCTATGGGAGGAACCCTTTTTTTCTCCTTGACAGCTCCGGTACCCCTTCTCTAACCTTGCGGGATTATAGCAAGGTTGTCACTGGATACAAGCTGTCGCTTTCACGCAAAAATCAAACACTTTCTAAAGATGTTTGGAGGCCCCATGCACTCTATGCGACCCCGCTGGTATGTAGTTTGCCTTGCCCTTGCGACTTCTCTCTCGCTTTCTACTCTGCTGTCGGCCCAAGGCACCTCCGGCCGCGTGGTTGGCCGCGTCTCTGATGCGAGCGGCGCCCTCCTTCCAGGAACGAAAGTCACACTCGTTAACGAGGCGACCAACGTCAGCCGTGACACCAAGACCAATGACAACGGGGACTACGATTTCGTCGAGGTCCCGGTCGGCACCTACCGCTTGGAATTCGATTTGACCGGCTTCAAGAAGAACGTTCGCCGCGGCGTGAGTCTCGACATCAACCAGGTCATCACGCTCAACATGACAATGCAGGTGGGTGCCACGCAGGAAGTCGTGGACGTGACTTCGGAAGCGCCTCTCGTTGAGACCACCAGTACTCAACTCGGTGCCGTCGTGGGCGACCGCGCGGTTAGCGAACTTCCGCTCAACTCGCGCGACACCTACCAGTTCCTTCAGTTGCAGCCCGGAGTGATGTCGACGGTCGGATCCAGTAACTCAATTGTTTACGGGAGCAATAATGCAGGCGCCGTTTCAGTGAATGGCGGACGTGGCCGTTCGAACAACTTCAGTGTGAATGGCGGAGATGCCAACGATCAATTTGTGAATCTGCCCACGGTGCAGCCGTCGCCCGACAGCATTGCGGAATTTCGCGTTCTCACCAACACCTTCGACGCTGAATACGGACGCAACTCGGGTTCAGTCGTCAACGTAGTCACGAAGTCGGGCACCAACCAGTTTCACGGCAACATGTACGAGTTCTTCAGAAACAAGGTGCTCAACGCCAACGCCTACTGCTTCTCCGCGGACGGTTGCCCGAAGCCACAATTCAACCAGAACCAATTTGGCGGAACTTTCGGCGGACCGATTGTGAAGGACCATACCTTCTTCTTTGCTTCCTATGAAGGGCGGCGCATCCGACAGGGCATTCAATCGCCGGCGGTAACCGTCCCAACCCTTGCGGAACGTCCCAGTGCAACGCAAGCTTTCTCGGATTTTTCTGGGGAGTCTCCGTTCACCGGCCAGTTGGTGAATGCCTATGCGCTGAATCAACGCGCGGGATGCGCCACCGCCGTGCCTAGCACCAACGGGTCAGGTGATGCGCTTGTCGTCGGGGGGCAAATTCAGGATGGCGTCGCGTACTCTGATATTTTCCCCGGCAACATTATTCCGTTAGCCTGCATGGACCCAACTGCGGTCGACCTGCTTCAACTTGTTCCTACTCCTGTCAATGGCAACACCCTGGTGACGGTCCCGGTGCAGCCCGATAACGGGGATCAGTTCACGGTAAAGTTTGATCAGCGAATCAACGATAAACAAAATCTCAGCGTCTACTATTATTTCGACCATCACAAGCTGATTTCGCCTTTCGCCCAGTTCCAGGCGGCCGGGGCCAACGTCCCGGGTTTCGCTTCTGCCACGAACGAGCTCTTTCAGCAGTGGAATATCAGCCATACCTGGACGATCAATAACAGTACGGTTAATGAGTTCCGTTTCAACTACAACCGTGAAGCACAGCGGACCTTTCAACACCCGCAGCGCACGTCCCTTGTGCAGGATTCTTGTCCACCAGCGCCTTCGTGGCTCACTGCCCCGGTTCCTTGTTTCAGCGATGGCACCCCTGGGAATGCGACCGGCATTCACCCGGGGCTCGGACCTCAACGCGAAGGTTTGCCGTTCGTTCAGCTAAGCGGTGGATTCACGATCGGCAACAACGGCGAAGGCGAGCTCCCTCAAGTGGGTAACTCATTTCAATGGTCCGACAGCCTGAGCAAGGTCATGGGCACTCACTCATTCAAAGTTGGCGGAGACGTACGACGCCAGCGCTTTGACCAGACTCTATATTTCGACGTCAATGGCGAGTTCTTTGTGGACGGTACTTCCGCGAATACCGTTGGCACGGATACGGTTTTCCCGGATTACTTGCTCGGTTTCCCCGGTTCTTATGGACAGGGTTCCGCGCAAGTCGAAAACGTCCGCAGCACCGCCTTGTATTTGTTTGCCCAGGACAGCTGGAAGATCAAACGCAACGTGACCCTGAATTACGGTTTGCGCTGGGAACTTAACACTCCCATCGCCGACATCGGACATCACGTGCAAACGTTCCGTCCGGGGCAAAACTCGACGATCTATCCTTGCCAACTGAATGCAGAGTCGATCGCGACTTTCCAGGCCGCCCCTTATAACATCGCGAATCCGGACTGCACCAACACGGGAACAACTCCAACTGGGCTCGTCGTTCCGGGAGATGCGGGCGTCCCCAATGGTTTGACGCAGACGTACTACAAGGCATTTGCCCCACGTGTCGGTATCGCGTGGAGTCCGGGAGATTCCGGCAAGACCAGCATCCGCGCTGGATGGGGACTCTTCTACAATCCGATCGAGCAGCTTGTTCTCGAGCAGTTCAGCGCCGAGCCGCCCTTCGGCGGCAGCACCTTCCCGGTGGGCACGTTGTTCAACGCACCCTTCGAGGACCAAAGCGGAACCTTCTCTTACCCGAATCCGTTCAATGGAATTCTGAACCCGCCCCGTGGCCAGCCCGTCGATTGGTCGACCTTCCGTCCGATTCTTCTGTTCGGCCAGTTTCAGCCACATATGCGCAGCCAATATTCGGCGCAATACAATCTCACCATCCAACGCGAACTCACGAACGACATGAAAGTTCAGGTCGGGTATGTAGGCTCCCAGGGACATCGCCTTCTTGGAACCCATGACCTGAATTATGGGAATCCGCAGACCTGCCTTGACCTGAACAACATTTCAACCCTGGCGAACGATCCGAGTCTTGCTTGCGGACCCTACTACGCCGACAGCGCTTTCTTTATTCCGGCTGGAGAGATCCCATCAGGTGTTACTCTGCACATGCCATACGGCTCCCAACCGACCGTGACAGGTCCGAATCCGACCGACATCACACTCGTCGGTCTGAGAAAATATTCCTCACCCAATTGTGATCCCTTCAGTGGTACCGGCTGTCCAGCGGACAGCATTCCGGTCTTCAGCAGCATCTTCGCTCAGGACACGATCGCTAACTCAGCATACAACTCTTTCCAGGCGTCGCTCGACAAACGATTCTCCCACGGCCTGCAATTCACGGTTGCCTACACCTTGAGCAAATCGTTCGACGAAGCGTCCAGCTTTGAAGGCATTCTGAATCCCATCGATCCAAGTCGTAGCCGCTCATTGTCAGCGTTCGACGCTCGGCATCGGATTGTTTTCAGCTACTACTGGGAACTTCCTTTCCGGAAACGCAGCGGTTTCGCGGGCCAAATGACGAATGGATGGGCTCTCTCTGGAATCACTACGTATCAGACCGGATTTCCCATCCGCATTACTTCTCTCGCGGATAACGAATTGATGTATAGCTTCGATTTCGAACTGCCGGGACAACCTGCTCAGATTGGTCCATTCCGTACGCAGAAGCCACAATCGAACGGTAACTATTTCTTCGATCCCAACAGCTTCACCGAGAACGCTACCGATAACACCGTAGCCCCATGCAGCGCGGGGGCGGTATTCGGATGCTACGACCCAGCTCTGCTAGGCACGACTGGGAACACCCGTCGCACACTCTGTTGCGGGCCTAGTATCAGCAACACAGATTTTGCCGTGCTGAAGACTTTCACGATCTCGGAGACCAAGCACATCGATTTCCGCGGAGAGTTCTTCAACATCTTCAACCATACGCAGTTCTTCAACCCCGACGGAAGCAGTTCAGACGGCCCGCAGTTTGGCCAAGTCACCCAGGCCAAGGACCCGCGGTTGATGCAGTTTGCATTAAAGTTCTTCTTCTAAGAGTAGAGTTAAGAGGACACAAAACCCGGGCGGCTTCTACCGCCCGGGCAATCTAATGGCCCGCTTGCCCAATGAAGCCGCAGGCCTGAGTTTTCCCGGAGCAATTCGATGTATCCCGATCTGCAGAAAGAACTCGCCACCTTCGAGCGGCGAACGCCCAAGTCCGCCGAAGCGCACCAGAAAAATCTCAAACGCATTCCTCTCGGTGTCGCCAGCAACTATCGCGCTTACGATCCCTGGCCAATCTTTGTGAAGGAGGCCAGCGGCAGCAAGTTCCGTGATCTCGATGGCAATGAATACATCGATCACAACCTGACCTTTGGCGCGCTGATGGCCGGACATTGCCATCCCGCCGTCATGAAGGCCGTCGAGAAGCGCCTGACTACCGGCACCATGTTTGGCATGCCCCACGATATGGAGTGGGAACTCGCCGAAGAAATCTGCACTCGCTTTCCTGTAGAGATGTGCCGCTTCGGTAACAGCGGCACCGAAGTGACCATGCATGCGATTCGGTTGGCCCGCGCCGCGACCGGACGTGACAAGATCGTCAAGTTCGAGGGCGCCTACCACGGACTGCACGACAGCGCTCTGGTCAGCGTCAAGCCGCATGCTCCGGATTACGGCGACATCCACTCCCCAACCTCGGTCACCGGCGGTCTCGGTGTGCCGAAGTCTGCCATCGCGAATGTGCTCATTGCCACCTTTAACGATCTCGGCACCGTCGAGCGTCGGTTCAAGGAAAATCCTGGCGAGATTGCCGCGATCATCCTCGAGCCGATTCTCATGAATGTCGGTCTCTGCATTCCGCAGCCTGGTTTCCTGAAGGGCCTGCGCGAGATTTGCGACAAACACGGCGCGCTGCTGATCTTCGACGAAGTGAAAACCGGTGCAAAGCTCGGATGGGGCGGCGCGAGTGAATACTTCGGCGTCCATCCCGACATGATCTGTCTCGCCAAGTCGATTGGTGGAGGCTTGCCCCTGGCCGCATTCGGCACCAGCAAGTCGGTAATGGACCTGATTTCGCAACATAAAGTCTTCCACGGCGGCACCTACAACACGAATCCGGTCTCGATGGCGGCGGGCCTCGCGACGTTCCGTGAGGTTCTAACTCGCGAGAACTATGCCAGAGTCGACAAGCTCAGTAAGAAGTTGACGGATGGCTATCGCGCTACTATTGCGAAAGTTGGTCTGCAAGCCTACATTGCGCAGGCGGGCGCCAATGGCGCGCTGATGCTCTATCCCAAAGAGATTCGCAACTATCGTGATTGGGAGGCGATCGACATCGACCTGTGGCGCCACTACTGGTTCGGCATGGTAAATCGCGGCGTGATGGCTCAGCCCTACTGGTGGGATGAGCAATGGACGATTTCGGTCCAGCACACCGAGGCCGACATCGACAAACACCTGGCAGCGTTCAACGACATCGCAGCCTCGCTGGCGAAGGCGCAGCAAGAACGCGCCGCCCCAGTAGCAGTCGCGCACTGAGTTCAGGTAGGGGCGGACGCATTCGTCCGCCCCTGCTTGCACAACCAACGATTATGTGGAGACAGCCGCCAAGCCTGCCCTGAGGGCAGTCGAAGGGGCTATCCGCCGAAGCGGAGCGAGGCGTTCGCGAGAAACTTTGTCCACGAATTCCCAACCCGACCAGCCCCACCTGATCCGCGCCCTAGGCCGCCGCGATCTCGTTCTGCTGTTCGTAGTCGCCGTCTTCAACCTGAACGTAGTTCCGTCCATCGCAGCCAACGGTGGTGTCACGATCTGGCTTTGGATCATCTCTCTTCTCCTTTTCTTCTGGCCTCAGGGAATTGCGGTCATCGAACTCGCCCACCGCTATCCTGGCGAAGGCGGCGTTTATCTCTGGGCCAAAGAAGTCTTCGGCGACTTCCACGGATTCCTCTCCGGCTGGTGCTACTGGACCAACAACATGCTCTACGTGCCGACGGTCATGCTGTATTTCGTTGGCGTGTCGGTCTATGCGCTGGGCCCCGGCCACCAGGGACTTCCAGACAATAAGCTCTTCGCGGCGTGCGTTTCGCTTTCACTTCTTTCGTTACTCACCCTGCTCAACATCCTCGGCCTCGGGGTAGGGAAGTGGATCAATAACATCGGGGCCGTTGGGACTTTCATCGCGGCCGCCGTTCTGGTCGGCCTGGGTGTTGTGATCTGGTCGCGCTTTGGCTCGGGCATAACCGCCGCGGATTTCAAGATTCCTGCCAACCCGCGCTTCGTTCTCAACTCATTCGGTGTGATCTGTTTCGGCCTGGTCGGTCTGGAACTCGCCTCGGTCATGGGTGACGAGATTCAAGATCCCCGCCGTACGCTGCCGGGCGCAGTCGCATGGGGAGGCCTGCTATCCGGCACGCTCTACATCGCCGCGACGCTGACATTACTGATCGCGGTTGGTAAGAACGTGAATGTTCTGCAAGGAGTCGTACAGGCAGTGACCGGGATGGCTGATCGGGTCGGCGTCAGTTGGATCAGTATTCCGTTTGCACTCATGCTCAGCTTGGCCATTGCTGGCATCGGTTCGGCCTGGATCGGCGGGTGCTCGCGCATACCGTTCGTAGCCGGCCTCGATTCGTACATGCCGTCGTGGTTGGGCAATATCCATCCGCGCTACGCAACGCCGTACGCTGCTCTCATCGTGCAGGGAATTGTTTCCGCGGTTCTGGTGATTTTGAACTTCGCTGGCGCCGGAGTGCAAGAGACGTTTCAGAAGCTGTTGTCGCTCGCTGTGGTGCTGCAACTGGTCCCATTCGTCTATATGTTCGGCGCGTTAGTGAAGTTTGCGGTGACGGAATCGGCGCCGAAAGGCCAGTACGGTCGCGTCACTCTATTTCTCGCCGGGTCCAGTGGATTTCTAACGACGATCCTCGGCATTGCGATGGTATTTTTCCCTGCCCAGCAGATCACTTCGCTATGGCAGTACGAGTTGTGGATGTTCGGTGGTACTTTGTTTTTCATCGGCCTGGCCGCATTCTTCTTCTTCGTCTACGGCCGCCGCAAAGCGTTAAAGCGAATTCCGCTTGCGGCGATCGCATCACCGTTACCGGCAAGCGAAGTTCGCCGTTGAATGTTTTTTGATTTTGATCTATGCGGGGAGAACTGCCCTCGGCTGTCCCGCGAGCGCAGCTCGCGAGGTTCGGGAAGAGATTCATATCAGGATGCGGCTTTAGCCGCGCCGTTTGAGGCGCATAAAAGATCGGGGCTTTAGCCCCTGCAGGAGGCCACGATGCCCAGTGGAGTGCAGACCGACGTAAAGACTTATCAGATGTTCATCAATGGCGAATGGGTCCCCAGCAAGTCTGCGAAAACCTTCCCGGTTTACGATCCTTCGACAGAAGAGGTCATCGCGCAGGTACCCGACGCGGCCTCCGACGACGTGAACCGTGCCGTCGCCGCTGCCAAAGCCGCTTTCGAAGACGGGCCCTGGGCATCCACCACGGCGCAAGAGCGAGGACGCGTCCTGTTCCGTCTCGCCGACAAGATCCGCCAGCACCTGCCTGCGCTCGCCGAACTCGAGTGCCGCAACACCGGCAAGCCCATTGTCGAAGCCGAGTACGACATTACTGACGTGGCCACGTGCTTTGAATATTACGGCGGACTTGCTACCAAGGTGGTCGGGTACGTCAATCCGGTTCCCGACAATGCGATGTCGCTCACGCTCAAAGAGCCCGTCGGCGTTGCCGGACAGATCATCCCGTGGAACTATCCCCTGCTAATGGCGGCTTGGAAACTTGCGCCGGCACTTGCGGCCGGCTGCACGTGCGTCCTCAAGCCCGCTGAGCAGACGCCGCTCACCGCGCTCGAATTCGCCAAACACTTCGCGGACTGCGGTCTTCCGCCGGGCGTCGTCAACATCGTCACTGGTTTCGGGGAATCCTGCGGCGCTCCGCTGGTTCAGCACCCCGACGTTAACAAGATCGCGTTCACCGGCAGCGCCGCGGTCGGCAAGATTATCGTGAAGCAAGCCGCGGACACCGTGAAGCGCGTCACCCTCGAACTCGGTGGCAAGTCGCCCAATATCTTTTTCGCCGATGCCGATTTCGAAGCCGCCATCGACGGCGCTCTCTTTGGCGTCTTCATCAATCAGGGCGAAGTTTGCTCGGCTGGCAGCCGCATTCTGGTGCAGAAATCTATCTACAAGAACTTTGTCGATGCCATGGCGGAGAAGGCCAAGAAGATCAAACTCGGTCCACCACTCGATCGCGAAACCAAGATGGGCGCGCTGGTCAGCAAAGAACAATACGATCGCGTGAAGTCCTATCTCGAAATCGGCAAGAAAGAAGCCAAGGTAGCCTCGGGTGGCGGACGCCCTGAAAAGTTCACCAAGGGATACTACGTCCAGCCGACAATCTTCTACGACGTGAAAAATAGCGACCGCATCGCTCGCGAGGAGATCTTCGGCCCCGTCGCGGCCGTGATTCCGTTCGAAGACGAAAAGGACGCGCTCAAGATCGCCAACGATTCACCTTACGGCCTGGCTGCCGCCGTCTGGACTCGCGATATTTTCAAGGCCATGCGTGCGGTGAAAGCGCTGCGGGCCGGAATCGTCTGGGTCAACCACATGCAACCCACGTACGTCGAAGCGCCGTGGGGAGGCTACAAGCAATCCGGCTTCGGCCGCGAACTCGGCCCTTGGGGTATCGAAGAATATCTCGAAACCAAGCAGGTCCACA
>Ga0207693_10001564_pt1 | contig 20202 bp, 21 predicted proteins | sample LARL81metaG_FD_184347 | JGI IMG/M metagenome (GOLD analysis project Ga0207693, IMG submission 184347) | Corn, switchgrass and miscanthus rhizosphere microbial communities from Kellogg Biological Station, Michigan, USA - LAR L8-1 metaG... | ecosystem: Host-associated > Plants > Roots >...
CCAGACGTCAGCGGGAACAGCTGGGGTGACATGCCAATCCTCCGCGATTGATTGGGCGCAGACTCGCACCCGCCGGTGATCGCGTCACCCAAAAAATCAGGCGGCGAATTGCGGCGGGCGCTGCACGAGGTCGCCGGCGCGGAGCCAGAACCGCTCCAGGCGGCGTAAGGTGGCGCTGGCGCCTCGCAGATCCTCGAAGCTGACGGCAGCTTGCGGCAGCATCTCGGCGTGGCGCTGATGCATGACGGTCAGGAGATCGCGCAATTTGATGCCCTTTTCGGTCAGATGAACATGGATCGAGCGTCGGTCGTGCAGCGAGCGCTGCTGCGCCAGATACCCGTTCTCGACCATCTTCTTGACATTGTACGAGACGTTAGAGCCGAGATAGCAGCCCCGCAGCGTCAGCTCGCCGACCGTCATCTCTGCGTCGCCGATGTTGAACAGCATCATGCCCTGAACGTTGTTGATGTCGTGAATCCCGAGCCCTTCCAGTTCGAGCTTTACGACTTCCAGAAAATGACGATGGAGTCGCTCGACGAGCGAAATTACCTCAAGATACGCGGTATTCATTCCAGCCTCGTTTGCCGGCAATCGGAGCGATCTTACCGCCGGTTTGTAAATATATCGTTTCAAATTTTACTCTGCGGCCTGCGGATTAAGCGATAGATTCCAGAGAAATCAAGGGGACCCGCGCCTTCGTCGACCAACATTTGGTAAAGATTGGCTGCCGCCGCACCGAGCGGGGTGACTGTTGCGGTTGCGCCCGCTGCCTGCTGCGCCAGCCGCAAATCCTTCAACATCATCGCTGCGGTAAAGCCGGGTGCGTAATCGCGATTTGCCGGCGAGGACGAGACGGGCCCGGGTACCGGGCAATAGCTCGTCAGCGCCCAGCATTGCCCGGATGATTTGGAGCTGATGTCGAATAAGGTCTGCGCCTCGAGCCCGAGTCGTTCGGCGAGCGAAAACGCCTCGCACACCGCGATCATCGAGACCCCGAGTATCATGTTATTGCAGACCTTCGCCGCCTGGCCGTTCCCGACCGGGCCGGCATGGACGATCGTGCGGCCCATGGCCGCCAATACCGGCTGGGCGCGAGTAAAGACTTCGACCGCGCCGCCGACCATGAAAGTGAGGGTTGCCGCTTCCGCTCCGGCGACCCCACCCGACACCGGCGCGTCGAGCATGTCGAACCCCGCCTCTTGCGCCGTCGCGGCCACTGCGCGCGCGGTCTCGACATCGATCGTCGAGCAGTCGATCAGCAATGCGGTGCTGCGGGCATTGGCCAGCACACCACCTTCGCCGAGATAAACCGCGCGCACCTGTGGGCCGGCGGGCAGCATCGTGATCACGATGTCACCCGCAGCAGCGGCCGCGGCGGCCGATGTGGCCGCATGGCCACCCTCCGCGACCAGCGCCTCGATGGCTGCCGCCACGACGTCGAAGCCGGTCACCCGGTGGCCCGCCTTCAGAAGGTTGGCTGCCATGGGCGCTCCCATATTGCCGAGCCCGATAAACCCGATCGTCGCCATCTCGCATTCCTCCCGCAATATTCGGACTATTCCTCTCCCTAAGGCTGAGAGGAATTAGCCAAAGTGCAGCTCGCGATCATCGAGCGACGCGAAATACGCGTCGACCGTGCTGTCTGTGACCTCGGCCAAAGTCGCCGGGCGCCACTGCGGCTTGCGGTCCCGCTCGATCAGCACCGCCCGGACGCCTTCGTAGAAGTCGTGCCCGGCCATGACGTGCTGCGTCAGCCGGTATTCGAGGGCGAGCGCCGCGTCGAGGTCGTAATCCCGCCCGATCGTCAGCTGCCGCAAAGTGATTTTGAGGCTGGTCGGCGATTTGGTCAGCAGGTCCGCCCGGGTTTCCTCGGCCCACGCGGCATGAGCGCCGCCTCCCCGAGCGACGCCGGCCAGGGCGTCGAGGACCGCCTCGACATTGTCACCGGCAAAGCAGCAGTCGATCGCTGACTGCAGTGCCGCGAGCGGGGCCGGACCCGGAACGATTGCGAAGCGCCGCAGGCAGGCTTCGACCGCGAGATCCTCGCTGCTCAGCTCATCGAGCAGTGCCTCGATCCGCTCAGCGTTCACGGTATGCGTGGCGAAACCGCAGTAAAGCGCGTCCGCTGCATTCAGCCGCGCACCGGTAAGGCCAAGGTACCGTCCGGCGTGCCCGGGGCAGCGGTTCAGAAAGCGTGTCGCCCCGACATCGGGAAATAGGCCGATCCCGGTCTCCGGCATCGCGAACAGAGTGCGTTCGGTGACGATCCGATAAGCGCCATTGACCGAGATCCCGGCGCCGCCCCCCATCGTGATCCCGTCGATGATCGCGATATAGGGTTTCGGGAACCGATGAATCCGCCGGATCAGCTCGTATTCCTCACGAAAGAACACCGCCGGTAGTTCCGGATCGCCGCTGACCCCGCGGCCGGCCTCGTAGACCGCGCGGACATCGCCGCCGGCGCAGAAAGCCCTATCGCCGGCGCCGCGGACCACGACAGCATGCACCGACGGGTCAGCGGCCCAGCTGCGCAATACCGGGTCGATGCGGCGGTAATTCTCGAGCGTCAGCGCGTTCAGCGCTTGCGGCCGGTTGATCGTCAGTATCGCCAGTCCGCCCTTTCGGCGAAGCAGGATCTCGTCGGTATCGGCCATCAGCCGTCGAGCAGACGGCGGGCGATGATGACCCGCATGATCTCGTTCGTGCCCTCGAGGATCTGGTGCACGCGCACGTCGCGCAGATAGCGTTCGATTGGAAAGTCCTTCAGATAGCCGTAGCCGCCGAACAGCTGCAACGCCTCGTTGCAAATTTGAAACCCGGCATCGGTCGCGACGCGCTTGGCCATCGCGCAATGCATCGTCGCCTCCGGGTCGCCGCGATCGAGGCTCGCCGCTCCGCGCCGCACCATCAGCCGCGCCCCCTCGAGCTCGGTTGCCATGTCGGCGAGCTTGAACCGCAACACCTGGAAATCGGCGAGCGGCTGGCCGAACTGCCGCCGCTCGAGCAGATGGTCTCGCGCCGCTTCGAGGCAGGTGCGCGCGCCACCGAGCGAGCAGGCGGAGATATTTAGGCGGCCGCCGTCAAGCCCCATCATCGCGATCTTGAAACCGTCGCCCTCCTCGCCGAGCCGGTTGGCGACCGGGACGCGGCAGTCTTCGAAGATCACCATCGCGGTCGGCTGCGTGTTCCAGCCGAGCTTTCGCTCCTTCTTGCCGAAGGAGAGACCGGGCGCATCCTTTTCGACGATGAGACAAGAAATGCCCTTTGGCCCCGCCTCGCCGGTGCGCACCATCGTCACGTAGAGATCGCTGACCGAACCGCCGGAGATGAACGCCTTCGTCCCGTTCAGCACGTAATCGTCGCCGTCGCGTACCGCCCTCGTGGCGAGCGCGGCCGCATCCGAGCCGCTACCCGGTTCGGTCAGGCAATAGCTGGCGAAATGCGCCATCGTCGTCAGCTCCGGCAGAAACCGGGCCCGCTGCTCTCGCGTGCCGAAACGATCGATCATCCACGCGGCCATGTTGTGGATCGACAAGTACGCGGCGGTGGAGACGCAAGCCGAGGCGAGTTCCTCGAAGATGATCGTAGCGTCGACCCGGCCGAGCCCGCTGCCGCCGAACTCGTCGCCGACATAGATGCCGGCGAACCCCAGCTCTGCCGCCCGGCGCAACGCCGCGACGGGGAACTCGCTGCGCTCGTCCCAGCCGGGCGCCTGCGGCAGCCATTCCTCGCGGGCAAACGCTCCCGCCGTCTCGGCAAAGGCGCGCTGCTCGTCCGATAACGCGAAATCCATGGAGGCAGATATAAGGGTAGGCCGACCCCGGGCAACCAGGAGGAGGCGCTCGCTGAGAAGCGGGGACCCGAACCTAACTTAGTCGTAACCGCTTCTCTATGAATTATAAGCCAGGGTCAGCCAGATCCCGTGGCCCGCATGCTCATCTGACCCCGACTCGGTCGTGGAATTGCTCGAGCCGCTCGAATTGCGTGACCACTGTCGCGCAAGGCGGGATCGGTGTGCGCCCGTTGCCCTCCGGACGCGCGCTCTCGCGAAAAATCTCGGCAAAGCGGGATTTGGCGGCCGTTTGCTCGCTTGCATCGTCGGCAGCTGCGACGATCAGCTCGCGAATGACTTTACCCGCACGCACGACGCGATCGTCGGTGACACCGCATCGATGCGCATTGCCCAGCAGGAAAGCGCCTGTCTCGGCGATCCGCGTCGGGTTGGCCGCCATGGCGGCCCCGCTCGCGCAGAGGAGGAGCGCAGCGGCTGCAGGAATTGTAATCGGACGCATGGCAAGCTCCGGCCGGGTGCTTACCGGTGGAACACCGGCGGGGGTGAGCCCGGTTCCGGGGAAGTTCGAGCGCAAAACGGGAATTCTTGAGTCGCACTGATGACATTTTCTGGGCCAAGCTGAGGCAATCCCGCCACGTTACCCGGCGTAGTAATGGATCTCGTAGAGGAGACAGCCGCCGTTCGATCTGAACGGTCCGTGGACGGCACCGGGCGGGCGGCAGGCATAGGTGCCGGCGGGAAAGCTTTCGCCGCCCTGTCCCGCGGCATCGTTGCCGACGGTCAGGTCGCCCTCGATCAGATAGACCTCCTCCCAATATTCGTGAACGAAGGGTTCCGTCGTGAACACGCCCGGCGCAAACCGCAGCAGGCGGGTGCGGCTGCCGTTGCGGCCGTGTTCGTCGAGCGCACCCGCCAGGATCTTCTGCTCGATGCCGGGCGGATAGCCGGGCGGGGTCGACCACCCGTTACTCATGTCGACGCGGTGGAATTCAAGATGGGGCTTCTTCACGGACATCGCTCATTCTCCGCGTTGGAGTTTCTGCCGGGCCGGCGGCTGACTAGTTTTTTGCCATGGCAAAAAACCTAAGAAGAGCCGGAGGTCAAGGTGGCTGTGGATATTGGTTCGGCGCACGCAGAGCTGCAGACAGAGAGCGGCTGTGCCCACACCTCGCGTCGATGTGATTAGGTCACCTCCGCGAAAGCATTAAAGCGTACACACATTTTTCGGATCACCGCTTTTGTCTCGAACGCATACCCCTCTCCGCCCGCTTGTGGGCGGGGGGTCGCCGCATCGCGGGAGGGGCAAGGGGCAGCGAGCGATAGGACTTCGGGTGCCGAGTTTGACTTTGCTGACGTACTCACTATATTCCGCGGCCTCTAAACAGGCTTCGAGCGTATGAGTAGCAAGCGTCAGGAACCGAAATACAAGATCAACCGGCGTCTCCAAGTGAATTTGTGGGGACGGCCGAAGAGCCCGCTCAACCGCCGCGAATATGGTCCGGGGCAGCATGGACAGCGGCGCAAGAAGCCTTCGGATTTTGGCACCCAGCTCGCCGCCAAGCAGAAGCTGAAGGGCTACTACGCCAATATCGGTGAGCGCCAGTTCCGCCGCCTCTACGAGGAGGCCGTGCGGCGCCGCGGCGACACCGGCGACAATCTGATCGAACTGCTCGAGCGGCGGCTCGATGCGGTCGTCTATCGCATGAAGTTCGTGCCGACGCCGTTTGCTGCTCGGCAACTGGTCAACCACAGGCACGTGCTGGTAAACGGGCAGCGTGTCAACGTTCCATCTTACACGGTACGCGACGGTGACGCGATCGAGCTGACGGCAAAGGCGAAACAACTCGTGCTGGTGCTCGAGGCGGCTCGGTCCGGTGAGCGCGACGTCCCCGACTATCTCGAGATTGACCACGACCGCATGCGCGGTCGCTTTATTCGCGCGCCGAAGCCCACCGATGTTCCTTATCCGGTGTCGATGGAGCCCAACCTCGTCATCGAATATTATTCGCGGTAACGCCGGTAACCGGCCAGCGCACCGCTGATCTCTCTACAAGGCAGGTGAGAGTTTCTTCGAACCGCCGGGCAGCGAGCACCTGATCAGCGAGAACGCCAGTACCGCCGAGCCGGCAAGTCTGCTCGCTGTTTTCGTCGCCGACGACGGGGCGCAACTCACCACTTTCGAGAAATAACTCCAAAGCAAGGCGCTCGGTCATGAGCGCGACTTCCCTGCGAAATTGACGTCAAGTGGCGCGGCTTTTTCCGTTGCGCTATCGCCTTCGTGTTCGACACTGATGGCGGCACGCCCGCTTGCGGCGGCCGCCATCTCGACAGGCGATTGCGATGCTCATCCTGCACCTCTCGATCGTCCTCCTGCTGATCATCGTGAACGGTGTCTTTGCAATGGCGGAGATCGCACTGATCTCAGCGCGAAAGGCGCGCCTGGTGCCACTTGTTGAGGCTGGTAATCGTGGCGCGCAAGCAGCGCTCGAACTGAAAGCGGATCCCTCGCGCCTGCTCTCGACCGTCCAGATCGGTGTAACCCTGATCGCCGTCCTCTCCGGCACCTTCGGGGAGGCCACCTTGGGTGACCAGCTCGAACGCCAGCTCGGGAACTATCCCGGATTTGCCGCTCGATACGCGCATGTGATCAGCATGGCGGTTGTCGTGATCGGTATCTCCTATTTCTCGCTGATACTCGGCGAACTCGTCCCAAAACGCATCGCGCTGCTCTATCCCGAGCGCATCGCCGCGGCGCTCGCCCGGCTCATGCGCGCGATTTCACGAGTGGGAGCCCCGATCGAATGGTTTCTGAGCGCATCGACCGATTTCGTGCTTCGCCTATTGCCGGTGCGCGCCCAAGGAACCGCCCCTGTGACCGATGAAGAGATCAGCTTCATGCTGCGCGAGGGAACTGCGACCGGGCATATCCCCGAAGCGGAGACTGCGATCGTCGAGATGGCGCTGCGGCTTGGTGACCGCCGGGCGAGCGCCGTCATGACGCCGCGGACGCAAATCGAATGGCTCGATCTCGACGATACCGAGGAGGACAACCGGCGCAAGATCCGTGAGAGCGCCTATTCCCGGTTTCCCGTCGTACAGGGCGGCTCGCAGCAGGTGATCGGGATTGTCCAGGCCAAGGATTTGCTGACCGCGTGCCTTGCTCTTCAACCTCTCGATCTGCGGGCTGCGACTCGGCCGCCCCTCTATCTCCCCAATACGGTCACCGTGCTCCGCGTCCTCGAAGTATTCAAAACTTCCGGCGAGCCGATGGCGCTGATCGTCGACGAGTACGGCGATCTCGAAGGACTGGTCACGCCGAGCGACATCCTCGAGACACTGGTCGGCGATATTCCCGGTTCGCCCGAGGCCGACCAGCGCATCGTGCGGCGCGACGACGAGTCCTGGCTGATCGACGGCATGGTCGGTCTCGACGAGCTGAAGCAGGTGTTGGGGATCTCCCGCTTGCCGGGCGAGGACCCCGACTTTCACACCCTCGGAGGCTATTTGATGGCCCGCCTCAACCGTGTCCCGATGGAAGCCGACCGCATCACCGCCGGAGACTGGCGCTTCGAGGTCGTCAAGATGGATGGCCGGCGCGTCGATCGGGTGTTAGTGACACCGGTTAAAGGCAAGGGCAGGCGATGAGGATAATATCCAGTGCGGCTTAAGCTGCAGTAAAAAATGTCGGCAAGCGCCCGCTTGCTGGGGACTTCGACGGAAGAAGCGTGAACCGATCGATCAGTAGTCATGATCGTGCTTTGGCAAGCCAAGGGGTGGCGGGATGAGCATCGACGGCAGCACTGCGGAAGCGCCTCTCGAAACCGTCTGGCTGGGCAAACTTTGGCACAATATCCGTGTCTGGCGCTGGGCGGCCGCGGTTTTCGCCACCCTCTCGCTGGCCCTGCTGGTCGCCGCGATCATCGCCCGCGACCCGCCCGATTTTTCCGACATGTCGATCGTCGCAATCGTGCGCGATGCCGAACACCACCCGGTCTGGGCGATCCGGTTGGCCCGCGCCGCCCACCAGATTGCCGCGGACAGTCTCCGGGACGAGCCGGCGCCGCCGGGGCGAGTTTACCAGCTGTGGCTGTTAGCGCCGGACCGGGGCGAGCCACATCAGCTCGGCCTCTTGCCGTTGTTTGGGCGCAAGCGCATCGCAGTCTCCCCGGAGAACGCGTTCCTGTTGTCCGGCATTGGCGAACTCGTGGTCACGCTCGAACCAGCCGGCGGCTCTGCAAATCGCACACCTAGCGGCCAGACGGTGTTTCGAGGGACCCTCGAGAGAGCGGTCTGAATGCATCCCAGCGTGAATTTTGAAGGGACGCCTCACACTCCTTGCTCGCGGTGTGTTGCGCCAACAGTTATAAGGTGTGCGATACCTCGGCAGCGAGGAAGGGCTGCATGATCGGAAGCCGCCAAGTATTGGCGAGGAACTATGCGGCAACGGAATGATGGTCCCGTAGCCGCGGTCATCATGGGGGTTTCGGGTGCCGGAAAATCTACGGTCGGGCAGCGATTGGCCAAACGGCTTGGCTGGACCTTCGCCGAAGGCGATGCGCTTCATCCGCCCCAAAATGTCGCAAAAATGAAGAGCGGGCAGCCGCTCGTCGACGCTGATAGAGCGCCCTGGCTCGCCGCCGTCGCACAGGTCATCGACGACTGGCGACGCCGGGGCGAGCGGGGCGTCATCACCTGCTCGGCATTGAAGAAACCCTATCGCCGGCAGATCATCGGCGATCATGGCGATGTGCGGCTCGTTTATCTGAAAGGGCCGCGCGAGTTGATTGCGGCACGGCTTGGGGCTCGACAAGGCCATTTCATGCCGCCGAGCCTGCTCGAGAGCCAATTCGCCGCTCTCGAGCCGCCGGGACCTGACGAAAATCCGATCACCGTCGGCATCGATGGGCCGGTGGAAGACGTTATCGAGAGCATCGTCGACGCGCTTAGCGCGCCGGCGCAATCGCCGCACTCGGTCCGATTCAATTTGGGAGACACAGGATGACGCCGCCGACCGGCTCGATCGACGACATCTGCGTCAACACCATCCGCACCCTGTGCATCGATGCGGTCCAACAGGCCAAATCCGGCCACCCAGGAACGCCGATGGCAATGGCCCCGGTCGTCTACACGCTGTGGCAGGAGTTCCTGCGCTTCGATCCCGAGGATCCGATCTGGCCGAACCGCGACCGCTTCGTGCTGTCCAATGGCCACGCTTCCACCCTGCTCTATTCGATGCTGCACCTGACCGGCGTCAAATCCGTCAATGAAAAGTACGAGCGGCTCGGTACCCCCTCCGTTGCGCTCGACGATCTGAGGCGTTTCCGGCAGCTCGACAGCAAGTGTCCGGGTCATCCCGAATATCATCTGACCTCCGGTGTGGAGACGACAACCGGCCCCTTGGCGCAGGGGATTGCGACGAGTGTGGGAATGGCGATCGCTGCCGATTGGTTGGCGCGCCACTTTAACCGGCCGGATTTCACGTTGTTCGACTACGACGTGTTCGCGCTGTGCGGCGACGGCTGCATGATGGAAGGCGTCGGCAGCGAGGCGGCATCTTTGGCGGGTCATTTAAAGCTCGGCAATCTGTGCTGGATATACGACAGCAACCACATCACGATTGAAGGCAACACAGCCCTCGCCTTCAGCGAGGATGTCGCCGGCCGCTTTCTCGCCTATGGCTGGCATGTCCAGCGGGTCAGCGACGCCAACGACCGCGAACGGGTCGCCGAGGCGATCGCCGTCGCGAAGCGGATCGAGGATCGGCCCAGCCTCATTATTGTCGAAAGCCACATCGGCTACGGCGCGCCACATAAGCAAGACACCTCGGGCGCCCACGGCGAACCTCTCGGTGACGAGGAGGTCAGGCTCGCCAAACGCTCTTACGGTTGGCCCGAGGATGCTAAATTTCTCGTTCCGGAGGGGGTGTACGAGCATTTCGCGGCGAATTTCGGTGCCCGCGGGGAGAAGCTCCGGGCGGAGTGGATAGCGCTGTTCGAGCGTTACCGCAGCGCCTATCCCGCGCTCGCCGATCAGTGCGAGCGGATGCAGCGGCGCGATCTCGCGGAAGGGTGGGACGCCGACATTCCGGTATTCCCCGCGGACCCCAAGGGTATCGCCAGCCGCGACTCGTCGGCTCACGTGCTGAATGCGATCGCCCCGCGGCTGCCGTGGCTGCTCGGCGGTGCCGCGGACCTCGCGCCCTCGACCAAGACGCGGTTGACTTTCGAGGGAGCCGGTGATTTCGAGGCCGACGACTATGGCGGTCGCAATTTTCATTTCGGCATCCGCGAGCATGCGATGGGGTCGATCTGCAACGGCCTCTCGCTGTCGAAATTGCGGCCGTTCGGGTCGGGTTTCCTGATCTTCTCCGATTACATGAAGCCGCCGATCCGGCTCAGCGCGCTCATGGAGTTGCCGGTCGTCTATGTCTTCACCCACGATTCGATCGGGGTCGGCGAAGACGGCCCGACGCACCAGCCGGTCGAGCAGCTGGTGGCGCTGCGCAGCATTCCCGGCCTGATCGTCTTGCGGCCGGCCGACGCCAACGAAGTGGCCGAAGCCTGGCGCGTTGCGTTGAGCCTGAAACACGAGCCTGCCTGCCTGATCCTCAGTAGGCAGAACCTGCCGACCTTCGACCGCACCCGATACGCGGCGGCGAGCGGTGTCCGGCGCGGCGCCTATGTCTTGGCCGATGCCACAAACGGCAAGCCGGACGTGATCCTGATGGCGACCGGGAGTGAGGTGGGACTCTGCGTCGAGGTCTATGAGAAATTGATGGCCGAGGGGGTTGCTGCACGGGTGGTCAGCATGCCGTCATGGGAGCTGTTCGAGCAGCAGTCAGGGGAGTATCGAGCAGCGGTGTTGCCACCTGATGTCACGCGGCGCGTCGCGGTCGAGCAGGCCTCGACTCTTGGCTGGGAGCGGTATACCGGATTGCGCGGCACGATTCTCGGCATGAGGACCTTCGGCGCCTCGGCCCCGTTGAAGGAGCTGTTGGTCAAGTTCGGGTTTACCGGCGAAAACGTCTATGCGGCTGCCAAGCAGCAGCTCGCGCGCAAGGAGTAGGGTCATGGCCAATCCTTTGAGGACGCTCAACGAGTTCGGCCAATCGGTCTGGCTCGACTTTGTCAGCCGCGATCTGTTGAAGAGCGGAGGCCTCGCCAAGCTGATCGCCGAGGATGGGCTGCGCGGCGTCACCTCGAACCCGTCGATTTTCGAGAAGGCGATCGGTCACGGCGACGATTACGACGCCCTGATCGCCGAGGCGGAGGCCTCCGGGGATCTAGATCCCGGCGCCTTGTTCGAGGATCTCGCGGTTCGCGACATCCAGGAAGGCGCCGACACGCTGAACACAGTCTACGAGCAGACGCAGCGGCGCGACGGCTTCATCAGCCTCGAAGTCTCGCCTTATCTGGCGATGAACACGCATGAGACGATCGAGGAAGCGCGCCGGCTGTGGCACGAGGTGAACCGCCGCAACCTGATGGTCAAGGTACCCGGCACCAAGCCGGGCATGACGGCAATCCGCACCTTGATCAGCGAAGGGGTTAACGTCAACGTAACGTTGCTGTTTTCGCAGCAAGTCTACGCCGAAGTCGCCGAAGCTTACATTTCCGGGCTCGAAGCATTCGTGAAAAAGGGCGGAGACCCGCACAAGGTGTCGAGCGTGGCGAGCTTCTTCGTAAGCCGCATCGACACGTTGGTCGACGACGAGCTCGACAAGAAAATCGCTGCTACCGCGGACCCGGCCGCAAAGGCGGAGCTGCAAAAGCTTAAGGGCAAAGTGGCAGTTTCAAACGCCAAGCTCGCCTATCAGCTCTACAAGAACATCTATTCGGGCGAGCGCTGGCAGCGGCTGGCGCAGCAAGGCGCCCAGACCCAGCGCCTGCTGTGGGCCAGCACCGGGACCAAGAACAAGGCCTATAGCGATGTTCTCTATGTCGACGAGCTGATCGGCATGGATACCGTCAACACGATGCCCCCGGCGACGATGGATGCCTATCGCGACCACGGTCATCCGCGTTCCAGCCTCGAAGAGGATCCCGACGCGGCCCAAGCGGTGATGGATGCGCTCCCCAAGGCCGGCATTTCGATCGATGCGGTGACCTCGAAGCTCGTCGAAGACGGAGTACGGCTGTTCGCCGATGCCGCCGACCAGCTCTACGCCGCGGTACAGAAAAAGCGCCGCACCGTGCTCGGGCCCAAGCTCAATTCAATGGCTTACAAGCTACCGAACGAGTTGCAGAAGGATGTCGAGGCTGCTCTCGAGGACTGGCGCAAGGAGGGCAAGGTCAGGCGACTTTGGGCCGCCGACGCCTCGCTGTGGACCGAGGCGGACGAAGCCAATTGGCTCGGCTGGCTCGAGATAGTCGACAAGCAGCTGAAGGGTGTCGGGCATCTCCAGGACTTTGCCGACGACGTAAGGCGTTCGGGGTTCCGAGATGTGCTGCTGCTTGGCATGGGCGGCTCGAGTCTAGGCCCTGAGGTCTTTGCCGAGACTTTCGGGTCCAAATCTGGCTATCCCAAGCTGCATGTGCTCGACTCGACCGATCCGGCGCAGATCCGGCATTTCGAATCTCGCATCGATATCGGCCGCACATTGTTTCTGGTGTCGAGCAAATCCGGGAGCACGCTCGAACCGAATATATTTAAGCAATACTTCTACGCGCGGGCCAAGCAGACCGTCGGCGCTGAGGAGGCCGCGAAGCGCTTCGTCGCCATCACTGACCCGGGCTCGTCGCTCGAAAAGATCGCCCGCAACGAAGGTTTTCGCTGCGTGTTCCACGGATTGCCGAGCATCGGCGGCCGCTATTCGGTGCTGTCGGATTTCGGCATGGTGCCGGCGGCCGCGCTCGGCATCGACCCGCGCGCCTTCCTTGAAGGTACGGCCGAGATGGTGCGATCCTGCGCGGCAAGCGCGCCGCCCGTCGAGAACCCGGGCGTAATCCTCGGCGCTATCCTCGGGACCGCTCAGCGTCGCGGGCGCGACAAGGTGACGATTATCGCCTCCCCCGGCATTGCCGATTTCGGCGCCTGGCTCGAGCAGCTTCTCGCTGAGTCGACCGGCAAACTCGGCAAGGGCATCGTGCCGGTCGACTCCGAGCCGTTGGGGTCGCCGGCGGTCTACAGCGATGATCGCGTTTTTGCCTATCTCCGGCTCGCCGCCGATCAGGATGCCGAGCAGGAGCGCGCGGTGGCGGCGCTGGAGGGCGCGGGCCATCCCGTGGTGCGGATCACGGTATCCGACGCGATGCAGCTCGGGCAGGAGTTTTTCCGGTGGGAGATGGCGACGGCAGTCGCCGGCTCGATCATCGGGATCAATCCGTTCGATCAGCCCGATGTCGAGGCGGCTAAGGTCAAGACCCGCGACCTAACCCAGGCGTATGAGACGGCCGGGGCGCTCCCCGAGGCGCGTCCGTTCTTCGAGGGCGACGGGATCAAGCTATTCGCCGATCCGCGCAACGAGGCGGCGCTGAAGCCGCAGGCAACGAGCCTCACGGCGGCGCTGAAGGCCCATTTCGGGCGCATCCGTTCGGGCGATTACGCCGCGCTGCTCGCCTATATCGAGCGCAGTCCCGCCCATATCGATGTGGTGCAGCGCATCCGCCGCGTCATTCGCGACCGCACCAAGGCAGCGACATGCGTCGGCTTCGGGCCGCGATTCCAGCACTCGACGGGACAAGCCTACAAGGGTGGACCGAACACCGGCGTCTTTCTGCAGATTACCTGCGACGATCCTGAGGACCTGCCGGTGCCGGGCCAGTCCTATACCTTCGGCATCGTCAAGGAAGCACAGGCGCGCGGGGACTTCGAGGTCCTTGCGGAACGCGCGCGGCGCGCCTTACGGGCGCACATCACCGGTGATCTCGATGCCGGTCTCGCCACGCTCGGCCACGCCATCGAGCAGGCTTTGCAATGAGGATCGATGCAACAGGGAGCTGAACCATGGATGTCCGGACCGAGGGCAGCACAAATCGGCTGGTAATGCCATCACAAGGGCAAAAAGCGCCGCCATGCACCTTGGTGATTTTCGGCGCCGGCGGCGACCTGACAAAGCGGCTCTTGATGCCGGCTATCTACAATCTGGCCAAGGCGAAGCTGCTGTCCGAGAAATTTGCGATAATCGCCGTCGACCGCACGCCAAAACCGATCGAAGCTTACCGAGACTACCTGGCCGAGGGGATCAGGAGCTTTGTTTCGGATACCGCTTCGGGACCAGCGACCGAGAAGTTCGACGCGCAAGCGTGGGAGTTCGTCGCAAGCCGGATTACTCATTTTGCGGGCGACCTCACGCAGCCCGACACCTACGCCCGACTCCACCAAGTTCACGAAAAGACGGCGGCATTACAGCAGACGGGCGGCAATGCGATATTTTACCTTGCTGTCGGCAGCCAGTTGTTCGGTACGATCGTCGAGCAGCTCGGCGCCGCCGGTCTCGTGCAGGAAAAGGACGGAACTTTTCGGCGGGTCATCATCGAAAAGCCGTTCGGCAGCGATCTCGCCTCGGCCCGAGCGCTGAATACTCAGATCCTCCGTGCGCTGTCGGAATCCCAGATCTATCGGATGGACCATTTCCTCGGCAAGGAGACGGTCCAGAACATAATGGTATTGCGCTTTGCCAACGGGATCTTCGAGCCGATGTGGAACCGCGACCATATCGATCATGTGCAAATCTCAGTCGCCGAAACCGTCGGTGTCGAGCGGCGCGCGAGGTTCTACGAAGCGACGGGTGCGCTGCGCGACATGGTGCCGAACCATGTCTTTCAGCTTCTCAGCCTGATCGCGATGGGGCCGCCAAACTCCTTCGCGGCCGACGCTGTACGCACCGAGAAACACAAGGTGCTCGAGGCGGTCCACCCGCTCGATTACGCGGAGGTGCGCCGGAACGTCGTGCGCGGGCAGTATGGTTCCGGAATTATCAACGGTAACCCCATGCCCGCGTATCGGGAGGAGCCAGGGGTGGCCTCTGACAGCAATACCGAGACTTATGTTGCGATGCAGCTCGCGATCGACAATTGGCGTTGGGCCGGCGTCCCCTTTTATCTGCGCACCGGCAAGAGATTGACTCGGCGGACGACCGAGATCGCCATTCAGTTCAAGCAAGCGCCGTTTGCGCTGTTCCGCAACACGCCGGTCGACATCTTGACTCCCAATGTTCTCGCTTTGCAAATCCAACCCGATGAAGGTGCGTCACTGCAATTCAGCGCGAAGATCCCGGGCCCGGAAATTTCGCTCGGCGGTGTGCGGATGAATTTCTCCTACAGGGATTATTTCAACACGGAACCGACCACCGGCTATGAGACACTCGTCTACGACTGCATGATCGGCGATGCGATGCTGTTCAATCGGGCCGACGGAGTCGAAGCCGGGTGGGCGGTGGTGCAACCGATCCTCGATTTGTGGCAGAACGACAAGACCGTCCCGCTCGAAATCTATCCGGCGAGCAGCGCTGGCCCGGAGCCCGCCGACAATCTGCTGTGGCGCAGCGGCCGGCACTGGCGGCCTATCGCGTGACAGTCGGAGCTCCAATCGAATGAGCCGGCCGGTAATCGTCTCCCCCTCGATCCTTTCCGCCGATTTCGGTCGGCTGGCGGAAGAAGTTCGCGCCGTCGACGCGGCAGGCGCCGACTGGATCCATGTCGATGTAATGGACGGGCGCTTCGTCCCCAACCTGACGATAGGCCCGGTCGTCGTCGAGGCCGTGCGACGCGCGACGGCGAAGCCGGTCGATGTGCATCTGATGATCGTCGAGCCCGAGCGTTACCTCGACGACTTTGCCCATGCCGGCGCGGATCATCTTTTGGTTCACTGCGAGCCGAGCGCGACAATCCATCTGCACAGAACTCTGGCGCACATTCGTGACCTTGGGAAAACCGCAGGTGTGGTGCTGAACCCGGCGACCCCTCTGGCGATGATCGAATATGTGCTCGACCTGTGCGGCATCGTGCTGATCATGACCGTCAATCCGGGGTTCGGCGGTCAGCAATTCCTACCCGAAATGCTGCCCAAGATCAGCGCGCTACGACGCTTGTGCGACGACCGCGGCCTCGACACCGTCATCGAGGTCGATGGCGGGTTGGGTGGGGAGAACGCATGGCGGGTCCTCGACGCCGGGGCGAACGCCATCGTCGCGGGCTCACATATATTTCACGCATCCGACTATGGCCGCGCGATCGCATCGATCCGCGACTCGAAGCGGCCGCTATCGTAGATGACGCAAATGGCAAACCAATCTGTCGAGGTTCTCGAAAATCCCGAGGCTCTGGCCCACCGGGCAGCCGGCTGGATAACCGATATGGCCGCCGCCAGCCGCGGCCGGTTCGCGATCTGCTTGTCGGGGGGGTCGACTCCGCGCCGGTTGTATCAACTGCTCGGCCAGAGCCCGTACCGCGATCGCCTGCCATGGGAGCGCGTCCATTGGTTCTGGGGCGACGAACGTTTCGTGCCGTGGGACGACCCCGACAGCAATTACGGGATGGTGCATGCCGCGCTGCTCGGGCGATCGCCTGCCCCTCCTGCGAACATTCACGGCACTGCCACAAACGGCACCCCAAGAGATGCGGCCGCGGCGTACGAGCGGGTGCTGAAATCCTATTACGGTTCCGAAAGCCTCGATCCCAATCGACCGCTGTTCGACGTTCAGATCCTCGGGCTGGGGCCTGACGGGCACACTGCCTCGTTGATTCCTGGGACAAGCGTGCTCGAGGAGCGGCAGCGGTGGGTCGCGGAAGTCATCGGCGCGCGGCCCGAATCGCGCATCACCCTGACCTACCCGGTGCTGGAGAGCAGCCGGCATACGGCTTTTCTCGTCGCCGGAGCGGATAAGAGGGAGGCGCTGTCGCGGGCTCTGGCAGGTGATCAGGCATTACCTGCGGCTCGAATACGCCCGGTGGGCGAACTGATGTGGTTTGTCGACGAGGCGGCGCGGCCCAAGCCATGACCCCCGACCGCGACGAACTGAAGCGGGCAGCAGCAATGCGTGCGATCGAGGAAGTCCAGGACGGCATGGTCCTCGGACTCGGAACCGGATCGACGGCTGCGTTCGTGGTGGAAGGGTTGGGCAGGCGAGTTGCCGACGGTCTTCGCGTGGTCGGCATCCCGACTTCAGAGCGCACGGCATCCCAGGCCCGCCGGCTCGGCATTCCGATCGCAACCTTTGCCGAATATCAAGCGCTCGATTTGACGATCGACGGGGCGGACGAGGTCGAACTCGGCACCCTCGACCTGATCAAGGGCCTCGGCGGCGCCTTGCTCCGCGAAAAGATCGTCGCCGCGGCGAGCCGACGGCTGGTAATCGTCGTGGACCAGGAGAAACTCGTCGAGCGCCTCGGTGAGCATACCCCGGTGCCGGTTGAAGTCACGCAGTTCGGCTGGCAAGCCACTGCGGTCGCGCTCGCCAAGCTAGGGTGCATACCCGAGCGGCGCTACACACCCGCCGAGCAGCCCTATGTCACCGACGGTGGCAATTACATCCTCGATTGCCGGTTCGGCCCACTCGCCGATCCGGACGAGGTCGAAAGAAACATCGCCATGACGGTCGGCGTGGTCGAAAGCGGGCTTTTTGTCGGGCGCAGCTCAATGGTTGTCGTGGCATCCTTGACCGGCGTGGAAGTGTTGACATCGGGGCGAGCATAATCGCGTGGGGAGGAGGCCGCCCTTGCTGGGCGGTCTCCTCGGCTTGCTCTCAGAAGAAATCAGCGGCCGTAGTCGCTACGCGACTGCCGGCGCGACGAGGATGAGCCCATGTAAGGCTCGTCCTGATGGAAACTGGCCAGGCACTGTTGCCGGAGTTCCGGATCGCTGATCGGGCCACACTCCTTGCGCATCCGCGCCTGCCGGAACCCGCGATTGGTTTCGAGCAGCCGATCGTATTGTTGGCTTTCCTGCACGTTCCGCCGAGCCGACCAGGACGGCGACATGTCGCCGGCATTGGTCTGCGGACCATTGGTCACCACCTCGGTGGCGGGCGCACCAGGGGCGGCCATTTGGGCGTGAGCAGGCAAAATCGAAACCGCCGTCAGGCAGGCGGTTGCGAAAACTAACCCGGTAGCGGTCTTCAGCAGCATGACATTACCTCGTGAGGTTGTTACCCCCAGGGTGAAGAACGCCCCAGCGCCTTTGCCTGTTCCGCGGAAAGCGCCGTGGCAAAAACTAGTCATGCCGCAACCGGAGGGAGGAGGTCCCTGAGGCCCCTCCCGGTCGAGCGGCCTCAGGGGACACGGGAAGGCTCAGCGTCCGTAGTTGCTCCGGTAGTGCCGCGAAGACGTCGATGTTCCGTAACCCGTAGCGCCCGCCGGCTCGTACTGTGCGAAGCTGTCGAGGCACTGCTGATGAAGTTGCTGATCGGTAATCGGGCCGCATTCCTTTCGGATGCGGGCCTGACGGAACCCGCGATTGGTTTCCAGCAACCGGTCGTAACGCTCACTTTCCACCACGTTCCGCCGCGCAGACCAGTTCGGGGGCGGGGAACCTTGCGGGCCGTTGGTCACTGTCTCGGTGTTACCGAGGTCGGCCGCTGGCGGTTGCGAATCGTAGCTCCCCGTCATCGACCCGTTGCTGCCCTCTGACCAGTTGGGTGATGAGGTGCCCTGGTAATTTGGCGGCACATTGTTCCCCATTGCCGATCCGGACGTGCCCAAAGCTGGATTGGGGGATGCGTTGTCTTGATCCTGTGGCGCATAGTTCCCGGTCGTGGACCCGTACGAGCCCGTCGGTGCATTACCCGGGTAGGTCTGCGAACCATAATAGCCGGGCGCAGGCTGCGACTTCGCCCCTGGTATTGCCGCGAACGACATAAGGCAGACGGCCGCAACCGCCACACCCGCCGCTGTTTTGACCGTCATAATAGTCCCTCCATGTATTCAACTCGTCCGACGGGGAAAACGAAGCTTCAGAACTGCCGTTCCAATAAAACGCAATGGTAGAAACCTGAGGTCGCCGAACGCTGACAGGTTTCTAAATTCAGAACGTCGGATCGGGGAGGCCGCGGCGTCGGCAAGCGGCGAGCAGCGTGTTGAGCAAGAGACAGGCGATTGTCATCGGACCGACTCCACCGGGCACCGGGGTGATCGCCCCGGCGATCGTGCTGACCGAGGCGAAATCGACGTCGCCGAACACCCGGCTGCGCCCGTCGGAATCGGCCGCCGGGCTGATCCCGACGTCGATCACCGTCGCCCCCGGCTTCACCCAGTCGGCCTTGACCATCCCAAGCCGCCCGGCCGCCGCGATCAGAATGTCGGCGCGACGGCAGATCTCACGGGCACCGCGGGTTTTCGAGTGGATCACGGTGACCGTACAATCGACGCCGATCAGCAATGCCGCCAAAGGTTTTCCGACGATAACGGAGCGACCGAGAACGACAGCATCGAGACCGGCCAGGTCGCGGTGAACCGAATGCAATAACCGCAAACAGCCCTGCGGGGTGCAGGGGACCATCGTCGGGAGGCCGCTCCACAACCGTCCGACGTTAACCGGGTGAAACCCGTCTACATCCTTGGCCGGGTCGATCGTCCCCACGACCCGGTGCGGATCGATCTGCCGCGGCAGTGGCAATTGAACCAGCACCCCGTCGATTCGGTCATCGTGGTTCAGTTTTTCGATCTCGGCGACGAGCGCCGCCTCCGGGATGTCCATCGGCAAACGAATATCGAAGGCGGCTAGCCCGGAGTCGGCGCAGGCGCGGCCCTTGGCGCGTATGTAGACTTGGCTCGCCCGATCGTCCCCGACCAGAACGGTGGCGAGAGCCGGAGCGCGCCCGATCTCGCTACGCAGACGCGCCGCGACCTCGGCGGCACGCCGGCGCAGCTCGGCGGCCATCCCGGCGCCGTCGATCAGTTCTGCCTGCCCCACTCCACTTTCCCCGGCCGACCATCCGCACCGTCGACACTACTCAAGCGGAGACACCGGGGTAAGAGGTTAGCACCAGCCGTACCGGTCCGGCTCACCGTCTGCCGCGATGGCGGCTGGCGTGGGTTTAGCCGTGCTCCCGGGCTTCGGCGGTCTCGCGACCGATGATCTTGTAAAAATAGCTGGGCTCGCCGCTCGCGGTTTCTTCCTCATGGACTAAAGCGAGGTTCGCTTCATCGAATTTCTTGAAGAACTCGTCCCACGAGATCTCGACCAGGTTTTCATCGCGGGCGTTCGGTGCGTCGGGGAATTCGATGCGAATGATGCCGGGATCTTCTTTCGAGTGGGTCGAGCGTACCGCTGCCGGGCGCCCGCCACGGGCCTCCGCCCATTTGCGAATCTCGGCGTGGTCCGTCGTGACCTTTGCCTGAGCCATGTCCATTTCCTCTGTAGGAGCCAGCCCGCCGCTGTCGCGCGTCCGGGCCTCTCGCTGAGAACAAAGGCGACAACGGTCGAGTTCAGCTAGGTTGTGCGACGATGACGATCGCGAGCTATCATTGCGC
>Ga0207693_10001565_pt1 | contig 20201 bp, 23 predicted proteins | sample LARL81metaG_FD_184347 | JGI IMG/M metagenome (GOLD analysis project Ga0207693, IMG submission 184347) | Corn, switchgrass and miscanthus rhizosphere microbial communities from Kellogg Biological Station, Michigan, USA - LAR L8-1 metaG... | ecosystem: Host-associated > Plants > Roots >...
GCGCTGGGGGGACGGCCGGCTTTGCCCGGGCGTCCGTCTAATCCCGTTTGGGGACCGGATGACAGTCGCCCCGCATGCCCAGAGGTCGTACGCTCCGCCGCGTGTTCGTCACCTTCCTGAGCGACTTCGGGCTGCAGGACGACTTCGTCGGTACCTGTCACGGCGTGATCAAGTCGATCGCTCCCGACGTGGAGATCATCGACATCACACATGGGATCTCGCCCCAGCACGTGCTCCAGGGCGCCCTCGTGCTTGCGAACACGACCCCGTACATGCCGGTAGGCGTCCATCTCGCCGTGGTCGACCCGGGGGTCGGCAGCTCCCGCCGCGCGCTCGCGTTGCAGAGCGGCGATGGGCGGCTCTTCGTCGGTCCCGACAACGGCCTGCTCGTCCCCGCGGCCGAGCGGCTCGGCGGTATCACGGTTGCGCACGAGCTTACGAATGCGGACTATGCGCTCGACAGCGTCTCGCGCACGTTTCACGGTCGCGATCTCTTCGCGCCGGCCGCCGCGCACCTCGCGTCCGGCGTCGAGCTCCAGCTGCTCGGCCCGCCGCTGGCGATCGACGCTCTCGCTCGGCTCGACTTGCCCGAGCCCGAGATCGGCGAGAACCGAATTCGCGCGACCGTCCTCTACATCGACCGCTTCGGCAACGTCCAGCTGAATCTGACCCGCGAGCATCTCCAGCGGGCGGAGGTACCTCCGGGCACGGTGATCGAGATCGAGCTCGGCCTCGACCGCTACTACGCGGTCGTTGCCCGAACTTTCGCCGATGCCCGCAAGGGCGACGTGATCCTCTACGAGGACGCCTATCGGAACATCGCGCTCGCTATCAGCGGCGGCAATGCCGCCGAGCTGTTCGGCGCGGCGCCGGGGCAGGAAGTCCGGATTCGGCTGCGCGCGCTATGAACTCCGAGGCTCTCGGACGACGCTTCGCTCGGGTGGCGACGAACCTCGTCATGCGCAACCCGCGGCTCTGGTCGCTGCTGCGCCGACCGATGCGTTTTCAATTCGACCGCCTGGCACCGCGCTGGGACTCCATGCGGACGGGCCACGCATATGCGCCGTACGAAGCGGCGCTCGAGGAAGTCGAGCCGCCGCCGAAGCGGGCGCTCGATCTCGGCACCGGTACCGGTGGAGCCGCGTTCGCGATCGCGCGACGGTTTCCCGAGGCGGAGGTCGTCGGCGCCGACATCTCCGACCGCATGATCGAGCAGGCGCGCCGCAATGCCACCGATGACCTCCGCAATCGGGTGCGCTTCGAGGTCGCCGACGCATCGAAGCTGCCCTACGAGGACGGCGCGTTCGATCTCGTCGGGCTCAGCAACATGATCCCCTTCTTCGACGAGCTCGAACGCGTGACCGCGCCGCGCGGCTTCCTGATCGTCGCCTTCTCCGGCGGCGCCGGAACGCCCATCTACGTTCCGCCCGAGCGGCTGCGCAGCGAGCTCGAGCACCGCGGCTTCACGGATTTTGCGGAGTTTTCAACCGACCCGGGTACGGCGCTACTTGCTCGCAAACCCGGGCGTGCCTAATCTTGGTATCCAAAGGGCGTTCGCAGGCACGGTAGTACCGGCCCGGACGCCCTTTTTCTCTTCGCGCCCTTTGGGCGCTCGCTAGCACGGGGGAAACCCGGTTTCCCCCGTGGGCCCCCTCGTCAGGATCCACAAGTGGCAGCGAGGCCGGCAAAGCCGGCCTCTCTTAATAGCCTCTTGCCATGGGGATCCCCTCCTTGGAAGCTGCTGCGGCCTTTGTCGATCGGGTCGGGATCGCCGTTGCTTGGGGTAAGTCCGATCTGGTGCTTCCGTCACTGTGGCAGGGGATTGCCGGGCCGGATGCTGATTGGGCGATCCGCGACGAGAGCGGGAAGGCGATCGAGTTCTCGCCGGGGTTTCGACGGCTCTGGCGGTGGAAGGACGAGCTCCCGGAGCAGCGGCTCGCCTGCGCGGGGAGGCACTTCGGAAGCGCCGCGCTGCTGATCGCGCCGCGGTTGCTTGGGGCCGCTTACGCGCTGACCGGACGCTCCGGCGCGCCTGAGGATTTCCGCGGCGACGAGCTCGAGCCGCTCGAGCGCGAAGTGGCCGAGGCCGTGTTCGACAACGAGCCGCTGACCGGGCCGGAGATCCGGCGGCTGCTCGGGACGACCGACCGCAAGGCGGTCGATCGAGCCGTTGCCCGCCTTCAGCGGCGGCTCGTGCTGACGAACGCCGGCGCGGCCGAGCAAGCGCAGGGCTGGCGTGCGATCCGGCAGGACCTTTTCGCGCGGCGCTGGCAGAAGTCGCTTACTCGTCTGCCTGCCGAGGACGAGGCGCGTGAGGAACTGGCGCTCGCGGTCCTCGGCGGAACCGACGAGGTTTCGGCCGCCGACGCCGCCGGAGCGTTGGGCTGGCGCCGCAAGCAGGCTGAGTCGGTTCTAACCGAGCTCAGCGACGGAGGTCGTGCAATGTCGCGTGAGAGCGAGGGTCTCCGACTTTGGTCGGCCTAGCGCTTGCTCAACGGGCGCTAGACTCGCTCAGCGAGGCGAGGTAGCTCAGTTGGTAGAGCACACGGCTGAAAACCGTGGTGTCGCCGGTTCGATTCCGGCCCTCGCCATCACCGACACGAGTCCGGCCCTCGCTGGGCGAGGGCCATGACGACTCGCGTCGGTTCTATTTTCTCCTTCGATGACCCGTTTGTGAGCCGCGCCCGCGCATGTCGGGCGCGGCGACGGGCCGCTACGCAGTGCCGGTGCCGACGACCAGCGGTCGGACGAACGGCGGCACCTTCTTCAGCTCGGTGTGGTCGACTTTTGTGACCTCGAAGCCTTCGGCCTTGATCGAATCGAGCGTCCGGCGGTTGCAGTCGCAGCAGGCGACGAACTTGTTGAGGCCGTTCAGGCGATCCTGCCAGCGCGCAAGGCCGGGCTCGTCCGAGCGAACGTGCTCTATGAAGATCAGCCGGCCGCCAGGACGGAGGACGCGTCGTAGCTCACCCAGCGCCCGCGCCTGGTCGTCCACTCCGCAGAGCACGAGGGTCGAGACGGCGACGTCGAACGCGTCGTCCTCGAACGGGAGCTGTTCCGCAGGCGCTCGTACGACCTTCGCCTTCGGCGCCTGCTCGCGAACCCGTTGCTCCAGACGGCGAAGCATCGCCGGCTCGGGCTCCGTGACCGTCAGCGACTCCACACCGGGGCCGTAGTACGGGAGGTTCGCTCCCGTACCACTGCCCACCTCGAGCACCCGTCCACTCGCGTCGGCCAGCGACTTCTGACGCAGCTCGCCCAACCCGGCCCGCTCGACCTTCGCGACCTGCCGATCGTAGGTGAGGGCGAAAAAGCGCCGCCGCAGGCTCACAGCTCTGCTCAGCCGGTCTTGCGAACGCTGGCGAGCCGCTCGACGAGGCCCTCGACCAGCTCGCTCTTCAGCAGGACGCCGTCGGCGCCCGCGTCCTTGACCGCGTCGTGGAGCTTCGGTGCATCGTCGCCGGTCAGGGCGATCAGGCAGAGCGACGGGTGATCGTGTCGAAGCCGGGCGACCGCCGTGACGCCGTCGACCAGCGGCATGTGCAGGTCGATCACGACCGCGTCCGGATCGAGGTCGTCCGCCTGCTCGATCGCCTCGAGACCGTTTTCGGCGAGGCCGACGACGCCGAGATCGGGTTGCCGGTCGATCAACTCGCGAAGCGCGTCGAGGAACGTCCGGTCGTCGTCGGCGAGGAGGACGCGGATTCCCTGGCCCTCCTCAGCTAACGGCATTTCGCGAACGGTAGTTTCCGCGTCGTGAACGTGCAAACCGACGGCCGGCCCGTTGCCCTCATCGGCGCGAGTCTCGACCTCGGGGCGGGCCGCCGCGGCGTCGACATGGGGCCGTCTGCGATCCGTTACGCAGGACTCGCGGCTCGGATCGAGCGGCTGGGCAGGCCGGTCTTCGACTGGGGGAACGTCGAGGGCGCCGTCCCGGAGGCGACCGAGATGGGTAGCGAGCGCGTTCGCTTCCTCGCCCCGATCAAGCAGGCATGCGAACGGGTGGCGCATCTCGTCACACGGTCGGTCGAGGAAGGCCTGCACCCGCTCGTGCTCGGCGGCGACCATTCCGTCGCCATCGGGACCCTCGGCGGCCTCTCCCGCGCGTACGGGCCCGGCGGCGTCCTCTGGATCGATGCGCACGGCGACGTCAACCGGCCGGAGACCTCGCCGACGGGGAACGTCCACGGGATGCCGCTGGCGGTGGCGCTCGGCCTGGCGGGCCCCGAGTTCGAGAGCGAGGCTTGGACGCTTCCCGCCGTGACCCCGGAGCGGGTCGCCCTGGTCGGCGTTCGCTCACTCGACGCCGCGGAGGCCGGCCTGCTCTCGGAGCTCGACGTCGCGGTCTACACGATGAGCGACATCGACAGGCTCGGCCTCGAGCGTGTGATCCGGCAGTCGCTCCGGCACATCGGAGGCTCCGGTTTCGTCCACGTGAGCCTGGACATGGACGCGCTCGATCCCGACATCGCGCCCGGCGTCGGCACACCTGTGCGGGGCGGTCTCTCGTACCGCGAGGCGCATCTGGCGATGGAGCTCGTCGCGGAATCGGGCCTCGCGGGGTCGCTCGAGGTCGTCGAGGTGAATCCAATTCTCGACAACGAGAACGAGACGGCGAAACTCGCGGTCGAGCTGGTCGCGAGCGGGCTCGGCGCTCGGATTCTTTAAGGCGCTCGCTTGCGACGCCGACCTGGAGGACGTCTCGGCTTTGCCGGGGCGTCCGTCTGATCCCGGTCGAGAAGCAGCTGTCGGCGGGCTGCGTCTTCCTGTCGCTAAGCGAGCGTTTCCAGCAGGGCAGGGGCTAGCTCGCGCCAGTCGCCCGCGAGCGCGACGTCGGCTGCGTCCAGCAGCGGCGAGCTCGGGTCGGCCGCGATCGCTGCGATCACGCCGGCCTTGACCGCTCCCGTCAGGTGCTCGAAGCCGGGGTCGGTCTCGATGGCGAGAAAGACCTGAGGCGCGACCGAGCGGCCCTGCAGGCCGATCCGTGCGCCCCACGGGACGTGACCGGCAGCACAGGCGGCTTCGTCACCCCCGATCGCCGCGCCCGCTCGTTCGGCCGCCTCCGTGAGCGTGGCCGGATCCACCTTGCCGCCGACCGAGACGACGATGTCTGCCTCGTCGAGCCGTCTCGGCCGGGGATCGGCCCCACTCGCCTCCAGTACCCGTGTCGGCCCTTCTGGAAGTGCGCCGAGCTCGACTTCTCGAATCTCGACCTCGGTCTCTCGGGGCTCCAGCAGCTCGAACATCCGCGGGCGGACCGTCGCGAGCTGCGGCGTCGTGTTGCCCATGATCACCGAGACGATGTTCCCGCCATAGGCCGGCTTGTGCTGAACCAGCCGGCCGCCTCGGTCGATCCCGAGGTCGACGCAATCGGCGGTCATCCCGTACTGGAGCTCTCCGGCGACGCGCGGGCCGAGGTCGCGGCCGCGCAGAGTCGCGGGGAAGAGCAGCACGTGGGGCCGCTCGCGCTCGACGATCGATCGTACCGCGGTGACCCACCGCTCCGGTACGTAGTCGAGGAGCCCATCGTGTTCGCCGGCGTAGATCACGTCCGCGCCGTTGCGCGAGGCGTCTTCGACCGCGCCCGCGATGTCAGAGCCGAGTACGAGCGCGACGTTCGAGCGGCCGAGCTTGCCCGCGAGCTCCCGTCCCTTCGCGAGCAGCTCGAGCGACGGGCGTGTCGCGCGGCCGTCGGCGATCTCGACAAAGGTCCAGCAGTCGTAGAAATTGCCCGGCTGCTCCGCAATGTGCTCGGGCTTCTCCCAGGCAGTTGCGCCGGCGGGCCGCTCAGCAGCCAACTCGCGAATTCGCGCTGCCGCTTCCTCGATCGAGTCAAAACGCTCGTCGGATCGCTCAGGCGTGCGGTCGTGAACGGCGAGGACCCGCGTCGGGGAGCCGGTTTGCCCGAACCGCTTGTCGTTCTCGCGCAGGTCGTCGACGAGATCGGTTGCGGTCCAGACGTCGATCGGGCCTTCGACGGGCTCGACCTCGTCAGGTTCTTGCGCAGCACGGGCGATGGAGACGACGGCCGGGAGCGGAACCTCCACCGTCTCTTCGCCGTCGTCCGTCTCGCGGCGCACGCGTAGCCGGCCGCCTTCGACCGCGAGTCCGATCGAGTTCGTCACATGCGGCCGGCCGAGAAAGGCGGCCGTCTCGGGCGGCACCTGCCAGGTCTCGGCGTCCAGCGTCTTGAGCCCGCAGAGGACGAGGTCGCACCCTTCCTTCTCGATCGCCAACGCGAGCGCCCGCGAAGTCCCGATCGTGTCCGCGAGGGCAAAGGCCCTGTCAGACAAGTGAATACAACGGTCCGCCCCTAGACCGAGGCATTCCCGCAAAGCCTTCTCCGACTGCGGCGGCCCCATCGTCATCGCGACCACCTCGCCGCCGGCTGCCTCGCGAAGCCGCACCGCCTCGGCGACTGCGCGCGCGTCGAACGGATTCAGGATCAGTGGCACCCCTTCGCGTTTGAGCGCCTTCGTCTCCTGGTCGAACTCGATCGCGTCCGGGCTTGGGATCTGTTTGACCAGGCAGACGATCTTCATTCGCGGGAGACTAATCGGAGTGCTAGGGATCCTCTACGACATTCACGGCAACCTGGATGCGCTCGAGCTGGTGCTCGCGGACGCGGACGGTGTCGGCGTCGACCGCTGGCTGCTCGGAGGCGACTACGGGGCGGTCAGCCCTTATCCGCTCGAGACGCTGGCGCGCCTGCGCCAGCTGCCGAACGCGACCTGGATCCGCGGCAACGGCGAGCGCTGGCTGCTCGAGCCGCCCGCTGACCGGCCGGAAGTAGCCGAGACGTACGAGCGCTTCCACGGGCAAATTCCGGACGACGAGGTGCAGTGGCTCTACTCGCTGCCGCCCCAGGCGGAGCTCGACGGCATCCTCTACGTCCACGGCTCGCCGCTCGCCGACGACGACAGCTTCGCCGCCGAGCCGCAGAAGGGGGAGGAGCGGCTGCTCGCCGGCGTTCACGATCGAACGATCGTCTTCGGCCACAGCCATCTCCAGTTCCGCCGTCCCGGCCCTGACCGCACGGACCTCGTCAACCCGGGCAGCGCGGGCATGCCGCTCGACGGCGACCGGCGGGCCGCGTGGGCGACCTGGGACGGCGACTTCACCTTCAGGCGGACCGAATACGACGCCGAGGGCGCTGCCGCCGCGTACCGTTCGATGGGCGGCGACTTCGGCGAGTTCGCGGCCCGCCGCCTAGAGAGAGGTTCTGACTGATGCTGGGGATCCTCTACGACGTGCACGGGAACCTCGACGCGCTCGAGGCCGTGCTCGCAGAGGACGGGGGCGTCGACGAATGGCTGCTCGGCGGCGACTACTGCACCTTTGGGCCGTGGCCGGACGAGACGCTGGCGAGGTTGCGCGAGCTGCCGAACGCGACCTGGCTGCGCGGAAATGGCGAGCGCTGGCTGGTCGACCCACCGCTCAACCTGCCGTCCGAGCAGAGCGAGCTCGTGTTCAGCGCGATCGCCGCGGCGAATGTCGAGCTACCCGACGCCGACATCGACGCGCTCGTCGGCTTGCCGGCCTTCGCCGACCGCGAGGACGCCTTCTACTGCCACGGCTCGCCGCTCTCGGACGTCGACAGCTTTCCGCCCGGGCCGGGCGAGGGCGATGTTCGGATGCTCGCCGGCGTCAAAGAACGACAGGTCGTGTTCGGTCACAGCCACGTCCAGTTCCGCCGGCCCGGTCCGAATGACACCGACCTCGTCAATCCCGGCAGCGTCGGCATGCCGCTCGACGGCGACACCCGGGCCGCCTGGGCAATTCGGCGGGATGACGGCGAGCTCGAGTTTCGGCGCACCTCGTACGACGTCGAGCCCGCGGCGGCAAAGATGCGCGAGTACAACTGGGGCGAGCTGATCGCCCAGCGGCTCCTGAACGGGCGGGATCCGTAGCCGGCGCGCAGCCGTTTTCAGGGACAGTCCCCGTTCGGGGAAGTCCCTACCTAGGCGAGCGAGTCGTTGAGCGTGATTTCGAGCACAGCGGCGAGCGCCTTCGAGACCGGGCGGTTCGCTTAGTCGCCATCGTCCACGTCCTCCTCGCCTGCTCCGCTTGGCCGGTAGTAGGTACGACCCCGCAACTCTTCCGGCAGGTAGTCGACCGCAAATCCCGCCGGGTCGGTGTGTGGGTAGATGTAGCCCTGCCCACGGCCGAGCTTCTTCGCGCCGTAGTAGCTGGCATCGCGCAGCTCGTCGGGCGGCCGGAGATGCCCGTGCTCGCGGACGTCCTGCGTCGCTTCCTTGATCGCGACGTAGCTCGCGTTCGACTTCGGCGCCCGGGCGAGATAGATCGCGGCCTGTGACAGGTTGAGCCGAGCCTCGGGCAGGCCGACGTGCTCGACCGCTTGCGCCGCTGCGACCGCCACCTGCAACGCGCGCGGATCGGCGTTGCCGATGTCCTCGGAGGCGAGGACGATCATCCGCCGCGCGATGAAGCGTGGATCCTCGCCGCCCTCGATCATTGCAGCGAGGTAGTAGACGGCGGCATCGGGATCGGAGCCGCGCATCGACTTGATGAAGGCGGAGATGAAGTCGTAGTGGGCGTCGCCGCCCTTGTCGTAGACGAGCGGGCGCTTGCGGGCTGCGTCCTCGATCTGTTCCGCGGTCGGGATTTGGTCCCCGGACATAGCCGTTTGAGTGGCCAGCTCGAGGATGTTGAGCGCGTTGCGCGCGTCGCCCCCGGCACGTTGGGCGACCAGCATGACCAGGTCGGCGGGCAGGTCCACTCCGAGCTGGGCAGCGCCCCGCTCGACCACCGTCGCCAGCTCTTCCTCGGAGAGTGGTTCCAGCTCGTAGATCTGCGTTCGCGAGAGCAGGGCCGAGTTCACCTCGAAGTAAGGGTTCTCCGTCGTCGCTCCGATCAGCGTTACCAAGCCCTCCTCGACTGCCGGCAGCAGCGCGTCCTGCTGCGCTTTGTTGAAGCGGTGGATCTCGTCGAGGAAGAGGATTGTGCGCCGGCCCTCCGCGCCCAGACGCTCACGGGCCGCGGCGAGCACCTCGCGAACGTCCTTGACGGTCGCCGAGACGGCGGAGAGCTCCTCGAAGTGAGCTCCGGTCGTGTGCGCGACGATTCGTGCGAGCGTGGTCTTGCCACTCCCCGGCGGGCCGTAGAGGATCATCGAGCCGACGCGGTCGGCCGCGATCGCGAGCCGGAGCGCCGAGTCCTTGCCGAGCACCTGCTCCTGGCCGACGAACTCGTCGAGGGTTGACGGCCGCAGCCGCATGGCGAGAGGGGCCAGGTCCGTAAGGCGGGCCTTGGCCGCGTCGGAAAAAAGGTCGCTCACGCACCAAAGTATGCTGAGCCCACTTCTCATGGCTACGGAACAGTCCGAAGATTTTGCGCCGATCCTCCCGGGTAAGGGAGCGAGCGACTACGAGCGCTACCTCCGTACGGATGAGCTGCTCTCGCTGCAGCCGGACCCCGAGACGTCGTCCCACCGTGACGAGCTCCTTTTCACCACCGTCCATCAGTCGTCGGAGCTGTGGCTGAAGCTCGCCTGGAACGAGGTCGAGGAGGCGATCCGGCTGCTGTCCCGCGACGAGCTCGATCCCGCGCTCCGGCTGCTGCGACGCGCCTCGCTCTGCCTCCAATACATCACGGGGCAACTAGACATGCTCGAGCAGATGTCTCCGTGGGAGTACCAGGTGATCCGCAAGAAGCTCGGTCACGGGAGCGGCTTCGACTCGCCCGGCTTCCGGGAGATCAGGCGGATCACGCCGGCGCTGGGGCAGGAACTGTCAAGACTGCTGCGCGAGCGCGGCCTGAGCGTCGTCGACCTGTACGTCCAGGGCCGCGAGCACGAACAGCTCTACCAGCTCGCCGAGTGCCTGATCGACTGGGACGAGCGGCTCACGGTCTGGCGTATGCGCCACTACAAAGTGGTCTCGCGGATCATCGGAGACGAGGTGATCGGCACCCAGGGGACGCCGGTCGAGTTGCTCGGGGGCTTGATCAAGCAGAAGTTCTTTCCCGAGCTTTGGGATGCGCGCAACCGGCTGACCGAGCTCGCAAACGAGGAATGAGCTCGGCGGAGCTCTGGAGCGGCGGCCAATATGAGCTCGTCGCCGTCCGATTCGCGGAGATCCACGACGCCCTGGTCGAGAGACTTGCTCCGCGGCCGGGCGAGCGCTGGCTCGACGTCGCCACCGGGACTGGCGAGGTGGCACTGCGCGCGGCCCGGGCCGGGGCAGACGTGGTCGGCCTGGACATCGCACCGAGGCTGCTCGAGCAGGCGCGCTCACGGAGCTCCGAGATCGAGTGGGTCGAAGGAAATGCGGAGGCGCTCCCCTTCGCGGACGGCGCCTTCGACATCGTCACCTCCTGCTTCGGTCTCATCTTCGCGCCCGACCAGGAAGCGGCCGCCGCCGAACTGGCGCGCGTGTGCAACGGCCGCCTGGGCCTGACCGTGTGGCGCCCGAACGAGGGCCCACATGCGATTTACGCGGCCTTCTCGGGTGAACAACGCGTCTCGCCCTCTTCCGACGACTGGGGCCGTGAGGATCGCCTCCAGGAGCTTCTTGGTGAGGCATTCGAGCTCGAGCTCGAGGAGCACGTCTGGTGGCTCGAGGGAGAGTCGCCCGAGGACGTCTTCGAGCTGATGTCGAATGGCGCGCCGCCCCTCAAAGCGCTGATCGACTCGCTCGAGCCCGACCGTGCCGCAGCCTTTCGAGAGGCGATGCTCGAGCACTGGTCGCGGTTCCAGACCTCAGACGGTGTGCGCGAGCCGCGCCACTACCTGCTCGTGCTCGGACGGCGCCGCTGATGGCGACGCTGACGCTCCGCGACGAGGCGACCGATCTCCTCCAGCGGCTGATCCGCCTGGACACGGTCAACCCGCCTGGGAACGAGACGGTCGCGGCACAGCTGCTGCGGGATTACCTCCGCGAGAGCGGCGTCGCCGTCGAGCTCTACGCGAGGGTGCCGGAGCGCGCAAACCTGGTCGCGCGCATCCCGGGGCGCGAGGACGGACCGCGGCTGCTGCTGCTCTCGCACACGGACACGGTGCTCGCCGATGCGGCCGAATGGCAGCTCGACCCCTGGTCGGGAGAGCTCCGCGACGGCGAGATCTGGGGCCGCGGGGCCCTCGACATGAAGGGACAGGTTGCGGCGAACGCAGTCGCGATCGCGTCGCTCGCGCGCGAAGGCTTCGAGCCGAGCGGTGACCTGATCTTCGCCGCCACCGCCGACGAGGAGGTCGGCGAGGACTTCGGCCTCTCGTGGCTCTGCCGCGAGCATCCAGACGCGGTCCGCGCCGAGTACTGCGTCAACGAAGGCGCCGGCGACCGGATCGACTTCGGCGAGGGCCGCATCTTCTACCTCTGCTCCGCGGCCGAGAAGATGAGCTCGCCCTTCCGGCTGCTCGTGCACGGGCGCAGCGGTCATGCCTCGATGCCAGGCATCGCCGACAACGCGCTCGTGAAGGCGGCGGGCATGATCGAGCGGCTCGCGGAGCTCCGGCCGGAGCCCCGCCTGGAGCCAGAGGTTGCAGCGTTCCTGCGCCTGCTCGTCGGCCGCGACGTCGCCGCGGACGAGGCGCTCGAGACTGCTCGCAGCGTCCATCCGCTCGCCGGTGAGCTGGTCGAGCCGCTGCTCAGCTTGACGGTGGCACCTACGATCGTCTCCGCCTCGCAGAAGCGGAACGTGATCCCGGCCCTCTGCGACCTGATCTGCGACTGCCGGCTGTTGCCGAGCGAGACGCAGAAGGACGCCGAGCGCTTGCTGCGCGAGACCATCGGTCCAGGCGACTACGACTTCGAGTGGCTCGAGGGGCAGGGAGGGACACGGTCGCCGTTGGAGACGCCGCTCTGGACGTCGATCGAGAGCTTCGTCGCCGCGGAGGAGCCGGGGGCCACGGTAGCGCCCGTCTGCCTCGCGGGGTTCACCGATAGTCATTGGCTCCGCGAGGCGTTTGGGACGGTCGCCTACGGTTTCTTTCCGATGCGAGCGATGGACCCGGAGGTCGGAGCGCGGCTGATTCATTCCGCAGACGAGCGGATCGCGGTCGACGACCTCGAGCTCGGCGTCCGTTTCCTACGACACGTAGCCCGACAGATGGGAGGTTGAGCATGGTTCCAGAGGCGTCGCTCGAGCAAACAGAGTTCGGTCTCGTCCCGAACGGAGAGGGCTGGTATGTCGTCAATGCCAAACAGGCACGCTGGCTCGAGCACAAGGCATTCGGGTCCGGGACGACCTTCGAGGGTGAGCCGGAGTTCAAGCAGATCGGGATCAACATCAGCGTGCTCGACCCGGGTCAGCCGCTCTGCCTGTATCACCGCGAAAACGCGCAAGAGGACTTCCTCGTCCTCTTCGGCGAGGCCGTGCTGCTCGTCGAAGGCGAGGAGCGTCCGCTGAAGGCCTGGGATTTCTTCCATTCGCCTCCCGGGACCGACCACGTGATCGTCGGCGCCGGCGAGGGACAATCCGCGATCCTGGCGGTCGGCGGACGCGGGCCCGACGAGCAGCTCTTCTACCCGGCCTCCGATGTTGCCCGCCGCCATGGAGCAAGCGCCGAACAAGACACGCCCGATCCGAAGGTGGCGTACGCGCCGTTCGGCAGGGCGGCGCCGGCGTCTTATAGCGGCCAGCTCGACGGTGCCAGCTAGGCTCTCGCCGATGGCCAAGGAGAAGATCCGGCTCGGCGGGATGGCGCTCGCCAACGGCGTGCTCGTGCACGGGCCGACGGCGTGGGCCTGCGCAATCAGGACGCCGGAGGGTGAGCTGAAGGTCGCGTCCGCGACCAAGAGCTTCCGCGCCGGGGAGGTCGAGCAGCCGTTCCTGCGCGGTCCGGCCCGACTGGCCGAGGTGATGCTGCTGCTGCCGCAGGTCCGGCGTGCGCTTCCCGAGTCGCGGCTGCCGTTCGAGCGGCCGCGAGTGCTTGCGACGATGGTCGGAAGCGCTGCTGCAGCCCGTCTCGTCAAGACGTCACGGCTGCGGCCGCTCGTGCAGGAGCTCCTCGCGGGGGTATTGTCGCTCGCCCCTGCCGCTCTGGCGATTCGCGGCTCGGAGGTCGCGGCTTACCACGGCGCCGAGCACATCTCGATCGGCAGCTACGAGCACGGGGAGACCCGGGCGAAGGAGCACGAGCGCTGCGGCTCGCACATCGTCGGACCGCTGCTGATCAGCTCCGCGGTGGGCGGAGCGCTCGCCGCACGCGCGCCCGAGCATCTGCGCGGCCCCGCCCGGGCAGCAGCGCAGCTCGGGGCCGTCGGCGTCGCGACCGAGCTGTTCAGCTGGATGGTTCGCCATCCAGACCGGGCGCTCTCCCGCGCACTCGCCAAGCCCGGACACGAGTTGCAGCACCGGCTTGCGACCGAGGACCCTAGCCCTGAGCAGCTCGAAGTCGCCGAGGCCGCGCTCGCCGCCTGTCTCGAGCTTGAGCATGGAGCTGCGGGAAAGAACTAGCCGGAAGCGGCTTCCGCCCGAGATCTTCGAGCTCCCGGTCGAGAAGATGCGGGAGGGCTACTACACCGACGCGTACTTCAACCACGCGCGCGCGACCCTGCTCGAGGACGCGCGCCGGCCTCGCGTCGTGATGCAGGTCTTCCAGAAGCACGATTCGTATCTCGGCGGGATGGACGAGGCGATCGCGATCCTCAAGCTCTGCGCCCAGGATTGGGACGAGCTGACGGTGCATGCGCTCTACGACGGCGACCGGATCTCGCCCTACGAGTCGGTGATGACGATCGAGGGCGACTACACCTCGTTCGCGCGCCTGGAGACGCTCTACCTGGGAGTCCTCGCGCGCCGGACGCTGATCACGACGAACGTTGCGCGCGTGCTCGAGGCGGCGAACGGCAAGCCGATCATCTTCATGCCCGCACGCCACGATCACCATCGCGTTCAGACGGGGGACGGTTACGCCGCTCACGTTGCGGGCCAGGTGATGGGCGCGCCGATCGGCGTTACCTCGGATGCGCAGGCGTCCTGGTGGGGGGGCAAGGGTGTCGGCACGGTGCCGCATGCGCTGATCGCGGCCTACGGCGGCAACACCGTGCTGGCGGCGACGAAGTTCGCCGAATGGGCGCCCGACGATCTCAACGTGACGGTGCTGGTCGACTTCGAGAACGACTCGGTCTCGACGGCGCTGGAGGTGGCCCGCGCGCTCGGGCCGAGGCTCTGGGGCGTGCGGCTCGACACATCGGAGGCGCTCGTCGACCGTTCCCTCTGGAACGAGCTCGGCGACTTCAAGCCGACCGGCGTCAACGAGCGGCTCGTCCGCAAGGTTCGGGACGCTCTCGACCGGGACGGCTTCGAGCGGATCAAGATCGTCGCCTCCGGCGGTTTTACGGTCGAGAAGATCCGCGAGTTCGAGCAGGGGGGCGTACCCGTCGACTCGTACGGAGTCGGGTCGTCGCTGATCCGCGGCTCGAACGACTTCACCGCCGACGTCGTGCTCACCGACGGCCGCCCGTCGGCGAAGGCGGGTCGCAGCTTCCGGCCCAACGAGCGGCTCGAGCTCGTCGAGTGAGCATCCCTGAGCTGCCTCTCCCGGCGCACTTCGATCCGAGCCGCGTCGGCGAGGTCTGGCGCGTCCCGTACGAGGATCGCGCGCGCGAGGCAGCGGCGTGGGCGGATGAGCACGGGCTCGGCCGCGCGGCCGACGACGCCATTCGCCTCTGCGTGCTGGCGGTCGACATCCAGAACACCTTCTGCATCCCGGATTTCGAGCTCTTCGTCGCCGGGCGCTCAGGGACGGGCGCGGTCGACGACAACCGTCGGCTGTGCAAGTTCCTCTACCGCAACCTCGGCGAGATCACGCAGATCTTCCCGAGTCTCGACACCCACCACGCGATGCAGGTCTTCCATGCGATCTGGCTAGTCGACGAGCACGGCAACCATCCCGATCCGTACACGCTCGTTTCGGCACAGGACGTCGCCACCGGTCGGTGGCAGATGAACGCTGCCGTCGCCGAAGCGCTTGGGATCGACGCCGACTACGCGGACAGGCATCTCACCTATTACACGCGGCGGCTGGCCGAGGGAGGGAAGTACGACCTGACGATCTGGCCCTACCACGCGATGCTGGGCGGTATCGGCCACGCGCTCGTCTCCGCGGTCGAGGAGGCGGTCTTCTTCCACGGGCTCGCTCGGTACAGCAACCCCGAGTTCCAGGTCAAAGGCGACAACCCGCTCACCGAGCATTACTCGTTGCTCGGGCCGGAAGTGACCGAGGGGCCGGACGGCGATCGTCTCGGCGGCAAGAACGCAAAACTGATCGAGAAGCTGCTCACTTTCGACGCCGTTGTCGTTGCGGGTCAGGCCAAGAGCCACTGCCTGGCCTGGACGATCGACGACCTGCTCGGGGACGAAGACGTGCGGGAACAACTCGCAGAGCGCACGTACCTGCTCGAGGATTGCACGTCTCCGGTCGTCGTACCGGGCGTCGTCGACTACACCGACGAAGCGGACGCCGCCTTCGAGCGCTACGCCGCCGCCGGGATGCACGTCGTTCGCTCGACCGATCCGATCGCCAGCTGGCCGGGTCTGGCGATGCGCGCCTCCTAGCCGTCAACCATTGACGGATCGTCGCCGGGCGACCATAACGAGATGGGGATGGACTGGCTCTTTTGGTTCCGGAACGGCGTCGCCGACTGGCTGCCCGTGCTGTTGGCGGCGCTGCTGATCATGATGGTCTACATCCTCTGGCGCACCCTGCAGGTGATGCCGCGCGTCACCGCCCCGAAGACGGTCACTTCCGACTCGAGGGCGACATGGGACGACGTCGCCGGCTTGGACGAGGCGAAGGAGGAGCTCGAGGAGGTCGTCGACTTCCTCCGCGATCCGCGCCGGTTCGCGCGGCTGGGCGCACGCGTCCCGAAGGGGATCCTCCTCTACGGCCCGCCGGGTACGGGAAAGACCTTGCTCGCCAAGGCGATCGCGAACGAGGCGGGGGCGAAGTTCTACATGCAGAGCGCGTCTGCGTTCGTGGAGATGTTCGCCGGCCTCGGCGCCGCTCGGATCCGCAAGCTGTTCGAGGAGGCGCGTACGAACGCGCCCTCGATCGTCTTCATCGACGAGCTCGATGCGGTTGGCGCCACCCGTTCGGGACACTCGTTCAATCGCGAAGGCGATCAGACGTTGAACCAGCTACTCGTCGAGCTCGACGGCTTCGAGTCGCGGGAACAGGTCGTCGTCATGGCCGCCTCGAACAGGCTGAAGGATCTCGACCCAGCCCTCCTACGGCCCGGGCGCTTCGATCGGCAGGTGTTGATCGCTGCCCCCGATCTTGCCGGGCGGGAGGAGATTCTCGGCGTCCACACTCGGGGCAAACCGCTTGCGGCCGATGTCGACCTGAAAGTGATTGCGCGGCAAACCGCCGGGCTAACGGGCGCAGAGCTCGAGAACATCGCCAACGAGGCGGCGATCTTCGCCGGCCGAGAGCAGCAGCAGTTCGTGCACCACGAGCACTTCGATGCAGCGATGGAACGCGTCGTCGCCGGACTGCAGCAGCGCCGTGTCGTCACGGAGAAAGAGAAGCGGATTCTCGCGTACCACGAAGGGGGACATGCGCTGATGTCCCACCTCGTCGGCGACCTGCTGCCTGTACAGAAGGTGACGATCATCGCGCGTGGCCATGCGCTCGGCTACACGCTGAACCTGCCGACCGAGGAGCGCTACCTGCATACGACCGAGGAGTTTCAGGACCTGCTCAAGGTCTGCCTCGCAGGCCGCGCAGCCGAGCAGGTCGTTTTCGGACGGGTAACAAACGGCGCTGCGAACGATCTCGAGAAGGCGACAGAGATCGCACGCGCGATGGTCTTCGAGTACGGGATGTCGACGACGGTCTCATCGCGGACGATGCGCGCGGACAACTACGCGCTCTCCGAGGAGACCAAACGCGTACGAGACCAGGCTCAGGCCCGGCTGACGGACGCCGCGTACGAGGACGCGCAGCGATTGCTGCAAAAGCACCGTGCTGCGCTCGACCGGATCGCCAACGCGTTGCTCGAGAAGGAGACGCTCGATCGCGAGGAGCTCGTTGCGCTGCTCGGCGACACCGAGCCGGACTCGCGCTCGAGCGAGACTGTCGGCACCGTCCGGGTCGTCTCGCTGCCTGCCGACTAGCAGCGCTCCCTTCGCAGGTAGCATCGCCCGCGTGCAAGCCCGCGGGATCCACCACCTTGGCGTCGCCGTCGAAGACCTCGACCAGGCGGTTACGACCTACGAGCGGATCTTCGGCGCTCGGCTCGAGCACCGGGAGACGGTTCTCGACCAGGGCGTCGAGGCCGCTTTGCTGAGGGTCGGCGACGGCCGGGTCGAGCTGCTGGCCTCGCTCGGCGAGGAGACGCCGGTGGGCAAGTTCCTGACCAAGCGCGGGCCCGGGATGCACCACGTCGCCTACGAAGTTGCCGATGTCCGCGCGGCGATCGGTGAGCTTGCCGACCAAGGCGTCGAGCTGGTCGACGACGAGCCACGGCAGGGCCTGTTCGGGCTCGAGGTCGCGTTCCTGCACCCCGACGCGGTCGGCGGCGTCCTCTCGGAGCTCGTCCATGGTTAGTGGGCCCGGCCACGAGTACCGTTGTGTGCCTGGTGGCCCGCAGACGCGGCGCATGCCGTTGTCCTCAGTCGCCCGAATACCTCTTGGTATGCGACCTCCCTGCGTCCTAGGTCTGCTTGGTCTGCGAACCACCAGACACGAAGGAACTCATGGCCGGGCCCACTGACGACCGCGTCGTGGTGGAGATCGCCTTCGACGGAGGCCAGATCATGGGCGCCCGCCTGACGAGCGCGTCCGCGGACGAGCTCGAGCAGGCGCTCGCCTCGCGCAACGACGGAGCACTGACGCTCGACGCGGACGACGGGCGCTACACGATCCCCCTCGGGCGGGTGGTCTATATCAAGCGGTTCACGCGCGAGGCCCGGCTCGGCTTCTCCAGCGGTTCGTAAAGCCCTGGGTTACGGGAGCGCCGCCGCCGGGCATTCCAGGCCGTGATGGCCTCCGAAGCCGCCGACCCGACCACGCCCACCCGGAGCGTCTCGTCACAGGAACTGGGGCGAATGGTCCAGCGGGCCCAGCAGGGCCATCGCGACGCGCTCGAGGAGCTCTACCTGCTCCACTTCGACCGCATCTACAGCTACCTGCACATGAGCGTCGGCAATCGCCACGATGCGGAGGACCTGACGACGCAGGTGTTCGTGAAGATGCTCGAGTCGATCGGCAAGTTTCGCTGGCGGTCAGCTCCCTTCTCGGCCTGGCTGTTCCGGATCGCGCACAACCTGGCGATGGATCACTTCCGCGCGAGCAAGCGCTGGCAGCCGGAGGAAGAGGTGCCAGAACCCGATCCGGGCGAGGGCAGCGCAGCCGAGGCGGAAGCCTTCGAGTCGATCGGGCGGCAGAACATGCTGCAGCTGATCCAGGGGCTCTCGCACGAGCAGCAGCAGGTGCTGACCCTGAAGTTCGTCTTCAACTTCTCGAACGCCGAGGCCGCGACGATCCTCGACAAGACCGAGGGCGCGATTAAATCGTTGCAGCATCGAGCGCTCGCTTCGCTCCATCGCAAGCTAAAGTCGCGCGGCGCGTCATACTAGGGGCCGTAGGCCATGGCCCTCTCGGTCGGCATCGTCGGCCTGCCCAACTCCGGCAAGACGACGCTCTTCAAGGCGCTCACCCGGACTGGGGCCTCGGTTCCCGGCAGGGAGAACGTGGGCATGGCGACGATTCCCGACGAGCGTCTGGAGCCGGTCGCAGCCGTCGAGAAGGCCAGGAAGATCACACCGGCCGCGCTGCGGGTGATCGACGTCCCCGGCACCGGCGCCCAGCTGCTTGGGAACCTGAGGCAGGTCGACGCGCTGCTGGTCGTCCTCGATGCCTGGTCCGGAGCGCGAAACCCGGACGACGATCTCGTCACGCTGCAACTCGAGCTGCTGATCGCCGATCGCGACCATGTCGAGCGGCGGCTCGACCGGGTTCGGAAGCAGGCGAAGTCCGGTGATCCGCAGCTCCGCGAGGAGGTCGTCCAGCTCGAGGCCGTGCTCGCGCACCTCGAGGCGGAACGGCCCCTTTCGGACTGGCCGGGCGAGCTGCCGCCGGGGCTCGAGCCCCTGACGACGAAGCCGCTGATCGAGGTTCGAAACAGCCCGGGCGGCCTGGATGCCAAGCTCGAAGCCGAGCTCGCAGAGCTGCCTGACGAGGAAGCGGCCGCGTTCCGGGAAGGCGCGGCGGGCGCGGTCGGCGAGATTGCGCGGCGGTTGTACGAGGCCGTCGATCTGATCTCGTTCTTTACCGCCGCCGAGAACGAGACGCGCGCCTGGCCGCTACGCCGGGGCCAGACCGCGCTCGATGCGGCGGCGACCATTCACACCGATATCGCGCGCGGCTTCATCCGTTGCGAGGTGATCCGTTGGGACGATCTCGTCGAGGCCGGCTCACGGGCCGAGGTGGTAAAGCGGGGGCAGCAGCGGCTCGAGGGCAAGAACTACGTCGTCGCAGACGGCGACGTGCTGAACATCCGCTTCAACGTCTAGCCGCAGCGTTTGGTGGGACTGGCACCCGGTGGGTGCCAGTCCCTGAAGGCGTCAGCAGCAACAACCGCCGCTGCAGTCGCAATCACAGCCACAGTCGCAAGCGGCCATGGACCACTCCTTTCATCGACGACCTTCGATGATGATACATTGATACTTGTCAATGAAGAAGCTCCGCGTTCTCGAACAGCCCTGCTGCGCACCCGGCGCACCGCCGTTGCCGAAGAAGTCCGCCGAAGCGCTGGCGGACCGGTTCAAGGCGCTCTCCGATCCGGCCCGGGTCGCGATCGTGAACCAGCTCGCGGGCCGCGGCGAGGTCTGCACGTGCAACCTGACCGGGTTTCTCGGGCTCTCACAGCCGACGGTCACCCACCACCTGCGCGTCTTGAGGGAAGCCGGCTTGATCGAGATCGCCCGTAAACGAGGGACCTTCAGCTTCTACCGTTTGGTGCCGGAGGCGATGGAACAGCTCGCCTTCGCACTCGGCGGCAGTCCGGCTCCCGAAGGCGTGCTCGTCACTCCTGAGCGGGCTGTGGCCTGGTAGGCGGTCAGCTACTCCGGACCAAATAGGCCGAACGGCCCATTGCAATCCACACCTCTGATGACGAAAGCTGAGGTATGGACCGGACCGTGGCGCTCATCTGGATCGTCGTCCTGATGGTCCTCGAGATCAATCACTTCAAGTGGATCTGGTGGACGTACTGGGACTGCCGCCGCTGCGGGCG
>Ga0207693_10001568_pt1 | contig 20186 bp, 18 predicted proteins | sample LARL81metaG_FD_184347 | JGI IMG/M metagenome (GOLD analysis project Ga0207693, IMG submission 184347) | Corn, switchgrass and miscanthus rhizosphere microbial communities from Kellogg Biological Station, Michigan, USA - LAR L8-1 metaG... | ecosystem: Host-associated > Plants > Roots >...
GCTCGAACAGTGCAGTTGATCAATTAGTCCTCGAAACGAGAAAGAAAAGGTGACATGACTTATCGAGTCAGAAATATCGGGATCGCGGTGGCTCTTGCATTCGTCGCGGCCCTCCTAACCAGCTTCTACGTGACGAATTACAAGCGTCACGTGCAGCGGGGCGAGGACCAGGTCACGGTGCTCGTCGCCAAGCACGACATCCCGGTCGGCACGGCCGGCTCCGACGCCGCGGGCGAGGTATCCGCGACGCAGGTGCCCCGGCGCAGTGTCGTTCCGGGCGCGATCTCGAGCCCTGACGAGATCAAGTCACTGGTCGCCTCACAGGAGACCTTCGCGGGCGAGCAGATCACGACCCAGCGCTTCAGCTCGGTCGCCCAGACGGGGATCGTGGGGCAACTGCGCGGCACCATGCGCGCCTTCTCCCTCGCCGGCGACCAAAACCAGCTCCTCGCGGGAACGCTGAAGACGGGCGACCGCGTCGACTTCGTCGCTGCGCTCCACCTGCCCGGATCGCAGGACGTCTTCTACAGCCGTGTCTTGATTCGCGACCTGAAGGTGCTCCAAGCACCGCCGCCGCCGCCCGCGGGAGGCAAGCTCACCGGGTCGGTCGGGTCGAACACGGCAGTGATGCTGGCGCTGACCGACAACCAGGCCCAGAAGGTCCAGTACAGCCTCGCCAACGCGGCGGGCACGGGTGGGGATCGCTGGCATCTGGAGCTGCGCCCGGTCACCCATGACGCCGACAGCGCGGATCACCTCGACAGCTTCGGGAGCGTCCTCAAGGACGGTCTCTCTGCTGGCCAACGACGAGCGTTCGGACACTAGGAGGCCCTCGATGAGCACGAACGAAATGGAAATGACGAGCCGAGACAGCGTCCGTGTCTTCGTGACGGGCGTCTGCGACGGGCTCCCGGACCTCCGTGAGGCGCTCGCGAAGCATCCCGAGATCGAACTGGTGGGCTGGAGCGACAACGTCCTCGAAGGAGCATCCACCCTGACCGGAGGGCATCTGCAGGTCGTGCTGCATGCGACGCGCAGCGCCACCTTGCCGGCGAACGACGTGGCCGCGATCCGCGAGTACACGAAGGCGCCCGTGATCCTGCTCGCCTCCGGAGGCTCGCCCAGCCTCCTGGAGGACGCCCTCGACGCGGACGTCGCCGACGTCATGCTGCTCCCGCAGCTGACCGACAACGTCGTCTTCTCGATCAAGAAGGCCTGCCACGCAGGCCGTAAACAGCTGGCGAGCGGCGGCGGTCGTCAGGGCCGCCTGGTCACCGTCTTCTCGCCGAAGGGCGGGACGGGCAAGACCGTGCTCTCGACGAACCTCTCGGCTTCGCTCGCGAAGCACTGGGGCAAGCGCGCGCTCCTGCTCGACCTCGACCTGCAGTTCGGAGACGCAGCGATCATGCTCGGCCTCGAACCGGAGAAGACGATCTACGACCTGGTCACCGCGCCGGGCGAGCTCGACTCCGAGAAGCTGGCGGGATACACGACCCGGCACGCGTGCGGGCTCGACATCCTCCCGGCGCCGCTGCGCCCCGAGGATGCGGAGCTCGTGACCGAGGCCAAGCTTGCGCGCCTGCTGGAAGTGGCGCGGGAGTCGTACGACGTGATCGTCGTCGACACCTCGCCGTTCTTCCACGGCCCCATGCTCGCCACTCTCGACCGCACGGACGAGTTGCTCTTGCTGACCAGCCTCGACGTTCCGACGATCAAGAACGTTCGGCTCTCGCTGCAGACACTCGAGCTGCTGTCATTCCCGCAGGACCGGATCAAGCTCGTGCTCAACCGGGCGAACTCCAAGGTCGGGATGCAGCGCAAGGAAGTCGAGGCGGCGCTCGAGATGACGGTCCGGCATGAGGTTCCGAGCGATCGGGCCGTGCCGATGGCCGTCAACCGCGGGAACCCGGCCGTGCTGGCGGACAGCAAGTCCGACTTCTCCCGCTCCGTCCGCGAGCTCGCCAAGTCGCTCGTCACCGCGCAGGTTGTGGCCAAGGAGCGGAAGAAGTTCCTGGCCGCCCTGGCGAGGGCCTAGTCATGGGTCTTTCCGACCGCATCAAGAGCAACGGCAACGGCGCGGCCGCAACCGTCGAGCTAACCGGGCAGACGACACTCGGCGAGTCGGCGACGGAGAGCCGCGTCGTTGTCGACCCGTACGCGGAGCTCAAGACGCAGATTCATCACGCTTGCATCGCCAAGCTGGGGCCACAGCTCTTCACGACCCAGACCGACGAAGAGCTCTCGGAGCGTGTTCTCCGTGCGGTCACCGAGCAACTCGCTCTCGACCGCACGCCCCTGACGCGTGAGGAACGGCGCCAGATCACCAAGGAGATCAGCGACGACATCCTCGGCTACGGACCGCTCGAGCCTCTCCTCCAGGACGACACCGTCACCGAGGTCATGGTCAACGGCCCCGACATGATCTACGTCGAGCGCTCCGGCAAGATCCAGCACACCCCGGCCTCGTTCCTCGACGACGCGCACCTGATGCGCATCATCGACAAGATCGTCTCCACGATCGGCCGCCGGATCGACGAGTCGTCGCCGATGGTCGACGCCCGTCTGCCCGACGGTTCGCGCGTCAACGCGATCATCCCGCCGCTCGCCCTCCGAGGCCCCACGCTCACGATTCGGAAGTTCTCCCGCGACCCCTACACGATGGACGACCTGATCAACTTCGGGTCGATCACGCCGAAGGCCGCGCAGTTCCTCTCGGCCTGCGTGCACGGGAAGCTCAACATCCTGATCTCGGGCGGTACCGGCACCGGTAAGACGACGACGCTGAACGCGATGTCGGCCTACATTCCGGACGCCGAACGGATCGTCACGATCGAGGATGCGGCGGAGCTCCAGCTCCAGCAGCAGCACGTGATCCCGCTCGAGGCGCGGCCCCCGAACATCGAGGGTCAGGGAGAGATTCGGATCCGCGAGCTCGTGCGCAACTCCCTGCGTATGCGCCCCGACCGGATCATCGTCGGCGAGGTTCGAGGTCCGGAGACGCTCGACATGCTGCAGGCGATGAACACCGGCCATGAAGGCTCACTGACGACGATCCACGCAAACTCGCCTCGCGATGCGCTCTCGCGGCTCGAGACGCTGGTCATGACGGCTGGTGTCGAGTTGCCCCACCGCGCGATCCGCGAGCAGATCGCTAGCGCCTTCGACCTCTTGATCCAGATCAGCCGCCTGGTCGACGGCTCCCGCCGGATCACGCACGTCTCGGAGGTTCTCGGGATGGAGTCGGACGTGATCACGCTCCAGGACGTCTTCGTCGCCAAGCCTCCCGACGAGGAGTCGGTCTCGGAAGGCGCGCCGAAGCTGCTCAACCCGCTCGAGTGCACCGGCCTCAAGCCGCACTTCCTCGAGAAGATGGCGGCGAACGGCGTCATCCTGCCGGGGAACTTCTTCAACGAAGGCCCGGCCGGCTACGTGGGCTACGCCAACGCCTCGTACGGGAGCTTCAAATGATCCCTTCCAGGCTGAAAACTGGTGTTTTCAGCCTGGCGCTGGTTTCACTGCTCGGCTTGCTCGCGACAGCAGGCACGGCAAGCGCCGGCGTCAGGCTGAACGGAGTCGACTTCGGCGCTTACCCGACCGTCGGTGCGACCATCGTCACCTCAGCGCCCTCGGCCGCTGGGCCGAAGCTGCTCGAAAACGGACGCCCCGTCGTCGGGCTGCAGGCCGTCAATCTCGGTCGTTGCAAGAACGTCGTGCTCGCCCTCGACACGTCCCGCTCGATGGCCGGCAAGCCGCTTGCAGAGGCCGGGGCGGCGGCGACTGCGTTCGTCGCCTCGAAACCCGCCTGCGACCGAATGGCACTCGTCACGTTCGGGCAGCGGGCCACGCAACAGGGACCCTTCTCGAGCTCGACGATCGACGCCGACAATGCTCTCCGGAATCTCGCCGTGGGGGCGAACTCGGGAACGGCGCTCTGGGACGCGGTCGACCTTTCGGCCCGCGTGCTCGCGAGTCAGCCGGGTGGCCGGGTCGTCGTGCTGCTCACCGACGGCGACGACGTCGGCAGCCGGACTTCGGAGGCGGCCGCGCTTGTCTCGCTGCACAAGGCGGGGGCGATCGTCTATCCGATCGCCTTCGGCGCCAAGGCCGATGTCTCAGGCCTCAAGCGGCTTGCCGCCGAGACCGGCGGTAGCTTCCACGCCGCCGCTGCGAGCGGCACCCTGGCTGCCATCTACAGCTCGATCGCGCAGGAGCTCAGGCATACGTGGCGCCTTCGCTACCTGACGACGGCGCGCCCAGGCGACAAGCTCGAGCTGAAGGCGAGCGTCGGCAAGCTCGGCTTCGCTCAGACGAGCGTCACCGTCCCCACGAGCGATGGAGGCTCGGCCGGTGGCGAGAAGCCGTCGCCGCTCCTCCCCAGCCCACTCTACGGGAAGCTCGGCGATCTTCTCTTCACGTTGCTTGCAGCTCTGCTCGTGCTGGGCGCCGGGATCCTCTTTGCCTCGACGATGCAGGGCTCCTGGCTGAAGCGCCGTGTGGCGCCGCATATCGATTCGACCAGGCGCACGTCGAAGCGTCGCACCGGCCGCGAGCGGCTCGAGGTGTTCAACGGCCTCTTCCGGCTGACCGAGAACGCGTTCGGGCACCGGAGCCAGTGGCGGAACCTGCAGCTCATGCTCGAGCGCGCCGACCTGCCTCTGCGCACGGTCGAGTTCGCGTGGATCATGATCGGCTGCTCGTTCGGGCTCGGGTTGCTCGCCGCCATTGCCGGGAGCAGCTCGCTCGTGATCTTGGCGCTGTTCCTGGTCGGCGGGTTCGTTCCCTACCTCTTCGTCTGGTTCAAGGCGAAGAAGCGCGTACGGGCCTTCGAGGATCAGCTACCGGATCTTCTGATCACGATGGCTGCCTCGCTCAAGGCCGGGCACAGTTTCAAGCAGGGAATCCAGAGCGTGGTCGACGAGGGACAGGAGCCGGCAGCGAAAGAGCTTCGCCGCGTCATCACAGACACGCAACTCGGCCGGCCGATGGAAGAAGCGCTCTCCGAGACGGCCGAAAGGATCGGGTCGAAGAACTTCGCGTTCGTGATCACGGCGGTGACGATCCAGCGCCAGGTCGGTGGCTCGCTCGCCGGTCTCTTCGACATGGTCGCCGACACCGTCCGCGATCGTCAGCAGTTCGCGCGCAAGATCCGCTCGCTGACCGCGATGGGCCGGGCGTCGGCCTACGTGCTGGTCGGCCTGCCGTTCTTCATCGCCATCGCGCTGACCGTGCTGAACCCGAACTACATGGACCCGCTCTACCACTCGCACGCCGGACACATGCTGATGATGGGCGGCGTGACGATGATGGCGTTCGGGTCGCTGCTCCTCAAAAAGATCGTCTCCTTCAAGGGGTGAACCCGTGCTTCTAATCGTCTTCGCAATCCTCTTCCTTGCCGGCGCGGCCTACCTCATCGGCGAGGCCGTCACGGCCCCCGCCCGAGAGCGCGAGGGGTCGGTCAAGCGAGCCGCCAACTACGGCAAGATCCGCGCCGCCCTCGGCGAGCGAGACCAGCCGTTCCGCGAGCGTGTCGTTGGGCCGGCGAGGGACAGGCTGGCCAGGCTCGTCCTCCGAATCCACCCGAAGACCAGCGTGGACGGCGTCCGCAGCCGACTGCTGGCCGCCGGACTCCGCAACGTCTCGCCCACCGGTTTCCTGGCCGGTAAGGCGGCCGTCGGAATCGGCGGCCTCTTGCTCGGCATGCTCCTCGGCGGCGCCTCCGTGGGCGGCGCCGGAGTGCTCCTCTTCGGATTGGCGTTCGGCGGGATCGGCTTCCTCGCCCCGGACTTCGTCGTCGGCTCACGCGCCCGCAAGCGACGCGACCAGATCCGCGCCCAGCTTCCCGACGCGCTCGACCTGCTCGCAGTGAGCGTCGAAGCGGGAATGGGCTTCGACGGCGCGATCTCGAAGCTGATCGATCACATGGACGGCGCCCTATCGGAGGAGTTCGGCCTGACATTGAACGAGATCCGAATCGGCGAGTCGCGTCAGGACGCTCTCAAGAAGCTCGCTGCGCGGGCCGACACTCCGGAGATTTCCGGCTTCACCCGGGCAATCATCCAGGCCGACCAGCTCGGCATCTCCCTCGGCCGGATCCTGCGCGTCCAGGCCACAGACACGCGCCAGCGCCGTCAGGCCGCCGCCGAGGAGAAGGCGATGAAGGCTCCGATCAAGATGCTCTTCCCGACCGTGTTGTTCATCTTCCCCGCAATGTTCCTGGTCATCCTCGGCCCGGCGTTCCTCAACCTGTCCAAGATCTTCTAGGAGAAGACAATGGCGCCCAACGAAGACACAAACGAACCCAAGAAGAACGAGTTCGGCACCGGCCTGCGGGCCCAACTCGAGCGCAGGCGCGAAGAGCCTGAGGCCGAACAGCAGCCCGGCCCGCAGCCGAACGTCGAGCTTCGCTTCGAGCTGACGGCACGACCTGCCGACGCCGAGCCCTTCACTGTGACTTCGGACGGCGCCGCCGACGAGCTGCGCAGGGAACTCGCCGCCGCGAAGGCGCGTGAGGACGCGTTGAAGGCGGCCCTCGCCGAGCAGCAGGAGGTCTTCGAGGCCGGCATGGAGTCGGACCAGGGCCTGGCTCGCCGCGCATCTGCGCTCGATGAGCGCGACGCGAAGCTCGCCGAGTTCCAGGCCGAGCTCGAGGCCCGCGAACGCAAGGTCCGAGACCAGCGCGAGACGATCGAGGCCGAGCACGCGAGGCTGGCCGAGCTCCAGGCGGAGCTCGCCTCCGAGCAGCAGCTCTCCATCGAGCGTGAAGAGCAAGCCGAGCGAAAGCTGAACGAGCTCAAGAGCTTCGAGCGCGACCGTTCCAAGTTCTCGCACGAGCTCGAGAAGCAGCGGAAGGCGCTCGCCGACCGAGAAAAGAAACTCTCCCGCGCCGAGCAGGAGCTCGAGGCACGGGACCGAGCGGGCATCGTCAAGCTCGAAGGCCGCGAGCGGGCTCTCTCCAAGCGCGAGGACGAGTGTCGAGCGCGCGACAAGGAGGTCTCCGAGCGGGAGCGCAAGTTTTCCTCGCGTGAGGCAGATCTCAAGAAGGAGGCCGCCCGAGTCGCGGCCAAGGACGAGAGCCTCGGCGAGCGCGAGGCCGAGCTGCTGCTCAAGCAGGAGCGACTCCGCGCGGACCTGGAGTCTCTCGAGCGCGACTACACCGACAAGACCGCCGTCGTGCACGAAGCCGCGCAGCGCTCGGCGGCGCTCGACCGGCGCGAGACCGAGCTGGCAGTTCGCGAGGCCGAGCTCAACCGGCTCAAGGCCGAGCTGGCGCACGCCCAGCGCGACATGAACCTCGGTGCCGACCTCGAACAGCGGGCCAAGCAGCTCGAGGAACGTGAGCGAGAGCTCGCGAACCGCGAGTCCGCTCTCTCGAGCCAGGAAGGCCTGACGGAGTCGGCGGCAAAGCGGCAGGACCGGCGCGAAAATCGGCTCGCGTCGATGGAGGAAGCGATCCGCGACCGAATCCGCGAGCTCGACGAGCGCGAGGCCGAGGTCGACCAGCGCCAGGCTTCGCTCGACGCCGACATCGACCTGCGAACGGACAAGGTCGAGGTCCGTGAGGCGGCGCTCGCCGAGCTCGAGGCGCACTTGACGCAAAAGGAAGCCGAGTTGGCGACGTACGTCGGCAAGGCGCAGACGGAGCTCCAGCGGCGCGAAGCCGTCTGGTGGGACAAGCAACTCGGGCGCGAAGAGAACGGCAACGAGCCGGTGGAAGTCGACGCCGCCTAGGCGCGCCGCGAGCCAACAAGTAACAGGCTGTTACTAGCTCGGTTTCGGCCCGAAGAGCGGGTTTCCGACCTCGGGAGTGCCGATCCGAGGCGTGTCTTTCCTTGGAACAGACCGTTACTTGGATCTGAACGGCCGGGCTCGCGGGCTCGGGCGCTATTCTCGCGCTCGTGGCGCAGCGCGTTCCTGCCGTCGGCGAGGTTCCGGCGCGGCAGGATTTCCGCGGGCGCGTCGCGACCACGGTTGCGGGCCACGCCTTCCTGGCGGTGGGCGCGGTCTGGGTGGTCTGGCTCGCCGCCGTCTTCGGGGTCGTGATCGGCGGCGTCGAGGCCGGGGCGATCACGGATCCTCTTCACAGCTGGACCCATTACGCGGGGTCGCTCTGGCCGCTCTTCACCTGGGATTACGGCTGGTACCACGCCGTGGCCGTCTCCGGCTATCCCGATGGCCAAGGCGGGCCGTTCTACGCCTTCTTCCCGCTTTGGCCGTTGATCCTGAGGGCGTCGGGATCGATTCCGGACTGGGCCGCGGCGCTCGGGGTTGTGATCGCGGCGAGCGGGCTCGCCTTCCTTGGCGTCGCCGCAGCGAGCCCGTCCGGCCAGCGCCGGCAGGCGGCGGTCGCGCTCGCCTGCTGGCCCGGCTCGTTCATGCTTCTGCTCGCCTATCCGGATGTGCTCGCGCTCGCCGCAGCGGCCTGGGCCGCCGCGTTGGTGCTGCGAGGGCGGCCTTACCTGGCAGGGGCGATCGGCGCGGTGGCTGCGCTTGCGCGCCCGACCGGCTTCCTGATCGCAATTCCGCTCCTGCTCGTCGCCCAGGGCCCGCGCGCACGCGCGGTCGCGGCGGGAGGTCCGATCGCCGCCGCCGTGGCCGTTCAGATCTATTTCTGGCAGCGCAGCGGCGATTTCCTCGCCTTCTTCCACGCGCAGGAGCTTCCGATCTGGCACCGCAACGGCCCGAGCCGGTTTTCGAAGTGGCCGGGCCACGTGGCACATGCCTTCAGCGTCCACGCGTGGCTGCTGATCGGAGGGGCGCTCGCCGGAGGGGTGCTCGTTGCCATCGTCGCCCGCCGGTTTGGCCGCTGGTACGCAGGCGCCTTTGGCTATGCGCTGGTCGCCGCAGCGCTTCTGTTGGGCGCTCAATCGACCCAGGCCCGGATCGAGAGCGTTGTCCTCGCAATCGCGGTGCCGATCCTCGGCGTGCTCTGGTGGCTCGGCCCGCGCTACCGCCCCTGGGCGCTGTTCGCGACCGCCGTGGTTGGGGTCTCGTTCTTCTCCGGAACGGTCACGAGCTTCGCCCGGCAGGCGCTGTTCGCGTTCCCGCTCTACTGGGCGGTCGCCGACGGGCCGCGCCCGCTTCGCCATCCCCTGGTCGCGGCGGTCGCAGTGGCCGCCAACGTGGCGTTCGCCCTGACGCTCGCGAAGTACGCGCCCTGAAAACGGCTAGCTTCGGGCGGTGCGGAGACCGAGGTAGGCGCCGAAGCTTAGGATCCCGGCGCCGGCGCCGATGTCGATCGCCGCGAGCAGCCGAGGTCCGATCCGCTGTCGCGTGAGCGCGATCGCGCCGGCGAACGCCGTGTACCAGCTCAACGTCCCGAGACCGACTCCGGCGAGCAGGGCGATCGTGCCGGCGGAAGATCGCGAACCGCCCGAGACAGCGGCGGAAGCCGCCGCCGTCCAGAGCGCGATCGTGAGCGGGTTGAGCGCGGTGGCGGCGAACGCGGTCGCAAAGGCACGCCGCGGGGTGCCGACTTCCTCGGCCGTCTCGAGCCCGAAGCGCGCGCGGAAGCCGATCCACATCGTCCGCAGACCCAGCGCTACAAGCACAGCCGCCCCGACGAATCCGAACGTGAGTCGGACAGCATCGTTCTCCTCGAGTAGGCGCCCAACCCCCGCGAGCCCAAGCGCCGCGTAGCCAAGGTCGACCAGCGCGACCGCGGTCGCCATCGCGAAGCCGATCCAGAAGTTGCCGCGCACGACCGAGCGAACGATCAAGAGCGAGACCGGCCCGATCTGGGCGGCGACGAAGAGACCGAGGCCGTAACCGACGAAGAACGACGACATGTTCCGAGCTTAGTCCGACCTGCGCAGCGCACCCTCGTGCTGCATGGTTGTAGTTTCTCGTGGCGCTAATGACCTCGTTGGACGTGCAATCGATCGAGCAAGAAGCGCTCGACCTGACCCGAGAGCTTTGCCGGAAGCCGAGCGTCTCCGCCGAGGAGCGTGCGCTTGGCGAGACGGCCGACCTCGTCGAGACGCTGTTGACCGGCGCCGGCTTCGAGACCAAGCAACTCGAGGTCGACGGCGCGCCGCCCGCGGTCTACGGTGAGCTCGCGGGCGAGGGCCACGCCTCGCTCCTGCTCTATAACCACTACGACGTCCAACCGGTCGATCCGATCGAGCTCTGGGACTCGCCTCCCTTCGAGCCCACGCTTCGGGACGACCGGCTCTACGCCCGCGGCGCGGCCGACAACAAGGCCGAGATCGGCGTCAGACTCGCGACGATCCGGGCGCTGCGCGAGGCGCGAGACGGGCTGCCGCTGACGATCCGCTGGATCGTGGAGGGCGAGGAGGAAGTCGCGAGCCCGCACTTCGATGCGATCGTCGAGCAGAACGCCGATCTGCTTCGCGCCGACGGCTGCCTCTGGGAGGGCAGCGGTCTCGCACTCGACGGCAGGCCCGAGATCGCGCTCGGCGTCAAGGGCAATCTCGCGATCAAGCTCGACGTCCAGGCGCTCAGCGCCGATGCCCACTCCGGCAACGCGGCCGTTCTCCCGAGTGCGCCCTGGCGCCTCCATGCCGCCCTCGACAGCATTCGCGGCGCAGACGGAACCGTCCGCGTAGAGGGATTCCACGGCGCCGTCCGGGAACCGAGCGAGCGGGCCCGCGAAGCAGTCGCGGAGCAGAGCCCGAGCATCGAAGACGAGCTGCGCGAGTTCTTCGGCGTCGAGGAGTTCGTCGACGGGCTGACGGGTGTCGCGCTGCGAGAGCGGCTGACGTTCTCGCCGACGTGCAACATCTGCGGCATCCACACCGGCTACGGCGGCCCCGGGGTCAAGACCGTCCTGCCGGCGCACGCGACCGCATGGATGGACTTTCGGCTCGTCCCCGACCAGCGCCCGGCCGAGATCTTCGACCTGCTGCGCGCGCACCTCGACGCCCAGGGCTTCTCGGATGTCGCGCTGACGTTTCTCGCCTCGGCGGAGCCGGCGGCGACCCCGCCCGAGGACGCGTTCGCCTCACGCGTGATCGACGTCGCCGAACGAGTCAGCGGCAAGTCTCCGTCGATCTTCCCGATCGCGCCCGCGAGCCTGCCCATCGTCACCTCGCTGCAGCGGCACATCGGGCTCCCGGGCCTCAGTGCTCCCGACAACCCCGTCTACGGCGGCTCGGCTGCCCATGCCCCCAACGAGCACGTCCGCGTCGAGGACTTCGCGCCGGCAATCGAGTTCACGATCGCCGTCTTCGACGAGCTCGGGCGCTGAAGCCGCAGGCCGAGACGGCAATATTGCGCCAATGAGCCGAGCAGAGAGAAAGGCACGTCGCCAAGAGGAGCGCGAAGCCAAGGAGCGCCAGAAGGAGGAGGAGCGGCGGCTCAAAGAAGAGGAGAAGCAACGCCAGTTGGCCGAACGCGCCGAGCGTAAGGCCGCGAAGAGAGCCCGCGGACGAAGGCAGAGGCGCGCGGAAAAGAAGGCGGCGCGCATCGCGGAACGCGAGGCCAAGGAACGCCGGAAAGAAGAGGAACGACGACTCCGGGAAGAGGAAAAAGAGCGCAAGGAGGCCGAACGAGCCGAGCGGAAGGCTGCGAAGAGACGAGGTGGACGAAGGCAGCGCCGCGCAGACAGGAAGGCGGAGCGCCTGGCGGAGCGTGAAGCCAAGGAGCGTCGGAAGGAGGAAGAGCAGCGCCTCCGCGAGGAGGAAAAGGAGCGCGAGTTGGCCGCACGTGCGGCAGAGAAGGAGCGTAAGCAAACAGAACGCGCAGAGCGCAAGGCCGGCAGGCGCCGCCGGGCGAGGAGGTCCGAGCCTGCCGCAAACGAAGGACGGCGGCACAAGGAACCTGAGCGCCTCGATCCTGATGTCGTCGAACGGATCAGGCATTACGGCCTGACGCCTGAGGAGCGCCGCGCCGACGAAGCAGCCACGGAGCCTCCGCCTGCGGAGCCGAGCGAGCCAGAATGACGTTCCCCGAGCGCCGCTGAAGCTCGAGCACGATCTCTCCAAAATTGGCACTTCGAGCTCGTTGAGAGATCATTCGACAGATGAGTAAGGGGTCACCTCAGGAGTTGGTGAACATCGGGGCCCAGCTTCTCCAGCCGGGCGAGCACAGCAAGCGCTGTGCGATCACGCACGTCGATCCGCTGGGGGTCATCGAGCGCTTCACGTTCGCTGACGTTGCGCGCGAGGCAGCGCTCTGGGCCTCCGCCGTTCGCCGGCACGAGATCCGGCCGGGAGACCGCGTGGTCGTGCTTGCCGGCCCCGCCTGGGAATGGCGATGCGCGCTGCTGGGAGTTCTCTATGCGGGCGGCGTCGCCGTGCCGTGTCCGGAGTCAGTATCGACGGACGAGCTCCAGGCCATTGCGGCCGATGCGGAAGCCAGTCTCATCGTTTCGATGAGAGCACGACCTGACTTCGTCGACCGAGACGGGCCACGAGTCCTGACGGCAGAAGAACTCGAGACGGTCGACCAGACCGTGGCAACCAGGCAGCCCCCCCACCAGTCGCTGCCCGCCGACAGCGCGCTCATCCTCTACGCGCGGACGGCCGGCGGCCTACGAGGCGTAGTTCACACGCACGGCTCGCTCGTTGCCCAGGCCGACTCCGGCGAGCACTGGCTAGGCGTCGGCGAAGACGAGCGAGTCTGGTCCACCGCAACCGACGGCTCGGCCGAGTCGATCTGGCTCCTGCTGGCGGCTAGCCGCGTCCACGCAGCCATCGTCAATCTGGACCTCGAGCTCGACCCCGGTGGGCAGCTCGAGCTACTCGACAGGATTCGCCCTAGCGCCGTCTGGCTCTCGGACGAGGAGTACGGCGTCCTAGGATCGGCGGACGTGCCTCGATGGATCGACCTCGGGTCGATCCGCCGGGCACTCTCGCACGACGAGTCCTCCGCTGGGGCGACCGTGTTCGCAGACACGTTCGGGGCGGCGGTCACCCCGCTGATAGGGCTCAACGAGGTCGGCGTCGTCGCGGGGTGGCCGGCCGGGACCGAAAGCCACGCTGTCGCGGCGACGGCGATGCCCGTTCCGGGCATCCCGCTGGCGATCGTCGACGAACAAGGCAAGCGGCTTCCCCCCGATCAAGTCGGCGACGCGATCGTTCGGGGCGATGCGCCCTCACTTTGCAGCGGTTACATGAGCGGCGAGACCAAGCGGCGGGATTCGTGGTTCCACCTCCGGTTTCGAGGGGCGCTGAATACCGACAACAGCCTCCAATTCGCAACGCGACCGCCGCTCGAGTCCGAGCTCGTTGAAGCCGACGTCGAGGTGTCGCCTGCCGAGCTCGTCCAAGAAACGGCCCTCGCACGTCGCGCGGACGACCTCGAGCTCTCGACCCGACTGAGCAAGCGCGAAGCGAAGCAAGCGCGGCGCCGGGAGGAGCGCGAGGCCAAGGAGCGGCGGAAGGCCGAGGATCGCCGTCGACGCGAAGAGGAGAGGAGCCGCAAGCGCGCCGAACGTGCTGAAGAAAGGAAACGCAAAGAGGCGGAACGCGCCGAGGACGAGAAGCGACGCGAGCAAGAGCGGCTGGTCAAGGAGCGCGAGCAGGCCGAAGCGGAAGAGCGGGCCGGTCGCGAGGCCGCCGAGGCGGAAGAGCGCAAGCACGGTGAAGAAGCTGCCCGCACAGAGGAAAGCCGCCGCGAGGAGAAGGAGAAGGAACGCGCAAAGGCCGAGGCGGAAGAGCGGGCTCACCGCGAGGCCGCGGAGACAGAAGAGCGCCGGCGCGCAGAGGAAGCCGCTCGGGCCGACGCACGTCGCCGCGAGGAGGAAGAGAAACAGCGCGAGCAAGCGCGGCTGCGCAAGGAGGAGGAAGCGCGTCGCCTGGAAGAGCAGCTGGCCAAGGAACGCGCAAAAGCCGAGGCGGAAGAACGGGCTCGGCGCGAAGCCGCGGAAGCGGAAGAACGCCGGCAGGCAGAGGAAGCCGCTCGGGCCGACGCGGAGGAACGAGCGCGGCGCGAAGCCGCGGAGGCAGAAGAGCGCCGGCGCGCAGAGGAAGCAGCTCGGGCCGAGCAGCAACAGAGAGAAGAGGAAGCGAAGCTCCGCGAACAAGAGCGGCTGCGTAACGAAGCTGAAGCGCGTCGTCGAGAAGAGCAGCTGGCCAAAGAACGCGCAAGGGCCGAGGCGGAGGAACGGGCTCGGCGCGAAGCCGCGGAAGCGGACGAGCGCCGGCGCGCAGAAGAAGCCGCTCGGGCCGAGGAGCGGCGCCGCGACGAGGAAGCGAAGCAACGCGAGCGAGAGCGGCGTGAAGCGGAGAAGGAGGCTCGCCGGGCCGAGGAGCAGCTGGCCAAGGAGCGCGCGAAGGCCGAGGCGGAAGAGCGTGCTCGGCGCGAAGCCGCGGAGGCAGAAGAACGCCGGCGCGCAGAAGAGGCCGCTCGCGCCGACTTGAAGGAAGAAAAACAACGTGAGCAAGAGCGGCGACGAGACGATAAGGAGGCGCGTCGCCGCGAGGAACGCCAAGCCAAAGAAGCAGCACGTGCTGAGCGGAAGACAGCCCGCCTGGGTAGGCGACGCCGAAGCAAGGACTCAGAGCCTCACGTAAATGCAGAACGCGAAGAGGACTCCCAACTTGAACCCGAACGCGAGCACGTAGCCGCCGACATCCGCTCCCGGATCGGTCTGTACGGCATGAATGCTGCTTCGACCGCGCCGGATGCGCGACCCGAAGCAGAAGCGACAACCGACCTTTCCTCACCGCCAGAACCCGCCGAAGAAGAGAACGTCAAGTAATCGAGGCCGGGCGTCAGTGGGCCGGCGCCAGAGCGCCGGCCCACGTAGGTCGCTTCAACTAGTGAGTGGTGATGCGGAGAACGCGCCCGGCTCCAGCCCCGAAGCCGAAGCCCTTTTCGGACACGTAGAACGCCCCGTCAGGACCGACTGTCATGCCGGTCGGGAACACGAGTCCGGAGACCACCGTCTGGGCAGGATGACCTGCGCGAACGCGCACGATCGCACCCGTGCCGGGGGTCGGGCCGCCGGGGGTGGTGCTCATTTCGAGGGCGTACATCTTGCCGCCTCGGAAAGCGAGACCGAGCACCTGCTCGAGCCCCGAGGCGCGCACCCTGAGGTGGTTGCTCGGGGTCAACTGGTAGACGTGCTCGTTCGGCGTCGTGCCGTCCGGGGGGCCGAAGACGCCAAGATTGCCGATGTACCAGACTCCGTGGCGAGCGATCGCGGTCGGAACGACGTGCCCGACCTTGGCCGAAATGTCAACCACACGGCTGATCGTTCCGGTCTGCGTGACCCGGTCCAGCTCGCCGTGGTTCGAGTCCATCGGATACAGCGCGTGCTTGTACGCCGCCATGCTGTACCACGTGCCGTCGGGCTCGAAGTCCTCGAGATCCGGGTTAGCCACGGGATGAGCCGCCTGGAAGGCGCTGAGGTTCGCGAGCAGCGACCAAGTCGAGCCCGGCCCGACCTTGATCACCCCGTTCGGGACCGTGGGCACGCCGTGCGAACAGCCCGCTCCGGCGAGAAGCCCGTAGAGCTGATTGCCGATGAAGGCAACGCTCGAGACGCCGCTGACGAGGTTCCCCAGGGCGGCACTGGTCTCGCTCGACGGCAGCGAATCGACAACCGTCGAGACGGCGCCCGCAGGGCTGACCTTGGAGATCCGCCCACCCAGCACAGGGTTGTTCGTGCTCCCTGTATAGGGGGCTGCAGCCCCAGAGGCCTGCGTGCATTGCCCGACCGTGGAATCTGCGCCACCGAGACCGCCCTCGGCGACATACAGATTGCCGTCTGGTCCAAACGCGAGCCCACGCGGATTGTTGAAGCCGGTCGCGAAGACAGAAACATTCGCAGGGCCCTTCTTCTTCGGGCCCGGCGGATTGTGCTTCCCTACGGCCGACCCTGTCGAGATTAGTGCGACGAGCGCGGCAGTAAACGACGCCGCAGTGAAAAGCCGTCTCATTCGCTTCCTCCCATTGGTTACAGGAACCGGGGGACCATATAAGGGCGAGCCCGCAAAAGCGTCCGTAAAGCAGGGATTTTACCCCCTCATTACGAGAGCTCGATCGGCTGAAAACGGTCTGCAGCCGTAGACTCACGAGGTGAATGAATGAACACGAGCGCGAGCTACCTCAGGCCGTCGAGCTTGCCAGCCAGGAGCTAGAGCGGGCGAGCGCCTTTAGTGTGGCGTACGGCACGACTCCGGAGCCACACGTTCTCGGCTATGCGGAGCAGCTCGCCCAGGCGAGCCTGACGCTGCTCGCTGTCGTCGCCGACCAGACGCCGCACCAAGTTGCGGAGCGACTCTTGAAGAAGAAGATCGCCCGCGACGACAAGCACTGGCAATCGCGTCTCGACGAACTCCGCCGGCAGGCCCACGACGACCCCGGCCGCGGCTCTTAGCCCCTGGCCAAGCTCAAGCCGGCCAGTTGGACAGTAGAGCCCGAACGCTCAGCCACGACGAAGCACAAAGGTCGCGCCGACGAGCAGCGGCCGAACAACCCAGATTCGGCATGTCGACGCTGACCCGCGACACGCCCCGGTCCAAGTTGAAAATGCCCAGCCAGCCTTCGGTCGCTCTCTCAGTCCCACGTACCGGCCGCGAGGGACTGCCACTGTTCCTGAACACACGATTTGAGTGGCCGAAGCCGAAATGCAGTGGATACTCGTTGTCCCGACTGTCACGACGCCCTGACCGTGGGTGCGGAGTGTGACTCGGCCGGCTGCCCCCGGGACCGCGCTCGCAGTCAGCGCCAAAACAGCGAGTGAAAAAACGGCTGAAAAGGCCGTAGTGCAGAAAACCGGATACCGCGCTTTCACCACGGTGCCCGACAGTCTCTTTCACTTCGTCAGGTACTGCCGCGTCGACCCTTCTACTTGACGTCTCCGATGACACCCACGCGGAAACCCATCCAGGGGTAGATCCTTCCGATTTGCGGGTCGCCCGGGAAGTAGCCGAATGCATAGATCGCGACCTGGTACGCCGGCGCATTCGCCACACCCCCGTGGTAGTACCGCCAGTCCCGCACGAAGTTGTAACTAGGCGGCTGCGGCGCGAGCGAGTCGGTGTGCTCGACGACGTTGCCGCCCACTCTCCCCCTCTCAGTGCGGAACTACCTCGGTCCCCGAGTGGCTGATGGAGGAGCTCGAGGCAACCTGTCCCGCCCGACGATCGCACCGCGCTTCGCCGGGTGTTTCCTGGAGCGGGCAGGCAGACGATCGGTAACGCGATGCGGAACGCCTGCAAGGCCGCCGGCATCGCCAATTACTCCCCGCACGATCTTCGCCACAGGTTCATCAGCGTCAAGATCCGCGAGGGTGTTCCGGTGACGCAGGTCGCCGCTCACGTCGGCCATAGCCGCAAGTCGCTGACGCTCGACACCTATGCTCACGTCCTGATCGACGACTAAGGGAAGAGATGAGGACAATCGCAGCCATCCATTTGATGGCCCTTGGCGTGGCAGCCGCTGGTTGCGGAGGCGGTGTCTCGAAGCACTACAAAGCATCTGAGGTTCGCGGCTGTCTCGTTCACAAGAACCTCTCCATGAAGCCTGCGGATCTGCCCGGCGACGTGTCTCCAGACGGCACCGAAGGCGATCTCGCGGTCCAAGTCGGTGGCAACGAAGTTGACCTCGCGTTTGGAAAAGACTCGAGCGAAGCCAAGAGCAACGCTCAGGAGGAGAAGGCTGCGGCCAGAGTCGCCCTCGGCGCCAATGCGGATGATTACGTTCGAACCAAGGGCAATGTCGCCTACTGGATCACGTCCACGGATACGAGCGCGTTCAACTCAGTAGAAGCCTGCTTGAAGTAGAGCTCGGCTCGCAAAACGCGGCCTAGCAGTGTGGCCTGGGTGTGGCCTGGGCCGTACCGCTCGGCACGTTCTCCCTGGAAATCTGCTAGTCGTGTCCTTTGCGCCAAAAAGCGCGAAGCGTTCCTCACGTCGCAGGAACGGACGCACCATCGCTTCCTCGATCGGCGCAAATAGGCTCTGCGATGCTGTTTTCAGCGTGGCGTTTCGCACCTGTCTAACGCGGCATCTCCACCTCGTGCGAGAACCGCTCCACGGAGCGGCTCTCGCGATTCACGAGCGCCCGAACCAGCGAGCTCGGCGGACCGCGCCGAACTCCTCCTTCTCAGCGGCGTACCCCAGCGAGGGGTCGTAGCGCTGGGCCGCTGGCGCATCGCCGCCGAGGAAGCTGACCTCGACCTTGCTGACGAGCCCGCCGCCGAACTCGGCGTAGCAGACGCCCGAGGCCTCGTAGGGCGCGGGCGGCTCGGCGCCCGCGATCGTCGCGGCGATGTCGTCAGCGACTACGCGCGCGGCTGCCTCCGCGAAGATACCGGCCTTGGGAACAGTTCGCGGGCCGGTACAGACGTCGCCGAGCGCATAGACGCCGGTGAACCGGGTCCTGAGGTTGGACTGGTCGACGGGCACCCAGTTGTCGACCACCAGGCCTGTGTTCGCGAGCGCGGTCGGCGCCCGGTGGATCGGGATGCCGACGAACAGGTCGTAGGGCAACGTCTCGCCGCTCGCGAGCTGTGCCGTACGGGTCGCCGGGTCGATGCCGGCGACGAGATGCTCTGGCAGTTCCTTGACGTTGCGTGCAGCGAGCCCATCGCGGAACATCTCCGAGACCTCACCGGTCACCGGGACCGGGCGCGCCATCGGAAATGTCGTCGCCATCTCCACCGAGTCCCGGATGCCCTGCAGCGTGAAGTGCTCGTGCAGCAAGAAGGAGCCCTCGTACGGAGCGGGCGGGCACTTGAACGGCTGCCCGAGAACCGAGAGGAGCACCCTGCCGCCCTCGAAGTCGGCGAGCGCGTCGCGCAGCCGCTCGGCGCCGGCGAGCGAGTAATACTCGTGCCCGCCCTGCTCGAAACCCGGTGTGGCGGCGAAGTCGTAGTCGGCGCCGACCGCCACGACGACGAAGTCGGCGTCGTAGGATCCGGCGTCGGTCGTGACGCGGCGCGCGGCTGCATGGACGCCTGTCACCGTCTCCTGGCGGAACTCGACGCCGTCCTTCTCGAAGTCGCGGTAGTGGAGCCGGACGTCGTCGGCCGACTGGCGGCCGAGCATTACCTCGAGCTTTGAGAAGCCGAAGTAGAACGAGTCGTTGCGATCGATCAGCGTGACGCGGACCGCGTCCGCGATTGTCTCCGAGAGCCGGGTCGCGAGCTCCAGTCCGCCGAACCCAGCCCCGAGGATCAGGACGCGCTTGCTCATCGGAGGCACACTACTTAGGCCGATCAATGGCTCTTCCGCGTTGTGCAGGTCATACGGGTTACGGGTGCTGCGAGGCTTTCAACGCGACGGCGACGACCTGATCGGCGAATGGCCAATCGAGGGGCTCGGTCTGCCCGGGACCTGCAGAGGCTGACAGAAGGGACAGCTCGAGAACGGCTTAAATGGGCGAGGACCGTGCCGTGAGGACCCTCGGCATCGGCGGATCTCGTAACGTGCGGCGCTCAGCCTGGAGCCCTAGGAGGACCCTGACGGATACATCGCGCCACGCAGTCCTCGATGAGGAGAAACTCGAGACGCTCTGCCGCTGGGGTGAGGGCCTGACGCGCGACGCGCGGGAAGAGGTCGCTGCGGCCGGCCGCGCCATCCTGATGCTCGTTGAAGAGATCGAGCGACTCCACGTGGACCTCTGGAATGCGACGCATCTTTTTCGACAAGAGCAGCCATCGAAAACCTCCGAGCAAGCCGGGCACGGTGAGCCCACTTCGGCTGCGCACGCGCTCTCCGAGCGATTGAGGCAAGGCGCACGGCAGACCGAGGACTCTCCCAGTGACTAACAGCTTGTGGAAAACGCGATAGTCAGCAACTCGGGCACTCGGGCCATCGCGTTCCAGGGGATAGCAGGTCGCGTCCTTGGGCTAGCTCTTTCGGCCATGGCGATTGTCCCTAGAGCCAGTCCCGTCTCACCCCGTCGTCTTCGGCGCCCGGTGTGAGACGACGCGGACCTTGACGCCCGCGACCCCCGTCCTCCGCTTGACGACCTTCGGCCGCTTGACGACCTTCGTCCGCCCGGGCGTCGTCACCGTCGTCGATTGACCGGGCACGGTCACGGTCTGGCTCGGGCCGGTCGTGGTCACAGACACCGTGGTCGGCAGAGTGACGGTCACCGTCGTCGTTGCCCCGCCCGTCGTGGTCGTCGTTCCGGTCGTCGTCTTCGCTGTCGTCGACCAGGCGACGCCACCGGTCGCAGAGTCGGTCAGCAAAGCGGCTGTGCCGACGCCGCCGAGAACTAGAGCAGCAGCGATTGTGACTACAAGGATCTTTCTCAATTCAGCCCTCCCT
>Ga0207693_10001571_pt1 | contig 20178 bp, 16 predicted proteins | sample LARL81metaG_FD_184347 | JGI IMG/M metagenome (GOLD analysis project Ga0207693, IMG submission 184347) | Corn, switchgrass and miscanthus rhizosphere microbial communities from Kellogg Biological Station, Michigan, USA - LAR L8-1 metaG... | ecosystem: Host-associated > Plants > Roots >...
TGCGATCGTTCGATCCGTCATGTGACCTCGACTTCGTCCCTTGCCAGCCTCGAAGAGCTAAAATCAACTGCGCTTTAATCAACGTCAGAGGCATTGGCGGAAGCGCCAGCACGCTGGTACTCCATCGGCTGGCTGACTAATGAACAGCGCGACAACTCCCATTATTGTTGCGCTGCTCGGTCAGATTGGTCTGGCTTTCGCAGTCTTTCAAGCCAATCCCAAGCGCCGCTCGAACCAATGCTTCCTCCTGCTGTCGATGGCGATTTGTGTTTGGCTGATGTACCGCTACTTCGGGGTAAGCACTCGCGTACCTGCTGTCGCGGAGCTTTGTATTCGGGAATCTTGCGCGACCGGCGCCATTATTCTCGTGCTTCTCAATCTGCTGCGACTTACCATTCGAAATCGACAGAGCCGCTGGCACCACTTACTCAGGGATTCGTTACCCTGGTTCGCAGTCGGCCTCGCTGTAGTTGTCCTTTGTCAAACCAGCTTCTTTATCAGGGGAGTCCGGCTAAATGTAGATAATATCACCGGGCTCTCGGCGCCGGATCCGATTCCTGCGGCGGGCTTTTTAATCTTTAACGTCTATTTCCTCGCGGCGGTTGCGACCTTAATTTTTCAAATCACGCGCGACCTGCGAATGCTAGCCGGCTCGCAGCGCTCCGAGATGGCTTTTATCATGATCGGAGCAGTGGTGATGCTGGTTTCGGCTGTGCCATTGCAGCTTCTCCTGAAGCTATTTGTCGATACTTCCAAGCTACTCTGGCTCGGTCCATTTCGAGTCGTCCTCTTCAGTTTGATCATCGCGTATGGGATTTCGACGCGAAAGATCATGGACGTCGGTCTTTTCCTGCGGCGGGCGATGTCGTACGCAGTTCTCACGGCTTACTTACTTGCGCTCTACGGAGCGGTCTGGTGGCTGGTGGTTTTGGCAACAAATGCTCTTTTCTATTCGACCGATCACACCTTCGCGCATATCGCCGCAGCACTGGCTGTTACCTTTGCCATGGCGCCGGCGCGCGGCTTCTCCCAATCGTTGGCCGATCGCCTTTTTGTCGGCGGTCGGCGGATCGATTTTCGCACTACGGTTAGTAAGGCCGCCGCCATTCTGGAATCAGTCACGACCTTGCCCGATCTTTTGAGCAGATTTGCGACTACGATTGGCCAGGCTGTTGGCACCGACAGTGTAACGATTTATCTCGCGCAGCGTAAGGTTTTTCGAAAAAGGTATCCCGTCTCCAGTTCACCCGGACCAGTCGAAGGGTTAACGGAAGACAGTCCGCTCGTGCAATGGCTAACTAATCATCACGAGCCCGTCATTCTGGAAGAACTCCTGCGTGTTCGTGGGACGGCCACGACCTTTGCTATTCGCAACGAGCTGGAACGCGCAGGCGTCGCGGCCGCGGTAGGAATTCTTTCACGCGAACATCTCGTTGGCATCATGTTACTGGGACCCCGCCTTTCCGGTCGTATTTATGGCAGCACCGAACAGACTGCCTTGCAGGTATTGTGCGGCCAACTCGCAGTCGCGATCGACAATGCCGAGCTATTCACCGAAGTCCAAAATGCGCGGATCTATAATGAGATACTAGTTCAAAATTTAACCACCGGAGTCGTAGCCGCCGATGCCGATGGTCATATCACGGTGTTCAATCAAGAAGCCGCGCAGATTGCCGGTCTGAACACCAACGGCGTCGAACGAACAGTTAACGATTTGCCGGCACCATTACGCGAGATTATTCAGACTACGTTGACGTCGGGTGAGCGGCAGGAAGATCGGGAAGTGGAGCTGGCTGGAGGGACATTCGCTCGCGCCAGTAGCGCGATCTTCCGGGGGCAGGGTGGCGAGCTTTTGGGCGCGCTCATGGTGGTGACAGACATCACCGCGTTGAAGCGCCTTGAGCTGCAAATTCGGCGCAGCGATCGGCTCGCCAGCCTCGGAACGCTTTCCGCCGGAATGGCGCACGAGATCAAGAATCCGCTGGTGTCGATCAAGACCTTTGCTCAGCTCCTGCCGGAGCGCTATCACGAGTCCGATTTCCGCGAAACCTTTTCTGGTCTCATTGTCCACGAAATCGATCGCATCGATTCGCTGGTGAACCAGCTGCTACGGTTCGCTCGCCCGGCCAAGCCGTTGCTGCGGCCGATGCACGTGCACGAAATACTGGATAAAACGCTCCGACTTGTGCAACATCGGTTGTATCAAAAGGAGATCAAAGTCACCCAGAAGTGGGAAGCACCGATCGATACGATTCGGGCAGACGGAGATCAACTGGAGCAAGTTTTCTTGAATTTCTTCCTGAATGCGATGGACGCGATGAAGCGTGGGGGCGAGCTCACAGTTTCCACTGAAACTCGCAGCGGTGAGTCTCTCATCACCCATCTGCTGCCGGAGGACGGGGAGAGAAACGAAGCGCTGCACATTTCCATTCGCGATACTGGGGAAGGGATCAAGAAGGAGGATATCGCGCGGGTATTCGATCCATTTTTCACTACCAAAAACTTTGGCACGGGCCTCGGTCTTTCTGTTGTCCATGGAATTATCGAAGAACATGGGGGACAAATCGAAGTTGAGAGCGAACTGGCGAAGGGAACGTCTTTCCACATCTTTTTACCGTTGGTCCACTTTGATCAAAAGGTGGTGGCCGCGTGAGTGCCGCTCCTGTTTGCATTCTTTATACCCAGGACCCCGATCTGGTGCGACGAGTCAAAGCCTATTTGCGTACCATGGCGTCGGTCCGCCACGTCACCGATCCCAATCGGTTGGAGGCCGTGCTCCAGCAAACTTCGCCTGCAGTTGTTTTAATGGACCTGCGAGCAAAGGATTGCCGCGACCTGCTGGACCTACTGGAACGGGAGTGGGTTGGGTCGCTGGTGGTCGCTCTCGGGGCGCCGCGCTCAGAGCCGCTGCGGGAGGCCGAGCAATCTGCCATCTATGCGGCAGAAGATCTGCAACTGGATCGGCATCGTTTTCAAACCCTTCTTGGGCGTGCCTTCGACCATTTGCGACTGATGCAACAAAACCGTGACTTACGCGAACAGTCGTATTATGGCCCGGCCATGGAGCCGGCCCGACGGGTAACTCCGATGATGGAGGGGTTGCCTACGGCATCGCGGCTGCCGCTGCGTTTTCCGCGGGTATTTCGACGGCTCGACAATGTGGAAGGGTTGCTGGCCAGCGTGGTCGAAGGAGTAGCAGACGCTGCCGGCGTCACGCGGGTAGGGATTTTCTCGAAAATGCGGCCGGGCGATCGCTATTGCCTGCGCGCGGGTCTTCGCTGTTTGCCGGAAACTAACGAGATCGAGTACGACGAGCGTGATCCGCTGGTGCGGTGGCTTGAATTACATGGCCACCTTGTTTCTCGCACTAACCTCTCCAACATCGTTTCGCAAAATCAACGGCCACTCTTGCGTCGTGCCCTCGATACTTTTGGCGCGGAGGTCATTGTTCCACTTTACGCGCGGGGCCAAATTATTGGTTGGCTATTTTTGGGCCATCGCGTCACTGGTCTGCCGTTCGAGTACAGTGATCTGGAAGCACTAATGGCCCTGGCCGAACATGTCTCTACCGTGCTCGAGAACGCGCTGCTTTACCAAGAAGTTACGCTGCAAAAAACCCTGGCGGAAACGCTCTTGAAATCGATCCCACCCGGCATTGTGGCCATCGACGAGAACGGAACTATTCGCTGGTTTAATCCGCCGGCGGAATCGATTTTGGGAGTGAAAACTTCCGATGCGCTCAACCGCCCGGCTGAGGCGGTTGGACGGAAGCTCGCAACCATGTTGCGCGAAACCCTCGATGCCAGGACAAATCCGCCCGCTCGACAATGGATCGATCCGAAGACGCGCCGCTCAGTTTCCGTTGAAAGCCGCCGCCTGGTCGACCAAAACACTCCACTCGGTGCCGTCGCCGTCATTCATGATCTGACGGCCGAGGAAGATTTACGACAAAAGCAGGATCTGGTCGATCGTGCCGCTTTTTGGACGGACCTGGCCGCGAGCATGTCGCATGAAATTCGCAACCCGCTAGTCGCGATCAAAACTTTTGCGCAACTTTTACCCGAACGTTTCGACGACCCCGATTTCCGCAAGAATTTCAACCAGATTGTCGTTCAGGAAATCGATCGGCTCGATAAAATCGTCAGTCAGATCAACACCTTCGCGCATCCGGCGGAGTTAAAGATGCAACCGCTGGACATTCGCACTTCGGTCAAACGTGGCCTCGAGCTTGCGCGGAACAAGTTTCGCGTCAACGGCGGCGTCGCGGTGGAGACGGAACTGCCATCGAATCTGCCAAAGGTGCTCGGCGATGAAAGCGCACTCGCCGAAGCGGTGGCGCACCTGGTCGCGAACGCGGCCGAAGCGGTGACAGAGCAGGAGAAACCAAAGATCACGCTCTCGGCCAAGCCAATCCGTGAGGGTGGCCGCGACAGCGCCGTGCTCGTGACCGTGCAGGATAACGGCCGCGGGATCGCGCCCGAAATGCGCGACAAAGTTTTCTCGCCCTTTTGTACGACGAAAGCGCGCGGTATGGGGTTAGGCTTGCCGATTGTCAAACGCACGGTCTTCGATCACAACGGCCGGGTTGACATCGATACGAGCGACAGTGGGACAGCCGTGAGCATTGCGTTGCCAGCGACGGCTAACGGCGATTAAACTTGCCCGCGCTGCGGTGGATCGAGCAGTCCCGTGCTGGATGCCAAAAATAAGGCGGTTTCGCCGCGAATTTACCAGGCATCGTTCGCCAGTGCGGCCGCTACACCCGCATTGTTGAGCGTGCACACTGACCCTCGTTTTTTAAATGAAAAACGACGCGTCGAAGTTTTTCTCTAATTTTTGACATCTCGTTTAGTTGAACAGCGCCAGTGTCGACTCTTTATTGATTCTTCTATGAACAAGCCGCTTGAAGCGAAATCCGTTGCCGAACTTAAAGCAAATTTGCGAGGCCCTGTCATCGAACCACACGACGCAGACTACGACGATGCTCGCAAAGTGTACAATGCGATGATCGACAAGAAACCGCGCCTCATCGCGCGTTGTGCGGATGTGGCCGATGTCATCCATTCAGTAAACTTTGCCCGAAAAAATGATCTCCTGCTTGCCATCCGAAGCGGGGGACATAACGGCGGCGGCCTCGGAATTTGTGATGACGGATTGGTGATCGATCTCGGACTCATAAAATACACGCGCGTTGACCCGACGGCGCGCAAGGTGACTGTGGGTGGCGGATGCACCTGGGCCGACGTCGATCATGCGACGCATGCTTTTGGTTTGGCTACTCCCAGCGGAATTATTTCGACGACCGGTGTGGGCGGATTAACCCTCGGCGGCGGAATCGGACATCTTACCCGCAAATGCGGGTTAACTATCGACAACCTTGTTTCCGTCGATCTGGTCTTGGCCAATGGAAGCTTTGTTAAAGCTAGCGCGGATGAGAATTCTGATTTGTTCTGGGCTATTCGCGGTGGCGGCGGAAACTTTGGCGTCGTGACTTCGTTTACCTTCAGACTACATCCGATCGATACTGTTTATGCCGGCCCGATCTTGTACGAATTGAACGAGGCCGCTGAAGTGATGAAGTGGTATCGCGAGTTGATTACAAGCGCGCCCGATGACTTGAATGGCTGGTTTGCTTTTATCACCGTTCCGCCTGCGCCGCCTTTTCCCGAAAATCTTCATTTGAGAAAGATGTGTGCGGTTGTTTGGACATGGACGGGCGACCCGCAACGAGGCGAAGAAACGTTTAAGCCAATTCGCGCTTTTAAAAAAGCGGCGCTTGATCTGGTTGGGCCACTGCCGCAGCCGGCTTTGCAAAGCATGTTCGACGGGCTGTACCCGCCGGGGTTGCAATGGTACTGGCGGGCGGACTTTGTGAGGGAACTCAGCGACGAAGCGATTGCGCAACATGTTAAGTTTGCCAACGCGCTACCAACGATGCATTCCACCATGCATCTTTATCCGATCAACGGAGCGGCTGGCCGGGTTGGCAAACACGAAACGGCCTGGAACTATCGTGATGCAAACTGGGCGCAGGTCATGGTTGGCGTTGATCCGGATCCGGCGAACAACGAGAAGACCATCTCCTGGACAAAAAGTTATTGGGACGCGCTTCATCCATATTCGGCCGGAGGCGCTTATGTGAACTTTATGATGGATGAAGGCGAAGAGCGAGTGAAAGCGACCTATGGTGATAACTACAAGCGACTCGTTGAGATTAAGACTAAGTACGATCCGGGAAATCTTTTTCGGGTAAACCAGAATATTAGACCAGCCAAAGCAAGGTCATAGTTTGAATACGACACATAATCATATGGGTTCTCTTATGGTTAATGTATGAACGCCGAGACGCTAAGATCCTTGCAGGCGCCGCTGAAAGAGAAATACCGCCAGGAGCCAAACACCGCGCTTGTTACATTACGAGCTGAAGGACGGTTAGGTGAGGGGATTACCTGCAAGATAGAAACGGGCAAAGCATCGGTCACAGCCGGGCTTCATCCCGCCACAGGCGGCGACGGATTAAGCGCTTGCTCAGGTGATATGTTACTGGAAGCATTAATCGGATGCGCCGGGGTGACTTTGAATGCCGTGGCGACCGGTCTGGGGATTCAGCTCCGCGACGCAAAGGTTCGGGCGGAAGGCGACCTCGATTTTCGTGGTACTCTCGGAGTATCGAAAGATGTGCCGGTTGGTTTCGAGCGAATTCGACTGCGATTCGACCTCGACACGGATGCAACCGCAGAGCAGGTTGCTACCCTGATTCGCTTGACTGAGCGCTACTGCGTGGTTTATCAGACATTGAGTCGCCCGGCTAAGATCGACGTTGAGTATCGCCCTGCCTCAGGATAAGTTGCCGCCGCTTCGAACAACCTATGCCAACCTACATGGACATTCACGAGATTCCGGGAGGAATCACTGCCGACGAAGTTGCGAAGGCCCACGCGCATGATGCCGCGGTGGAGGGCAAATACGGCGTTCATTATCATAAGTACTGGGTCAACGAGCGCGCCGGGAAGATCTTCTGCCTTTGTGAGGCGCCAAACGCAGAAGCCGCCATGCAAGTCCACCGCGAAGCGCACGGTCAGGTCGCGGAAAAGATTATTCAGGTTGAACCTGACGTGGCCGATCTGTTTCTTGGCGGCAGCGAAGTAAATTCAGCGGGGGCGGTCCTTCTTCCGGGTGGCGCAGCAGACGCGCGAGACCCCGGGATTCGCACCGTTTTGTTCACCGATATCGTCGAGTCGACGTCGCTCACACAAAGCCTTGGTGACGACGTGGCGATGGAGCTTCTGGAAATTCACGACAGTGTCGTACGGGACGCGTTAAAGGCATTGCACGGACGCGAGGTCAAACATACCGGTGATGGAATCATGGCATCCTTCGTTTCGGCGGCGGCTGCCGTTCGTTGCGCTGCGCAAATTCAACGGGAATTGGCGCAGCGCGCGGGAGAGCAGAGTAATCATCCCGTTCGAGTACGGATTGGCGGCGCGGCCGGAGAGCCGGTGGAACACGGCAACGACATTTTTGGCTCGACCGTGCAACTGGCGGCACGGCTTTGTTCGCACGCCGAGCCGGAACAAATCGTAGTGTCGAGCGTGGTAGCGGACCTGTGTATCGGGAAGGGTTTAATGTTCCGCGCTCTGGGCGAAGTCTCACTCAAAGGTTTCGACCAGCCGGTGCATGCTCACTCCGTCGAATGGTCGGCTTAACATTTGGCGCGATCACGGATTCAGTCCAGTTCTCGTTAGCCAGGCGGTTTTTCGATGATGACCAGGCCGATCCCTCCGAGAATGAGCAGCGATGCGAGCAGAAGGCGCAACGTAATTGATTCGCTCAAAAACAATATGCCCCCGACAGCGGCTAGTACCGGCACGCTCAGCTGCACGGTAGCGGCCGTAGTAGCTTTCAGTCCGGGAAGAGCGCTATACCAAATCACATAGCCAACACCGGAAGCAATCGCGCCCGAGACAATCGCGTAACGGATGCCTGCAGGATCAAGGTTGGTCCAGCGCAGCAGCGCCATACTTAATACCGCGGCGAAGACAACGGAGCGCCAGAAATTGCCAGCCGTAACACTGGTAGGATCACCTGCGCCTTTGCCGCGGAGCGAATAGATTCCCCAGGCTATACCCGCGCCTGTCATCAATAAAGCTCCACCGATTGGCGGAGCAGATAACCCAGGAAAAACCAGTGCAACCAGCCCGCCTAACGCGATCGCCAGACCAAACCATTGTCGTGCGTTTAATCGTTCCCCCTTCCGCAATCCCCAGAAGATCATGGTGGCCTGGACCATGCCAAAGAGAAGTAATGCGCCCGTTCCCACAGACAAAGAGATGTAGGCGAACGAGAAGGCGGCAGCATACGCGAACAACGCAAGAGCTGAAGTCCAATTTCCGGTAGTAGTCCGCCCGGGTTTGCGCGTAATAACAATGAGCCAAAGAGCGATAACGCCCGACAAAAGGCGGATCAAAGTAAAACTCGCTGCATCGATCGTAGTTTGCCTCAGCGCCAGCCGGCAGAGCAGCGAATTGCTCGCAAATGCAACCATCGCCAGCAGCGTAAGGATAACAACTCGCATTCCATTAATCATCCGCTAAACGCCAGACTTCACCAAGTTGCAGCGCGGCGGCAGAAAGGACTCAAGATGAGACAAACTCTGCAATGGGCAGGATGTCTGTGCTCCCGCGGGATGATCGGCATATCGTTTGCTCCGAAAAGGAAGGCGTGAACCGGTCGCTCAGCCTTCTTGCCCTCGCCGGCGCGCTCGTTATGCCTGCGGTCTATTCGCTGACTCGGCCGGATCCGCAGGAGAAAGCGGTTTTGACGCTCATGTCCGATCCTTATCGATTGGACAAAATTTACCGCTCCATGGAGGGACCTTGGTCGATACAGCGTGGAATCCACCTCGGCATGTTGGAAGAATCTCGCGTGCAGTGGGTAACTGGACTCGAAACTGAGGTGCTCGATGCGACCGGGCGAAAGCCAATCTCGCAGGAGTTTTTCTGTCATTCCAATCTCACTTTCGCTGAACGCAGCGGCAGCCCTGCCAAATTCAATCAAGAGATGGGCGGGAAGACGCACCTCGATTGGCGACTTTTCACCCTCGTTCCAGGGCGACTTTCCATTGATCTTCCGCAAGGCTTCGGTGTTCCTATCCCGGCCGATGCGCCTCTCGATTACGTGACGATGTCGCTGAACCTGAACGAACGGGATCACGTCGTAAACGTTCAGATGCGGACCACCGTACACAGTATCGCGGGCGATCAACCAGGCGCGCCGACAAAGGCGTTGTTTCGTCGTGCGCTATACGTTCTTCAGCCCAACGGCGTGTCGGCGAAGGGACCGGCCTGTATGTCGAAACCCGGAATGCACATGGGAGCTGGATGTGGAGAGTTGACAAAGGTCAGTGTGACAGAGTCGCCTTCGGCCAAACCTGGCGAAGGTTTGATGAATCATTGGGTCGTTCCGCCCGGTCACCACATCTATACGACGGAAATCACGCCGCAGTTGAATCTGCCTTTCGACACTACCATTCATTATGCCACGATCCATGTGCACCCGTTTGCGCGCGGAATGGAATTACGGGATATGACAACAGGGACGACGATCTTTCGGCTGCATTCGCAGGACTGGCCGGATCGGGTCGGCGTAGCCTACGTCGAAGAGTTCAAGTCGACCGAGGGCATTCCGATTCAACGCGACCATCGTTACGAGCTTTCGGCGGAGTATGATAACACGACAGGCGCCGACACAGACGCGATGGCGATCCTTTATCTCTACTTTCTGGAGAAGGATCTGAGTTGAGCGTCGGTTGGTGGTGTTAACTCCTAAGCGTTGAGAAAAAACAGGCAACGGGCAAAATGCCTGTGCTACAAGGCGAAGAATTGCTTTTCGGTTTCGTTTTCTCGTTTTAGTTTCGCGCCATGATTGTAAGGACAGCTCAATTTTACAGTGCCTACGGCAAAGTCCTGTCGGCGCCCGCAACCAGTGACTTGGTTAGACTAATTACCACCGAAAATTGAAGGAGACACCATGAAATCTATTGCCGTTAACGAAGAACAATTGCAAAAAATTAAGACCGGTCCCGGTTTCATTGCGGCGCTGGATCAAAGTGGCGGCAGCACGCCGAAAGCCCTGCGTCTTTACGGAATTCCAGAGAATTCCTGGTCCAGCGATGAGGAGATGTTCGCCATCGTGCATCAGATGCGCACCCGCATCGTCACTAGTCCCGGGTTCAATGGGGAGAGAATCATCGGCGCTATCTTGTTCGAGAACACAATGGATAGGGAAATCGAACGGCAGCCCACTGCGGACTATCTTTGGAACGTGAAGCGGGTTGTACCGTTTCTGAAAGTGGACCAAGGCCTTGCCGCTGAGAAAGACGGGGTTCAGTTGATGAAGCCCATGCCGTCGCTGGCTGCACTGCTCGACAAATCCAGGGCTAAGCGAATCTTCGGAACCAAAATGCGCTCAGTTATCAAACAAGCCGACGAAGCAGGTATCAAGAACATCGTCCTCCAGCAGTTCGAAATCGCTCGGCAGATTATCTCCGCGGACCTCGTGCCGATTATCGAGCCGGAGATTGATATTCACTGCCCGGAAAAAGGAAAAGGGGAGCAATTGCTCAAAGCAGCTATCCTCGAGAAGGTCAACGAATTGCCAGTTGGTCAGTTCGTCATGCTCAAGCTTACGCTTCCGGAGCAGAATGACTTCTACGCCGAGTTGGTCAAACATCCCAAAGTCTTAAGGGTGGTTGCGCTTTCCGGCGGCTATTCGCGGGAAGAAGCAAACAATCGTCTGCGCAAAAATCATGGCGTGGTCGCCAGCTTTTCCCGCGCGTTGGTTGAAGGGCTGACGGCTCAGCAGTCTGATGCTGAGTTCAATGCTATGCTCGATAAATCCATTCAGAGCATTTTCGACGCCTCGAATACTTAAGCGGAGGTATCGGCAAGTGGTGGCGTGAACTCGAGAAAATTCGCGAAAATTATAGACCGCCGGTTTGTCACCGACGCCCATTGCGATGTACGGCTCATCGAGCGGGCCGAAATCAGAAGTCGAGAGAATTAACGCCGTCGGAGGAAAACAGAGTTGTAAACGCGTTGTCATCGCGAGTCGCGCCGACCACGAACGATCTCTCGATGGGTGTGTGATCAACGACTTATGGAGATCCCTGGCTGTCTGCACGGCCCGGGATGACAGGATTGGCAAGCGCGGTTTCCGAGTGTGCGCCTGTTCGATCTTTTTGCAAACCATCCCAAATGTTTGGGACGCGACAGTGCGCATCCCTCAAATCAGATAGGCGCTTGGCACAAGCGCCTCTACAATTTAGAAGAGAAATGTGAAGCTTACTCTGGAAGAGATCGCGAAGTTGTCCGGCGGAAAGCTGGAGGGGGATCCCGACACAAAAATTACCGGTGCAGCTTCGCTTGCCGAAGCCACCGTCCACGAAATCTCGTTTTTCAACAATCCGCGTTACCTTCCGCAGCTTCGCAAGACCCGCGCTGCCGCTGTCATTGTTCCGCCTGATTTCTCCGAACAAATCGGCGCCGCCGTCATTCGAGTACAAAATCCGGCGAAAGCATTCGAGCAGATTGTCATCAAGTTCGCGCCACCGACGATAAAATTCGCGCCGGGAATTCATCCGAGCGCGGTCATTCATCCGCAGGCAAAAATGGGCGATGGCATTTCCATTCAACCGTTCGTCGTGATCGAAGCGGGCGCGCGTATCGGATCAGGCGTGGTCATCGGCGCCGGCAGCTACATCGGACACGACGTCGCGATCGGAGACGGCTGTATGATTTATCCGCGAGTGGTTATCAGGGAACGGTGCCGGCTTGGGGCCCGAGTAATTCTGCACAGTGGGGTGGTGATCGGCGCCGACGGATTCGGATTCGAAATGACCGCGAAAGGTCAGGAGAAAGTGCCGCAAATCGGAATTGTCCAAATCGACGACGACGTGGAAATCGGTGCGAACACGACAATCGATCGGGCGCGGTTTGGTCGGACTTGGATTCAGTCCGGAGCGAAGATTGATAATCTGGTGCAGGTCGCGCATAATGTAGTGATCGGCAAAGACACGGTGATAGCTGCTCAGACCGGAATTGCTGGGAGTGTGCGAATCGGCAACCGAGTAATGATTGGTGGTCAGGCCGGTATCATTGGGCACATTGAGATCGCCGACGGCACGATGATCGGGGCACAAACTGGTGTCTCAAAGAATCTCAACGGCGGAGTATGGTGGGCGACGCCGTCATTACCGCTGAAGGAAGCAAAGGTGCAATTGGCGTGGGTGCGGCGGCTGGGGGAATTTTTTGAGCGGGTGAAGAAATTGGAAGCGAAGGTGAGGTAAGAGGCTGGGTTCGTTCCACGCGCTGGCGAAGGAGGCAATTGCCAAAAGCGCAGTTTTACCGGATAGGAATTTTCTGCTGCATCAGCTATAAGTATTTGATACTAAGCATTGTGTCTGATTTGAGCCCGGAAGAGACTGGCAAGGTTGTTGCTATTGTAACTATTGAATTTATAGCAATGCAGAACCATTATCCCGCCGCCGAATTCCTCCTCGTCGATCGTGACCCCAAGCTTTCCGAATTTCTCGCTGCTTATCTCTCCAAAAGAGGCCATCCTTGCAATGCTTCGCCCGAAGCAGACAAGGCCCTCGATTGGCTTGGTCAAAATCGTTGCGAAGTGGTCGTTGTCGATCTCAAGTCACAAAACGGTACCGCAAGCTCTTTGATCGCGTCCGTTCGCGCGATCGATTCCAGACTCCCGATTGTAGTGTTTACGGAAAAAGGTTGCAATGAGGCGCAAGTCCGCGCGGCAATGCGCGCCGGTGCGAGCGGGTACGTCAGCAAGAATTTGCCGACGGAACAACTTTATTGTGTGCTTGCGCGAGTGCTGGCAACGGCCCGCTACAATGCGCGGCGCATGCGCCTGCAAAGAGAATTGCTCGGCGCAGCCTAATTCGGCACTGCTTCGTCAATCATCGCCCTTAGGTTCGCGATCGAGATACATTCAGCCCCGAACGCACTCGCGGTTTCCTGTTCCAGCAAATCCCCAGTCGCCACAATCAGATCAAATTTCTCAGCGTACTTGCTCGCGAGTCGCTCGATAATCGCGTCGGCGGTTTGTCCGGCGCGCGAATAAAAAACCTGGATGCTGTGCGGCTCGGATTGCTCAGTGGCGGAGGTTCCCTTGCCATCGAAAACCACGACAACACGAACACCCGTGTAATCCTGGTAATCGCGCAGTTTTTTGACCAGGGCATCGCGTGCCAGTGAGGTGCGACGGGCGTGGAGCCGTTGCAATTCCGGCCAACCGAAAATCGCGCTGTGACCATCCACGATCAGATAGCGAGCGCGCACCGGACGGTTATTGCACCGCTGCCGCCGGTGGCGGTGGTGCTGCCGCGGCCTTCTTTGGTTTGCCTCGCGCCGGCTCGCGCTGCATGGCTTTGAGTTTGGCTTTTTTGCGTTCGAGATAAGTCTTGCGGCGTTTGCGCTTGGCGCGGACGCGGTGTTGTTGACCCATGCGGATGATCTATAGGTTGGGCTTGGGCAGCATGCAACCAATTGGGGCTTGTTGGCTTGACCTGGGGAACTGTCACCTGTGATTTTCTGTTGCTAAATGGGCCGGTTTTCGTGTAAAAAGTTAGTCTAGCAAAACCGCGCCCCGTGAACTCTCCCAAGCCGCTCATCGCTATTTCGGCATTTCTTCTTCTCGCATCCGCTGTCTTTGGCGTTCTGAATGGAGGTAAAGCCAAATCCCTGCGGAACGAGATGGCACTCGCTAAAAATCAGAAGGAAGCGGCCGATCACGCGCGTCAGACGGCGGAGAAAAATATTAAGGCCCGCGAAGCTAAGGTTGCGGCGGAAGCAGCGAAGCTTAATGACAACGACGGTCGCGTGGCCAGCGCGGAAGCGGAATTAGTCAAGACGCAGACCGAGAAATCTGATTTGCAGTCAAAGCTGCAGGCTAACGAGGCGCAGATTTTGGAGTTGCAAAAACACATCGAAGAGATGAGCAAATCCCCGTCGAACCCAAATCCCGGCGCGCCGTCGGTGGCAGAATTACAAGCCCAGCTCGACGACGCTCGCAAACAACTGGAGAATGCCGAGCACGAGAAAACATTCTTGACCGAGAAATTGCAGCCAGGGACCCGCGAACAAATGCGTGGACCAGAGGTTATGGTGCAAGAGCGTCGCGGTCCAACCTTTCGCCCTTCGGTTCGTGGAACCGTGCTGGCGGTGAATCAGGCGTATAATTTTGTGGTCTTGAATCTCGGCGATCGCCAGGGATTGGAGCCGAATGCCGAAATGCTGGTGCTGCGCGATACCACTATCATCGGAAAAATTCGTGTTTCGTCGGTTGAACCTTCGACCGCTATTGGTGATATTCTTGGAAACAGCCTGGCGCGTGGCGTTCAGGTGCAACCTGGTGATACTGTCATTTATGCTGGCTCGAGTTCCTAAACGAACGATTTCCTTTTTGCTGCTGTTGGCGGGTTGCGTCGCCTTTGTTGGCTGCGCTACAGAAAAAAACGTGGCGCTGGTCAATGATCCCGATGCCAAGAAAGAATCTCAGATACCCTGGAACAAACAGGAGAAGTGGGAGACCCAACAAAGCCAGTTCACCGGCATGACGGATCACCGGTAAGGGTCGAATCGCATCAACATAGAGATACTGTCCGACGCAGAACAAACAGCCTGTGTCACGGCTCACCTGCGGCTGAAGTTTGGGACACGACGAAGTGTCCCTCCAGTTATGGATTCGAAGCAATGGGAGGGCGCCGCTTTGTCGGCGCCGAAACTTTCCACCGGAAGCAATTCGCGTGCTCTTCGTATCGCCGTCATCCCATCCACCACCGGACGGACTCGCCAGGGCGGGATGGGTGGGGAATAGTGGGCATTCCGCTGCTCGCTCAAATCCAAAATCCCGCTGGAATGGTTGCGTTCTTCGGTATCACCACGATCCCATCACGGATGTAATAATTCTCGGCGTCGAAATTCTCCGGCTTGCCTTCTGGCGTGATAACCACGCCGTCGGCGATTCGCGCATTTTTGTCGATGATCGCGCGATCGATCACGCAATTGCGTCCGATTCCGATCGGAATTTTCTCGGCCGTCCGATCGCTCGAGAGTTCGTAATAATCGGCACCCATCACGACACTATTACGTATAGTGGCGCCGCTTTGAATGATGCTGCGAACGCCAATGACGCTGCGCTCGATATGCCCATCGGAAATGATACAGCCGTCGGAAATAATTGCCTGTCGCAAGGTCGCGCCGTTGATTTTGCTGCCGGGCAGAAAACGCGGATGCGTATAAATCGGCGCCTCCGATTCGAAAAAACTGTATGCCGGCACGAGGTCGGTAAGATCGAGATTAGCTTCATAAAAAGCGCGGATCGTTCCGATGTCTTCCCAGTAGCCGTCGAAAATGTAGGCGCTGACGTTGCGAGTTTGGATTGCGGCCGGAATGACGTGCTTGCCGAAATCCACCAAATCGTTGTTAAGACAATCGATTAGCACGTTGCGATTGAAAACGTAAATGCCCATCGAAGCCTGAAATAATTCCTCATCCTCGCCGTGCCCGATGCCCGCAAGTAAAGCTCGATCCATTTTTAGGGCATCAAGCACTTTTGCCTCCTTCGGTTTCTCGACGAATCGGGTGATGCGCCGGTCTTCGCCGCTGAGCATGATTCCGAACTCCGAAGCCTGCTCGCGTTTCACCGGTTTGGTCGCGAGCGTGATCTCCGCTCCCGAGCGAATGTGCTGATGCAGGAGCGAGCGAAAATCCATCCGGTAAAGCTGGTCGCCACTGAGAATCAAATAAAATTCGTAGGGGCGCTCGAGGAAGTAACGCATATTTTGCCGAACGGCGTCGGCGGTGCCCTGGTACCATTGCGAGCCTTCGGGCGTTTGCTGGGCCGCCAGGATATCGACGAAGCTACGCGAGAAATTGTCGAACTTGTAGCTCGCCTGCATGTGGCGATGCAGCGACATGGTGTTGAATTGCGTGAGCAGATAGATCGAGCGCAGGCCGGAATTAAGACAGTTGCTGATCGGGATATCGACCAACCGATATTTCCCGCCCAGCGGGACCGCGGGTTTGGCCCGGTCCTTAGTTAGTGGGAACAGCCGGGTGCCGGCACCGCCACCCATGATGATCGCGAGAGTGCGCTGGGTCGTCCCCGGTGGAAGCGCAGGCGTTTGCATCGTTGCTAATGTGACCGTAAACGGAATCGCTGCCCGCAAAATTTTTGTGGGGGCTGAATATCATCATTCTTTGTTGTCCCGAACGGATGTGAGGTACCCCGCCGAAGGTCGGTTTCCGAGGCACGCATTGCCTAAGATGCAGCCTGCACAATGCGCTGTGCGAAAGCGTTTGACCTTTGGAGGCATCCCTCGCCGTTCTGCGCGGCTCGGGATGACACGCCAATTGAGATAACTTTGTCGTTGTCGCGCCTCTTGTGCCAATCGCCGAAATCGTGAGACCGGCGCCTGGCACAAGCGTCGCTACAACCTCGCAGAATATGCTATACTCTCGCTCCTAAATTTATGTGTGGAATTGTCGGCTACGTCGGGCAGGCGGAAGCGGCGCCCATTCTTCTTGATGGTTTGCGGCGCCTTGAATATCGCGGTTACGATTCCGCCGGCGTCGCCATCGTAAACGGCAAACAAATTGAGACCCGAAAATGCGCCGGACGTATCGCGAATCTCGCGAAATTGATGACGGAACAACCGCCTTTGGGAAGCTATGGCATTAGTCACACCCGCTGGGCGACTCACGGAAAGGTGACCGACGAAAATGCGCATCCGCATTTCGACCAGAGCGGAAAAATTGCACTCGTGCACAACGGCGTCATTGAGAATTACGCCGCGCTCCGGGAACAGCTCGAACGGGAAGGCGGTCACACCTTTGCTTCCGATACCGATACCGAAGTGCTAGCGCACTTGATCGGCAGCATTTATGAGAAAATCGACGGCGCGGATTCCAAGGCTCGTCTCGTTAATGCTACTCGGGCAGCGCTGAAACAGGTGATCGGCACGTACGGCATTGCGCTGGTTCATTCCGATATCAAAGACTTCATGATCGGCGCCCGGCGCGGCTCACCTTTGGTACTCGGCGTCGGCAAAGAGGAAAATTTTCTCGCCAGCGACGTTAGCGCCATCGTCGCTTACACCCGCGATGCAGTTTATCTTAACGACTTTGATATCGTCGCAGTCTGGCGCGACAAATTTGAAATCAGTTCGGTCGCGGGCGAATCCGGCAACTACCAGATCAGCAAGGTCGAGTTCGGCGCGGAAGACGTTAGCAAGGGCGATTTCCCGCATTACATGCTCAAGGAAATCTTTGAGCAGCCGCACTCGGTCCGCGATGCCATGCGCGGGCGGCTCAACACCGAAGAATGCACCGCTAAGCTCGGTGGGTTGAACATGACGCCGGCCGAGTTGCGCGACGTCTCTCGCGTCGTCCTAACGGGATGTGGGACAGCATTGCATGCTGCGCTGGTGGGCGAATACTTGATCGAGCAGTTGGCCAATATTCCGGTGGAAGTGGAATACGCCAGCGAGTTTCGCCATCGTAACACCCCGATGAGCGGCAATACGCTCGTCTTCGCCATCAGCCAAAGCGGCGAAACAGCCGATACCCTCGGCGCGTTGCGCGAAAGCCAGCGCAAGGGATTTCGCACGCTTGGAATCTGCAACAACGTCGCCAGCACGGTGGGGCGGGAAAGCGATGGGGGCGTTTACATGCACGCTGGCCCGGAGATCGGAGTAGCAGCGACGAAATCATTCACCTCACAGGTCATCATTCTAGCGCTGATCGGACTGCTCCTCGGGCGGATGCGGCACCTTTCTACCTCACAGGGGTCGCGCGTGATCGAAGCACTGGAAGCGTTGCCCGACCAGATTGAATCGGTGCTGAAGCTGAGCGATCACATTCGTGCAATCGCGAAAAAATATGTCGGGGTCGATGGGATCTTATTCTTTGGCCGGCAGTTTAATTTTCCGGTGGCGTTGGAAGGCGCGCTGAAGATGAAAGAGATCACCTATCTCTTTGCCGAAGGCCATCCCAGTGCGGAATTGAAACACGGCATCATCGCGCTGGTGCGGCCTGATCTGCCATCGGTCTTCGTTGCGCCTGATGACGCCGTCTTTTCGAAGAATCTGAATAACATCGAGCAGGTTAAAGCGCGGAAGGGGCCCATCATCGTTCTGACGAGCGGCGACGGCTCGAAGCACCTAAAAGGAATCGCCGACGACATCATCGAGATTCCGCGCGTGCCTGAATTCACTGCACCGGTGTTGACCGCGATCCCACTCCAGTTGTTTGCCTACCATGTCGCCGTTGAATTAGGGCGCGATGTTGACAAGCCGCGCAACCTCGCCAAGAGCGTGACCGTAGAATAGTAGCACAGGCGTCAAACGCCAGTCAGCGGTTCAACGCTCCAACCGGGCAGCGCCCTATTTCCGCGGTTCGTCTTTCGATTTCTTGGCTTCGCCCGGTCGATAATCTTCTTCGGCGGCGGCAAAGGCTTTCTCCAGGCCGACCATGTCTTCGCCGGGACGCAGGGTATCGAAAGCTTCGGATTCTTTGCGTAATTCTTCCTCGGAATAGTTAGCGGCTTTGATCGAGAGGCCGATGCGACGTTCAATTTTGTCTACTTTGATGACGCGCGCCTCGACTTCCTGCCCGACCTTGAGCACATCTTTGACCTTGGCGACGTGATCTTCGCTTAACTGGGAAATGTGAACGAGGCCATCGATATCGTCTTGTAATTGAACGAACGCACCAAAGCTCGCCAGCTTCGTTACCTTGCCCTTAACCAGGTCGCCGATCTTGTATTTCTGATCGATATTCTTCCACGGATCTTCGCTCAGTTGTTTGATGCCAAGACTGATGCGCTGGTTGACCTTGTCGATATCGATGACGACGGCTTCTAGTTCGTCGTTCTTCTTAAATACTTCGCTCGGATGATTAATCTTTCGGGTCCAGCTTAAATCGGAAACGTGAATCATCCCGTCGATGCCGTCGGCCAGTTCTACGAACGCGCCGTAAGCGGTCATGTTGCGAATATGACCTTTGACGCGGCTGCCGATCTCAAACTTCTTTTCGATCTCGTCCCACGGATTGGGTTCGAGCTGGCGCAAACCGAGCGAAATTTTTTGTTCTTCCTTGTTTACCCCCAGAACAACCGCCTCGACTTCCTGACCGACGCTTAAAATATCTGATGGCCGCATGATTCGTTTCGTCCAGGACAACTCCGAAACGTGGATCAAACCTTCTACGCCTTCCTCCAGCTCAACGAACGCACCGTAAGGAACAAGATTGGTGATCTTGCCCTTGACCTTCTGTCCGGCCGGGAAACGTTCTTCAATCTGATCCCACGGATTCCTTTGCGTCTGCTTTAGCCCGAGCGAAACGCGCTCCTTTTCCTTGTTAATATCGAGGACGATTACTTCCAGCTGCTGACCGACCTTCACCATCTCGCTGGGATGCCCGAGCCGGCCCCAGGTCATGTCCGTGATGTGAAGCAAACCGTCCATGCCATCGAGATCGATGAAGGCGCCGAAATCGGTCAGGTTCTTGACTGTGCCGACGACGCGATCGCCGACATTCACGCCTTCAAGGAATTTTTGGCGCTTCTCGCTTCGCTCCTGCTCGATGATTTCGCGCCGGCTTAGAACAACGTTGCGCCGATCATCGTTAATCTTAACGATTTTGAAATCGTAAGTGTTGCCGACGAACTGCTGCAAATCCTTTGGCGGAACAATATCGATCTGTGATGCCGGCAAAAACGCTTCCACCCCGATATTCACCATCAGCCCGCCTTTGACCACGGACTTGACTTTGCCTTTGATCAGGCCGTCTCCCTGAAAAACGCTGGCAATCTTGTTCCAGTTTTGGCGATAGGCCGCTTTCTCCTTGGAAAGCACGACCATGCCTTCATCGTTTTCGAGGCGCTCGAGCAACACGTCCACTTCGTCGCCGACTTCCAGGGTATCAATGTTATCGAATTCGGCCGAAGGAATGACGCCCTCGGACTTGTAACCGATATCGACCAGCACTTCACGGGGGCGAATTTCCAGGATACGTCCTTTAACGATGCTGCCTTCACGAAAATCGCGGAACGATTTCGCCAATAATTCCTGCATTTGAGCCATAATAAATGAGCCTC
>Ga0207693_10001573_pt1 | contig 20172 bp, 16 predicted proteins | sample LARL81metaG_FD_184347 | JGI IMG/M metagenome (GOLD analysis project Ga0207693, IMG submission 184347) | Corn, switchgrass and miscanthus rhizosphere microbial communities from Kellogg Biological Station, Michigan, USA - LAR L8-1 metaG... | ecosystem: Host-associated > Plants > Roots >...
CCCGAGCCGGATGCAGGTGGATCTGAATCTCCTGCTCGTAGGTGCCGCTGCTCCCGTACGGCACCAGATACGCGGTCGCCGGCGCGACCGTCCACCAGCCCTCCGGCAAGCCGCCGACCGCGATGTCGTAGTTGTCGACGATCCCCGACTCGTTGCGGATCAGCCCCAGCAAAACGACCCGTTCGCCCGGCTTGACCGCGACATTCACGGGCCCCGTCGCGGCCGCGTCGTCATCGGGCAAGCGCAGCAACAGCGTCGCCGCTCCGGGCGGAGCCTCCGCCTGCAACCGCTCCACGCCGGAAGCCACCGCCCCAACCGCGACCGGCTCCGGCCGCACCGGCGCCACCGCCGGCGTGCCCGGCGGCAGCGTCACATCCGGATCGGCCACCGGCTCCGGCGACGCGCGCGAAGGCTCACCGCGGTCGGCTCGCTGTTCCTCCTCGGCGGTCGCGCCGGCGCTCGCGTCAGACGGCGTCAGCGCGTCAAGCGCGCGCGTCGGCTCCCACCGCAGGTATTCCCCGCAGACCACACAGAAGTCGGTGCCCTCTGAGTTTTCTGTCCCGCACCTTGGACAAATCTTCATTTGACCCCCACGGCGAAGGTAGCCCGAGGCCCTACGACTGTCAAGGATCGCTGCTCCCCACGCATATGTGCCTATGACGACGCTTCAGCCGGGCTAGACCTTCCAGCGGTCAAACGCCCGGCGGGAGCGGGATCCCCTTTGCCACCGTCGGTGCCGGCGGCACCGGGAAACGCTGCCGTACGAGCAGCCCGCCACCGGCCTTGACGACCTTGCTGACCGGGCGGTGGTGCAGCAGGTACGTGACGGTGGCCGTGCCGCGTCCCACGCCGGTGAGCGTGCCGTCGCACCGGTCCTCGACGGTCCATTGGGCGTTACGGACGATCGTCACGCTCGCCGCCGCGATCACGCGGAAGAATCCCTTCGCGCGGGCGCTGAGCTCGCGCACGATCGCCCTGCCCGGAGCGCCCTTGACGTGACACCGGCTGCTGGCCGCGGTCGCAGCCGGTGTGAGCAGCCGCAGGTTCGTCGGCGGCATGCCGGTCGCCTTGCGGTGGCTGTGTTTCTCCTGCTGCTGTGCCGTCTGCTGCTCGATCGTGAAGATCGCCGCGCTGAAGATCCCGCTCTGGATCCGGTGCCGCCGATCCAGCGCGCCGTGGTAGTCCGCGGCGGTTGCCAGCATCACGGTGCCGTTGGTCGCATCGATCGTCGAACCGACCGGGATCGTGCCGCTGCCCTTGAGCGGCACATAGGTCGCCGACGATGGGCCCGAAGACCCCACCGCATGCGGCGTGTGGTGCGGCAGGCTGATGAGCACGGTGCCCTGGATCACGGTCACGTTCGCGGTCATCCCCGCCACGGGGGAAACGGTGGTGCTGCCGCTGCTGCCGGTGTGCCCGAAGTCGCCGCCGTAGCGAGCGGTCAGCGTCGGGGTGTCCGATTGGGTCCGCCCGGGCGTGAACGACACCGAACAGCGCGCCGCCCCGCGACTGCCGCTCAACGTGCACTGGCCGCCATGGCTGATCTTCGCCGACGCGCCGCTCGAGAACCTGATCGTTCCCGTCGGCGTCGTCGCCGTGCCGGGCCCGGCGTCGCTGACGGTCGCGGTACACGTCGTCTCGTGCCCCGGTGTGACCGCGGTCGGCGAGCAGCCCACGAACGCCGACGTGTCGTGGACGGTGATCACGTTGGCGACGCCGCGCGCCACGGCGCTCGCGCCACCGGCATCGCGGACCACGATGGTCGTCTGGTAGACGCCGGGACTCGCGTAGGTGTGCGGGGCCGCCACGACGAAGGCGCCGGGGCCGCCGCCCACGTTGCCGGCCGAGGTCGTTCCGTCACCCCAGTTGACCGTCGCCGAAAAGTCGCCCGGCGTCGCGAACGGATTGGGGTCGGCGAAGTTCGTGACCGGGCCGCCGAATGGCGCTCCGACCCGGGCTGCGATCGTCAGCCCGGACGCGCTCAGCGGCGCGTCGGTGACCTTCAACGAGAACGTCGCGTTCCTGTTGCCCTTGGCGTCCCTCCACGTCACGGTGCCGCTGTAGATGCCGGCACGGGCGTAGGTGTGCGTGCCGAGAATCGGGCCCACGGTGCCGCTCGCAAGCGATCCGGTCGAGGTGCTGCCATCTCCCCAGGCGATCGTGATCGTTCCGGTGACGTTGACGGTCGCGAGTGCTACCTGTGTGGTGAAAGCGCTCCCTTCCTGTGGCTCGAACAGCTCGTAGGCGCCGATGTCGCAGCCGCTGCCCTGGGGCCTCGCGGTGCCGCGCTGATCGGTCCCGCCACAGCCCGAAGCGCCCTGCGGGATCGCGTCGACCGCCGGACTGGTGGCGGGCAGTCCCAGCGTGTTCGTGTCGCCGCCGTTGTTCTGCGGAGCGGTCGACGTGAACCCGGGGTTGGCGCCCGAAAGGTCCCCCGCGGCGTGGAAGCCGCAGTCGGTTCCGCCGTCGAGGTTGTGGCCGGCTGACACGATCGCGCCGGCGGCCCCGCCGCAGTTGGATGCGCGGCCGGCCGACGGTGAGTCGACGGTGTTGCCGGCCACGATCGAGTTCTGGATGGACAGCGTGCCCTGCGATACGAGGAGGCCGCCGCCGGTCGTGCCGCGGATGCCTCCGTCGTTGTTGGCGATCGTCGAGTTGACGACGCTGGTCGTGTTGTTGGCGCCCGCGACCGATGAACACGGCCCGCCGCCCCCGCCGCACCAGCTGAACACACCGCCGCCAAGTCCGGAGGTGTTGTTCGCGATCGTCGAGTTGACGATCGACAGGTGACCGGGGGTGCCGGTGATCGGGTTGGGCCCGAAGTTCTGAACTCCGCCCGAGTCGCCGCCGCTGTTGTTCGAGAACACGCTTGCGTTACCGGACACGAGCGAGTTCGAGATGGTGGTCGTCCCGCCCTCGTTGGAGATCCCGCCGCCGGAGCCCTTCGTGGTCGTGCCGCCGGTGACCCAGTCGTGGTCGAGCGTCAGCGTGCCGAGATTACGGACATTCGCCCCGAAGCCGTCGTCGCTGACAAGGCCGTCGAACGCGATGTTGCCTCCGGAGATCTCGAGGCCCGAGATCACCACGTTGGGGATGGCGCCGCCCTCGGGGATGCCGATGTCGAACACGCGCCCGCCGCCCGACGAGGCCTGAGCGACGTCGGTCACGCGCGCGCCGGCGCCTGCGATGGAGACGCTGTGGCTGATTGCCAGCTCTCCGGAAGAGAGCGAGTACAGCCCGCCGGGGACGACGAGCGTGTCGCCAGGGGTCGAGGATGCGAGCCCGTCCTCGAACGTGATCAGCTGCCGCAACGAGCACGTACCGCTCGCCGGCGCCTGGCAGCTTCCGGTCAGGTCGGTCGTGGTTCCGACCGTGAACGTCGACGCCATCGCAGGCGAGGCGAGGACGGCGCCGGCGACTGCGGCCGCTAGGAGCCAGGGTGTCGCCACCCGGAGTCGCAGGCGCGGTCGCGCCCTCACGGACAGCTCCGCTGCGGCTTCAGCGAGCCAGGCAGCAGGCAGCGCAGCACGCGGGAGCCGAGCGCCCCGCCCTTGACCGTCAGATCGATGTAGCTCCCGATTGCGCCGAATCGATAGATGCTCGACTGGCCGGCCTCCCCGGTGACGGCGCTCTTGGTCACCCAGAACTCCAGATGGGCGCCGGCAGGCAGCGCCAGCCCGGCAAAGCGGCTCAGCGTCACCGAGTCCGCTCGCCGGCCCGCCACCTCGACCTCACGCACTCCGCACTGCCGGCAACGGGCCTCGACCCGAGCGCCGCCCGGGATCGACCCGACGATCAGCGAGCTGAGCCGGACGCCGGATCCCGCGCCCTTGTAGCTGTACGTCGGGCGGGGGACGATGGCCGGCGGGCAACCGCCGAAGCGCAGCACGCCCCTGAGGAATGGGCACTTGTCGACGCCGTCGACCTGGCCGTCGGCATCGTGATCTGGGAAGAGGTTGAAGGTGACCTGCAGCGGGCCTGCGAAGAAGCTCGCACCATTCTGCAGGCCGCCAATTTGGACCGTGTACGCGTTGCCGGCCTTGAGGTCTCCGAGCACCGGGAACGTATTTGTGTTGGTCGGCGCGGTCTGACACAACACGCTCTCACGCTCGAGCATCGCGGTGCGCGCGTTGTACTGGTAGATAGCGATCGCGGTCGGGAAACCGGAAGCGACAAGTTGCACTCCCATCGGCACATCTGGGTGAAGGTCATACCAGACCGTCGCACCATATTTGACGTGATTGCAAGCAAGTGGCTCTGGGCCACCGCCGCCGAACGCCAAGCCCTGCTTGTTCGGATTGAACACATCGGTCTGCGTCGTTGCTCCGCTGGTGTCTTCGGCAATCGTCCGAGTTACCTCCGGGACCGGCCGGAACCGCGGAATGAACTGTGCGTCAGGAATTACCCAGGATGAGAGGTAATTGTCGTTTGTGGGCGCAGCAGCCGGGGCCAGTGGTGGCAGTGTAATTGCCACACCGAGCAACACTGCAGCCACGCTGATGGTCAGCCTGACTCTGCCACGCCAAGTCAGCACGGACCGGCTTACAACAGCCAACACGTCATCTACCCCTATGGACGGTACTGGCTTTCGCCCTACCGATTACAGTGTACGCCGATCGACCTTACAGGTCAATGAACACGCGGCTGTGCGATCAGGGTTCGGTGGGAGAACGCCTCGGTCCCTTGACGCGCAGCCGGAACGCCACGTGGGCAGGCTTGACGGCCTCGATCACGCGCACGATCGTCGAGGCCTCGTCCTTCGAGATCGGGGTGTCGCAGTAGACGACGAAGGCGGGGGGCTCGGGATCGGGCAGCGCGGCGCCGGTGGACCAGAGGACGCGGCCGCCATCCTCGATCCGCAATGGGAGGTCTGGAAAGTTCAGCTTCAGCGCGAGCTCGACACCGGCGTGGGTGCCGCGTAGGCGGCCGAGCTCCGCCGCGCGCCCCACGAGCTCGCGAAGCTGGGACGCCGGCTGGGCCTCCTTGTGGCGCAGGCCCAGCCACCCGGTCGACAGGGCGAGGATGTCGAGCGGTGCGAGCTCGGGATCGAAGTGCGCCGGCAGCGTGTCGAGGACGCTCACGACCGGATCCAGCACCTGTTCGAGCGCGCCGACGAAGCGCATCGTGAAGTCGTCGTCGCGATAGAGCCCGGGTAGCCCGTCTCGCAGGTAGCGGCGGTTCGATGCGGGGCTCGGGACCGGTTGGTCCCCTGTCTCCGGCCTCGGGCGCACGACCGCGAACCCCTCGCCCGAGTACGTGACAAAGCCGGTGATCTCCCGGGTGCCGTCGATCGGCTGGCCGTTGCCGTCGCTGATGGGCTGCCCGTCGTCGTCGGTCATGTGCCCGGCGGGTGGTCGGCCTTGACGACGTGAGTCCCGGACGCGAGCAGCTCGTCGGCCTCGAGTGCGATGTGACTTCCGGCGGGCTGCGGCGCCTGCTGGCCGGTGCGAATGTCGGTCTCGTAGACGCGGAGGATCTTCACGAATTCGACGCCGTCGACGGCGTGGACGATCTGGTAAAGCTCGCCCTGGTTGAGCATGCGGCCGAACGGCCAGCCGTCGGCGGGGCCGGTGGCGTCGCCGCCGACGAGCGGGTTCAGGTAGGTGTAGAGCGCCTGCAGGACCTCTTCCTCGACGCGGTGCAGATCAGCGCGGGGCTCGGCCTGGAGATTGACGACGACCGACACGCCCCGTAGGCGCGCGGGCAACAGGTGCACGGTGGTTCCGATCACCCGCCGGCCGTCTAGGTAGGAGCCGATCTCGCCGAGCAGATCCTCGTCGGGCGTGAGCTCCTCGACCGTGAGCTTGCGGTCGGCGGGAGCGACGCGAGGGAGCACGTGGACCTTGATCGGGTCGGTCGGCGCGGCCGGAGCGACGCAGATTGTGCGACCGACGCGCGACGACGCCTCGCCGACGAGAAACTCGAAGTCCTCCGCCGTGACCGCTCGGTACCTGGTGCGTATCTCCATCGCGGCACGTTGGCGCGCCGAGTCAAGCGACTCGGGATCGACGCCGCCATAGGCCGGCCGCGGGTTCGTCACCGAGGCGACTCCGGGGATCGCACTGCGCAGCATCGTCAGCGTGTCGGCGGCGACATTCCCGCGGCGGCCGCCGCCATGGCGGTAGCCGCTCATCCGCAGGTCGGCTCCCTGCATGGGGATCGCGCCGTACTGGGTCCAGCCACCGTCGGGCTGGCGCACCGCCGGCCCGAGTTCGAGCCGGCCGTTGGTCCGATCGAGCCTGAAGTGGCGGTCGTCGGGAGTTGAGGCCGCGAACGACTCGACCTCGGTCCATTGCAGCCAGCGATCGGCGCCTGGATCCCTGACCTCGAGGCGTTCTGCGTCGGTCAGCGGAAGCACTGGCGAAAAGCGCAACGGCAGCACCTGGCCCGGGGTGCCGTCGCTCGTCCCGAGCGACTCGGCGCGCTCACGGGCCGCGTGCTCGGCGCCGACAAGCGCGCCGATTGGCCGTGCGCCGATCGCATAGATCTCGGGTGGGTGGCTGTAGGCCGCCTCGCCGCCGCGACGCGTCCGATCAGAGATCGTGCAACGCAGCCAGCGCAGGCGATGGCCCGCGAGCAACGCAACGCCGGACTGGGCCGGGCACTGCAGCTCGACGACCCCCGCCCCAAAGTTGAAGCCACCGGTGCGGTCCTCGAGCACCTCGGCCTCGTTCCAGCCGTCGCTGCCGTCGCTGACCTCCCAGCGAAGCGGCGGATCATTGGGATCCACGCCGGCGCCGCGCGCAACGGACGCGTCGATCTCGACGCGTATCAGCAGGTCCGAGATGTCCTCGTCGAACCCGAGGTACAGCGCGTCCCCGACCTCGGGCGGCGACGCGAACGGGAGACGGTCGGGACCCTGAGGCCTTGCCGCGCCATCGGCGACCGCGATCGACTTGAAATTGCCGCTGCGACCGACGACGTAAGCGGCGGGCGCAACCGGAGCTATCACAAACGTGTCGGAGACCTGGAACACGATCGAGTCGTCCGCCGCCGTTCGCAGCGTCCCGACCTCGGTCGTCGCCGCCGGTATTTCGACCTGCTGCTCGGCGGGCGCGGCGAGCCGAAAGCGGACCTGCGTCCGCGCGGCCGTCGGGCCGTGGAGCTGGACCCCGAGCAGCTCGAGCAGCGCGACGTGCAGCTTGTCGGGGACACGGTTTAGGCGGTAGATGAGCATGTCCGTCATCCAGGCGAACAGCTCGATCAGCGTGATCCCCGGATCCGACACGTTGTGCTCGGTCCATTCGGGACAGCTGAGGGCGATGCGTGTGCGCGCCTCGGACACGAGCTCCTGAAACCGGCGGTCGTCCAGCACGATGTCCGGCAGATGGTTCACGCGGTCTCCTCTGCCGGGATCACATAGAACGGATACACGAGGTTGTGCTCTTCGTTGGTGGCGCGGATTCGGTAGCCGATGATCACCTCGATGACGCCGTCGCCGTTGCGCGACAGGTCGAAGTCGATCGCGGTCACCTCGATCCTTGGCTCCCAGCGCCGGATCGCGGCATTGACGGCGGTCTCGATCCGTCCGACTGTCTCGGCGTCAATCGTGTCGAACACGAGGTCGTGTATCTCGCACCCGAACTCGGGACGCATCGGACGCTCGCCCGGAGCGGTGCCGAGGATCACGCCGAGCGCCTGCTCGATGTCGTCGCGGCCGCCCACGAGCGCAAGCGCCCCGCGGTGGTCGACGCTCAACGGGAACGCCAAGCCTGAGCCGAGGATGTCAGAGGTCGCCATGTGTTCACCCGAGCGTGATCATCGGTCCGCTGATCTGTATCCCTGCGCTTGAGAGCTGGATCTGCGAGCCGCCACACTTCAGCGTCACGGTCGCCGAGCCCTCGATCTCGATCTGGGCCTGACCCTTGATCGTCACGTTCTGACCGTCGATCTCAAACGGCTGCGTCGCCTTGAGCGATGCCTTGCCCGTGGTCTCGTTGGTCCAGTCCTGCTTGTACTTCTCCTCGACGTTGTCGGTGACCTCGATGAGCAGCTTGCCGCCGCTCGTCAGCGACATGTCCTCCTTGGACGCGGCGAGTATCTGCTTGTCGCTGAGCACGACAAACGAGCCGTCCTGTCCGTGCACAAGCTCGTCGCCCGGGGTGTCCTGTCCGTTGAATAGTGAGCCGAGCACGTAGGGCCGTGTGGTGTCGTCGTGCTCGAAGCCGATCAGCACCTCCTCGCCGACGACCGGGAGCATCAACGCGCCCCGTTCGTTGCCGGCGCTCAATGTGGCGATGCGCGCCCAGGTTCCCTCGGCGTCGTCCGCGAGTGCCGGATACTGGATGCGCACCCGGCCCATGTTCTCGGGGTCCTGGTTGTTCGTCACCACGCCGATCACGAGCTGGCTGCCGAAGCTCGGCTGTCCGGGGCCGTGGCCCGACCTCGTCGCTGCAAGGAGCGTGCTGATCGGCACGTTCGAAAACGACGTCTCGTAGGTGCTGCCACCTCGGAAGATGTGGACCGCCTGGGTCACGGGATAGGTCCCGCTGAACTGCTGGCCGACGCCTCCGATCTTGACACTCGCTCCTGCTTTGATCTTCGGATTGCCGGACGTCGACGCCTCGATCGCCACGTACGCATTGGCGAGGCGGTCCAGCTTCGCCTGGGCGACCGACATTCCCTCCGCTTGGCTCTTGACCGGTTCGGTGGCGATGTGCGTCTTCGCCTCTTCGAACGCGGCCACGACGGTTTGGCGATCTACACCGATCTGGGCAACCTGCTGAGGGTTGGAGGCGCTCACGTCGATCGCCTGGTTGGTCTTCGGGTCTTGTGCGCGCAACGTGACCTCGTCGACCTGTTGAACCGCCGTGACGCGAGGGTTGAATGACCGGAGCGTGGCGGGCCATTCGAGCTCGATTGCGTTGTCAGAGGACGGCTTGCGCAGCGATGCCGTGCGGCCATCGATCACGAGGTCGAGCCCGCTTCGGTCCGCCAGCCGCCAGATCAGCTCCCAGTCGGTCTCGTTGTTCTGCTGGACGAACTCGTGCGGCTCGCCGCTCGGATCGCACTGCGCCTGAAACCCGGCCTCCGTCAGGAGCTTGGAGACAATGTCGCTCGAAGTCTGGTTCTGGAAGGTGCGTACGTTGCGCCTGCGCATCAGCACATGCGAGTGGTCGTACGCGCGCACCAGCAGCTCGACGCCACCAGCGCCCCAGCGCGGTTCGAGCGTGACGATCTCGCCCCTGAACACGGTGGCCGTGGTCAGGTCCTCGCGTGCGCCAAGCCGTATCTCAAGCGTGGCGCCGATGTCGAACGGGCTCTGGTCGATCGGCTCGCCTTGTTCGGACGCGCCCTTGGGAAATGACGCGGCAACCGTGCACAGGTCGGGAAGGCGCAGGTAGTTCTGAATCCGCACCTCGCGTACGCGTCTACTGAGGTCGGCGTCGATCTCCGAGCCGTCCACGAGGATCGTGTACAGCGAAACGTGTCGCTCGGCGGTCGTGGCGCTCATCCGTCAAGCCTCGGAATCGTCAGCTCACTGCCGCGCCGCAATCGCAGCGGGTTGTCGATCCCGTTCGCCTCCGCGATCGCGCGCCACCGGGTCGCGTCTCCGTAGGCGTTGTAGGCGATCGACGGCAGCGAGTCGCCGTCGCGAACCGTGTGCGCGCGCAGTCCCGTGATCGCACGCGTGGTCGGGTTCTGTGCCTTGCCGGGTGGGCTCGTGTCCTCGGCCTGGGCGAGCTCGAGATCGACGAACGCCCGGACCGGCTCTCCGTTGGGGCGGAACAGCGCGTAGCGAATCGTGATCGACACCGGCGCGGCTTTGGGCAAAGTCACCGAGCCCCAGCTGAACTCGATGAACTGTGGCGCGCTGTGGTTCCCGTACATCGCGGCCATCAGCTTGTTGGCGTCGTCCTTGATGCTCTTGTCGGGACCCAGAAGCGATGCATCGAGCAGCAGCGACAGCTTGTAGGTCATCGGCATGCCGCCGCCGAACTCGGGCTTCGGGGTGTCCTCTCCCTGGTTGGGCTTGTATGTCCACAGGTTGGTCTTCGAGATCGTGTAGTCCTGAGGGTTGAAGCCGCACTCGACGGTGTCGTTGCCGAACTTCAGCTTTGCCTTCTGGAAGCCCTGTGGATATGGCATGTCACATACCCTTCAGGCCGCTGTGTGCGATCTCGAGCGTCTCGAACGCGATCGTCGACGCTCCGGCCTGGGCCGGAGAGCCCGTCCACCGCACCGGGAATGCATCTGCGAACGTGAACGTCCGGATCGGCTGCTGCGTGTGCGTTTGAAAGGTGATCGTCACTTCCTTGAGCTGCGGCTGAGACCGTGTCGCGTTGAACCACTTCAACACCGCGTCTTCGTTAGTTAAGCCGCGCTCGAGGATCAGGTTCGGGTAACTGACCTGCCCGGGGAGCTGATGAACGAATTCGTTGTTCCCGCCCTCGGCATATTCGAAGACGTCGACCTTCATCTCGAGGCCCGAGCACTGGGTGAACAAACCGATCGTGTCGATATCAGGGACCTTCACGACAAACAGGCAGACCGGGGTTGGAGCCTTTGCCATGTCATGCGCTCCGATCAGAAGGGCTCATCGATGACCTGTCCAAGTTGTTCCTGCTCGGACCGCAAGCGGTGAAGCAGCTCGCGGTAGATCCCGTCGGAGTCCGAATCGCCCTGGCCGCCGCCGGCTGCCGACGACGTCGCTCCCGACGACGGCGCTGCCCCGCCGCTCGAGATCCCGCCGGTGGCGCCCAGCCCGAGAGATGCGCCTCCGATCGTGGGCAGTCGCGAGAGCGTCGAGCTTCCGTTGGCGCGCGGGGTGGCGGAGGCTGTCATTCGAGAGACCGTGCGAGGAGCCGATGGGGCGGTTGGGGGTGGCGCTGTGGCGGTGGGCGGGATTGGCGGATGGACCGGGGCGGGGAATGCGGGGGGTGAGACGGCGGCCGCTGCGGGCGTGGTCGCGGGCATCGGCCCGGCCGGCGGTGCCGTCGTGGTCGCGAGTCGTGGCGCGCGTTGGATCTGCCCGGCTGGGGGCTTGCCCCGCTTGACGCGGCGAACGGGCGGGCGCTCTGCTGGACGGCGCCCGGTGCTCGGGGGACGTGGAGTCGGTTGGCTTGGGGGATTCGGCGGCGGCAAGACACGCTGCACCGGCTCGCGCTGAGGCGGCCGGACCGGGGCTGAGCCTGCGGGTGCCTCGGTCGAGGTTCGGGCTACCTGGTTGGATGGAGTTGGAGACACGGCCTCGCGACGCGGCTCGGTGGGGGTGGAACGCACGGTCGGCGCGGGGTGCGATGGAGGCACGGTGGCTCGGGTCGACGCGGGCGCTACCGGCGTGCGCGCCGGTGTCTTGGCGACCGGAGTCGGCTCCGCGGTGGTGGGTGCCGGCGCCGAAAGCGGCTCGTCGCTGGGCGCGCGGTCGCGACGGACACGGGACAGCGCGCGGCGGAACAGGCCCGGGGGCGCGGCGGGAGCAGGTGCGGTTGGGGCGGCCTCGGTCGGTTCCGCCTGGACCTGCGGTTGATCCGGCTCGGATGCGGTCCGTGCGATGGTCGGCGGGACCGCGGAGGCGGGCGCGGGTTCGGGGCTGCGCTCAAGGTTGGGCTCGGTGAGAGGCGGGCTGGTGGGTGCGTGGATCGTCGTGGGCCGCTCGCGTCGCTGCACCCGGACCGGCCGTGGCGCCGCGGCGACGCGAGCGCGCGGGTTCGCGGCGGACGGCGGCGGTGGCACGGCTTGGCTGCTGCGGGCGACTCGCATCGCAGCACGCGGCCGAGGCGCCGCCGGCGCCTCGGACTCGCTGGCGATCGCCTCGAGCTGAGGCTCGGGCGTGCTCGCGACGTGCTCTGGCGGTGTGGAGGGCTGGTCGCTGACGGCGGGAGCGACCGGCGGCGGTTCGGTCTCGGCCGGCCGCGGTTCGGTCTCGGCCGGCGGCGCAAGGTCAACCGGCTCGCCTCCTGCATCGATGGGCTTGCGTGCCATCCGCATCGCTCCGGGTCTAGCTGCGGGCGGCGGCGCTGCCTGCCGGGTTTCCGGATTCGGGCGCGGATCAGTTCCGACGGCAGGCTGGCGTGCAAGCCGTCGAGGGCTCGGGGCTTCGGCGCTTGGTCCACCTGTGTCGCGGTCCGCCGGCGACGGCGGCTCGCTTGACGCGGGCGGACTCGGCTCGCTTGGCACGGGCGAACGGAGTTCGCTCACCGGCGGCGACTCAGCCGGAACGCGAGAAACCTGCGGCGCGTCCGCTGCCGGGGCATCGCCCTGCGACGCACTGCCTTCCACGATCTTCGCGCCGCGGCCACGCTCGAGCACGCCGCGGCCACCCGGCTTCTCTCGCTGCCACACGTCCCACAGGAACCTCATGTCGTCCGGAAGGTCCGGCGGCGGGGGTTCCGCCGGCGCCCGGAGCAGTCGCGGAGCGCCAGGCGCCTGCGTCACCTCGGGCTCCGACGATGGCGATTCAGGCACCGCGGAAAACGACCCACTCGAGCGGTCGACGCGCTGCGTTGGGGAGAAACCCTCGCTCAGCGAGGTATTTGACCCAGTCGGGGTGTAGCCCGCGACGATTGGGTCGTTTTCGGACACGAGATCGGCGCCGCCGAGATCTACAGCCGAGGAGAACTCTGGAGCAACTTGGCGAGCCACGGTTACCGCCTGCGGCGCCGAGACCCGCGTAGCCGCCGCCGGTCTCGCTTGAGGGGCACGCGCCGGAATCCGCGCCAGCCGCGTGATCGCCGCAAGCCGCTTGGGCGCTCGCGCCAGCGCGATCCGCCGATCGAGATGCGGCACCCACCGGGCGGCATGGGCGTCGCTCACATCCGCCGAAAGATGCTCGGCGTGCCGCGCCAAGCGCAGCGCGCGACGCATCAGCGGCCGCAACCGCGGCATGCGGTTCCGGCGCCGGCGCGGTCGCGTCGGCGAGTCAACAGGACCGTCCACAGACGCGGTGCGCGATACGCGCAACCGAACGCGCGGACGGCCAGGGTGCGCCCCTCCGGCCATCTAGCTCATCCCCCCGATATCTCGTCGGACCCCACGGACAACGACTCCGCTTCGGCCAGAAAGCGGTAGCGGTCGGCGTGCTCGAGGTCGAGAATCGTGTCGAGTGGCCAGTGGAAGTGGTATGCGAGCCGGGCCGTCTCAGAGAGCAGCTGGTCTCGAGACGGCCCTCTCATTCCCCCAGGCCACCGTCCTCTATCTCGGTCATATCCACCTCGAACTCGTGTGAGCAATTGGGGCAGGTCACGACTCCCACCGAATCCCCGTTGCTGTTGATCCGCTCGTAGAGACGTTGCAGGTGATCGAAATCGCCGGCGTAGAGACCCTCGACCAGCTCGGGCGTGATCTCGGTTATTTCACCGATCTGGGTCACCGTCCGGGCGACGAGCAAGACGCTCAGGTACGCCTGGTTCTGACGAACTTCGGCGTCGCCGAGCGGCTCGATCTCATCTCGCGCCGTGGCCAATCGCATCCGGCCTTCGCGGTGGATGTTGCCGTCTCCGTCGACGTAACCCATCGGAAGCGTGAATGGAACTTCTGTTCTCATCTACGACCTCCCGGCCGAGTGACCGCGTCGCTATTTGGTCCGCTTGGCCTCCTTGAAGCCGAGCACAATCGTCTCCGTGAGCACCGCTGATCCGCCGGCCTGACTCTGGCCGGGGTCATAGCTCTTGATGAACGCGTCTGTGAGGCTCCAGGTCATCACGGGATTGCCGCTCTGGTCGCACGCGTCGAGCGTGACCTGCTTGACCTGACCGGTGGGGCCTTGCTCGGCGAAGTCGAAGGCCCAGTCGTGGAGCGCCTTGTTGTCCGTCACACCACGCGTCAGCGTGACGTCCCCGAACGTCATGATCGAGTTGGTGTACAGCTTCTCGCCCTTGCCCTCGCTCGTGAACACGTCGATGCTCTCGTGCGTGAGGCTGATCGCCGGGAAGCTGGCCGACGTGAAGACACCGCCGCTCTCCGTGTCGATGCTGATCTTCGTGTATGCAATCGGAATTACTGTCTCGTCACCCATTTATTGCGCCTTTGCTCGCTCGCTTGACCCTGGTTTCCGACTTCACTCCTCGACCTCTGCCTCGCCACCGCCGCCGGTGAACTGGCTGAGGCGGAAGATCACGAACTCGGCCGGCTTGACCGGCGCGATGCCGATCTCGCAAACGACCTGTCCGGCCTCAATCACCTCGGGTGGGTTGGTCTCCTCGTCGCACTTGACGTAGAAGGCCTGCGCCGGAGTGGCTCCAAACAACGCGCCCGACCTCCAGACGCGCATGAGGAAGTTCGTCGCGGCGATCTGCAGCTGCATCCACAGCCGCTGGTCGTTGGGCTCAAAGACGCTCCACTGCGTCCCGCCGATGATCGACTCGGCGACGTAGTTGAACAGCCGGCGGACGTTGATGTAGCGCCACTCTGGGTCGCTGGATAGCGTGCGGGCACCCCAGATCCGGATGCCCCGACCCGGGAACGCGCGGATGCAGTTGACGCCGTTCTGGTTCAGCGCCCCTTGCTCGGCCTGGGTCACCTGGAAGCCGAGCCCGTTGGCGCCCCGGACCACCTCGTTGGCCGGCGCCTTATGGACCCCGCGGGTCGAGTCCGTGCGAGCCCACGCGCCGGCGATGTGGCCCGACGGCGGGATCAGGATCGGGCTGCTCGTCAGCGGGTCCATGACCTCGATCCACGGGTAATAGAGCGCGGCCATCTTCGAGTCGTAGCCGGCCACGTTCATGCGCCACTCGAGGACGTCCTGGGCGCGCAGATTCGGCGGCGTGTCCAGGATCGCCATGCGGTCGCCCATGTTCTCGCAGTGAGCGATGATCTTTCCCTGCACATCGCGCGCCTGCGGGCTGTCGTCACCGTTGTTGTACAGCGTCATCAGATCGGGGATGCACACCATCGTGATCTGGTCGACCGCGGCGAACGAGCCCATCCCGGTGCGCTCGGCGACATCACCCTCGAAATCGGAGCCCTCGACAGAACCGGCCGACACCGGCGGCGCCGACAGCGTGTAGGTGCCGGTGGCCGGGATGCGCTGGGCCTCGGGCAGCGACGCGCCGACCTCCTCGATCTTGATCAGCTTCGATGCGCTGTTGACCTTGGTCGAAAGGTGGCTGCGACCCTTCTTGGTGGGGCTGAGCCCGTCGTACTCCTCGCGCTCGGTCCCGGCGGTGACGACGAGCTTGTACGTCTTGTTCTCGGCATTGTCCTCCGCGGTCGGCTCCTCGCTGAGCTCGACCTGCACGGTCTCGTCGACGCCCTTCAGCGCGGTGACACGGAACGACTCGATCCCCTGGTCCGCGGCCGCCGGAAGCGCAGCCCGTGCAACCTGGCCGCCGTCCTCGGCGCCGACGCGGATGATCCAGCAGAGGCTACCCCCATTGAGGAAATAGCCGTACACGGAATGCGCGAGGTAGGCGCCCTCCATGAACGGACCGTTCTGCGGATTCTGGGGATCGCCGTAGACGCGAGCGAACTGTGACCAGTTCGAGATCTGCATCGGGGTGTTGACCGGACCGCCCGGGGCAAGCCCAACAAATGCCGCCACGGACGTTCCGACACCCTCGATCGGCTTTGACGCCGAGGGCATCTCCTCGACGTACACACCTGGTGTCAGGTAGGTGGGCATGTGACTCCTCGTTGTGTTGTCGTGAACGTCGCAGCTACAAATGCGCCTGGATCTACGCCCGCTTGCGACGGCCTCCCTTTGTCGGATCCCCCGGCGATTGGATCACCAGGTCTGCGTGCTCTCCCGGTACCGAGACCGTCGCTGCGACCTCTGCCCCGTCCATGGTTCGCGCCATCAGCCGGTGCAATCCCGGCCGCACTCGATCGAACACGAAGCGTCCGCGAGCGTCGGTGGATGTCCAGGCGCCCGACTCGGGCATGGTCACCCAGACGTTGTTCATCGGACGGCTGTCCTGGTCATGGACCAGCCCACCGAAGCGATACAGCTCGACCATGGCTCCGCGCGGCCCATCGAGCACGGCCGTCCTGATCGTCTGCGTGCGCACCTCCGGGCCGCGCACGAAGACGGCGCCGGATGAGACGGACAGACGCACGGCGAAGTCGATCGAAGGCTTGTAGGTGCCTCCGACCGCCGTCCAGAAATCTGCCTTCTCCTCCATCGGGCGGCCCAGAACCGTCTCGATCGGCCCTACCTCTGCAAGCCGGCCGTCGAGAAGATCGGCCGGCAGCCTGCGATACGAGTGCAGGATCGAGAGCACCTGTGAGAGGAGACGATGCTCGTCCTCGACCGCCTTGGACCAAGCGGTGACGGCATATGTCGCCTCCAGCCGGAGGTCCGGCGGCGTGACGGTTGCGCGACCGTTGCCGCGCTGCTCGCCTCCCGAGATGTTCGTTTGGTCGAGCGCCTCGCGCAGGTCGTAGAGGTAAAAGCTGACCGTCGGACCGGTCAGCTTCCCGGACCATTCGCGTGAAGGCGCGTCGAACGAGATGTCGACGCCCTCGAAGCCGTGGTGTTCCAGCTCTTCCTTCAGCAAAGCTCGCAGACCCTCATCGAGGTCCGCGAGCGCCGTGTTGAAAGGTACGTCAATTACCAGCCCCATTGCCACCCACGTTCGACTATATACCTGGCGGCAACGGCCTCGGGGAGGATTCCGCCGCGCTCCTCTGAGCCCGATGAAGCGTCGTTGGCGCCGACCCAATCTCGGGGATAACGTTGCGTTGCGAATGCCTCAGCAGACGCTCTACGACGAGATCCCGTACGCGAGCTTCCCGCATTCTCCGAGCCATCCCGACCAGCTCGCCACTGTCGCTTTCTTGCACGGTCTCGACCCGCCGCCGATCGCCGGTTGCCGAGTGCTCGAGCTCGGCTGTGGCGCCGGCGCGAACCTGCTGGGCATGGCATACGGACTTCCGCGCGCGCGGCTGATCGGACTCGACCTGGCCAACACCGCGATCGAGCAGGCACGCGTCGACGCCGGGGCGCTCGGTCTGAACAACGTGGAGTTTGAAGTCGCCGACGTTCGCGACACGTCGGCCAGAGAGCTTGGGGAATTCGACTATGTGATCGCGCACGGGCTGTATGCGTGGATCGATCGGGACGCTCGCGAGGCGCTGATGGCGACGTGCGCCGCGCACCTGGCGCCCAACGGCATCGCGTACGTGTCGTTCAACACCCATCCCGGCGGCCACTTCCGTCGCTCGTTGCGCGAGCTTGCGTTGTGGCACTCGCGCGACTACCAGGACCCGGCCCAGCGCGCCCAGCGTTCGCGCGAGCTGTTCGCGAGCCTGCGGTCGCTGCGCGACGAGTCCGACCCGTGGGGAGCGCTGCTCGCGGCGGAGCTGCCAGAGCTGTCGGTCGCGCCGACCGACCATCTCGTCCATGACCTGCTCAACGAGGACTGGGAACCGGTCTGGTTTGCCGACTTTGCCGGCGCCGCGGAGCGCAACGGCCTGCAATACGTCGGCGAGGCGAGCGTTCACCGCGTCACCGGGCCCTGGGAGCCGGAGGTGGAGCAAGAGCTGTGGCGACTCGCGGACGGAGATCGCATCGGTTATCAGCAATTCGTCGATTTCATGGTTTGGCGGCGCTTTCGCGATTCGCTGCTCTGCCACGCCGGGCGTGACGTCAGCACCCACTTCGATCACAGCAGGCTGCGATCGCTTCGATTCAGACCGGGCGGCCCAGTCGCCGAGCAAGACGCGCGGGGCAGCGAGATCCTTCCAACGCTTGCCGCGCACTCTCCTCAGCCCGTCGCGTTCGAGCAGCTATGCGCTGAGCTGGGCGCCGATCCGGATGGCCTTTCAGAGGCGCTGCTCGACCTGGCGCGCCACGGGCGCGTGACCATGCACCTCGAGCCGCCGCGCGTTGGCGACGCCGGCGTCGCGTGCCCGCGCGTCACGGCACTGGCGCGCAGGCAGGCGGTCGACGGCACTTTCTGCACGACCCTGTTCGGCGGCATCGTCCGGCTCGACGGATCCGTGATCCGCACGCTGCTCACCCTGACCGACGGCAATCGCGACCGCGAGCAGATCCGCGCCGAGCTCGCTCGAACGTCCGGCACCTCGCTCGCACCACAGCAGCTCGACGCGGCGTTGCACGACCTTGCGGCGATGGGCCTGCTCGAACCTACACCTGCGACCGCATAGCCTGGATTTAGACACGCGCCGGGCGTACGATCGGCTCGATGAAGGATCGGGTCTCGCAGGACAAGGCGCGCTCAGCGCCCGAGCAGCGACCAGCGCCCGTCCGTCCGCCGGGCGCTTCCGCCCGAGGGGCCGCCGCGACCCCTGCCGAGGCGCTCTACCTTCAGCGCGCCGCCGGCAATCGCGCCACGACCCGCACGCTGGCGCGCTGGACCAAGCACCCCGATCCCGACAAGAAGGGCGTACTCCTGCCAGACGTCGTCGCCGCGGAGTACCTGCGTTTTAACCCACCGAAGAATCAGTAGCCCTCGAGGCGGGACGGCTACCGAACCGGTCGACAAGCGAGTGCGATCGAGCTTCCCTTCCGGAGTCGTCAGGCGTTGAGCGATCTGGCCGGCAATCAGGAACCGCTCCACGAAGGGGAAGACCCAGCTCGGGCGTCCGACGCACACGAAGGGCTCGCCGCATCACCGTCTCTGAGTTCCGCGCAAGCCACGGGAGCGCTTCGGGCGATAGCAGCGGGCGTCGGCGTTGAGCGGCCCACCGGCCGGCGAAAAGGACCGCAGCCGGGTCTCGCTGCCGCGGTACTCGCGCTCCAGCGAACCGCCGGCAATGCGAGCGTCGGGCGCATGCTCCAGCGACAGCCGCAGGCGTCGACAGCCGCATCGCCGTCGCCGGCGAGCGCCAGCACATCGACCGGAGACTCCGATGCCGACCTGGGTGCGGCGCGCCGCGAGCTCGAGCTCGATCAAGCACGCGAGCTCGTGATCTCTGCCTTCTACGGGGCACCCGAGTCCGCGTCTACTCCGGTACTGCTCGACCAGGCCAAGCTTCTGGCCGCGGACTTCGCGCTCGAGGACGCGCCGCGCACGCACGTGGCTGCCGCCAGGGCGCTGATCGCGATCGCACAGGTCCTGCATGAGCGAGAGGAGGCAGCGGACATCGACGAACGCACATGGGCGCTGCTGCTGCCGAGCGAGTGGGGGGAACCGCCCAAGCCGTGGACACCGGAGCGCCCGATGTCGCTGGACGAGATCCCGCCGTTCGGAGCCGAGGCGGAGGTGGCATGGACGGCCGCCGTGCTCGCCGAGGCGGCCACGGCAGGTCCCATTCGACGTCGGAGGGGACCGCCGACGCCGCCGCCTGCGGTCCGGGACGACGTCCCGGATGTCGAAGACGTCGAACCGGGTGCCCCCGCAGTTGCCTCCACGGCGACGTTCAGCAAGCCCACCGCGGTCGAGCGTGCGGCCGGTGCCGAGCTTGGAGGCGACGCCGAGATCCGTAACGGTCTGGCGGCACTTCGCAGCGCAACTGACTCGCAGGCCGCCGGTGCGGTGCAGGCGCGCCTCGGCTCGAAGTCCGGCGCGTCAGCCGGCGCCGTGACCGGCTCCGGTCGTGCGCTTCTGGACAGCGTCGGCGAGATCTGGTTTGTCGAGCGGCGGCTGTACGCGATCGATCGGACGGGTCACGCGACGGCCGCGGACTGGGACGACTTCGCATTCGACCTGCAGAGCATCAGCCTCGCGCCGGGAACGTATTACTACGGGCCGTTCGCAATCGGAGAAAGCGGCTTTCAGGCCAACAACCTCCTCAAGGTCGCCGACGGGACGGTCACGACGGGACGCGGCGACATCTATCCAGCGCGGGTCCTCACCAGCCTGATCCCGCTGCTCGAGCGCGGTCGCGGGCACCTGCGCAGCTCGCACGGCATCGCGATCATCGTCTCGAGCCATATCGGCGAGGAGACGCCCAGCTTCGACTCCGACAGGCTGCTGCAGGCGGTGGAGCGAGCGAAAGGTCATGCGGGATGGGCGCTGCGGGCGAAGATCGCCGAGATGCGCGAGCACCCCGAAGAGGAAGTCGCCAAGCTCGCGCTTGGGCTCGCGGTTTCGCGATTGACGGCGGCGATCCCAGTTGTCGGTCAAGCGATGCTCGCCTATCAGCTGTTGCGCTTGGCGGAGTGGATGGGCGAAGCAGCGGACGTGGCCGGACGGGCGCGAAGCGTCGACGAACTCGACGTCGCGGCCCAGGCGATCGCGCGCAAGACCGTCAGCTGGGCGGTCACCGAGGCGCTGACCCGCGTGGCGAGCGGCGCCACCCGTGCCGCGGCTGGCGCAGTGAGAGGTG
>Ga0207693_10001574_pt1 | contig 20166 bp, 18 predicted proteins | sample LARL81metaG_FD_184347 | JGI IMG/M metagenome (GOLD analysis project Ga0207693, IMG submission 184347) | Corn, switchgrass and miscanthus rhizosphere microbial communities from Kellogg Biological Station, Michigan, USA - LAR L8-1 metaG... | ecosystem: Host-associated > Plants > Roots >...
AACGGCGATCACTACGAAGCGCGGGCAGTGCTCATCGCCACCGGCTCGTCTTACCGGCGGACCGAGGCGATGGGCGAGGAGGACCTGATCGGCGCCGGCATCCACTTCTGCGCGACGTGCGACGGCCCGTTCTACAAGGGGTCGAAGCAGCTGATGGTGCTCGGCGGCGGCAACAGCGGCCTCGAGGAGGGGCAGTTCCTCGCGCAGTTCACCGACAAGGTGACGGTCGTCGAGTACAAAGACAGGCTCGCAGGCAGCCAGGTACTCCAGGACAAGGTCGCCGCCGACCCCAGGATGGAGGTCCTGCTCCAGCGGAAGGTCGTCGCCTTCGAGCCGAGGGACGACGGCAGCGGCAAGGTCGGTACGGTCGTCCTGGAGAACGTCGCGACTGGGGAGCGTGAGGAGCACCACCCCGACGGCGTGTTCGTGTTCATCGGGCTCGATCCGAACACCGACTTCCTGAAGGGGATCGTCGACCTCGACGAGCGTGGGTTCATCGCGACCGACGCGATGCAGATGACGTCGCTGCCCGGCGTGTTCGCTGCCGGCGACGTCCGCGGCGGTTCGACCAAGCAACTGGCGAGCGCGGTCGGCGAGGGTGCCGCGGTCGCGATCCAGATCCGCGGGTTCCTCGACCGCCAGCTGGACGAAGCCGTGCACCCGGGAGGCTGAACGTGGATCCGAAGGAGATCTTCGAGCTGATCATCAAGGCTGACGAGCGGGTGAAGTACTCGCACGAAGCCAACATGGACCAGCGCAAGCAGCAGGCGATCGATCTGCTGACGCAGGCGCGTGACGCGGCCCGCGAGATCGGGAACGACGCCCTGGTGCAGCAGGCCGAGACGCGGCTCGCCGACCTCGGCGCCTCGGGGTGATGCTGCAACCGCGCTAGGCGGTGGCCCAGCCGCGGAACGCTGCGAGCAAGATGTCGCGCTGGGCCGGCGTGACGTCGTCCTCGGTCAGCATCCCCGTCATCGAGATCGTCCGGCGGAACTCCTGGAGCACCATCGTGCAGCCGTCGCAGCCGGCGAGGTGCACCTCGACCGCCGCTCGCACGTCGGCGGGCAGTGCGTCGTCGAGGTAGTCGGAGATCAGCTCCACCACCTGGCGGCAGACGAGATCGGTGCTCACGGGTTCACGCTCCTCAAGTGCTCCTCGACCGCCGCGCGCACCTTCGCGCGCGCGCGATGTAGCAGCACCCTCTGATTGGTGTCGGTCAGATCCAAGGCGTTACGGACCTCGTCGGAGGACCAGCCAAGCACGTCGCGCAGCCGGATCACCTCGGCCTGCATCGGCGGCAACGATGCGATCGCCCGGCCGATCACAGCCAGCGTCTCCCCCGCGGTGACGCGTTCGTCCGGCATCCCACGCCAATCGAACGGAAGGGTCGACCACAGGCCCGACGTGTCGAACGCCGAGGGGTCGAAGGTCGGCGCATCAAGGTCGTCGCCGGCCAGCGTCGCGAACGGCACGCTGCGCGCCTCGCGCTGGCCGCGACCCTTCGCGATGTTGACGAGGATGCGGAAGATCCATGTGCGGAGCGATGCGCGCCCCTCGAATCCGGCGAGACCCTTGAGGACCCCGACCCACGCTTCCTGGACGACCTCGTCGGCCACCGCATCGGACGAGACGAACATCCGGGCGACGCGGCGCATCGACGGGGTGAGTTTGTCGACGAGCTCCATGAACGCGGCCTCATCGTGGGCGCGGAGACGCTCGACGAACTCGAGATCTGCTGCGGAGGCGCGCGGCGCTTGCACGCGCGAAGCCTACCGAGGTGGGAGCGGAACTAAGGCCGGACGGCGCCGACGGGCGTGTCGTAGCCGGTCATCGAGCTGTACTGGACCTGACCGCCGGGCCCGGGGTGCCTCGCCTGGACGATCTGACCGCCCCCGACGTAGATCGCGACGTGAGCCCCGAAGTTGTCGTAGTAGATGATGTCGCCGGGCTCCACGGCGCTGAGCGGCACCTTCGGCAGGCTCGCGTACTGCGCGGCCGCCGAGTGCGGGAGCGAGACGCCCGCCTGTGCCCAGGCCCACATCGTCAAGCCCGAGCAGTCGAACGCATCCGGACCCGCGGCGCCGAAGACGTACGGCGCGCCGATCACGGATTCCGCCGCGGCCACCGCGGTTGCGGCGCCGCCCGAGGAAGGCGGGATCGAGGGAGGTGTGCTGCCGCCCGAGGTCGGGGGGGCGGGCTGGCTCACGGTCGTCGGGGGGGCAGCGGCTGCCGCGGCCGCCGCCGCGAGCGCCTGCTGCTGCTGCTGGTACCACGAGTTGTAGTTGGCTTGGGTCGTCGCCGCGTACTGCCGGGCCTGATCGAGCGCGTTCTGGGCGGCCTGCTGCTCCGTCTGCAGCTGCTGCGACTTCTGCTGCGCGTCTTGGACCGCCTGGTTGTACTCCTGGGCCGCCCACTGGGCCTGCTGCGCGGCGGCGTCGGCCTGGCTCGCGACGTTCGCGTCGTTCTGGGTGATCGCGCCGAGGAACGCGAGGCGGTCGGAGAACTCGCTCATCGATCCGGCGGACAGGAGCGCCTCGTACTGCGACCCCATGTCGGTGTAGGCCTGGACGGCGCGCTTGGACAGCGCCGTGCGCGCCGTGGCCGCCTGCGCCTCGGCCGCCTTCTTCATCGCCAGCGCGTCCGCCATGTGCTGCTGCGCCTGCTGGAGTTCGTAGACGGCCTGGTTGTACTGCTCGTTCAGGGCCGCGAATTCGTTCTGCGCCTGCAGGAGCTTCTGCTTGGCCGCCTCGACGTCAGCTTTCGACGGCGCGGCGAGGGAGGGGGAGACGGAGGCGACAAGGGCGGGGAGGACGAGAAGGGCCGCGACCACAAGCCGCGTGACCTTAGGTCGTGTCCCGATAACCGATCCTCCTTGGTTCACCCGCGATCGGGGCCGTTCCTCTTCGGGTCACTTCCGACCCTGGATAGCCTGAAGGCTCGGTCACCCGAGCCCTCGCGGGAACCACCGTACCGAGCCCGACGGGGGGCCGTCAACGTTGTTCGAACACACGTTCGAGGCAGCCAAAGGGCTTTCGATGGACGACGGGGGCGATCGCACGTGACGATCGCCCCCGTCGTTTCCGGGTCGGGACGGCGGGATTTGAACCCGCGACCTCAGCGTCCCGAACGCTGCGCGCTACCAAACTGCGCTACGTCCCGGAGTCGGTCAGTGTAGCGCCGGGTCCGTCAGCGTCGGTTTCCGAGTGAGCCGAAGGATCGTTGCCTCCGGCCTACAGCAGAAGCGGAAGGGGGCGTACTTGCTCGTCCCGAGGCCACGCGAGGTGTGCAGGATCGACGGCCCCATCCGGAACAGGCCGGCGACGAGCCGCCGGGGCATCGAGCTGTTGGTGACGAGTGCCCCGACGAGCGGCATGCAGACCTGCCCGCCGTGGGTGTGCCCGGCGAAGATCACGTCGTACCCGAGCGCCGCGGTCTCCGGCGCGGAGTCGGGGGAGTGCATCACCGCGACGCCGAAGCGGTCGGTCTGCCGCGGCGCCACCCGGAGGTCGTGCCAGCGGATGTGCGCGTCGTCGAGCCCGAGCAGCTCGACGTCCATGCCGCCGACCGCGGTGTCGCGCCGGGAGTTGGTCAGGTCGATCCAGCCGTCGGCGGTCAGCTGGGCCTTGAGCTCCCGCGACCGCCCGCCTGCGGCGCGCCGGTGCTTCCGCTCGCGTCGGAAGTAGGAGAAGTAGTTGAGCGGCTGCGGCACGAAGTAGTCGTTCGAGCCGAGGACGAACCAGTTCGCGAGGCGGCCGCGCGTGGGTTGGAGCGAGGCGACCGCGTTCTCGACGGCCTCGGGCTCGGCGAGCAGATCGCCGGTGACCACCGTGACGTCGGCCTGCGGGAGCCCCGCCAGGAACCGGCGCTTCGACGGGTCGTTCCGAACGAAGTGGAGGTCGGAGAGATGGAGCACATCGATCCGCTCGGGTCCGTCGGATGGGAGGATGGCCAGGTCGTACGTGCGGAGGCGGTACCAGCGGCGTTCGATCACGATCCCGTACGCGACGCACGCAGCCGCGGCGATCGCGACGACGATGAGCGCAGGGAGCACGGGGAGGGAGTGTAGAGGTGGACGGGTCGCTGAAGGAGCAGGTGCGCGAGCGGACGACGGCCGCGATGAAGGCCGGCGACAAGGTCACCGTCGGGGCCCTTCGGATGCTGTCGGCCGCCATCACGAACCGCGAGAAGGACGTGGGCCACGAGCTGAGCGACGACGAGGTGCGTGAGGTCGCCGGCAAGGAGGTCAAGAAGCGCACCGAGTCGATCGAGGCGTTCTCGGCCGCCGGCCGGACCGAGCTGGTGGAGAAAGAGGAGGCCGAGCGCGCGGTGCTCGAGCCCTACGCGCCCGCCCAGCTCGACGCCGGGGCGGTGGACGCGCTGATCGACGAAGCCTTCGCCGCGACCGGAGCCAGCGGGCCCCAGGACATGGGCAAGGTCATGGGTTTCATCATGGGCAAGGCGAAAGGCCAGGTGGACGGGGGTCTCGTTCAGCAGAAGGTCAAGGAACGGCTGGGCTAGCGCGCGGCGCTAGTGCCCGTTGCCGTTCCCGTTCCCGTTGCCGTTCCCGTTCCCGTTGCCGTGGCCACCGCCACCTCCCGGACTGGGGCTCGGGGTCGGGCTGGGGCTCTGAGCCGGACCCTGCCACACATAGAGGGTGGCGCTCGTGCCCTCGAGCACTTGGGTGCCGGCGTCCGGGGTGACCCCGATCACGATGCCGTCGAGCGTCGGGTCGCTCGTCTGCTTGTACGAGATGACGGGGGTGACGTTGATCGCGGACAAGGCTGCCTCGGCGCTCGCCAGCGAGAGGCCCTTCACCGACGGGATCGTGACCTTCTGCGCGACGCCGTTGCTGACCTCGAGCGTGACCGTGATTCCTCCGACGGACTGCGTTCCGCCGGCTGGGTTCTGTGTCAGCACCTGTCCCTGCGGCAAGTAGCTCTGGATAACGTTGATCTTCGCCCGGTACCCGGCGCTCTTCAGCGTCGAGATCGCGGTCTGCTGGTCCATCCCGACTACGTTCGGCACCTGGCCGAGGGCAGCAGGCGGGAACTGACGCGCGGGCATGCCCTGAAGCACCTGGAGCATGTACGCCTTCCAGATCGGCGCCGCGATGGTGCCGCCGAACACAGATGTCCCCCAGTAGTTGGGCATCGGGTACGGGATGTGCGGTGAGCCGACCCACACCGCCGTCGTGACCTGCCGGGTGTAGCCGGCGAACCACAGCTCCTTGTTGGAGTCGGCGGTGCCGGTCTTGCCGCGGATCGGCCACTTGCCCCAGCCGCTGGAGAAGACCGCGGCGGCGGTGCCGTAGGTCACCGGCCCCTCGAGCACCTTGTTCACGAGGTTCGCGATCGGGGCGGCCAGGACACGGTTGCAGTCCGGGGTCTGGTCGTACAGCACCTTGTTGTTGCGGCGGATCTCGCTCACCGCGTAAGGGGTGCAGTGGACCCCGCTGTTGGCGAACGTCTGATAGCCGGACGCCTGGTCCAGCGGAGTGATCCCGACGGAGCCCGTGCCGAGCGCGCACACCGGTGGCAGCGGCGTCGTGATGCCCAGGCGGTGCGCCATGTCGGCGACGTTCTGCGGGCCGACCTGTTCGGCCAGGCGCGCGAACACCGCGTTGATCGAGTAGGCGGTCGCGTCGTAGAGGTTGACCATGCCGAGGCTCGTGCCCTCGGCGTTCGTCACGTTCCAGACGGAGCCGTCCTGGTTGAAGCAGCCGGCGATCGGGCCTTGCGCGCCCGAGAACGTCGCGGTCGGCGGGATGCCCTGCTCGAACGCGGTCGCCAGGACGTACGGCTTGAACGACGACCCCGGCTGATGCGGCGTCGTGACGAGGTTCAGCTGGTCCTTCTGGTAGTCGCGGCCGGAGAGCATCGTCTTGATCGCTCCGGTCCTTGTCCCGAGCGACACGATGCCGACGTCGGGCTCCGGCGAGTAGCCGGGGTTAGCCGGCGCGATCGCCCACGGTTGGTTCGCCGCCTTCTGCGCGGCCTTCTGCCAGTTCGGATTCAGGGTCGTGATGATCGAGAGCCCGCCCTCCTTGAGGGTGTTCTCGCGTTCCTGCGGGGTGTTGCCGAGCACGCCGTACCACCCGTTCGGATCGTCGATCAGCTCTTGGCGCACGTAGTCGACGAGGAACGGCGGCGTGGGCAGGTAGTTGCCGCCCGTGTGGAGGATGATCGGCCGATTCTTGGCGGCCTCACCGCGCTTGACCGACACGCCCATCGGATCGTGCTGCTCCCCGAGCGCGATCATCCGGTTCAGCACGTCGTTTCGGCGGAGGTACGCGTGGCGCGGATGCGCGACGGGGTCGTCGTAGCTCGGGGACTGGATGAGGCCCGCAAGGAGCGCGGCCTGGGCGAGGTTGAGCTTCGCGGCCGACTCGTGGAAGTAGAACCGCGCGGCGGTCCCGATCCCGTACACGTTGTTCGCGAGGAAGACGTCGTTCAGATACAGCTCGAGGATCTGATCCTTCGTGTAGTGCTGCTCGACCCGCTCGGCGAGGGCGAGCTCCTTGAACTTGCGCTCGAGCGTGGGGGTGTTCGTTCCGATCGTGTTCTTCACCAGCTGTTGCGTGATGGTCGAGCCGCCTTGGGTGAAGGAGCCCGACCGGATGTTCGCGCCGATTGCGCGGATCACCGAGGTCAGGTCGATCGCGCCGTGGTTGTAGAACTGCGAGTCCTCGATCGCGAGCACGGCCTTGATCACGTTGGGGCTGATCCGGTTGAGCGGGACCACCTCGCGGTTGTCCAGGTAGATGCGGGCCAGCACCGTCTTGCCGTCGCTCGCGTAGATCGTGGACCGCTGGGGCAGGCGCGGGATCCCGGTGAAGCTCGCGCCGTCGGCGTTGAGGCGACCCTGGATCTTCTGGACGCCGGCCCCGGCGGCAAGGAACGGCGGGGAGATCAAGATCGCGAGGAGGCCGGCGCTCGCGACGAGGGTGGCGAGCAACAAGAGCAACGCGACAGGCTTGAATGCCCAGCGGTCGCTGAGCGGGTCGGACGGTGCTCTGTGGGCGGGGGCCGGATGTCTCATCTGGTCCTCAAGAGGGGTTCCCTCGGAGGATACGCCCGTCTCGGTACGATGGGTCGAGCGTGGCCCGTTCCGTGTCGTATCTCCTTACGTTTGTCATCGCCTTGTCGCTGCCCGTAGCAGCGCTGGCCCAAACGACCGATGCGCCGGGCAACCCCGTAGCCGTCATCAAGGTCGAAGGCGCGATCGACCGGCCCTTGATGGGCTACCTCCAGGACCAGATCGACCAGGCCGTGGCCGACAACGCCGTGATCGTGCTCCAGGTGAACAGCGCCGGCACGATCGGGCAGGACGGCATCGCGCTGGCCCAGCAGTTGGTCTCGCTGCCGGTGCCCGTGCTGGTCTGGGTCGGAGAGGTGCCGGCGCGGGCGAGCGGGGCAGGGATGTTGCTGATGGACGCGGCGTCGCTCGCCTCCGTGGCTCCCGGGTCGCAGACCGGCCCACTGAACCCGATCGACCTGTTGCATCCCGCGCCGCCGCCGGCCGACCTGAACCAGACGATCGAAGGCTGGCTCGCCGCGCGGGACCGGACCGGCGTGCGGCTCGAGCATCAGGACGAAGCGATGCCGGGCGCGCTCGCGGTCGAGTACGGGTTCGCGAAGTTCGGCGCGACCTCGGTGATCGATCTCTTGAACCAGGCGGATGGCGATACCGTCCAGACCGCCGCAGGGCCCTGGGAGTTGCACACGAAGGTGGCGACGACCGACGCCGATGTGACGAACGGCGTCGGGGTCACGATCCGGTTCATCGAGCCGGGGTTGTTGGTGCGCGGGGCGCATGCGGTCGCGACGCCGACGATGGTCTACGTCTTGCTCGTGCTCGGCCTCGCGTGCGTGGCGTTCGAGCTGACCCAACCGGGGTTCGGGTTCGCGGGTTTCTGTGGACTCTTCTTATCGGCGCTCGGGATCTACGGGGCGACGGTTGCGGTGCCGCAGTGGCCGGGCGCGGTGCTGCTGCTCGCGGGGATCGCGGCGATGGTCGTGGATGTGCGGATGCGACGGCTCGGGGTGCTGACGTACGCCGGACTCGCCCTGTTCACGGCCGGGTCGTTCCTCATGTATCGAGGGGTCGCGGACGCGATCCGGATCTCGCCGTGGCTGATCGGCGGCGCCGTGATCGCGAGCTGGCTCTACTACGGGTTCGCGTTGACGGTGGCGGTGCAGTCGCGCGACCGGATCATCGCGACGCAGCAGGGCCTGATCGGGCTGGTGGGTGAGGCGCGCGGACGGCTCGCGCCCGACGGACCCGTCCACGTGAAGGGCGCGATGTGGCGCGGCCGGAGCCTCGGCGAGCCGATCGCGCCGGGGACCAAGGTGCGCGTGCGCGGGGTCGACGGGCTGGTGTTGAAGGTCGAGCCCGAGCCCGATCCGGTCGGCGTGGAGTAGCGCCGGCTTCGCGGCCGCGCGGGCCGCGTGACAGGATGCGGCTCATGGATGACACCGACATCAACGCGAGGTTCCTCGAGCTCGGCATCGAGCTGCCACCGCCGCCCGCCGCGATCGCCGCGTACGTGCCGTGCGTCGTGCGCGACGGGATGGCGTTCGTCGCCGGGCAGATCCCGATGGAGTCGGGCTCGGTTATGCACCCCGGCCATCTCGGTGATCGCGTCTCGATCGACGACGGCGCGGCGGCCGCTCGCCAGGCGGCGTTGCAAGCGCTGTCGGTGCTGCGCGACACCTTGCACGGGTTCGACCGGCTCGAGCGGATCCTGCAGGTGACGGTGCTCGTCGCGGCGACGCCGGACTTCGTCGATCACCCCAAGGTTGCCAACGGTGCGAGCGAGCTGTTGGTCGACGTGCTCAGCGATGACGGCAAGCACGCACGGGTCGCAACCGGTGCGTCGTCGCTGCCGCTCGGGGCATGTGTCGAGGTCGCGGTGATCGCGGCCGTCGCTTAGTCCTCGCGCGGGAAGCGCAGGTCGCCCTGGCGCCGCGTGACGCCGGTTGCGTCGAGGTATCCGGCCAGCGGGACCGCGTACTTGCGGCTGGTGTTGAGGGCCTCGCGCAGCGCGCTCACCGTCATGCCGTCTTCCGCGTGCTCGCGCGCAACCTCCACGGCGTGCGCGAGGACCGCCGGGGTCACGACCAGGTCTGGCGATAGCCGGATCAGGCGGCCCGACCGACCGGCCGCGTCGATGAGCGCCGGCTCGAACCCGGACGCGACGAGCTGTTTCACCGTCGGCGGGGTCGCCTCGTGCTCGCCGGAGATCGCGGCGATGAGGGTGTCGAGCTCGGGCTCGTGTTCGACGAGCGAGACGGCGTGCGTCGCCAGCCGCACCGTTGTGGCGTCGCGGGTGATCACACCGTCGTCGGCGAGGTGATCGAGCATCGCGTCGGCGATGCCGGGCTCTGCTCGGGTCCCGTGTTCCCGCACCGCGTCGAGCACCGTGCGGCGTGCGACGTCGAGCGGCATGCCCTCGGCGAGTGGCTGCTCCATATGGAACGACGTCAGGGAAGCGGTGACCGACGCGGCGACACGCTCGGCGAGGTCGTCGGCGACGAGCCATCCGTCGGCCGAGGCCTGTGCCGGCGTGGTGCCGACCTGGCTCTCGAGTTCGGTGATGCGGATCGCGCCGGCCTCCTCGATCGCGAGCGTCGCGCGCTCCTGCCGATCGTCGGTGGCCGCGCGCCGTGCGAGGAATGCCACGTGCCGAGGCGTTGCGGCGCGCGGCGGTGCGGGGTCCAGTGCGATGCCGCCCCCGACCACCCGCCGGCGTCCGGCCTCCCAGAGCACGAATCGGTCCCCGACGTCGACCACCAGCGGCTCGTCGGTGCGGACGCGCACGAGCAGGGCGCCGTCGGCTTGCCGATCGAGCACGCGGATCTTGGCCGACGTCTCCGCCGCGCCGTGATGCAAGAGGAACGCGCCGCGCTCGGGAACGCGATCGACGTCGCGCACCGGCCGAACGATCGCATCGACGGTCGTGGTCGGCCGGAAGGTACGTGGTTCGGTCAAGACGACGCCGCGGCGCAGCGGCGCCCGCTCGACGCCGGCGAGGTTCACCGCGACGCGCGCCACGTGGCACGCCTCGTCCCGCGCGCGCTTGTGCGTCTGCAGCGACCGCACGCGCGCGCGAACACCGCCCGGTTCGAGCGCGACTTCGTCGTCGATCCGCAGACACCCACCGGTGAGCGTCCCGGTCACGACCGTCCCGGCGCCCGGGATCGTGAAGACGCGGTCGACGAAGAGCCGGGTGCGGGCTTCCTCGGGCGTGGGCGCTGCGAGCACGAGTTGGTCGAGCGCGGCGATCAGCTCGGGTAGCCCGTCACCGGTCCGTGCGCTCACCGGCACGATCGGCGCATCGGCCAGCACCGTGTCCTCGACGCGGTCGCGCACGTCCTCGGTCGCCAGCGCGATCCCATCGGCGTCGACGAGATCCGTCTTGGTGAGCGCGATCACACCGCCGGCGATGCCGAGCACGTCGAGGATCTGCAGGTGTTCCTCGGTCTGCGGCTTCCATCCCTCGTCGGCCGCGACCACGAAGAGCACCAGTCGGACCGGTCCGACGCCGGCGAGCATGTTCCGGATGAACCGCTCGTGACCGGGGACGTCGACGAAGCCCACCTCCCGCCCGCTCGGCAGCGTCGTCCACGCGTAGCCGAGGTCGATCGTGAGGCCCCGGCGTTTCTCCTCCTCGAAGCGGTCGGGGTCGATCCCAGTGAGCGCGACGATGAGGGCGGACTTTCCGTGGTCGACGTGACCCGCCGTCGCGATGACCCCGAGCGTCCCCGGCACGCTCAGTCCTCGTCGTCGAGGTCGTCGCCTTCGATCGCGTAGAGCACCGCGCGGGCGACGTGGCGTACCTGGTCGTCGGTGATCGTGCGCGCGTCGAGCAGCACGTCCGTGTCGTCCGTTCGGCAGAACACAGACGGCGAGCCGTTGCGCAGCCGTCCGGCGAACGCGTTCGGGTCGGGGCATCGGATGCGCACGCCCCAGGAGTCGAGCGACTGGCCGGGCACCGAGCCGCCGCCGACGACCGACGAACAGTGGACGACGTGCGCATGCTCGAGGTCGCCGCCGATCGCCTCGGCGAGCGCGTGTGCGCGTTGCGCGACGGCGTCGAGCGGCTCGTGGATCATGCGATGAACCGGCACGTCGCCGTGCGAGCCGGTGGCGTAGAGCGCCAGCGTTGCTTCGAGTGCCGCCGCCTGGAGCTTGTCGATCCGCATCGCGCGGGCGAGCGGGTGCTTCCGGAGCTTGGCGATCAGGTCGCCCCGGCCGACGACGCATCCGGCCTGTGGGCCGCCGAGCAGCTTGTCGCCGCTGAACGTGACGAGGTCTGCGCCGTCGGCAAGCGCCTGATGCACCGACGGCTCTTCCCCGGGGAACCCGCGCTCGGCGTCGAGCAACCCGCTGCCGACGTCGAAGATCAACGGCAGGTCGGCCTTGCGCGCGACTTCCGCCAATTGCGTCGTACTCGCCGCGGCCGTGAACCCGACGACGCGGTAGTTCGACGGGTGCACCTGGAGGATCGCGGCGGTCGCGTCTTGGATCGCGTTGCGGAAGTCCGCCGGCCGCGTGCGGTTCGTCGTCCCGACCTCGACCAGGCGAGCGCCGGACGCCCGCATGATGTCGGGGATCCGGAACTCGCCGCCGATCTCGATCAGCTCGCCGCGCGAGACCAACACCTTCTTGCCCTTCGCGAGCGCCGCGAGTGTGAGCACCAGAGCCGCCGCGCAGTTATTCACGATCAGCGCGTCTTCAGCGCCGGTCAATGACGCAAGGAGCAGCTCGGCGCGCCCGCCGCGCGATCCGCGCGCGCCCGTGCTGCGGTCGACCTCAAGATCCGTGTATCCGGCGGCCGCGGCCGCGACGGCTTCGACCGCCGGCCGTGCGAGCGGCGCCCGTCCGAGGTTCGTATGGATGATCACGCCGGTCGCGTTGATCACCGAGGTCTGGCCGGTGACGGCCCGCATCGCCTTCGCGGCGGCAGCGGCGAGGATCTCGTCGGCGAGCGGCGGCTCCGTGCCGTCGGCCGCCGCCGCGCGGACGGCGTCGAGCTCGGTCGTCAGAGTTCGTTTCAGCACCGGCCGGCCGACGACACGCGACGCTCGCTGCCCGGGGGCGGAGCGCAAGATCGCGTCGACCGACGGCACCTTGCGGCGCGCGTCCGACCCTCCCACGCAGGGGAGCCTACTGCGCGCTCGCTACTGGATGACGGCGAACGTACAGGGCTTGCCCGGCGACGCCGTGATCTCGATCGCCGTGGTTTCACCGCCGGCGAGTGGGAACGTGCCGGTGCATCGGTCGGTGGGACCGTCGAGGTGCCCGCAGTTCCCGTCGCAGGGTCTCGCCCACGACTCCAGCTGATAGGAACCGGCGGGCAGCGAGATCGCGGTGGGAGTTCCGTCGTTGAGGCGCATCTGCGTGTCGATCCCCGGGCCGGTCATACGCAGGTATCGAGCGGCCCCCTCGATGTACATACCGGCGCTTGTGTCCGGGACGACCGTCACGTGCAGCAGTGCAGGTGAGGGCATCTCGCCGGCCGTGGTCAGCGTCGAACACCCACCGAGCGCCAGGCAGAGGGCGACCGCCCCGAACAGCCGTTTCGGCATGACATGACGATGCTCGCACGTCTTCCGGGAGCGCGCCGAAGGCGGCCATGCACGGCCCTCGGTAAGATGCCCGCACGATGGTCGATACGCCGACGCGTCCCGCCTTCCAGAGCCACGAGGTCACCGCCCTCGTGCGCGGCGGCGGGGTCGACATCATCCCCGCGGGGGAGTTCCAGACCGAGGAGATGATCCTCAACATCGGCCCGCAGCACCCGGCGACGCACGGCGTGCTCCGGATCGTGATCGAGCTCGACGGCGAGGTGATCAAGCGGGCCGAGCCGGTCATCGGCTACATGCACCGCGGTGCCGAAAAGCTCGCGGAGTACCGCGACGCGCGCCAGACGCTCGTATTGATGAATCGGCACGACTGGCTGAGCGCCTTCAACAACGAGCTCGGCTGGACGATCGCCGTCGAGCGGATGGCCGGCATCGAGGTTCCCGACCGAGCCCAGTGGATCCGCACGATGATGGCCGAGTGGAACCGGATCATGAACCACCTGGTGTTCATGGGTTCCTATCCGCTAGAGCTTGGCGCGATCACGCCGCTCTTCTACACGTTCCGTGAGCGCGAGATGTGCCAGGACCTGGTCGAGTCGGCCACGGGCGCGCGGATGCACCACTCGTTCGCGCGGGTCGGCGGGCTCAAGGACGACCTGCCCCGAGGGTTCATCAAGGAAGCCCACGAGGTGCTCGCCGCCGTCCGTCGTGTCTGCCACGAGTACGAGCAGCTGATCATGGGCAACGAGATCATCTTCGCGCGCTGCCGCGACGTGGGCTCGATGTCGAAGGAGATCGCGCTCGCATACGGGTGCTCGGGCCCCGTCGCCCAGGCGGCCGGCGTCGCGATCGACCCCCGGAAGGACGAGCCGTACGAGAAGTACGGCGAGGTGGAGTTCAACGTCCCGGTCGGCGACCGCGGCGACTCCTACGACCGGCTGTGGGTGCTGGTCGAGCGGGTCAAGGAGTCGTGCAACATCATCGAGCAGTGCCTGGACCGTCTCCCGCCGGGGCCGTTCCGAGCGAGCGGCTTGCCCAAGACCCTGACGATCCCCGAGGGCGAGATCTACGTGCGCCAGGAGAACCCGCTCGGGATCATGGGCTACTACGTCGTCGGCGCGGGCAAGAAGCAGCCCTACCGGCTGAAGATGCGCACGGCGAGCTTCTCGAACATCTCGGTGCTGCCGGCGATGCTGCCGGGCACGCTGATCCCCGACCTGATCGCGATCCTCGGGTCGATCTTCTTCGTCGTCGGCGACGTCGACAAGTAACGGCCTCCCGCTATCCCGCGGGCGTGAACGTGATCGAGGATCCGCTGTACTTCGACGTCGATTCCTGGACGGTCGCGCCCCCGAGGTCGTTGCTCGCGGCTGTTCGGTCCCTGATCCCGAGGCTCCTTTGGAGTTGATCGAACGCCGTGGTCGACGTCTGGACGCGTTGCCACGTGAGTCCGTCGGCGGAGCGCCACAGCGCGGGGTCACCGCTCGCGGTCGAGCCGGACGGTCGCGACCAGCCTCCTGCGTAGAGCGTGCCATCGTCAGCCTGTCCCATCCAGATGATGTTCTGCTCGCCGGGGCCGGCCAGCGTCGACTCGTCTGGGATCGAGTTCCACGAGTGACCGTCGGCCGACGTCCAGATGTACGGGGTCGGGCCACCGATCCAGCCCCACGCGAGGTACTGGCCGGCGATCCGAGTCACACCCTCCATGTCGTTCAGATATCCACTGCTACGACTCGAGACGTCCACAGCGGCGGCCGTCCAGGTGAGGCCGTCGGTTGAGTACCAGGCGGCCGCATCCCCGTTCTGGCCGAGTCCGACCGCGATGAATCCGTTCTGATCGGCGGTGACATCCCAGAGGTTCGACGCCTGCGGCCCGGAGGTCTTCGGCGCCCTCGTCCAGGTTTCGCCGTCGGAAGAGAACCAGACCGGGTCGGTGTTGTCGCCGACCGATGTGTCGCCCACGGCGACGAACCCTGTTGCGTTGGCCGCGATCGCGCGGAGGTCGACCCAGTCGGGGAGGTTGTCGAACACGATCGCGTTCGCGCCGCCGGCGGCTTGCGACGCCGTTGACGTCGCCGCTCCCGAGGCCGTTCCCGACGCCTTGGGTGCCTCGGTCTGCATCGTGGTCCCGGCGGGCACGAAAACGAGGGATCCGCTGCGAGCGAAGACGGCGCCGAGATCGTTCGCCGCGTGGGACCGGCTCGGAACGTTCGCCTGGCTCTCGATCGCCTCCCACCCGGTGCGGCCGACCGTTGCGCCCTTCGTCCACGTGGCGCCTCCGTCGGTAGACGACCACGTCGCGTAGAGCGTGGCCTGGTTCTGGTCCTGACCGTCCTCGCCGCCGGCGAGGAGCGCACCGGGATGTGAGGTGTCGACCCAGTAGATGTTCTGTTGTCCGTCACCGGCGAACACCGACTCGTCGGCGATGGAGCTCCAACTCGTGCCGTCGGTCGAGCGCCAGACATAGGTATCGCCGCCGATCCTGCCCCACGCGAGGTATCCGTCGCCGTTCGGCGCGACGCCGAAGACTGCGTCCGCGCCGCTGCTGCCTGCCCCCGCGGGTAGGTCGACGGCGGCCTTCGTCCAATGGATCCCGTCCTGCGAGTACCAGGCCGCCGGCTGATCCTGGAGGTCGACCCCGACGGTGATGAATCCGTTCGCGTCGCCGACGGCGTCCCACAAGCTGTTGGACTCCGGACTGGTCCCGTGGACGCGTGTCCAGCTCACGCCGTCCGGCGAGAACCACACCGGATCGATCCCGTCGCCGGTGGATGTGTCTCCGACGGCGATGAACCCGGTCTGGTTCGCCGCCACGCTGCGCATGTCAGCGAAGGACGGAAGTCCGTCGTACGTGACGACCCCGGTGGGCGAGGGCGACGTACCGACGGGCGTGACCGGGGATGCCTGGTCGATGGCCCGCACGAACAGTGCGACGGTGAGCGCCACGACGGCGATCGCGGTCGACCCTGCGGCGAGCCGACGACGCAGGTGGCGGCGTTCCCGTTCCCGGTACACATCGTTCAGCTCGATGGGTGAGTTGCCTATCCGCTGGAGCGCCCGCTCGAGCACGTCATGTTCGTTCATCGTTCGCCTCGCAGGGTTTGGCGGAGCGCCGCTCGCCCGTGTGAGGCATGCGCGCGCACGGTGGAAGGCCCAACGCCCAACATCCGGGCCGCTTCTTCAGAGGAGTAGCCGAGCAGGTCGGTGAGCACGACCGCCGCCCGCTGCCGGTCGGTCAGCGTCGCGAGCGCACGGATCGCCTCGTCGTGCACATCGACCGCGTCGATCGGGTCGGGCGGCGGTCCCACACGGAACGTCCGCTTGGCCGCGACGATGCTGCGGCGGTAGCGGCTCCGGAACGCGTTCATGGCCGTCCGATAGAGGTAGGCCTCGGGGTCGTCGAGCGAGCCAACCCGGTCCCAATGCTCGAGGATCTTCACGAAGGCTTCTTGCGCGATGTCCTCCGCCTCGCCTCGGTCACGGGTGACGAGACACATCGCCCCGTAGAGGCGGTCGCGATGCTTGGCGAAGAAGGCGTCGAAGGGCAGGGCGACGGCGTCCGGCACCGCCCCCGAGAACGACGCAGTCTGGCTTGGCTCGCTCATCGAGGCATGGACCATCGAGAGGCCCTATCCGCTGAAGCCACCGTAGGAGTTCCGTTGCCGCGGCGCGAACCGCATCGGCGCGGCTATCCTGGGGCGCCTGATGGCCCTTCCAACGCAAGCCGACGACTTCCCCGCCTGGTACCAGGAGGTCGTGCGCGGCGCCGACCTCGCTGAGAATTCCTTGGCGCGCGGCACGATGGTGATCAAGCCCTACGGCTACGCCATCTGGGAGGCGATCCGCGACGCGCTCGATTGGCGCTTCAAGCACACCGATCCTCCGCACGAGAACGTCTACTTCCCGCTGTTCATCCCGCAGCGGTTGCTCGAACGCGAGAAGGAGCACGTCGAGGGGTTCGCGCCGGAGCTGGCCGTGGTCACCCATGCCGGAGGAGAAGAGCTCGGCGAGCCGCTGATCGTCCGCCCGACCTCCGAGACGATCATCTGGGACACCTACTCCCGCTGGGTGCAGAGCTACCGCGACCTGCCGCTCCTCTACAACCAATGGGCGAACGTCGTTCGGTGGGAGCTTCGCACGCGGCTGTTCCTGCGCACGACCGAGTTCCTCTGGCAGGAGGGACACACGGCGCACGAGACCCGCGAGGAAGCGTGGGAGGAGACCCTCCGCATGCTCGACGTCTACCGGCAGGTGGCCGAGGACGTGATGGCGGTGCCGGTGCACATGGGTCGCAAGACCGCGAGCGAGCGGTTCCCCGGCGCCGACGAGACCTTCGCGATCGAGGCGATGATGCGCGATCGCAAGGCCCTGCAGTCGGGCACCTCGCACTTCCTCGGACAGAACTTCGCGCACGCCTACGACGTGCAGTTCCTCGGGCGCGACGGCGAGCAGCACTACGCGTACGCGACGTCGTGGGGCGTCTCGACGCGGCTGGTGGGCGGGCTGATCATGGCGCACGGCGACGACAAGGGACTGCGGCTGCCGCCGGCGGTCGCGCCGGTGCAGGTGATGATCGTGCCGATCCCCGGTAAGACCGACGAGGAGGTGAGCAGCGTCCGGGGCGCCGTCGAGAAGCTGCGCGGTGCGATCGCCGCTCGTTCGTGGCGAGGCGCGGAGATCCGCGTCAAGGTCGACGATCGTGACGACCTGCGGCCCGGGTACAAGTTCGCAGACAGCGAACTCCGTGGGATCCCGATTCGGCTCGACCTCGGGTTCCGCGACTTCCAAGCGAACAAGATCACGGTCACGCGGCGGGACACGGGCGAGAAGCAGGAGCTCGGGCTCGATGGCGCCGACGGGGCGATCGAAGGGCTGCTCGATGCGCTGCAGCAGGGCCTGTTCGACGACGCGGTCGCGTTCCGCGATGCGAACTCCCACCGCGCGTCGAGCTTCGACGAGCTGAAGCAGTTGATCGCCGACGGCGGCGGGTTCGTGAGTGGCGCGTGGTGCGGGGACGCGGAGTGCGAGGCCAAGGTGAAAGCTGAGACCAAGGCGACCATCCGTTTCCTGCCGTTCGAGCCGCAGGATCCCGGCGCGCCGTGTCTCGTGTGTGGGCGTCCCGGTGTGGATGAAGCCACCTGGGCGATCGCCTACTGACTCGCTTGCTCCGCACGGAGCTTGACCGTACGGTTGCGACATGGGCATGCCTGGAGGGCAACCTGCCGGTCCAAGTCCTTTCCTCGCCGACATCGGGAAGGGGCGCTTCTTCGGGTCCAAGGGAGCGGTCTTGCAGCGGTTCGACGGGTCGACGTGGCGCGACGTCGAGCGTTTCAGGTCGATGAAGGATGCGAGCGCCGCCCTCGATCACGCGATGGGGGAAGGGGAAGAGCCCGGCGCACTTCGCATCGTGGATGCCGCGCCTTCGCCAACGGCTCGTGCGCTGATGATCGTCGCCGTGATCGCGTGCGTCGCCGTCGCGACCGGGATCGTCTTGCTGTTCGTCGCCGGCACCTGACGGGGCGACCCGCAGGCCGCCCCGCCGTTGCGTGCTCTTACGTCTGCCGGTTGAACCAAGCGCCGCCGGGTCCCGTGTACGAGTTGCCCTCGCCCCAGATCCCGATGAACTTCCCGGTGTTGGTGATCGCGGCCTCGCCGTAGTCGCCGTAGGGCTCGAGGAACCCGTTCGCCGTCTTGTAGGTTGCCCCCGACGTGACGTCGGAGATCTTCACCGGCGCGCTCCACGTCACCCCACCGTCGGTAGACGCGCGGTACCAGACGTTCCAGGCGTCGAAGTTTCCGCCGCTCGTCTGCATGTACCACGCGCGGACGTCGCCGCTCCCACGAGCGTCCACCGCGGGGAAGTCGCCCATCTCACCGCTGGTCGACAGCGCCTGCCGAGCGGACCAGGTCGCTCCGCTGTTCGTCGAGCGGCGTTCCCAGATCGTGTCGTTGCCGCGCGACACCGTCGAGCCGTCGTACAGCAGCACGAGGTTCCCGCTCGCGTCGGCTGAGATGGCGGTGTGTCCGGGGTAATAGTCCTCGGGACAGCCCGCTGCGGTGCACACCGGCGAGAGCTCGACGGTGTCGACCAGGTTCGACGTGAAGGACGCGCCGCTGTTCGTCGAACGGATCACGTTGATCTGCGACTGACCGACGAGCGTGCTGTGCGGGCCGCTGTAGTCGAGGCTCGCCTCGGAGAAGATGACGTTGCCGTTGGGGAGCACGTGCCCGTCGAAGGCGAAGTAGTAGCGCGAGCTGTCGACCACCTTGGTCTGCGTCCAGGTCTGGCCGCCGTTGTGGGACTGCGCGACCCATGGATCCCCGCTGGTCGGCCCGTTGAACGCAACATAGATGTCCTGGCCGTTGGCGCTCGTGGTGAGGATCGGCTTGTCGGTCCATGCGACCTTCCCGTACACGGGCACCGGGGTGGACCAGGTGGCACCGTGGTCGGTCGACTTCGTGAACATGATGTTGTAGCCGTTCATGAAGGCCGCGTAGACCGTGCCCGTGCTCGGGACGACCTCGATCTCGGGGTCGGCCTGGGCGCCGACGCCGCCGCACGTGCAGATGTACTTGTCCGGTCCCCAGGTCGCGCCGCCGTCGCTCGAGACCTTGAGCATGATGTAGGGGAGCGGGCACTTGTTCCCGCATGCGGTCGGACCGGTGTAGCGCGTCGTCAGCAGGTACACGTACGGCGAGTTCGGATCCGCGGCGATCGCCGGCTCCCAGTCGTCCGCCGTCGGGCTCACGACCTGCTCGCCGGCCCAGCCGGCGGCCGGCGCCGCGGGCGCGGCCTGGTTCACCCGAAGGGTTCCCGCCGCCTTCGCCGCGTGCCAGGCGTCGATGCGCTCGGCGGTCGCGTTCGCCTCTTCCTCCGTTTCCGCGGATCCGCCCTTGGGCTCGATCCCTCCGTCACCTTCGCCGGTGGCTCCGGCCGGCCGTGACGAGCCGGGAGCCGACGACGTCGCGCCGCCGGTCACCATCAAGGCGACCACGAGCGCAAGGCTTGCGATGACGAGTGCGGCGGCGATCACGCCACGGCGACGCTGCATGCGTACCTCCGTTCCTACCGGGGGGAAGGTCCGAAGCGCAAACCTACGGCGGCGTTGGGCACCGCGCAACTGACCGTCGTTCAACCGCGGCGGGTCAGATCTGCCGATCGACCCAAACGCCGCCGGGCCCGGCGTAGCTGGTGCCCTCGCCCCACGCAGCGACCGTCTTCCCGCCCGACGTGATCCCGATCTCGCCGTAGTCCCCGTACGGCTCCCCGAATCCCTTCGCGGACTTGTAGGCCGCGCCGCCGGATGCGTCGGAGATCTTCACCGGGCTGGTCCACGTCCGGCCGCCGTCGCTCGACGAGCGGTAGAACACGTTCCACTCGTCCAAGTTCCCGCCGCCTGCGGTCTGGAAATAGAACATGCGGACGTCGCCGTTCCCGCGCGCCGTCATCGCGGGGGCGGTCGCCATCTCGCCTTTGACCGACTGCGCGGTCCTGGCGCTCCACGTCAGGCCGCCGTCCGTCGACCAGCGGGTGTAGATCCGCTGGAGGCCGTATGCGGTGGTCGGCGCGTCGTAGGCG
>Ga0207693_10001575_pt1 | contig 20159 bp, 18 predicted proteins | sample LARL81metaG_FD_184347 | JGI IMG/M metagenome (GOLD analysis project Ga0207693, IMG submission 184347) | Corn, switchgrass and miscanthus rhizosphere microbial communities from Kellogg Biological Station, Michigan, USA - LAR L8-1 metaG... | ecosystem: Host-associated > Plants > Roots >...
CTCGCGCACCCATCCCAAAAAACAAAACCTGGTCGTTTACACAAAAGAATTGACACACCTCACCCTGGGCTACCAGGTTCCGCTTCTTCCTCCAACTGAACTCCTCTCCCACCAGCCGAGTGCCATCTTTCAACCGCAGATAGATCCCATCCGCTGTCTCCTCTTCGTCTGCTGGCCACAGGTCGGGCGGAAAGCTTGCCAACCATGCCTTTTGGAACTGGGGGCTCAACCTTTTTCTGCGAATCTCTTGCCTCTCTCGCAACCACTTCGCAGCATAAAGAAAGCACCAAGTCCCTGATCGGTCGCCGTGTATCGGGCATTTCACTCGCGCCGCAATCTCCGACTCCACACGAAATCCAAAAGACGGGTGTTCAGTCTCGGGGAAACAAATGCAATGAGGCAGACGCTTCCCGGCCAACGCGATGCGCTGCAGCCGTAATCTCGCAGCTGCCCGAGATTGCGGCGAGCCTAGTGGAAAATTTGCTGGACTCGGATCTGTTGCACTTTGGACTCCACCATTCTCGTTGTTGCTCAATGGCTTAGTCATCATTAGACCCTCATCGACTGTCCGTACCCGTTGCACCCATAGCGTGCTCGAACCATACTGGCAATGCGCCATCCCTCGCATAAGCTTCCATCTCCTCTGGGGTCATGCGTTCGAAAAGTTCGTTCAAATTGACAGACTCGCTGCGCTCCACCCATTGGCCATTAGCATTTATTTTTGCTTAGGCGGCCACGGCCGCAGCGGTAGCCTCGACGTCTCCAGCTTTCTCAATGATTCGCTCCAATGCAGAACGCACATTTCGTCGACGCTTTGCCATCAGCCCAAGTGCGTGTGCATGACGGTAAACCGTTCTCGCATTTAACCGGGTTTCTCAAAAGAGCGAGCATTGGCCTCGCTCCCCTGAACGATCCGACTGTCAGCGGAATCCTCCAGAGTGACCTTGACACCAACCTGCTCCAACCGATCCATCAACTCCCGCACCGTCCAGTTTCAAGCTAACCAGTTCCTTCCGTCGAGCGCGGCATCCAATGCTTCTAGAGTGACTCTGATGAACTTCGCGGTCTCGTTGACAACCGACCAGCGCGTAAGAAGAACTGGTGGCGTCTTTGGCTTCTATCTGATCAAACGGACACCCTTAGGCATCATTGGAACGGAAAGTCTGGTGAGCAGCAATTCAAAGACGGCATCTCGATGAGCACGCAGCTCGCCCAGGAATGGTGCGGCTGCGACGGGCAACTCGTAGCGAATTCGGTCACCCTGCACAGCAAGTGACCCGCCAAGGGACTCGATGTACTGAACCAGTTGGTCCGGCGTCATAATTCTCCTTTGAGGCTGGCTCGGGATCGGTGCCTGCTTCGGTAGGTTCCGAGGTCGTGCATTAAGTACTTAGTAGTGTGTTAGATTGGAAGGTTGTGGGCGCGTAGCTCAGTTGGCAGAGCAATGCCCTTTTAAGGCATGGGTCGATGGTTCGAGTCCATCCGCGCTCACCATATAACCGTTTGACTATGGAGTTTCCTCCCTGAGTGGTCTTGGATTCCAAGTTTGCCCAAAGCTGGTTGTGCCCAGAATTGTGCCCACCCAACCGCGAGAGCGCCCCAAGAATGGCGTCTTCCGAAGGATGTACGTACCGGCTGGAAATGGCCTACCGAGCTGTGGCCTGCAACACGTTCCAATGTCCACGCGTCGCACCCGGATTCCCCGAGTCGAGTCAAGAAGGTGTGACGAAGGCTATAGAGCACAAAGCAACGAACTCCTGAGAGTTTGAGTGCCTTGACATGCCGCTTCTTGAGGCTTGAATGGTCGACATGTCCGGTTTTGGTGGGAGCGGGCCAGACCCAGCCCTCTGGCGGCGTTCCAGCAGCGATCCAGCGATGTTCTAATACTCCTCTGACTCTGGGAGTCATCGGCAGAACTCGCCGTGCGGCGGCGGTCTTCCCGTGGGTCACCAGCAAAGTTCCGTTGCACCCGTTCACCCATGTAATCTCCTCCCAGCGCAACCGGTGACATTCATCAGGACGCAAGCCAGTGTTTGCTAGGACCGTGGCAACCGATGCAAGGAGTGGGGAAGCCGCACCCAGGTAGCGGGACTCCTCTTCGCTAGTCACAACTCGCTCGCGCCGACGCTCACCCGTCAAAAGCTCGATCTTGGGAGCAGAATCAAGTGCTCCCCACTCTACGGCAAGACGGAGCTCTCCACGCAGCACTCGCAGCGAGCTGTTTATGGAGCCGGCTTGAAGACCTTGAGACAGCCGGTGAGCCGCAAAGTCTCCGGCTTGCTCGCCGCGAATCTGATCGAGCCGGAGCTTGGACAGCTGTTTACAGCGGAGCAGAGCCCGCATCCCGGAGCGATACCATATCCACGAGCCGCGACGACTTGGCCAAGGCTCGATCCGATTTTCCGAATGCAGCTAATGTCGGAACAAGCTTCTTTTCGCGAATTCCGACCTCACCCTTCGCCAGAGATGTCCTGTGTGCCGCCTCCATCTGCCGCGCTACTTTGTCGTTGCCCTGCTTCGAGGACTCCCGCACCATGCAGCCCTGCCACATGAATTTGTACCAGTAGACCTCCCCGCGCTTGTAGATACCCACGATTCACCTCCCCTTCTGTTTTGCTTTGCCGCTTCCCTTGGGCCTGCCGCCGAGCTTGCCCCATTCCTGCATCTTGCGGACGAATTCCTTCTTGCCCCACGCCTTCTTGCGGCCCAGGAGGCTGGCAGCGTTGATTAAGTCTTTCACGAATTTGCATCGTAACCTAACGTTAGGTTAATTAAAAATGAAAACTTCCTGAGCTAAAGGCCCCCAGTGCCGGAGGCCAGCGCGTTGACTTGCTCCCGTTGTCCGCCTAATATGGGGCGCGCCACGGTTGCTCCCCGTCGATGATCGGCAAAACCATCTCGCACTATCGGGTTGTAGAGAAGCTGGGCGGAGGTGGTATGGGGGTGGTGTATAAGGCCGAGGACACCCGTCTTGATCGCTTCGTCGCCCTGAAGTTCCTGCCCGAAGACGTGGCCCGCGACCCGCAATCCCTGGAGCGCTTTCGGCGGGAAGCGAAGGCTTCGTCCGCCCTGAATCACCCCAACATCTGCACTATTTATGACATTGGCGAAGAGAATGGCCAGGCGTTCATTGCCATGGAGTATCTCGATGGGCAGACGCTGAAGCATCTGATCGGGGTCCGACCCCTGGAATTGGACACACTGCTGTCGCTGGCCATCGAGATTGCTGACGCCCTCGACGCCGCTCACTCCAAGAGCATCGTTCACCGTGATATCAAGCCCGCGAATATCTTCGTGACAGAGCGTGGCCACGCCAAGATTCTTGATTTCGGGCTGGCAAAGGTGACCGTGGCGAAGTCAGGTTCCGACGCTACCGAAACCGGTATCGGGGGCGCACACCTCACCAGTCCCGGTACGGCGGTGGGCACGGTCGCGTATATGTCTCCGGAGCAGGCGCGCGGGAAGGAACTTGATGCCAGAACCGACCTGTTCTCTTTCGGTGCAGTGCTGTACGAGATGGCTACCGGCAAATTGCCCTTCCGCGGAGCCACGACCACCGACCTGTTCGATTCCATCCTGCACAAGACTCCCGTGCCTCCGATAAGGCTGAATCCTGACCTGCCCACTGAATTGGAACGGATCATCAACAAGGCCCTGGAGAAGGACCGCGATCTGCGCTACCAGCACGCTTCTGATATGCGTGCGGACGTGAAACGCCTCAAGCGCGAGACAGAGTCCAGCCGGACCGGAGTGCCTGCCGTCGTTGACGACGCAGACGAACTGGGAACCGGAGCAGCGGCCGCAAAATCGAGTCCCTCGAGCCGCAAGCAGAAGCCGACACTTTCTTCGGGGCAAGCATCGGCGGCAGGGCCATCGCAGGGCGCCCGATGGAAGATTCTGGGTCCCGCCGTAATAGTGGTGGTCGCTGCCCTGGTTGGCGGTGGCCTCTTCTTACGCTCGCACAAGACCACAGCGCTAACGGAGAGGGACACCGTCGTCCTGGCGGACTTTGCCAATTCGACAGGTGATCCAGTGTTTGATGACGCCTTGAAACAAGCGCTAGCCGTGGACTTGGGGCAGTCCCCGTTCATCAACATTCTTTCTGATCGCAAGGTAGGTGAAACGCTGCGCCTCATGGGCCGCCAACCCAGCGACCGCGTTACCCAGGATGTCGCCAGAGAACTCTGCGTGCGCACCGGTAGCAAGGCAATCATGTTGGGGTCAATTTCCAACTTGGGTGGCCAGTACGTGATCGGCGTAGACGCTGTCGGTTGCAGCAGCGGGGATACGCTGGCCAAGGAACAGGAAGAGGCGGCGAGCAAGCAAGACGTGCTGAAAGCACTGGGTAAGGCAGTGGCCAGCCTGCGCGCCAAACTGGGCGAATCGCTTGCCTCGATCCAGAAATTCGATGTTCCGGTGGAGGCAACGACAGCGTCGCTGGAAGCACTGAAAGCCTTCAGCATGGGCATCACAACTTTCCGTGCAAAGGGCAATGCGGAGGCGATTCCTTTCTATAGACGCGCTCTCGAACTCGATCCGAATTTCGCCCTGGCCTACGCGAGTCTAGGAGTTACATACGGTAATCTTGGACAGGCCAGTCTGGCGGCGGAGAATATTAAGAAAGCCTACGATCTGCGCGACCGGGTCAGCGAACGGGAAAAATATCGCATCGCTTCCTTGTACTACGGTAACGCGACTGGGGAGTTGGAGCAGGCTAGCCACGTATACGAACTATGGGCCAAGAGCTATCCAGAGGATAAGGTACCTCCCAGCAACTTGGGATGGATTTACGCCCAACTTGGACAGTACGAGAAGGCCTTGACTGAAACCCAGGAGGGCATGCGTCTGCAACCGGACCTGATTGGTTACGGCAATCTTGCAGACATGTACCTTTCACTCAACCGGCTGGACGACGCCAAGAAGACGATCGAGCAGGCGCAAACGCATAATTTTGAGGGGGATATACTGCATTGGACAATCTATGAACTGGCTTTCCTCCAAGGGGACAGTGCAGAAATGCAGCGGCAGGTGGCGTGGGCTGCGGGGAAGCCCGGAAGCGAAGATTTCCTGCTCTCGTTCCAATCCGACACCGAGGCATACTACGGACATCTGGTGAAAGCTCGTGACTTTTCCCGGCGTGCCGTAGATGCGGCGGTGCGGAACGACTCCAAGGAGACAGCCGCGTTGTGGCAAGTGAATGCTGCGTTGCGGAGGCGGAGTTCGGCAACGCAGCAGCGGCAAAGCAAGGGGTCGGGGCAGCGCTGGCGCTGGCTCCGGGCCGTGATGTAAAAATGTTTGCTGCTTTGACGCTGGCGCGTGTGGGCGAAACCGCCCGTGCCAAAGGCTTTGTCGAGGAACTGGAAAGAACCTACCCGTCACACACTGTGCTCAAGGTGTACTGGCTGCCAGCTATCAACGCGGCCCTCGAACTCAACGCGAACAATCCCACCCCGGCGACCGTGCTTTTGGAAGCTGCTGCTCCCTATGAATTGGGAGCGCCGCCACAGTTGCAGGTGGGGACTCTCTATCCTGCCTACATTCGGGGCCAAGCCCAGCTCATGGCGCACAATGGCTCCGCCGCCGCAGCCGAGTTCCAGAAGCTGCTGGATCACAGAGGCGTTGTACTGAACTTTGTGACGGGTGCTTTGGCCCATCTACAGCTTGCCCGCGCGTATGCCCTCTCCGGCGACACCGCCAAGGCGAAATCCGCCTATCAGGATTTCCTGACCCTCTGGAAAGACGCCGATCCCGACATCCCCATCCTGAAGGAAGCCAAGGCGGAGCACGCCAAGCTGCAGTGACGTTTCCACAAGCGGCCCTTCCGAATGAGAACACCGCCGTGAGAACGTCCTTCGATCGCCCCCGATATAGTCTCCTGCGAACAGTGCCGGATGCTTGTCCAGACACTCTTTCTCTGCACCTTACCAAGCGTTAACGAAATAACTTTTGAAATCAGAACTTTGTCGCCCGAAGTGCTATGCGGCGATACGCAGGCCTGCGACCATGCATCCTGGGCGAGGAGGTTTCATGATGAAAGACGAGAAAGCGTTATTGAGGGTGAATGAATTTGCGGCAGTGTTAGATGTTACGTCCGCCTGCGTCAGACGCTGCCTTCACGAAAGAAAGATAGCTTCGACTCGAATTGGAAGGTTGGTCAGAATACCCCGAGATGAGGCGATGCGCCTTGTCTTTGCAGGTCTTCTCGCGTGTTTACTAAGCTTCAACAGTCAAGCTCAGGTTTCACCTGCTCCGACCGAATTTGCACTGCTGCGCGCCGGCCGTGTGGTGGAATCCACCGAGAATTCACACCTGGATTGCTCCGTTATCGGGCTAGGAGATGCGGCTCAGATAAGCTTTGCCGTGCATCCTACAGGAAGCGGGGTCGCGCTCGTCTATCATGTCGCGTTAGTAGTCGGCTCAAACCAGGTCGGTTACATCGGATAATTGAGTCAGCCTGCAAGCCTCTTCAGAGGTTTCGGTGAGGTCTGTCACTATTGCCAGTATTCAATCCAAGGGGGCATACCTCAGTATCGCTATAACAACCGAACGATCCTGGAGGCCCAACTTCCGCGAGGGTTGGGCCGTTTTTATTGAAGTGCGCTGGCGCTGCCTTTACCGTCGATAGAAAATAGCCCTCATAATTTCTGGCCTCTTGGAAGCCAGTTTTTACAATCGGGTCATCAATTCACGTAGAAAACTGCATCAAATCGGACCTGTAAGCATACGGCGAGGCCCTTCTCCGCTCTCAGATAGGCGAGGAAGCGCTCGATTAGTTCGCTGTTGGCTGTTGGGTTCGATTGAGCAGGGGAAAGGAAATTTGGTAGGGTTGCGGCGCGTTGTTTTGTCTTGCGTCCCAAAGGTTACCGCTGGGTCGCCGTCTGTGTCAAACCCTTCCTCCACAAAAATCCCCACGAAGCCGCCACGATCAAGACGTTCAAGCGGAAGATAGCAGGAATGTCCTAGTGTCTGCGCGTGTAGCGCAGCATCGCTCCGGGACTGCGTAAACATTGATCCATGTCGCCATTCCTGCTCACCGCTGCTACACTGTGTGCGGGTGGTGGGGTATTGTTTTAAGGCATGGGTCGATGGTTCGAGTCCATCCGCGCTCACCACATAGTGGTTCTCTTCAGTCATTCCACAATCGCCTTACGCATGTCCCATCCGTAAGGATGATCACCATGCAGCGGTATTCCTTTTATTAGAGGAGCTTATATGAAGCGAAATCTTCATGGATCTTTCAGTTCTGTCTTGCTCGCGCTATTCGTCTTCGGCTTGCTTTCGGCGACCTATGCTCAGTCTTCTCGTCCCTCCGCCGCTTCTTATGACACTTCGGTCATGGGAGTGAAGCTTCACTACACGATGGCGGGGCATGGGCCAGCGGTGATCCTGCTTCACGGATATGCCGAGACGTCACGCATGTGGAACCCGATTTTGCCAGTGCTGGCAGAGCGCTTCACTGTGATCGCGCCAGACCTTCCTGGAATCGGCGACTCGGCGATTCCGCGCGACGGTCTGGATATGAAGACGGCCGCGATCAGAATCCATGAACTGGTTCGCTCGCTTGGCTTCCCAAAGGCGAGAGTCGTCGGACATGATATCGGCCTGATGGTGGCTTATGCTTACACCGCGCAGTTTCCCTCCGAAGTCGAAAAACTTGTGGTGATGGATGCATTTCTCCCCGGCGTCGCTGGCTGGGAAGGTGTCTACAACAATCCTGACCTCTGGCATTTCCGCTTCCACGGTTCAACTCCCGAGGCTTTGGTGCAGGGGCGTGAGCGCACTTACTTCGATTATTACTGGAACGAATTCGCCGCTAACGGAACTCGTTCGTTACCCGAAGCCGATCGCCAGGCTTACGTTGTTGCGTATGCGCGTCCGGGACGCATGCGAGCCGGGTGGGGTTACTTCGATTCGTTTCCCCAAGCGGCGAAAGATTTTGCTGTTCTCTCTCAAACCCGGCTCACTATGCCGGTGCTGTCGATCGGTGGAGAGAAGTCGTTGGGAACCGTGCTTGGTGAACAGATGAAGTTGGTTGCGTCCGATGTAACCGTCGTCGTGCTGAAAGACGCGGGACATTGGATCATGGAGGAAGATCCTACGGAGACGATCGCCGCACTGGTCAAGTTTCTTTGAGTTTGGATCAGTGCCGCAACCGCGTGAATTTTACGCATGAAGGTGCAGGTACGTCGAGCACCTGACCAGTCGGAGTCAGATGGCCAGTGTTCTGGTCGATCTTGAAGATCACAATGTTGTTTGACTCCTGATTCTCCGCGAATAGATAGCTCCCACCCGGTGCGATTTCAAAGTGACGTGGAGTTACGCCGCCGGTAAGAACAGTCTCCAGAAACCGTGGCCTTCCGCTCGATTCATCGATAGCGAAAATCGCGATGCTGTCGTGACCGTGGTTTGACGCATACAAAAACTTGCCGTTAGGATGCATCGCAATTTCCGCGCCAAAACTTGTTCCCGTAAAGCTTTCAGGCAAAGTTGAGACGGTTGCGAACAGGCTCAGCCTTGCTCCCCCGGCTTCATACGTGTATGCGCCAACCGTTGAGTTCAGTTCGTTAAGCACGTAAACGAACTTTCCATTTGAATCGAAAACAAAATGCCTGGGTCCGGACCCGGGAGCCACTTTCGCGAATGGTGGATCATTCGCGTCTAGTGAACCCTTGGCGGGATCGAAGTGATAGGTCAGCACTTCGTCAAGTCCAAGATCGGTCACCAATGCAAACCGGCTGTCGGGCGAGACCTCGATTTCGTGGGGATGAGGCCCGGTCTGGCGTGTCGTGTCGGGACCATGACCGCTATGCTGTATCGTCGCTGAGGCGTTGCCCAGCCGGCCATCGGAGAGTACGGGAAACACCGCGACGCTGCCGCTGTCGTAGTTCGTGACCAAAACATGTTTTCCCGTCCTGTCTAAGGAGAGATAGCACGGCCCTGACCCACTGGAGGCGACCCGATTCAAAAATGCCAGCTTGCCCGATTTTCCGTCGATGGCGAATGCGGTGATGCTGCCGCTTTTCTTGCCTTCGTAGTTCGAGATCTCGTTCACTGCGTAAAGAAATTTCTTACTCGGATCGATCGCCAGAAATGAGGGATTCACAGTTTCCGTCATCAGCCCGAGCGAAGTGGCTTTATCGGAGCCAGTATCGAACTGGAACGCGTAAATTCCTTTGCTGACGGATCCGGTATACGTTCCGACATAGACCAGATACGAGTCTCCGGAATTATTCTTGCGGTCGGCGCCAAGTAATGGAGTCATAAGCGCGAAGAGAAAAAGCATTGCAATGGGAGTGAATGACGCGGAGCGAAGGTGCACGATCCCAGTAGGCTATGTTACGTTGCCAATGTTTTCAAGTCAGCGCCAGCGGGGGCTGATTGGGTTTGGCCGGGCGCGTCGGCAGGATCGCCTCAAAGAAAGAGCTGACGATACTGTGATCCCGGCCTGAGGTATCGGCGAAAAATCTGCTTTAAGGAAAAACGCTACATTCCGCGCACACGAGAGACCGCGGAAAACCCGAATCACGCGGTGGCATTCGAATTTCACCGGTACGGATGAGTACAATGGCCGGGGAAGTTCGATCCATACTCAACGAGCAAAACAGGTAAGGAAGCGGGCAAAAACTCCATGGCGAAATGGAACGGGTGGTTTCTCACCGGTGAAGTAATCTGCATTGCGATTGTAGTTCTACTCACGCCTGCGTGGGCGCAGACGCCGCGTTACGATTTGCTCATCAAGGGGGGACGCGTTATCGATCCCGCCAATCATCTCGATGGTGTAATGGATGTGGCGGTCTCGAAGAACCGAATTGCCGCTGTCGAGAAGGATATTCCGGTTGCCGAAGCCGGCAAGGTCGTGAATGCTTCGGGGCTGCTGGTGACGCCTGGTCTTATTGATATTCATTTTCACATTGGTCACGGAGGCGCGCCGCTCAACTGGTTCGCTTCAGATGCTCGCGCCCATTTGGAGCCCCTTGGTATTCCCGCGGACATGGCTTTGGCAGCAGGCGTCACCACTGTGGTGGATGCCGGAACCGCGGGAGCGGACACCTTCCTTCAGGAAAAAGAAGAAGCTATTGATCACGCCGGTGTGCGGGTGTTGGCGTTTTTGAACATTGTGGCCAACGGCATGCAGGGTGAGCTTGAGCAAACGGTCGATCAGATGGATCCCAAAAGCTGCGCGGAGACCATCAAAAAATATCCCGACATCATCGTGGGTGTGAAGACAGCACATTACTGGACGGAGCATCCTTGGGACGGCGAGCACACGCCGTGGGCCGCCGTCGACCGGGCCGAAGAATGCGGGAAGGCCGCGGATGTGCCGGTAATGTTCGATTTCTGGCCTCGTCCGGACAGAAGCTATGCTGAACTCATTCTCAAGAAAATGCGTCCAGGGGATATTCATACCCATGTTTTCGCGCAGCAATTTCCTATCCTGCTTGCGGACGGCAAAATCAATCCCATCATGGCCGAGGCGCGCACGCGAGGAGTGATTTTTGACGTAGGCCACGGCTCCGCGAGTTTCTGGTTCCGCAACGCGGTGCCAGCGTTCCGACAGGGATTCACCCCGGATTCAATCTCCACCGATTTGCATACCGGTAACTACAACGTGGTCAGCATGACCGACGTGATGTCCAAGTTTTTGGCTATGGGCGCCCCCTTGGTGAATATTATTCAACGTGCGACGGTCAACCCTGCGCGAGAAATTAGGCGGCCCGAGCTCGGAACTTTATCTGTGGGCAAAGAAGCGGACATCGCAGTTCTGGAACAACTCCATGGTTCGTTCGGATACATCGATTGCGGGTTCGCGCGGATGGATGGAAAAACAAAGCTGGTGGCGCGTATGACGGTGCGCGGCGGCCGGATTCTCTACGATCCATCTGGCTTGAGCATGGTCGAGTGGGAAAAAGCGCGTCCGCAATATTTTTCTATGCCCGGCTTGGATAGTTCCCCACGGTCGATGGCAGACGACTATCCCAGAGAGTGAGACTGATAACGGAGCACGCATAACATGAAAACAATTCAGGGGCCGGCCATATTCCTGGCGCAATTCGTGGATCACGCCCCTCCTTTCAATACCCTGGACAACATTGCAGGATGGGCGGCCGGTCTCGGTTATAAGGGTGTGCAAATTCCGTCGTGGGATGGGCGCCTGTTTGATCTCAAACGTGCGGGGGAAAGCAAAACTTATTGTGATGAAGTGCAGAGCACTTTGGCGAAGCACGGGCTGCGGGTCACTGAACTTTCTACGCACCTGCAAGGGCAATTGGTGGCAGTGCATCCTGCTTACGACTTGATGTTCGACGGATTTGCCGCTGAACACGTCCGCGGAAATCCGCGAGCACGACAGGCATGGGCAGTGGAGCAGTTGCGCTCGGCGGCAAAAGCGTCCGCCAATCTTGGTCTCAAGGCGCATGCCACTTTTTCCGGTGCACTGGCGTGGCCGTACGTTTATCCCTGGCCGCAAAGGCCCGCCGGTCTCGTCGAGACGGCGTTCTCCGAGCTGGCATCCCGGTGGCTGCCGATCCTGAATGCCTTCGATGAGGCGGGGGTGGATCTTTGTTTTGAAATCCATCCCGGAGAAGACTTACACGACGGTGCCACTTTCGAGATGTTTCTGGACCGGGTAAAGCATCATTCGCGTTGTCACATGTTGTTTGATCCCAGTCACTTTGTGCTTCAGCAGCTCGACTACCTGCAGTACATCGATTTTTATCATGATCACATCAAGATGTTCCATGTGAAGGACGCGGAATTCCATCCCTCGGGCCGGCAAGGTGTTTACGGCGGCTACCAGTCGTGGGTCGACCGCGCGGGGAGATTTCGCTCGCTGGGTGACGGGCAAGTCGACTTCAAAGGCATCTTCTCCAAACTTACGCAATACGGATTTGAAGGATGGGCGGTGCTCGAGTGGGAATGCTGTATAAAGCGTGGCGAGCAGGGCGCGGCCGAGGGTGCTCCTTTCATCGCGCGTCATATTATTCAAGCAGCGTCTCGATCATTCGACGACTTTGCTGGATCCGGCGTCGATCAGGCAGCCAATAGAAGGATGTTGGGACTCGATTAAGCTGTTAGCTCTTAGCCCTCGGTTTTCCATCAGAGACGGCCAGGCAAAGTAGGGAGAGTTAGTTGTCGTTCGGGAGGACGATCTGTGAGCCCAGATACGAAAAGCAACGTGAAATCGAATCGAAGACTCCGGTTAGGGATGGTGGGCGGCGGCCCTGGCGGTTTCATCGGCGCAGTTCATCGAATTGCCGCGCGGCTCGACGATCGCTTCCAACTGGTGGCCGCTGCTTTGTCTTCCGATCCAGCTCGCGGGCGCTCTGCGGCAATCGATCTGTACATCGCGCCCGATCGGGCCTATGGCACCTTTACGGAAATGGCTTCCGCCGAAGCCGCGCGGCCAGATCGAATTGATGCGGTCTCGATCGTCACCCCGAACCATTTGCATTACCCAGCCGCCAAGGCGTTTCTTGAAGCCGGCATCCACGTGATCTGCGATAAGCCACTGACCACCACGCTCGACGATGCACACGATCTAGCTAATTCAGTGAAGCGTACTGGCCTCCTGTTTGCGGTCACGCATAATTACACCGGACATCCCATGGTTCGGCAGGCGCGGCAGATGGTGGCTGAGGGAGAGCTGGGTCCGATTCGCGTTGTGCAGGTGGAGTATGCCCAGGACTGGTTGTCGACAGCGCTTGAAAAGACGGGCCAGAAACAGGCTCTGTGGCGTACTGACCCCACCATGAGCGGCCCCGGCGGTTCGCTCGGAGATATCGGAACGCACGCCTTCAATCTCGCTTCGTTCGTCACCGGTCTGAATTGCCGGGAACTGGCCGCCGAACTCACCACTTTTGTTCCGGGCCGCCGTGTAGATGACAACGTGCAGATCATGTTGCGATTTGCGGAAGGAGCTCGCGGACTCTTATGGGCAAGTCAGATCGCCTCCGGAAACCAAAACAATCTACGGCTGCGCGTCTTCGGAGAAAAAGCCGGACTTGAGTGGAAGCAGGAAGAGCCGAATTACCTGTGGTTTGCCGAGTTGGGCAAAACTCCAAAAACCATTTACCGAGCCGGACCCGGAGCGACCCCGGTCGCCGCGCACGCCAGCCGGGTCCCCTCAGGTCATCCGGAAGGATATCTGGAAGCATTCGCGCAACTCTACGCTGATATGGCTGAGCAGATCAGTGCCAGAATTGATGGTCGAAAGCCTGATCCCTCGTCGCTGTTGGTGCCTACCGTAGAGGATGGCGTGACCGGTATGCGCTTTATTTCCGCAGTGATTGAGTCGTCCAGGCGGAACGCTGCCTGGATGCCGTTGCCGGCATGAGGAGGCAGCTGATTCGGTTAATCGATGAAGTGGCTTGGCACGAAGAAAGTCACGATCTTCATACTCAATAGGCGTTTGAGCGAGTAGACTGTAAACAGGTCTACTAACGCATCTTCCCGCCGTACCCTTTCTGGAGACGGTTCCTTGCGAAGACAGACAGCATTTGGCTGTGCAAGGAGCTGTCATGACAGATATCCGTATTCGCAACAAACTCAGTGAGCAGGACCCCCTCTTCATCGACGGACACGCACTTGAGAATGAAATTCTCCGTGCTTTGTCGCCCAGAGAACGCGAACTGATCCAGCCGAACCTGACTTTCGTGGATCTTCCGACGCATACAGTACTGCACGAGCCTGGCGAGGCAATTAAGTTCGGATATTTCCTGAATAGTGGGCTGGCTTCGGTATTAACGGTGATGTCGGAGGGGAAGAGTGTTGAAGTTGGATTGACAGGTAAAGAAGGTTTTGTTGGCTTGCCTCTTGTTGTCGGTTTCAGTACGAGCCCTACGCGGACCGTAATCCAGATCGCGGCGACTGGCTTCAGAATAAATACAAAGAACCTCGAGCAAGCGATGCACGTTTCTACCAGTTTGATGGGCTTCCTGCAGCGCTATGTGCAGGTGTTGGGCATGCAGAGTACCCAAGTGGCAGCCTGCAATCGGCTCCATGAGGTGGATGAGCGTCTGGCACGCTGGCTATTGATGTGCGAAGACCGGATCGGCTCAAAATTCGTGCCCCTCACCCAGGAGTTTCTGGCGCATATGCTGGGCACGCGGCGGGCCAGCGTTACGGTCGCCGCGGGCATTCTGCAGAAAGCCGGACTGATTACTTATCAGCGTGGACACGTAAACATCGTGGATCGGATCCGACTGGAGGCCGCTGCCTGTGAATGCTATCGAATGATGCAGCAGCAGAATAGAAAGTGGTCAAGCGAAACCAATTAATAGCTCCTACAGTAAATCAGGTAGGGAATGATTTATAGACGGATTCACGACATAAGCGGTACCCTAAATTAAATTTCTGATTACCTGATCAACTCCCAAGTCCACCCACTGAATTACCAAAGTCTTTTTTCTTTGAAAAAAGCCCCGCCCGCACAGGTCTATGCTCGCTTACAATAGCGGTGATGCAAACTAGCGGAAATACCGGTACAAGAATGAGCCGCGATTGGAAACAGTGGGCTGGCCAAGTCGTGAATGGCAGCTTTCCGCTGCGGCAATATTTGGGCGGATCGGATCATAGCGCGGTATTTCTTACCGAGCGGCGCGGACGCGATCCACAAAGAGCCGCCATCAAACTCATCGCCGTGGATCCTGGAAATTCCGCGCGTCAGCTTGCCAGCTGGGAATGGGCCGCCAAGCTTGCTCATCCGCATTTGTTGCAGCTCTTCGAAACCGGAAGTTGTCAACTGGACAACGTGGTTCTGCTGTACGTCGTAATGGAGTTCGCGGAAGAAAACCTGGCCCAGATTCTTCCCCAAAGAGCCCTGACACCCGAGGAAGCGCGTGATCTCCTGGAGCCGGCATTGGATGCCTTGGCGTTTCTTCACGGAAAATCGCTCGTGCACGGGCGGCTGAAGCCTTCCAACATTCTGGCGACTCAAGATCTACTCAAGCTATCGAGCGACAGCCTGGTGCGAACCGACGATTCCGCCGGCGGCGTAGCGAAGATGGTCGTCGCTTATCCCAGCGTATACGACGCTCCCGAGGTTGCGAGCGGAAAGTTATCCCCTGCCTCGGATTCCTGGTCGTTGGGGATGACCTTGATGGAAGCCTTGACTCAGCGCTTACCCGCCCATGAAGGGATCGCGGAACCAATGCCTGAAACGGTTGCAGCGCCGTTCATGGGAATCGCGCACTGTTGTCTGCGGCGCGATCCAGCACGGCGGTGCTCGGCTGCGGATATCGCGGCACGTTTGCGTGGAAACATGTCCTCGCCGCTTTCCAGGCCCTCTTCGAAGATTCAAGGGCCGTCCACTATCAGAATTCCAGCGGAGTCGGGAAAGTGGCGCTACATTCTTCCGGTGGCCGCAGTAGCGCTGGTGGCTGGCGCTATTCTGGTGGGGCCGAAGCTTCTAAACAATCAGTCGGCGCCTCAGCCCACGACTAGCATCGCGGGGGATCAATCCAATCAGCCATCTCTATCTTCATCGCATTCCCAAGAGACGGAAGCGCCAGCGGCGGTAAAGGCCAGTGGCGTAACCAAGTCTTCAACCCACCGGCGTGGGAAGGCTGATCAACCTGCCGTTGCCAGCCAGCCCAGTGAATCTGTTCCAGTAACCTCCAATGCCCCCGGGGCGGACGCGCCAGTGGGTACGTCGGGTCAACGCCCAGCAGTGCAACAGGTCATGCCGACGGTGTCGAAGTCAGCCCGAGATACGGTTCACGGAACGATCAAAGTACGTGTCAAGGTCGAAGTGGACCCTTCCGGTAATGTGCAAACCGCGTCGCTCGTCTCTCCCGGCCCGAGCAAGTATTTTGCCCGCCAAGCCATGCAAGCGGCCCAGCAATGGAAGTTTGCTCCCCCGCAGGGACAGGATCCGCGCACTTGGATCGTGCGTTTCGGTTTCAAGCGGTCAGGTACAGAGGCGGTTCTTGAGTCCGCCACACCGTAACTTTCTGTTCTCACCGTCTGTTAACCCGAGACTATGCAAATTTTTTGATGCGTCGTATCGATAATTTTCATCCAAGTGTCGTAAAGTAGATTGACAGACATCGTTCTGCTCTCTACGATGATTGGGTAGATGTCAGGATCCCACCTAATGCGCTGCCAGTGTTGTTTCTGTTGTTGTATGCGTGTATCTACTGGCGCCCGGGGGATGCTGAACTAAGACTCATTTAGAAATCGGCCATTATACCCACCGCCAGTGCAGCTTACTGGCGGTGGGTTTTTTTGTGGCGCAAAAATCCTATGGCAAATGCAGTGACAGAAACTAAAACGCAGCGTGTAGAGCGACTTAAGCGGGAGAAAAACCCCTGGGAAGGTCTCGACGATATCCGCCGGTTTGCCCGCGAGGGATTCGATTCAATCACTCCCGAGTGGCTCGGAACATATTTCCGCTGGTGGGGCGTATACACCCAAGGCGACGGCGTTGGCGTCATTGGCGGCAAGAATGGTGAAGGCAAGGCGCTGCCGTACTTCATGGTTCGGATTCGTATTCCAAGCGGACTGCTTCAATCGCACCAGCTTCGAACCATCGCGGACGTGACTCAGAAATATGCTCGCGGAACGGCCGATCTGACCGTCCGGCAGAATATTCAGCTCCATTGGGTGACGATTCAAGACTTGCCAGAGCTCCTCGATGGCTTATGGCGGGCGGGTCTTACCACGATGGGCTCCTGCGGTGACGATACCCGCAACATCACTGGCTGTCCCCTTGCCGGCGTCGATGCCGATGAAATCTACGACGCTTCAGCGATCGCGCTCGAGGCCAATCGATTCTTCGTAGGCAACGGTGATTTTTACAACCTTCCGCGCAAATTCAAGATCTGCATCACCGGGTGCCACGTGTGGTGTGCTTATCCCGAAATCAACGACGTTGGCCTGACCGCCATCCACCGCGACGGCAAGAATTCCGAAGTTGGTTTTTCCTTGCGTGTAGGAGGCGGCCTGTCTGCCGATCCGCATCTCGCACTTCGTTTGAATGCTTTCGTGCGGCGTCATCAGGTGATTCCGGTTTTGAAGGGTATAGCTGAGATTTTTCGCGAGAGCGAAAAGCTCCGTGAAAACAGGGAACGCGCCCGTCTCAAATTCCTTTTCCTTAGGCATGGTTGGACTGCCGAGAGCTTTCAGGAAGAACTGGAAAAACGTATCGGCTTTTGCCTCGATCCTGCCGCTGAGGAAAGGCCCCCCAGGGATGTCTATCGCGATCATGTCGGAATTCATGCGCAGAAACAGGACGGATATTCCTATGTTGGTGCGGCTGTGTTGCGTGGACGAATTTCCTCGCAACAAATGCGCGCCGCCGCCAATGCCGCTGACCGCTTTGCTTCCGGCGAGTTGCGTACCACCAACATGCAGAACCTTCTGGTCGTAAATGTGCCGAACCGGAATGTGGCGGCTCTGGCGAGCGAGTTCGAGGCAGCGAGTTTGCCGGTTGGAGGATCTTCGTTTTGGCGCGGGGTGGTCGCTTGCAGCGGTACTGAATTCTGTAAAGTCGCCATCACTGAGACCAAGAGTTTTTCCCGCTGGCTGGTGCAAGAACTCGAAGACCGGCTACCCGGGTTCGAACAGCATTTGAAATTGCATGTCACTGGATGCCCCAACAGTTGCGGCCAGCATTGGATCGCCGACATTGGTATTGAAGGCAAGAAGATCAAAGTCGACGGGCATCAGCAGGATGCCTACTACTTCTGTGTCGGCGGTGCAGTTGGACTGCACCAGTCGGTGGCTCGCCCGATTGGCTATCGCTGCCTAGCAAGCGAAGTGCCGGATGCCATCGAGCGTCTCTTGCGCCGATTTTTGGATGAACGATTGCCTGATGAGAATCTCCGTCGCTTCTTTGCGCGGTATAGCAATGAGGAACTGCGTGAGCGTCTGGCGGGAGAGTTCCTGCCTGCTGTGGAGCGAGATACATCGCCCGGAAAGGTGCCGCATGCGGTCGAAGGCTAGCTCGTTAGGCCAGGTGACGGATAACTCATGACCCTCTTTCCAATGTTCATGAAGCTCGAAGGCCGCTCCTGCCTGGTGGTTGGTGGGGGCAATATTGGCGAGCCAAAAATCGAGAGCCTTATCACTTCGGGCGCCAAGGTGCGCGTAGTCGCGCCGCACGTAAATCAGGCGGTGGCGGAATGGGCGAAGGATGAAAAGATCACGTGGGAGGCGCGGGAGTTCAACCCCGTCGATCTCGATGGCGTGTTTCTGGTCATCGCGGCCACATCTTCACACCGGGTAAATGGAAGTGTTTTTCGCGAGGCCCAGGAACGAAACATTTTATGCAACGTCGTGGATGATCCGGAGTTTTGCGATTTTTATTATCCCGCAGTGCTAAGACGCGGAGATCTTCAGTTGGCGATTTCGACTAACGGCAAGAGTCCTGCCATGGCGCAGAGAATCAGAAAAGAACTCGAGTCAGAATTTGGACCCGAGTATGGCGAGTGGATCGAGGAGCTGGGAAGGATACGGCGACAGCTTTTCGCCAGCGGGATGCATCCCGAGCAGCGCCGTCGTCTTCTGCACGAGTTGGCCAGCCGCGAAGCCTTTGAGAAAGCGCATTCCGAACGAACCGATAACGAGCAAGTAAGTATGGGAGCAAAATCATGACTGGGAAAGTCTATCTGGTGGGAGCTGGGCCGGGCGATCCGGAACTGTTGACGTTGAAAGCATTCAAACTTTTGAAGTTGGCGGATTTCGTGCTGCACGACGATCTGATCCCGGCAGAGATACTGGAGCTGGTTCCGTCGTCCACCAAGCTTCTCAATGTCGGCAAGCGCTTTGGGAACAAACGTATCAGCCAGGAAGAAATTAACGGGTTGATGACTCAGAATGCGCTGCTGGGTCTACAGGTAGTTCGGCTCAAGAGTGGCGACCCGCTTATCTTTGGTCGTGCGGGAGAAGAAATTGAAGCTCTCCGCGAGGCCGGTATCGAAGTTGAGATTGTCCCTGGCATCACCGCTGCCCTCGGCGCAGCGGCAAGTACACAGATTCCTTTGACTCATCGCAAGGCTGCATCGGCGATCGTTCTGGTTACGGGTCACCGAGCGGGCAGTGACGAGTTTGCCGACTGGCCCGCGAACATACCGACCGATGCCACCGTGGTCGTCTACATGCCGGGGTATGAATATCGAAAGATGGCACAGCAACTGCTGCGGGCTGGGCTCACCGGAGATACTGCCTGCGCCATCATTTCTCGCGCTACCTCGCCTGATGAGCAAGTCCATGTGACTACCGTCGAAGATCTGGATGGATCTCCGCGCCTAGCCTCTCCAACTTTGCTGGTCGTCGGCGAGGTTGTGCGCCTGGCCAAAGCAGCGGATCTGCGACAAAGGTTTGCGTGGTCCGAAGAGATAGCGAACATATCTTCTGCGCAACTCGAATACGCCTTAAGTAGCTGCGCCCAGGAGCGTGCCGAGTGAAGCTGCCATTGGAATTACCTACCCAGGTAGAACAGTGGCGGCCGGAGGAAGTATTGAGTTGGGCCTTTGGGAATTTTGGAAGTGAAGTCGCGATTGCATCCGGTTTCGGAGTTGAGGGCATGGTACTGCTCGACCTGGCATCGCGCGTGCGGCGTAATTTCAGGGTTTTCACCCTGGATACCGAATTCCTGTTTTCCCAAACCTACGATCTGATGGATAGAGTCGAAGAGCGCTATGGAATCAAGGTCGAACGAGTTTTTGGCGCGTTGACGCCGGAAGAACAGGAGCGCCAGCATGGCGCGGCGCTCTGGAGTCGTGATCCCGACCAGTGCTGTGCTCTGCGGAAAGTCGAACCTCTCAAGGCAAAATTGGCGGAATTGAATGCATGGATCACTGCCATCCGCCGCGACCAGACGTCCGCTCGCGCGTCAGCTCGAAAAATCGAATGGGATACAAAGTTTCATCTCGTAAAGATCAATCCTATCGCCGACTGGACTTCAGATATGGTCTGGAGCTACGCGGTCAAGCACAAAGTTCCCTACAACCCGCTGCACGACCAGAACTATCCGAGCATTGGCTGTACACACTGCACACGGGCTGTGCGCCCCGGGGAAAGTGCGCGGGCTGGACGTTGGTCGGGGTCGGAGAAAACGGAGTGCGGGTTGCACTCCGCACCTCCCGCAGCAATCGCCCCGCTGGTCGAGATAAAGAACTCCCTGGCTAAGACTCCGTTTGGTTGCGAAGAGACCTAAC
>Ga0207693_10001576_pt1 | contig 20156 bp, 19 predicted proteins | sample LARL81metaG_FD_184347 | JGI IMG/M metagenome (GOLD analysis project Ga0207693, IMG submission 184347) | Corn, switchgrass and miscanthus rhizosphere microbial communities from Kellogg Biological Station, Michigan, USA - LAR L8-1 metaG... | ecosystem: Host-associated > Plants > Roots >...
CTTGAACTCGTCGTCGGTGAAAGTCAGCATGCCGCAATCGGTGTGGTGGATCAGGATGATCTCTTTCGTTCCCAGCAGCCGTTGGCTGATGGCCAGCGAGCGGATCTCGTCGTCGGTGATCACGCCGCCTGCGTTGCGGATGACGTGTGCCTCGCCGTCGCCGAGGCCGAGGATCCGATAGACGTCGAGCCGGGCGTCCATGCAGGCCACCACCGCGACATGCTTGCTCGGCGGCAGCGGCAGCGGGCCCGTGAAGGTGCCCGCGTACGCCTCGTTGTTCTTCAGGTATTGGTCAGTCACGGACATGGCACTCCTCGTTGTCTCGACGCGACCATAGCAATGGAGCGGCCGCTTGCCACGGCTGAAAATCGCCGCGAGTGGATGGCGACGGCCGCCCTGCCCGGGGGAAGCAGGGCGGCCGCCTGATCGGGGGGCCGTCTCAAATCAACGGGACCCAGATATCAACGGGGTTGGCTGAGGTCGTAGACGGTCGTCCCGCCGACGTCGATCGGGGTGAAGTTCTGCTGCACCCATTGTGTGATCTGTTGCGCAGGGCCCGACCTGCCGTGGGGAGGTCCGCCGCGGTCGCTGCCGATGAAGTACCTCACCTCATGGTCGGCGACGTAGGACTGGAACTGCGCGAGCGTCGGTGAGTTGTCCGAGCCGGTGAACCCGCCGATCGCCATCAGCGACGCGCCCGTCTTGAGCTCGAGGCTGCTCACTCCCATCGACCCGACACTAGCTGCCGCCCAACGGCTGTCAGCGCCTTCGAGAAGCCGGGCGAGTGCGGCGTTATCCGCTTCTCCCGCACCCGGACCGTGTCCGCCGAAAGGCCCACCCGGACCGCCGGGGCCACCGTGGCCGAAGCCGGCGTCATGGCTGGGCCCGGACATCGTACCCGGCCCATTGTGCTCGTGCGTGACGTTGTAGATCGCAAATGCCGTAGGCGCAGCCAGGCCGAAAAGCACCGCAGCGGTGGCCAGTACGACTGCCGCACGGCCCAGCCGGTGCGCACCCACGGCGAGGATGGCCGCGACAATCACCGATCCTGCCAGCACGATCCACCGCAGCGCGGGCAACCAGTCCGGCGTGCGGTCCAGCAGGATGAAGGCCCAGACGCCGGTGGTCGCGGCCATCGTGGCGAGCACGATCCTCGGCACCAGGAATTCCCGCCCCCGCCACAACTCGGCCACCGAAATGCCGACCAGCGCGGCGACCGCCGGTGCCAACGCCACTGTGTAATACGGGTGCACGGTGCCGTCCATGAAGCTGAACACCGCGCCGGTCACCAGTAGCCAGCCGCCCCACAACAGCAGTCCGGTACGGACGGTTCCGGTGCGGGCGGTCCGCCGGGTGAACCAGATCCCCGCTGCAAGCCCGATGAGCGCGGCGGGCAACAGCCAGGACGCTTCGACACCCATCGACGGGCCGAAGAGCCTGCCGATGCCGGGTTCGCCGCCGAAGAAGAGGTTGGCGCCACCGGGACCGCCACCGAAATGGCCGCCGCCGGGACCGCCGTCGCTGCCGGTGATGCGTTCAATCCCGTTGTAGCCCAACGCCAGCTGCAGCAGGCTGTTGTCGGTGGAGCCGGCGATGTAGGGGCGCGAGTCGGCGGCCCAAAGGCTGACAAGTGCGATGTACCACCCCGCCGACACGATCATCGTTGCGGCGCCGACGAGGAGCTTGCCGATCCGCTTCCACATGCCGACCGGCGCCGCCACGAGGAAAGCCACTGCGAGACCGGGCACGACCAGGAACGCCTGCAACATCTTCGTCAGGAACGCGAGACCAATGGCGCAACCCGCCAACGCGATCCAGCGGGTGCTTGCCGTCTCGGTCGCCCGCACCATGCAGTAGGCGGCGGCCACCAGCAGCAGCACCAGCAGCGCGTCGGGGTTGTTGAACCGGAACATCAGCGCGGCGACCGGGGTCAGCGCGAGCACCGCGCCTGCAATCAGACCTGCGGCCGGTCCGCTGGTGCGCCGCACGGTCAGATACAGCAGCCCGACAGCGGCGACGCCCATCAGCGCCTCCGGCAACAGCATCGTGAACGCGTTGAACCCGAACAGCCTGCCGAACAAGCCCATCACCCACATGGCTGCCGGTGGCTTGTCGACCGTGATCGCGTTGCCCGCGTCCAGCGATCCGAACAGCCAGGCCTTCCAGTCCTGCGTGCCGGCCTGCGCCGCTGCCGCGTAGTAGTTGTTGGCCCAGCCGGAGGAGCCGAGCCCCCATAGGTACAGCACGGCGGTCGCGGCCAGCAGCGCCAGCACGCCGGGGTGGACCCAGCGCGGCTGAGCGGCTGGTCGTTGCGGATCATACGGCGCCGCCGGATTATTCGGACGCACCGCTCGCATATTGGAGATGACCGTCATCAATCGATTCCTTTGTCGTCGGTGGGAGTCAGAGCGATCGGCGCGGGTGAAACACCCAGCCGCGCAGGAGAACAAAGCGCACCGCGGTGGCAACCAGGTTGGCGATCACCAGCACCGCGAGTTCGACCATGTGGTGCGGTTGGGCGACAATCGCGTGCAGCCCGGCCAGCGCACCGCTGGTGATCGCGAGCGCAATTCCGAACACCACCAGGCCCTCGAGGTGATGGCGTGTCACATTGGCGCGACCGCCGACCCCGAACGTGAAGCGCCGGTTGGCGGCGGTGTTACCAATTGCCGTGACCAGCAACGCGATCAGGTTCGCCGCCTGTGCGCCCACCCACCCCTGCATCAAGAGAAACAGGAGCACGTAGGCCGCGGTCGACGCGACGCCGATGGCGCCGAACCGCACCGCCTGGCGGAACAGCGACCCAGCTGCGGCCGCCAGCCGCGATGAACCCAGCTGCGCGGCAATGGTGTTCACCGGGATCGAGCCGTCGGCGAAGCCACGCAGCATCCGCCCGATGCCCTTGAGGTCGGCAGTCGCGGTGGCGACGATGTCGACGCGGCTGTCCGGGTCGTCGACCCAGTCCACAGGGACTTCATGGATCCGCAGGCCGCTGCGCTCCGCGAGCACCAACAGCTCGGTGTCGAAGAACCATCCGGTGTCGGCGACGTGCGGGAGCAGGCGTTCGGCCACGTCGGCGCGGATGGCTTTGAAGCCGCACTGCGCGTCGGAAAAGCGGGCGGCCAGTGTCGATTTCAGGATCAGGTTGTAGCAGCGTGAGATGATCTCCCGCTTCGGCCCCCGCACCACGCGCGCGCCACGGCCCAGCCGGGTGCCTATCGCCAAGTCCGAGTGACCCGAGACGAGCGGCGCGACCAGCGGGGCGAGCGCCGCGAGGTCCGTGGACAGATCGACGTCCATGTAGGCCAGCACCGGCGCATCCGACGTGGACCACACCGCGTGCAGCGCCCGGCCGCGCCCCTTCTCCTCCAGCCGCACGACTCGGACGTCGGACAGCTCGGCGGCCAGTTCTGCCGCGATCCGGGGCGTGCCGTCGACGCTGGCGTTGTCGGCGATCGTGATGCGCGCCTCGAACGGGAAATTCTCCCGAAGATGGCGGTGCAGCCGGTAAATCGAATCGGCGAGGGCCGCCTGCTCGTTGTACACAGGCACCACGACGTCGAGCACCGGCACGCCCGCGGCGCGCGCCGCGAGGGCAGCGTTCGGCCGCGGTTCGAAGTGGATTCGGTGTCCCAGGCCTGCGTCGGGTTCGAGGGCGATGTCTGTCATGAAGTCCATGGTTGAGCAACAGCGTGTGTGCCCCGTTGGCCGAAGCTATGCCTCAGCTATGAATTCCTCGGAGCCTGCGTGAGGTCATAGATGATCACGCGGTCAACGGTCAGCGGAGTGTAGCGTGCCTCCACCCACTCGGCGATGTCAGCGGATTCGCTGCTGCCGCCCGACCCGGGGAGTCCCCAGTGGCCGATCATCATCCTGCCACGGACGAAGTAGTGGATCTGCCGGTCGGCGACGTACCGCTGGAACTCCGCCAGCGTCGGCGCTGGGTCGGTGCCGTTGAAGCCACCGATGGCCATGACGGGCGTACCGCTGGCCAATTGGTAGCCTGCCGCGTTGTTCGAGCCGACGGTGGCCGCGGCCCAGGTGAAGTCGTGGGCACCGGCGGACAGCATCGCTGACAGCGCGGGTCCTGGACTCGGCGAGTCAAGCAGCCCGCCGGGCCCTGTGAAGCCACCGAAGCCGTGACGTGCCGGGCCCACCGACGGGATCGCGCCGCTATGCGGTGTTGCCGCCGTCGCCACCGCATACGCGGCGGGCGCCGCCAGGCAGGCCGCGACCGCCACGGCGGCCACCGAACGGGCGACTGGCCGGGGCAGGCGCCCCGAGACAAGGACCAGCGCGGCCGCTCCTACTCCCCCGACCGCGACCGCTGCACGCAGCCACGGCATCCATCCGCTGTCCCGCGACAACAGAACCGCCGCCAGGACGGTGGTGACCAGAACCATGCCGGACAACGCTGTCGCAGCACGGATGTCGGAGCGCTTGCGCCACAACAGCATTACGCCGATGCCGATCGATGCGCCGATCGCAGGCGCCAGCGCGACGGTGTAGTAGGGATGCACGATGCCGTTGGCGAAGCTGAACACCACCGCGGTGACGGCCAGCCAGCCACCCCACATGATCAACGCCGCCCGCGTCGGCTCCGTCCGTGGCGCGCGCCTGGTGATGACGAATCCCGCCGCGAGACAGATCACCGCGGCAGGCAGTAACCACGCGATGTCCAGACCCATCCCGGAGCCGAACAGCCGACCCCAGCCCACGTCGAAGTTGAGGTTGCCGAGCCCGCCCGGTTCGTCACCGGTCAGGCGGCCCAAACCGTTGTACCCCAGTGCCAATTCGATGATGCTGTCGTGCTGAGACCCGCCGATGTATGGCCGGGAATCCCCCGGCCATAGTTCGACGAGCAACAGATACCAGCCACCGGACACCACGACGGCAGCGGCAGCGCGCAGCAGATCAGCGAGTCGGCGGCGCAGCCGATGGTGGCCGGCGATCAGGTACGCCGCGGCGAAGGCGGGCAGCACCAGAAACGCCTGCAGCATCTTGGCCAGAAACCCGAAGCCCACCAGAGTGCCCGCGGCGATCAACCACCAACGGCTGCTGTCCTTTTCACAGGCACGCTGCACGCAGTATGCCGCCGCGAGCAGTAACAGCACCAGAAGCGCATCGGGATTGTTGAAGCGAAATATCAACGCGGCGACTGGCGTCAACGCGAAAACCGCGCCCGCAAGCAACGCCGCACCGTCGCCGCTAGCCCGCTGCACGGCGGCATACAACAACGCCACCGCCGCAACGCCTTCCAGCGCCTGCGGCACAAGCACACTCCACGGGTTCAGCCCGAACAGTCGCACCGACACGTCGATGACCCACAGCGCGGCCGGCGTCTTGTCGACGGTGATGGCGTTGGCGGCGTCGCTGGACCCGAACAGCATCGCTGTCCAGTCGCTGGCACCAGCCTGCGCGGCAGCCGAGTAGAACGCGTTCGCCCATCCGCTCGCCGAGAGACTCCACAGGTACAGCGCCGCCGTCGCGATAAGCAGCACACCCAGTCTTATGCGCGACCAGACATAGAAACGTGTTACTAGCGGGGGTTTCGTACGTTTCTGCGTCTGCTCGGCAGGAACGGCAACGGTGGTCATCAAGGCGAGTTTCGTTGAGCCCGCTAGGCGCCCGTTTTGGCTGTGCTGTGACTCGACTGTGAATAAGCCGGAAGGCTCACTTCGAACTCCGTCTTGCCTGGCACGCTGTGTACGCCGATCGTGCCGCCATGTGCCCTGACGACGGCCGCGACGATCGCCAGGCCAAGCCCGGTGCTGCCGCCACGGCGAGAGCGCGACGAATCACCGCGGGCGAACCGCTCGAAGATCTCCGGCTGCAACCATGGCGGGATCCCCGGACCGTCGTCGGCAACCGTCAACACGGAACCACCGGACTCGTCGACGGCCAACGATGTAGTGACAGAGGTGCCGGGCGGCGTGTGAGTCCTGGCGTTGGCGAGCAGATTGGCGAGCACCTGATGCAGCCGGGCTTCATCGCCGACGACGATGACGGGCTCATCGGGCAGATCCAACAACCATTGGTGGTCGGGTCCCGCGATGTGGGCGTCGCTGACCGCGTCGACGACGAGTCGGGACAGATCGACCTGCTCGCGTTCCAATGGCCGTCCGGTGTCCAACCGCGCCAACAGCAACATGTCCTCGACGAGTTGGGTCATCCGTTCAGTTTCGGATTCGACGCGGCTCATCGCGTGCGCGACGTCATCGGGCAGGTCGTCCCGTTTGCGTTGCGCGAGTTCGGTATAGCCACGTATCGCGGCCAACGGTGTGCGGAGTTCGTGACTGGCGTCGGCGACGAACTGGCGTACGCGCGTCTCGCTGGCATGCCGCGCGGACAGTGCGCCCGCGATGCGGTCCAGCATTCGGTTCAGCGCGGAGCCGAGCTGCCCGATCTCGGTGTCCGCGCTGGCCGGATCGACCTTGACGATCGGCGTCGGCAGCCGCACTTCGCCGCGGTCCAGCTCGAGGTCGGCCACCTGCCGGGCCGCTTCGGAAACCCTTGACAGCGGGGCGAGTTGGCGGCGAATGATCAGGATGCCCGCGGTTGTGCCACCGACGAGTGCGAGGGCCCCGACCACGCAGAAGATGACAACCACCGACAGCAGGGTGTCGTCCACCTCCGAGGTGGGCAATCCCGTCACGATCGTTACGCCTGGGCCTCGCGCATGCATCGCGATGACCCGGTACCGGCCCAGCCCGTCGAGTTCCATCGTCCTCGGTGTGTCGTTCGACGGGACGGAGGCGAGCTGTTGCGCTGCGGTGGCACTGATTTCGGACTGCGTGCCGCCGGAGGTGATGACGCCCGCGTCGACCGCCGCGCCCCTCCTGACCACCGCCCCGACGGTGCGGGCGGCTTGTCCCGGGGCGTTGAGGAAGGCGGGGCCCGGCCCGAAGTCGTTACGAATGATCATGCGCCGCGGATATCCCGGCGGGTCCGGGAGGCCGGCCATCGGGCCCATGCCCGGCGGCAAACGGGGAGGCCCGAATTCGAACAGCCCGACTGACCGATGCCCGGTTTCAGCCAATCGGTCATCGAGCTGATTCATCAAAAAGCGTTGCAGCGCAAACTCGGTGCCCACCCCGATCGCCGCACATACCAGCGCAAGCAGCACGATCTGGGAAGCCAGCAGCCGGGCCCGTAGGGACCAGCTTCGCGGTGAACGGAAGCGGCGCCGCGCCGCGTCAGCGCGGGGGCTTGAGGACATAACCCGCCCCGCGCAAGGTGTGGATCATCGGCTCGCGGCCGATGTCGATCTTCTTGCGCAGATACGACACGTACAGTTCGACGATGTTGGACCGTCCGCCGAAGTCGTAACTCCACACTCGGTCCAGGATTTGCGCCTTGCTCAGTACGCGTTTGGAGTTACGCATCATGAACCGCAGCAGCTCGAACTCGGTCGCGGTCAGCGAGATCACGTCACCGCCGCGGGTGACTTCGTGGCTGTCCTCGTCGAGCACCAGATCGCCGACGACGATCTTGGCGCCGCCGGTCTCGCTTGCCACGCCGGTTCGCCGCAGCAGCGCGCGCAGGCGCAGCACCACCTCTTCGAGGCTGAAGGGCTTGGTCACGTAGTCGTCGCCGCCCGCGGTCAGACCGGCGATGCGGTCTTCGACGGAATCCCTCGCGGTCAGCAGTAGCAGCGGTAGCCCTGGAATCTGTTCGCGCAGCTTGTGCAGGACATCCAGGCCGCTCATGTCCGGCAGCATGACATCGAGCACCACCACATCGGGTGGGGTCTCCCTGGCCGACGCGATCGCCGAGGCGCCGTCACCGGCCGTCGCGATCTCCCAGCCTTCGTACCGAAGAGCCATCGACACCAGTTCGGCCAGCACAGGCTCGTCGTCGACGACAAGCACGTGGATAGGCTTGCCGTCGGCGCGCCGCATCACGACGCGTGCGGGTTCGTTGTCGTTGACAGTGAAAGCGCTGGCACTGGACACGGCCCCATTATTGGTGGCGCCCATGGGTTCAGACTGTGCCCTATCTATGTGTGAGCTGTGAAGGTGCATAGACATACCCCACGCTGACTCAACGCACAGCATATTCACATGAACCGCTTGCACGGTGGTCGCATGACGACCGATCAAATCACCACGCACCAGGTATGGGGCGCACCCGAGCCCACTCCTCCGCGTTGGGGATGGCGGGAAACCGCGGCAGCCGTGGCCGTCGCCGCCGTCATCGCCGCCCTCGGTGGTGCCGCGGTCTACGCCGCCACCGCGGGCAATTCGCATTCCTTCGGCGGACCGCATCAGGCGTTCGGGCCAGGTGGCGGCATGCCCGGCGGTGGCGGCATACCGGATGGCCCCGGCAGCCAACGGGGCGCCATCGGCGGACCAGGACCGGCCGCCGTGGATGGGACATCGCTGCACGGCGAGTTCGTCGAGCCCGACGGCGCGGGCCGCTACACCACGGTCCTGATGCAGACGGGCACGGTCAGCGCGATCTCGCCGACCTCTATCACCGTCCGCAGCGAGGACGGCTACACCCAGACCTACGTGATTCCGAGCACGGCGGGTAATGCGGGGGCGCCGTTCGCGGTGGACGACCAGGTGGTCGTCCGTGCCACTCGCAACGGCCAGACCGCGACCGTCACCAACATAGGCAACCCACTGCCGGGTGGGCCCCCTGGCCCGAATGGACCCGGCGGGCCGCCGCGCCACAACTAGTGGTTAGCCTCCGGCCGCGAAGCCGTCGGGTCGCTCAGCCGTCACCGGCGGCGTCACAAACGTCGTCGCTATTTCGCTAGGCGCGACCGACGACGTCGTCGTCTCACCCAACGTGATTTCGGGTCCCTCACTGACGGTGCCTGCGCTGTTCGGCTCATCGGCGAACGTCACGCCGAGTGCACTCATTGCGACCGCGGCGCCTGCGCCGATGCCTGCGGCTACGAGCTTGAGCTGTTTCGACCTCATGCCATGTCTCCAATCCCCGACCCGTGGACGGAATCAGTGCTGTTCTGCCGTGGGTGGGATGGTCGACGGCGTCGATTTCACCTCTGACCACCCCACTCGGTCCCTGGTTGACTCGAACAGTTCGCGAGGGATCGACCTTCAACCCCTCCGCTGTTTTGGGTAACCGAAGCGATCGGAGGTGAAACGTTCGGTCTAGGAGCCGGCGCCGCCGAACGGTGTGGCCTTCACGGCGGGCGCCGCAAGCGTCGTTTCGGGCTCTGTGGGCGGTGTTTCCTGGGTACTGGTTGCGCCGACCGTCATGCCCGAGCTACTCAAGTTGGTTGACGAGGCCGGCTCCTGCGTGATCGCCATGGTCACGGTCCCCGCGGCGACGACCGCGCTACCGCCGATTACGGCTGCCAGCATCTTCACATTGGTTCGCCTGTTTGCATGCACTAATTTGCTCCTCTCTGGATGTCAGCCGTGTCCCGCCACATCGGTATGGCGGATCGACAGACGTGCAGGTCGGACTAGTGAATGCGAGAACCCTGTGAATACTCTGGAGTAGAGGTGCGAAGTACCTAGGTGCGCGCTCAGTCAGCGTGCACCTCAGAAATCGATATTCGATTGGTTACGGCGCGGCGGGCCCCTGTTCCTCGGCGGGCGGCGCCGCGGGACCCCGCATCGCCGGTGCCGCCATCGTCGTGGCTTCTACAGTCGAGGGCGTCGTCTCGGTGCTTGTCGAGCCGACGGTCATGCTTGACGACTTGGCGACCGACTCTTGGACCACCGACAGCGCGCCGACGGCGGCACTGCCGCCGATCAGAACCGCGAACAACCTCACGTTGTCGCGCTTGAGCGAATCCATTCCTCGATCACCTCACCTTCCTGGCGGTTGGCCCGACCGCCACGCCTGCGCGGCGACGGACAAACTTGCAGGTGGAAGGAAGTCTTCGCCATCAAACTGGAAACGGGCTGAAGCGCCGATGGGAATCGTCTAGCCACGCCGTAGCTGCAACAACGGGCTACCGCAGGCGCCATCTCTTACCCTGTGCGTCATGCAAGCCGCCCGTGGACGTCGCCTATGACGCGCTTCCTCGCGCGGCGGCTGCTGAACTACATCGTGCTGCTGGCCATTGCCTCGTTCCTGGTCTTCGCGCTGGCATCGCTTGAGTTCAAACCGCTGGACAACCTGCTGCAGCGCAATCCGCGCCCGCCGCAGGCCGTGATCGACGCCAAGGCCGCCGAACTCAACCTCGACAAGCCGATCCCGGTCCGCTATGGCGACTGGGTGGCCGGCGCGGTGCGTGGCGACTTCGGCACCACGATCGGCGGACAACCGATTGCCGACGAGTTGGGGCGGCGGGTCGGGGTCACCCTGCGGCTCCTGGTCATCGGCACCGTCATCGGCACAGCCATCGGCGTCGTGGTCGGCGCGTGGGGGGCGATCCGGCAGTACCACCTGTCGGATCGCGTGATCACGGTGTTGTCCCTGTTGGTGATCAGCACGCCCGTCTTCGTCCTTGCCAACCTTCTGATCCTCGCGGCGTTGCGGGTCAACACGGTGCTCGGCGTGCAGCTGTTCGAGTACACCGGCGAGACGTCGCCGGACGCGGTCGGTGGTGTCTGGAACCAATTCGTCGACCGGGTGCAACACCTGATGCTGCCGACGTTCACGCTGGCGCTCGCGTATGCCGCGGGGTACAGCAGATACCAACGCTTCGCCATGCTGGATGTGCTCGGCCAGGACTTCATCCGCACCGCACGGGCCAAGGGCCTCAGCCGCCGCCGCGCGCTGTTCAAACACGGCCTGCGCACCGCGCTGATTCCGATGGCCACACTGTTCGCTTACTCCGTCGCCGGGTTGCTCACCGGTTCGGTGTTTGTGGAGAAGATCTTTGGCTGGCACGGCATGGGTGAATGGGCGCTGCAGGGGTACGCGACCCAGGACGTCAACATCGTCGCCATCATCACTCTCTTCAGTGGCGTGTTGATCTTGGCGGCCGGGCTGCTGTCCGACGTCATCTACGCCGCGCTCGATCCAAGGGTTCGAGTGTCATGAGCGAACCCGTCACAACATCGACCGCCAGTTCCGCGAAGTCAGGCGTCGACGTCACGCGGTTCGCATCGCGGCGGACGCTCGTGCTGCGCCGTTTTCTACGCAACAAGCCAGCCGTGGTTTCGTTGGCACTCCTGGTCGCGTTGTTCATCGGCTGCTACGCGCTGCCGCCAGTGCTGCCGTACAGCTACACCGATCTCGATTTCTACTCGCTGCAGCAGCCACCGAGCACCGATCACTGGTTCGGCACAAACGCACTGGGTCAGGACCTGCTCGCCCAAACCCTGCGCGGCATGCAGAAATCCATGCTGATCGGCGTCTGCGTGGCGTTCATCTCCACCATCATCGCCACGACGGTCGGAACGGTCGCCGGGTACTTCGGCCGTTGGCGTGACCGCACACTGATGTGGATCGTCGACCTACTGCTGGTGGTGCCAGCCTTCTACCTCATCGCGATCGTGACATCGCACAGCACGCAATCGGAGACCGTGATCTTGTTGATCGTGTTGCTGTCGCTCTTCGGCTGGATGATCAGCTCGCGCATCGTTCGCGGGATGACGATGAGCCTGCGCGAACGCGAATTCGTATCCGCTGCACGGTATATGGGTGTGAGCAACACACGCATCATCATCCGGCACATCGTGCCGAATGTGGCGTCGTTCCTGATCATCGACACAGCGCTGAACGTCGGCGCAGCCATCCTGGCCGAGACTGGGCTGAGCTTCCTTGGATTGGGCGTCAAGCCTCCCGACGTGTCACTGGGCACCCTGATCGAGGATGGCCAAGCCTCCGCGACGACGTTCCCCTGGGTATTCCTGTTCCCCGCCGGCGTACTGGTGCTGATCGTGTTGTGCGCCAACCTCACTGGTGATGGATTGCGCGACGCGCTCGACCCCAGCGCGCGTCCGCTGCGAGGGCGTCGCAAATGAGCCTGCTGCAGGTAACAGACTTGACGGTTGCGTTCCCGACCGACACTGAACGTGTCAATGCCGTGCGCGGGATGAACTTTCACCTCGATCCTGGCGAGGTCGTGGCGCTTGTCGGCGAATCCGGCTCGGGCAAGTCGGCCAGCGCCATGGCCATCATCGGACTGCTGCCGGAATACGCCGAAGTGTCGGGATCGATCCGGCTACACGGCGACGAACTGCTCGGCTTGTCCGACAGCCAGATGTCGCAGATCCGAGGCAAGTCCATCGGCACGGTGTTCCAGGACCCGATGTCGGCACTCACCCCGGTCTACACCGTGGGCGACCAGATCGCCGAGGCGCTGGAGGTGCACAATCGCGGTATCGGCAAGCGCGCCGCGCAAACCCGCGCCGTGGAACTGCTCGAACTGGTTGGCATCGCCCAGCCCGAACGCCGCGCCCGCTCCTTCCCGCACGAACTCTCCGGCGGAGAACGCCAACGCGTTGTGATCGCCATCGCCATCGCCAACGATCCCGACCTGCTGATCTGTGACGAGCCGACCACTGCCCTGGATGTCACTGTGCAGGCGCAGATCCTCGAGGTCCTCAAAACCGCACGCGACGTCACCGGCGCGGGCGTGCTGATCATCACCCACGACCTCGGGGTGGTCGCCGAATTCGCCGACCGCGCACTGGTGATGTACGCGGGCCGCGCGGTGGAGACGGCCGGCGTCGAAGTGCTGTACCGAGACCGCCGAATGCCTTACACCGCAGGGCTGCTCGGGTCGGTGCCTCGGCTGGACGCCCCGCAGGGTGCCCGGCTGGTGCCCATCCCAGGCGCCCCGCCATCGATGGCGGCGCTGCCGCCGGGCTGCCCGTTCGCGCCGCGTTGCCCGCTGGCCATCGATGACTGCCGCGCCAACGAACCCGAGCTGATCGAGGTCGCGCGCGGACATCAGGCTGCGTGCATCAGGACCGAACACGTGGCAGGCCGGGCCGCGGCGGAGATCTACGGCGTATCCACCGAGGTGCCCGCTGCAGCGGCCGACGCCGAGGCGCCGGTGGTGCTGCGGGTGCGTGACCTGGCGAAGACGTACAAGCTGACCAAGGGCGTGGTGCTGCGTAGGCAGGTCGGGGAAGTGCGGGCCGTCGACGGCGTCAGCTTCGAGTTGCAGCAGGGCCGCACGCTCGGCATCGTCGGCGAATCCGGCTCGGGCAAATCCACCACGCTGCACCAGATCCTGGAACTGTGCGCGCCGCAGTCCGGTTCGATCGAGGTGCTCGGCGCCGACGTCGCCACGCTCGACCGGCGTACCCGGCGCGCGCTGCGTGGCGACCTGCAGGTCGTGTTCCAGGATCCGGTCGCCTCACTTGACCCGCGGCTACCGGTGTTCGAAGTTCTCGCAGAGCCGTTGCAGGCCAACGGTTTTGACAAGGCCAATACCGACGCGCGGGTGGCCGAACTGCTGGGCATCGTCGGGCTGCGCCACGAAGACGCCAGTCGGTATCCTGCCGAGTTCTCCGGCGGTCAGAAGCAACGCATCGGCATCGCGCGGGCGCTGGCGCTCCAGCCGAAGATCTTGGCCCTCGACGAACCGGTGTCGGCACTCGACGTGTCGATTCAGGCTGGAATCATCAACCTGCTGCTGGACCTGCAGGAGCGCTTCGGCCTCTCCTATCTGTTCGTGTCGCACGACCTGTCGGTCGTCAAACATCTGGCCCACCGGGTCGCCGTGATGTACAAGGGCAAGATCGTCGAACAGGGTGACGGCGACCGGGTGTTCGCCAATCCGCAGCAGGACTACACGCGCCGGTTGCTTGCCGCAGTGCCTCAACCAGAACCGAATCGCAGGTAACGTCTGTCGCCATGAAGATCCGACGCTTAGCCGTGGTTGCCCTCGTCGCAGGTCTGACGCTGACCGCATGTTCCGGCGGCAAGCAGGAGACGCCGCCTGCAGGCGGATTCGCGGAGGTCGGGACGACCAATGACATCAACCCGCAGGACGTATCCCGCCTGCAGCCGGGCGGCAACCTGCGCCTGGCGCTCACCGCGTTTCCGGAGAACTTCAACTCGTTGAATATCGACGGCAACTCCGCCGACTCCGCAGGCATGCTGAAGGCCAGCATGCCGCGGGCGTTCCGGATCGCCGCCGACGGGACGATGACGCTGAACACCGACTATTTCACCGGGGCCGAACTGACCAGCACCAACCCACAGGTGGTCAAGTGGACCATCAACCCCAAGGCGGTCTGGAGCGACGGCACCCCGATCACATGGGAGGACATCGCTTCCCAGATCCACGCCACCAGCGGCAAGGACAAGGCGTTTGCGAGCGCCAGCCCCAACGGCGCAGACCGCGTCGAATCGGTGACCCGCGGTGTCGACGACCGGCAGGCGATCGTGACGTTCGCGAAGCCGTACGCGGAGTGGCGCGGCATGTTGTCGGGCAACACGATGCTGCTGCCGAAGAGCATGACCGGCACGCCGGAGGCGTTCAACAAGGGTCAGCTCAACGGGCCCGGTCCCTCCGCGGGGCCCTTCATCATCTCCAGTCTCGATCGCACCGCGCAGCGAATTGTGCTGACCCGCAACCCGAAATGGTGGGGTACTCCCCCGCTGCTCGACAGCATCACGTATCTCGTGCTCGACGACGCCGCGCGAATCCCCGCCCTGCAGAACAACACAATCGACGCCACCGGCTTGCTCACCCTGGATGAGCTGACCATCGCGCGGAGCACCAACGGGGTCTCGATTCGGCGTGCACCCGGAAACAGTTGGTATCACTTCACATTCAACGGCGCTCCCGGTTCCATCCTCGCCGACAAGGCGCTGCGGCTGGCCATCGCCAAGGCCATCGACCGTCAGACGATCGCGAACGTCACCCAGCGAGGGCTTGCGGACAATCCTGCCCCGCTGAACAACCACGTCTTCGTCGCAGGCCAGGAGGGCTACCAGGACAACAGCGCCGTCGTGGCGTTCGACCCCGAAAAGGCCAAACAGGAGCTGGATGCCTTGGGCTGGAAACTAAACGGACAGTTCCGCGAGAAAGACGGCCGCCAGCTCGTCATCCGCGACGTGCTCTACGACTCACTTGCCACCCGTCAGTTCGGACAAATCGCCCAGAACAACCTCGCCCAGGTCGGCGTGAAGCTGGACCTCGACGCCAAGGGCGGCGCCGGCTTCTTCTCGAACCACATCAACGTCGGCGATTTCGACATCGCCCAATTCTCCTGGGTGGGCGACGCTTTCCCGCTGTCGGGGCTGCCGCAGATCTATGCGTCCCAAGGCAAAAGCAACTTCGGCAAGATCGGCACCCCGGAGATCGACGCCAAGATCGAGCAGACGCTCGAAGAGCTCGACCCGGCCAAGGCGCGCGACCTCGCCAACGAGGTCGACAAGCTAGTCTGGGCCGAGGGCTTCAGCCTGCCCCTGACGCAGTCGCCCGGAAACGTCGCGGTCCGAAGCACTTTGGCGAATTTCGGCGCCTTCGGCCTTGCCGACGCGGACTACAGCAAGATCGGCTTCATGAAGCCGTAACGCGTTGCAGCGTACGGGGAACCACGGCAGGAACCGCCTTTTCGATGGCGGCAGCGGCGGCGATGCCCCAGATCAACACCCGGACGCCGAGTCCGCCCGGCGCCGAGTCCAGCTTTTTGGCGCGTGCCGGCAGGCCTGAACTGGTTCCGTCGCAGGTGGCCTTGATGATGTCCAGCGCGGCGCGCTCGCGAAGGTCGACGGCGGAGTGCCCGGCGGTGGCTAGATTCACCAGCACCGCACCGGGGATCAACGACGCAATCCTACGGGCCACGGCGGGTGGGGTGATCAGGTCGCGGCCGCCGGAGATGATCACCGTCGGCCAGGTGAACCCGGGCATCTCGGTGCTCAGATCGAACGGCTCGGCCTCGAATTCCGTTGTATTGGTGGCAAACTCGCGGAAGGCGATGGCCGGGTCCAGCGGCTTTCCGTCGGGAACGGCAGCGTAGTTCAGTTCGCGGTACCCGATCCGGCCGACCAGGTCGGGCTCGTGACGGTAGGGCGCCTTGCGTTCGAACAGGAACCGGGCACCACTGTCCAGTGCCGACCACAGCGCCCGTCGGCCGGCCAGCAACAAGTCGAGTTGGCGCCGCAATAGCACGGGCCCCGCGAAGCCGTACACCGCCGCGGCCAACTGCGCCGCCTGCGGGCTCAACATGTCCTGGTCCACCAGTTTGCGCACCTTGGCCGCCAAGTCAGCGGTCTCGGGGTTGTCGCCGTCCCACAGCAGCCGACGGGTCGCCTCCCGGACGGCATCGATGTCCCTGGCGGAAAGCACCGGTGAGTCGAGAATCATCGCGTGCACCCGATCCGGGTGCCGCACACCGACTCCGGCGGCCACGTATGTGCCGTACGACGTGCCGTAGATGACCGCCTTCTGCACCCGGGCGTCGTCGAGGACGGCGGCCACATCGTCGACTACCTGGTCGATGGTCAGCGCCTCGGGCGGCAGGTCAGCACCGCTATCGTCATGGCGGGACATCCCCACCCCCCGGTGCTCCACCATGATCACGTCGAGGCCCTCGGTGGCCGCGTGCCGACGAAACCCCCGGTAGAGGGCGATGGACGCGGCGCCAGGGCCGCCGGGGATCATGACCAGCGGATGTGCCGATTTGCGGCCCATACGCACGTAAAACAGGTCGAACTCCTGGTCGCCGCCCTGAGCCGCCTGACCTGCGAAATCGCGCCTTGGCCCCACCGGCCGTCGCACCGCACGCACACCCGGCAACGCGGCCAGCTTGTCGTGCGCCCGGCGACGCTTGGCGTTCATCGTCATCACCACACATTCTGCCCCGTCGCCTGTTCTTAGGTTCGGGGTGATCCAAAGCAGTGCGTGCCGCCACCGCGTGTCGGTAGAACGAGGCCATGACCTCCGTGGATCACGTGACTCGCATCCTGCCCGGTTCGCCCGAATGGGCCGACCTGCGCGCCCAGATCGGCGCGGGAGCAAAGGACCGAGACCTCAACGACGAGAACCCGTTTGATCAAGTCGCTGCATTGAAACGCGCAGGATTTGGCACACTGCGACTGCCAGAACATCGTGGTGGCGCAGGTTTCACTGTGCCGCAGCTGTTCTCCGCAGTGATCGACGTCGCGCACGCCGATCCCATTGTGGCCCATATCTTCCGGACGCATTTCTGGTTCGTCGAGGAGCGGCTGCGTACGCCCGATGACGCTGGCTCGGCGCGGTGGCTGCATAAGGTAGCCGAGGGAAAGATCTTCGGCAACGCATTCAGTGAGAAGGGCTCACTGGCCGTCGGCAGCCTGGTCTTCAACACCCGCCTGCTGCCTGCCGAGGGCGGCGGCTACCGGCTGGACGGTGAGAAGTACTACAGCACCGGCACGCTGTGCTCCGACTATCTGACCGTCGCCACCACCACTGACCATGACTCCGTCGCCACCGTCGTCGTGCCTGCCGACCGGGACGGCGTGCGGTTGATCGACGACTGGGAACCCTCAGTCAACGCCGCACCGGCACGGGCACCACGGTGTTCAGCAACGTGGCGGTGTCGAACGACGAGGTCCTGACCGACACACCGTACGACGCCGACCCCGTACCGTCGGTGCAGTACGCGTCGTTGCAGCTGTACATCCACGCGATGGTGGCAGGGGCTGTTCGACGCCGTGCGCCGGGTTGCCAACCGCGACAACCTGACGCTGCGCGATGTCGGCAAGTGGTACGCGCAGGGCGTGCTACTGCCGCAGTTCGTCGGCACCGCCGAGCAGGTTGCCGACCAGATCGAGGAGTCGTTCAACGCGCGCGAAGCCGACGGGTTCATGGTGTCGGCGGCCCAAACACCGGGCACCTTCAACGATTTCGTCGACTCGGTGGTTCCTGAGCTGCAGCGCCGCGGGTTGTTCCGCACCGAGTACACCGGCAATACGTTGCGCGATCATCTCGGGCTGGATCCAGTGAAGGTCACGCCCCCGCAGCGGCTGCAGTCAGTGAGCTGACGTCAGCTCTTCGAGATGCCTGCGTTGGCGAGCCACTTCTTGGCGATGTCCGACAGGTTGGTGCCCTTGGCCGCCTCGGCATTCATCGAGATCAGGTCATCGGTGGTGAGCTTCGCCGACACGGCGTCCAGCGTCTTGGTGATGGTGTCGTTCTGCTTGCCGGACTTGATCAGCGGAGCCACGTTCTCCGCGGCGAACAACGACTTGTCATCCTCAAGGGCGACGAGGTTGTTCGTGACAAGGCCGGGATCGGTACTGAAGAGGTCGCCGGCCTGGATCTGACCATTGGTAAGCGCCGTCATCGTCAACGTGCCGCCTGCGTCGAGGCTGACGAAGTCCTTGAAGTTGAGGCCGTACACGTCGCGGAGCCCGACCACGCCCTGGGTACGCGTCTTCCACTCCGGCGGACCCCCGAGCACCAGTTCACCGGCGACTGGCTTCAAATCGCTGACCGTCTTCAGCTTGTACTTGTCGGCGGTGGCCTTGGTCACGGCCACCACGTCCTTGTCCTCGGCGGGCGACGGCGTCAGCATCGAGATACCGGACGGCAATTTGCCTTTGAGTTCGGTTGTCACCGCTTCGGTCGTCGCGGCCGTCGACTTCGGATCGAGGTAACTCAGCAGCGCGCCCGTGTATTCGGGTACCAGATCGATCGAGCCGTCCTTGAGGGCCGCGATGTAGACCTCGCGACTTCCGATGTTGAACTGCTCCTTGACGCTGACTCCCGCAGCCTGCAGCGCCTGCGAGTAAAGGCTGGCGATCAACTGGCTTTCGGTGAAGTCGGCCGAACCCACAATGACTTGCGAGCCGGAGGATCCGCTGTTGTTCCCGCCGCCCTCGAGCGGATTGCCGCCGCCACCGCCGCATGCGGACAGCGCGAGAACGGAGGTGACGGCCAGGGCCGACAGTAGTGTGCGTTTCTTCATGGTGATTCTCCTGATGTGAGGTCGGCGCCTGGCGGCACCTAGGTGGTGGCCGGCTCGAGCACGGTCGTGGATATGGGGGAACTGGATTTCGATACGGTGCGGCGCAGCCCGGGCGAGACGATGGCACGGCCAAGCCAGGCGAAGGTGAACTCCAGAACGAGCGCCAGGATCGCGACAAGAATTGCCCCGCCTGCCATTTCGCTGAAGTTGGCCTGCGCTCTGCCGTCGAGAATGAACCGTCCCAGGCCCTGCAGACCCAGATACGCGGCAATGGTGGCCGTCGAAACGATTTGCAGTGTTGAGCTTCTCACCCCTGAGATCATGAGGGGTAATGCACACGGCAGTTGCACTCTCAACAGGATCTGCGGCTTCGTGAAGCCCATGCCGCGGGCCGCTCCGACGGCGTCCGGATCGGCAGTCTGAATGCCCGCATACGTTCCGGTGAGGATCGGTGGAATCGCAAGCAGAACAAGCACAATGATGGTGGGAAGGACGTAGACGAGCTTCCCACCGACGACCGGCGAGATGATCAGGAAGAGCAGCACGAGCAGCCCTAGAGACGGCAGGGCACGCAACGCGTTCGCCGACCCGGCCACCAACGCCTCACCCCGTCCCGTGTAGCCGATAAGAATTCCCAGCGGCACCGCGATGACCAGGGCGGCCAGCAGCGCGATCGCCGAGTACAGGAGGTGGTAGCCGATCTGGGCCGGAATACCTCCTGAGCCAGTCCAGTTCGCTGGATCGGTGAACCACGAGTAGATGTTCATGAGGTGACCGTCCTTTGCCGCCATGGGGTCAGGAGTCTGTTCAGCCAGATGATCAGGCCGTCGAAGACGATCGCGAGCACCACACACAGAAGGATGCCGGTGAGGAGCGGAACGTATAGCCGCAGCTGAAATCCCTGCGTGAACAGCGATCCGAGTTGCGGGATACCCAGCAGGGCCGCCATCGTCACGATGCTGACGTTGGACACGACCGCAACGCGCAATCCAGCGGCGATGACCGGGACCGCAACGGGCAGCTCCACAAGCACAAGTCTCTGCCAGCCCCGGTAGCCCATGGCCTCCGCGGCCGCCACAGTGTCGTGTGGCACCGAGTCCAGCCCATCCGTCACCACCCGCACCAGCAATGCCAACGTGTAAAGTGTCAGCGCGACAACAATGTTCAACGGATCAAGGATTTTCGTCCCCAGGATCACCGGCAGGATGATGAACAACGCGAGCGAGGGAATCGTGTAGAGCAGACCCGCGGTTCCCACGATCGCGGCCTGCCCGCGCTTGAAGCGATGCGCCCACCAGCCGAGCGGCAGCGCAATGATGAGCCCTAGGATCGTCGGCACCAGGGTTAGCCAGGCGTGGCTGATCGTCA
>Ga0207693_10001577_pt1 | contig 20152 bp, 25 predicted proteins | sample LARL81metaG_FD_184347 | JGI IMG/M metagenome (GOLD analysis project Ga0207693, IMG submission 184347) | Corn, switchgrass and miscanthus rhizosphere microbial communities from Kellogg Biological Station, Michigan, USA - LAR L8-1 metaG... | ecosystem: Host-associated > Plants > Roots >...
TCTGCAGTTCTTGCGCCGTCTCCTCGTCGAAACCTTCCACGGCGCTGAGTTCGTTGAGGGGGACATAGGCGACATCTTCGATCGTGGCAAAACCTTCCGACGCGAGCAGTTGGGCGACGGTTTCGTCGACGTCGAGCGAGTCCATGAAGAGCTTGGTGCGCTCCGCGAACTCCTTCTGGCGGCGCTCGGACTCTTCGGCTTCGGTCAGGATATCGATCTGCCAGCCGGTCAACTGCGAGGCGAGGCGAACATTCTGACCGCGACGGCCGATGGCAAGCGACAACTGCTCATCGGGCACGACAACTTCCACGCGGTGCGTGTCTTCATCCAGCACCACCTTGGAGACTTCGGCGGGCGCCAGCGCATTGACGATGAAGGTCGCCGCTTCCGCCGACCATGGAATGATGTCGATGCGCTCGCCCTGCAGTTCCTGCACCACAGCTTGAACGCGCACGCCGCGCATTCCAACGCAGGCGCCGACCGGATCTATGCTGGAATCCTTGGAGATCACCGCAATCTTTGCCCGGGAGCCCGGATCGCGCGCCACGGCGCGGATCTCGATGATGCCGTCGTAGATTTCGGGCACTTCCTGCGCGAACAGGCGCACCATGAACTGAGGATGGCTGCGTGAGAGGAAGATCTGCGGGCCGCGTGTTTCGCGGCGCACATCGTAGATGTAGGCGCGGATGCGATCGCCGGTGCGGAAACTCTCGCGCGGGATCATCTCGTCGCGGCGTACGACGCCTTCCGCACGGCCGAGATCGACGACGACCGAGCCAAACTCGGAGCGCTTGACGATGCCGTGCACGATCTCTCCGATGCGATCCTTGTACTCGTCGTACTGACGCTCGCGCTCGGCATCGCGCACCTTCTGCACGATCACCTGCTTGGCGTTCTGTGCATTGATGCGGTTGAAATCGACGGGCGGCAGCGTCTCGGCGATGATGTCGCCGACTTGAGCGGCCGGGTTTCGGGCGCGAGCATCGGCAAGGCTGATTTCGGTCTTGTCGTTTTCGACCTGCTCAACGACATGGAGATAGCGCGAGACATGCGTCTCGCCCGTCTTGGGATCGATCTCGACCTTGATCTCGTTCTCGCTGCCATAATGCGCCTTGGCGGCGCGTTGCATCGCCTCTTCCATGGCGGCGAGCACGACGGCCTTGTCGATCGACTTGTCGCGCGCGACGGCGTCAGCGATCTGCAGAAGCTCGGTTCTGTTTGCGGCAATGGCGGCCATGATATGTCCTTCTCCTCTTTGGCGCGTTGGCGCCGAAAAAAACTCACTGCGCGCGTTTGCGCGCCTTCAAATCCTCGGCGATGAGTGCATCGGTCAGCACCAGCTTGGCCTCCGCGATCTGTGCGAACGGGAAGCTGAGCCTTGCATCTTGCGTCTGAAGCGTGACGTGGTTGCCATCGAGCCCCAGGAGTTTGCCGCGAAACCGCTTGCGCCCTTCGACCGGCGCATGCAGTTCGAGCTTCGCTTCGTGACCGGCCCAACGCGAAAAATCCATCAGCCGGGTCAACGGACGGTCGATGCCAGGTGACGACACTTCGAGCTCGAAATCGCCATCGAGGGGATTCTCCTTTTCCAGGAAATTGAGCAGCGAGCGGCTCAGGATGGCGCAATCCTCGACATTCATGGTGCCGTCCGGCCGCTCGGCCATGATCTGCAGCGTCTTCACATGTCCGCCCATCAGGCGCAGACGTACGAGTCGATACCCGGCCGCTTCCACGGCGGGTTCGATGATCGGTTCCAGGTGTGCCATCGCACTCAGTATGGTCGTCACTCCGAACAAAAAGTCTCTCCCGCGCGGCGATCCTTTCGGACCGCCACACAACAGTACGTTCTGTTGTCTGGGATGGGCGGGTATGTACGCTGGCAATGGGGCATTTTCAAGTCCCACTGCTTGGTTCAGGGGCCCGGCACCGCCTTGTGAATTGTGCTTCCCTGGCCCACGCCGATCATGACTTCAGCGGGTTGGTTGGTAGTTTGCGGGGCTTTCGCGGGTTTTGCCGATGGAATGGTAAATTGAAACAGACATACGCCAACCGCGCACGCGGTCAGCAAGGCGGCAAACAAGATCACCCCCTTGTCCCAGATTTCACTGCGCGGAACGTCGTCGTCTTCTTCTTCAAGGCTCATGGTGCGATCCTATCAGTCCTTAAGAAGCAGAGAAACGCCGGCGGGCCATGCAACTTCTTCGCCTCATATCTTGTGGCCGGCCAGCCGGCGGGACGTTGCAACCAGTCCGCTGCCGCAGTGGCAGTCCAGAGAAAGGCCGGATGCGCCATAAGCCGCTCCAATGCATAAGTGAGATAGCCAGCATCGTCCGTCGCAAAGCGCAGTTCTGCCCCCGGCCGCAAGATCCGTGCGATCGCATTCAAAGTTTCCATTTGGAGGAAGCGGCGCTTGTGATGGCGAGTCTTGGGCCAGGGATCGGGAAAGAGAACGAATAGGCGTCCAATGCTGACGTCGGGCAGCGCCTCGATGATGTCGCGCGCATCGTCTTCATAAATCCGGATGTTCGGTAGTCTTGTCGGGTCAAGCTTGCTCAATAATTTGGCCGTGCCGGAGATGTAGGGTTCCGCACCGATCAATCCGATGTCGGGATGTGTTTCAGCCTGCCAGAGAAGGTGTTCGCCGCCGCCAAAGCCGACCTCGAGCCACACATCGTCGACCGGCCGGTCGAAATAGCGTTTCGGGTCCAGCTTGTGCGCGGGCTTGAGCACAAGTTTAGGCAGAAGCGTTTGACGCCTTTCGAGTTGCCGCGCCGAAAGTCGCGGCCCCTTGCGCCGGCCATAAAGCGCACGCCGTTGTCTTTGCTGGATCTCGTTCATCGTGGCAGTTGTTGCGGATCGGGTGTCGCATGGTCAATCGCCTGAGCCGACGTGGCCCTGCATGCCGCTGTCAAACCATGCGAATCTTTCGCCGGAGAATTTGGATCACCTAAACACTAGTAATTCGATAGGAATAAAGTTATATACTCAAACTCGGGAAGGGCCGTCATGGCGTTTATCGCGCACGTCAATCCGTTGTTCGTCGCGTCCGGATTCGTGGTCGGATTTATCGTTGGCCTGACCGGCGTCGGCGGCGGCTCATTGATGACACCAATCCTGATTTTGCTATTCGGCGTGCATCCCGCGGCCGCGGTTGGAACCGACCTGCTCTATGCCAGCGTCACCAAGACTGGCGGTGCCTTTGTTCACGGACTTCGCCGCACCGTTCACTGGCCGTTAGTCGCGCGCTTGGCGCTCGGCAGTCTGCCCGCAGCGGTGCTGACGCTCTTCGCGCTCAATCGGCTTGGCGGCGAGTCGGCCGCGCTCAATGCCCTCGTTTCCAAGTCGCTAGGCGTCGCGCTGTTGCTGACCGCCATCACACTCATTTTCCGCCGCATATTGGTCGCGCGTTATGCTGAACGCTTCGCCGCGCTCGGCAGTGCGACTATCGGCAGGCTCACCGTTCTCACCGGCGCGGCGCTAGGTGTGCTCGTGACTTTGTCATCGGTCGGTGCGGGTGCGCTGGGCGTGACTGCTTTGCTGCTGCTCTATCCGCGGCTGCCCGTCGCGCGCATCGTCGGTTCGGACATCGCGCATGCCGTGCCACTCACGCTGATCGGCGGCGCCGGACACCTGCTGATGGGACATATCGACTTTGCGATGCTGGCAACGCTGCTGCTCGGCTCGCTTCCTGGCATCGTGATCGCGAGCAACCTTGCACCCCGCTTGCCGGAAAAGGTCCTGCAATATGGACTGTCCGCGGTGCTTGTCGCGGTGTCAGCGAAAATGCTGGCTTAGAAGGCGCGCTTGAGCGCCTCGGCAAGGTCGGTCCTTTCCCAGGAAAAGCCGCCGTCGGCATCCGGCTCGCGGCCGAAATGACCGTAAGCCGCGGTACGCGCATAGATCGGCTTGTTGAGTCCCAAATGCTCGCGAATGCTGCGCGGTTTCAGGCTCATCAACTCCGGAAGAATCGTCTCGAGCTTCGCTTCGTCGACTTTTCCCGTCCCATGCGTATCGACATAGACCGACAACGGATCGGCAACGCCAATCGCGTAGGAGATCTGGATCGTACAGCGCTCGGCCAAGCCCGCCGCCACAACGTTCTTCGCGAGATAACGCGCAGCATAGGCCGCGGAGCGGTCAACCTTGGTGGGATCCTTGCCAGAAAACGCGCCGCCGCCATGCGGCGCAGCACCACCATAGGTGTCGACGATGATCTTGCGACCGGTGAGCCCGCAATCGCCGTCCGGACCGCCCACCACAAAGGCTCCCGTCGGATTGACGTGCCAGATCGTTTTGTCGCTGATCCAGCCGGACGGCAAAGCCTCACGAATGTAGGGTTCGACGAGGGCGTGCACATCGTTCGACGTCATGTCGGCGTCGAGATGCTGAGTCGAGAGCACGATCTGTGTGGCGCCGATGGGCATGCCGTTTTCGTATCGGACCGTCACCTGGCTTTTGGCATCGGGACCAAGCTTGGGTTCCCTGCCGGCGTGGCGCGCATCGGCGAGGAGCTTGAGAATCCTGTGACTGTAAAACAAGGGCGCCGGCATGAGCGCCGGCGTTTCACGGCAGGCATAGCCGAACATGATGCCCTGATCGCCCGCGCCTTCGTCCTTATTGCCAACGGCATCGACGCCTTGAGCGATGTGCGGCGACTGCGCGTGCAAAAGTACTTCGACGTTCGCCGTCTTCCAGTGAAAACCGTTCTGTTCGTAACCGATGTCCTTGATCGCCTTGCGCGCGACCTCAATGACCTGCTCGGCCCCGATATGCTTCGGTCCGCGCGTTTCTCCCGCGATGATCACGCGATTGGTCGTCGCCATCGTCTCGCAGGCAGCGCGAATATCCCATGGCGATAAACCGCTCTTGGGACCTTCGCGAAAGAACAGGTCCACCACTTCGTCGGAGATGCGGTCGCAGACTTTGTCGGGATGCCCTTCGGATACGCTCTCGCTGGTGAAGAGGTAGTTCTGCCGCGCCATCGCCCTGAACCCTTTGTCGACCATCAAGCCGGAAGGGCGCCTTTTTGCAACAATCGCCCTTCGGGTCAACTGGCGCAGGAGCCAGGCGGTTCGCTAAGCTCCGCTGTCACAAATTCCGAGGAGAGCTGTCCATGGTTGCGCCCTTTCAAGGCGGCTGCCGCTGCGGTGCCATCCGTTATGAAGTTTCCGCCGAACCGATGGCGGTGATGAATTGCCATTGCCGCGATTGCCAATATGCCTCGGGCGGCGGCTTTTCGACCGTCGTGGTGGTGCCTTCCGCCGCATTTCGACTAACGAAGGGAACGCCGACGCGATTCACCGTAAAGGGCGATTCAGGCAAGGACATCACCCGCAGCTTCTGCGCGACCTGCGGCACGCCGATCTTCAGCGAACCGCAAAGCGGCGACATCTGGGTGGTCAAAGCCGGAACGCTCGATGACCCAAGCTGGCTCAAGCTGGCGGGCAATCTCTACACCAAGTCGGCGCAACCCTGGGCGCATATCGACCCGAACCTGATGCAATTTGAGACGATGCCGCCAGGTGCGGCTTGACCATCTGCGCGCTCACAAAATGAAACGCGAAAGGTCCTGATCCTTCGCGAGCTCGTCGACGCGATCGTGAACGTAGCGCCCATCTATCACGATCTTTTCGCCGCTACGCTCGGTTGCTGAAAAACTGATTTCGTCGAGTACGCGTTCCATGATCGTCTGCAGTCGTCGTGCGCCGATATTCTCGACGCTGGCGTTCACCTGCGCCGCAAGATCGGCGATCGCCGCGATGGCATCGGGTGTGAAGTCGAGCGCGACACTTTCGGTGTTCAACAGCGCTACATACTGCTTGATGAGACTGGTCTCCGGCTCGGTCAAAATGCGTGCAAAATCATCGCGCGTCAGCGCCTTGAGCTCGACGCGGATGGGAAGGCGGCCCTGTAATTCGGGCAATAGATCGGAAGGCTTGGCGGCGTGAAATGCACCCGACGCAATGAAGAGAATGTGATCGGTTTTTACTGGTCCATGCTTGGTCGCGACCGTCGTGCCCTCGATCAGAGGCAGAAGATCGCGCTGCACGCCTTCGCGCGATACGTCGCCGCCACCACGCATCTCGCTGCGAGCGCAGATTTTGTCGATCTCATCGAGAAACACGATGCCGTTATTTTCCACCATCTCGATCGCGTCGCGCACGATCGAGTCATTGTCGAGCAGCTTGTCCGCTTCCTCGGCGACCAGCGGCGCATGCGCGTCGGCGACCGTGATGCGGCGCTTCTTGCCCTTCTGGCCGAAGGCCTTGCCGAAGATGTCGCCGATATTGACCATCGAAATCTGCGCGTTCGGCATGCCGGGAATCTCGAACGCGGGCATTCCGGATGCATCCTTCATCTCGAGCTCGACTTCCTTGGTATCGAGCTCGCCGGCGCGCAGATTTTTGCGGAAACTCTCGCGCGTGTTGCCGCTGGACGCGCCGACCAGCGCATCGAGCAGGCGTTCCTCGGCCCGTGCCTCGGCCTGGGCCTCGACATCGCGGCGTTTAGCGGCGCGCACTTGCGCGATGCCTACTTCGAGAAGATCGCGCGCAATCTGATCGACGTCGCGCCCGACATAGCCCACTTCGGTGAATTTGGTGGCTTCGACTTTGATGAACGGCGCTTGCGCGAGCTTGGCGAGCCGGCGAGAAATCTCCGTCTTGCCGACTCCGGTCGGGCCGATCATCAGAATGTTCTTCGGCAGAACTTCTTCACGCAATTCGGCGCTCAACTGTTGGCGACGCCAGCGGTTGCGCAACGCAATGGCGACGGCGCGTTTGGCGTCATGCTGACCGATGATGTAGCGATCAAGTTCGGAGACGATTTCGCGCGGCGTGAACGAGGTATTCATATGCTCTCGAGACTCTCTATGGCGATGTTCTCGTTGGTGTAGATGCAGATATCGGCGGCGATCTTCATGGCGCGGCGCGCGATCTCTTCGGCCGAGAGATCAAGCGCCAGGAGCGCGCGAGCCGCGGCAAGCGCGAACGGTCCACCCGAGCCGATGCCGATGAGGCCGTCTTCGGGTTCCACCACGTCGCCGGTGCCCGAAAGAATCAACGACGACTTCGAGTCGGCGACCGCCATCATCGCTTCGAGGCGACGGAGATATCTGTCCGTGCGCCAGTCCTTGGCGAGTTCGACGCAGGCACGCGCCAGATTGCCCGGATGTTGTTCGATCTTGGCTTCCAGCCGCTCGGACAAGGCAAACGCGTCGGCTGTGGCGCCGGCGAATCCGACTAGCACATCGCCTTTGCCGATGCGGCGGACCTTGCGCGCGTTGGATTTCATCACCGTGGCGCCTGCCGTCACCTGCCCGTCGCCGGCGACAACTACGCGCCCGCCCTTGCGCACCGACAGGATCGTCGTCGAGCGCCATTTTTCTTTTTCCACCATGTCGTTCAACCTATTCTCACGCCTGCGAGGACGCCGCCATGTTGAGAATTCTTGCCGCGCCGAGCCTAGTCGCCGCGCTCATTGCCACGCAACCGGCCGCTGCCGCACCACTGACCTATGACTGTCAGGCCTATATAACAAGGGTCGAGAGTGTACCGCCGGTCGCGGCTAGCGACAGCGAGCCATGGCAGTGCCGCACGCCTACCGCAAAACCTTCGACGGCGACGCATTGGTTTCGCCATTCATTGGAGTATTGCCGGCTCACTGTGAACATCTATGACGAGGCTTTGCGTGCCGCGTTGCGCATCGCGGCCGCGCACCGGCGACACCAATGGATCGTGATGCTGGATGCCGACGAGACGGTGCTCGACAATTCGCTGTTCGAGCGCGAGCGCAATCTTTGCGGCAGCGAATTCAGGGACGCCCAATGGGAGAGCTGGGTCCATGCCGACTTGGCGCGCGTGATACCAGGCGCAGCTCAGTTCACGCAGGCCGTGCACCGCTTGGGCGGTCTCATCGCAATCGTCACGAATCGTATTGCCGCCGATGACGACGTCACGCAGCACACATTGAGGGCCAACCGCATCTGGTTCGACTATGAAGAGGGCAAAGGCGATACGTCGGATAAGACGCTGCGCTGGCGGAAGGCGGAGTCCGTACTTGGCCGCAGGTTCGGCGGCCACCCGAGGACAGTGTTGTGGCTCGGTGATCAGATCACCGATCTTGCCGTACTCGACCGCAGAGGCGCGATCCTTCGGGCCATGAGCCAGAAGGATGCGGGAAGCGGCATCGGCTCCTACTTATTCGTCCTGCCCAATCCCATGTACGGCGGCTGGATGGACAATCCGGATCGCTGAACGGTCTGCAATTAACGACATGGGCGGCAGTTTCGGCTAAGAAGCGCCTGTCGGCACAAGGCCGCCGCCCGGAGACAGCGAATGCGAACCGCGACCGTTGAAAGAAAGACCCGCGAGACCGAGATCGCGGTTTCGCTCGACCTGGACGGGTCGGGCGAATGCGATATCGACACGGGCATCGGATTTCTTGACCACATGCTGGAGAGCTTTGGCCGCCACTCCATGATCGACCTCAAGGTCCGCGCCCAAGGCGACTTGCATGTCGATTTCCACCACACGACGGAAGACACGGCCATCGTCATCGGCCAGGCGGTGAAGCAGGCGCTCGGGGATTTTTCCGGCATCACGCGTTTCGGTGCGGCGCTCATTCCGATGGATGAATGCCTGACCCGCGTCGCCATCGACGTGTCGAACCGGCCCTATCTGATCTGGAGGGTGAAGATTCCCAAGCCCAAGCTCGGCGAGATGGACACCGAACTTTTCAAGGAGTGGTTCCAGGCTTTTGCGCAGCACGCCGGGATTTGTCTGCACATCGAGAATCTCTACGCCGACAACAGCCACCATATTGTCGAGAGCTGCTTCAAGGGCACAGCGCGCGCGTTGCGCCAGGCGATTGCGCCCGACGAGCGGCTGGACGGCGGTGTCGCCTCGACCAAGGGAACGCTGACCGACAAGAGTTGAAGTGACGCCGCGGATTTAGTGACGCCTGCGTCATTTTTATTGACTTTTAGTGGGGCACCCTTCACACTGACGCCATCGTCACTATTTCAAGCTTGAGCGAGCGGAGTCCGCGCGATGGTCCAGATCACCAAAGACGAAGCATATGATGCTGTCGCGCCGGAAGATTTCCCCGCCATGCTCAACCCCGCGCGCTACGGTCATCGCTCGACCGCTTTCGACAAGATCATCAGCGCCACGCACGATCATTTCTGGGATCCGCTCGACACGAAATACATCGACTTCGCGGCCCCCTTCGACACGACGAAAAACACAATCCTGCCCGAGCGCTTCTTTCCGATCTTCCACACCAAGATCGGCGAGCGGATGTCGGCCGAACAGAAAATCAAGTTCGCCAACGAATCGACGCGCTGGCAGCTCTCGGCGATCCTGCACGGCGAGCAGGGCGCACTCGCGCTTTCCGCCTCGCTCTGCCACATCCTGCGCGATCCGGGTGCGCAGGAATATGCCGCAAATCAAACACGCGAAGAGGCACGCCACGTCACGGCATTCTCGAGCTATATCAAGACGCGCTGGGGCTCGCCGCTGCCCTGCGGCGCGACGCTGCAGAACCTGCTGACGGAGATGGTCGGCGCGCCAGAGGTCTACAAGAAGATCGTCGGCATGCAGATGCTGGTCGAAGGCCTTGCAATGGGCGCCTTCGCCACCCTCTACCAAAACTCGCAGGACCCTCTGCTGGTCAAGCTCTGCCAACTCGTCATGACCGACGAAGCCTTTCATCACAAGTTCGGCAAGATCTGGGCCGACCGCACCATTCCCAAGCTATCGACGGAAGAACAGAACCTAGTCGAAGACTGGGCCGCGCAATGCTTCCAGACGCTCCTTTTCAATCTCGTCAACGCCGAGCAGATGCACATGGTCTACAGCTCGGTCGGGATCGACTGGCAGGAGGCACGGGCTGCAATCATGGAAGCCTTCACCGATGCCGATCGGCGCGAAGGCATGAAGCAGTCGGCCAACATCTTTCGCGTCCTCATCAAGACGTTGGTCAACGCCGGTATCATCACGGAACGCACGCGCGCCTTCTACGCCATGTACGTCGACATGGACGAACTCAAGAACGAAGGAACGCGCATGGTCGGCGACGACATCGCTGAAGAAGGCATCAAATACCTTCAGACCATCAACTTCGCCGACCGCAGCAAAGGCAGCGCACTTCTCGCGGCGGAGTGATAGTCTCTTCGCAGATCAGCCGCTGTAGGCCTTCTCCAGCGCCGCGATGTCGAGCTTCTTCATCTTGAACATCGCTTCGGTCATGCGCTTGACGCGGGGTGCGTCTGAGCTGGCCATCAGTTCGGTCAGCGGCAACGGCACGACTTGCCAGGAGACGCCGTACTTGTCCTTTAGCCAGCCGCACTGGCTCTCCGTCCCGCCGGCGGTGAGTTTGTTCCAGTAATGATCGACCTCGGCTTGCGATTGGCAGCTGATCGAGAGCGACACAGCCTCATTAAACTTGAAGATCGGTCCGCCGTTCAGCGCAATCAACTCCACACCATCGAGCTCGAAGGCGATGACCATCACAGAGCCTTTGGGACCAGGCCCGGCTTCTCCAAAACGCGTGGTCGACTTGATCTTCGAGTTCCTGAAGATGGAGAGATAGAATTTGACCGCTTCCTCGGCCTGATTGTCGAACCACAGGCAAGGCGAAATTCTTTGCATTGCTGATCTCCCTCGCTGGACTTAGCGCGGCGGAGGTCCGTCCATCAGGATTCGGATGACGAGCTCGCCAGGGCCGGCGACCTTCAGAAACTCGCGCGCCTGCTTCAGTACTTCTTCCTTCGAATCAGCATTCAGGATGCCAAAGCCGTTGCCGAGCGAATCCGTCGCTGGTCCCGCGCCGTCCTTCACCGTGTAGTCGCCCGACGTATAGCGTATGCGCAGACCCTGCTCCGCCGGCAGAAAGCCGCCGCCCATGATGAACTTTCCAGCCGCGCTCTGCCGCGTAACCAGTTCATCCATGCCCTTCATATCGGCTGGTGGACCAGGAGGCGCATCGGACTTGTAGAAAGCGATATATTTCATCCGCGACACCCTTTTTGCTGAGTTTGACATTTACGTTGATATCAACATAATTCAGCCATGTCAAAGCGCAAGTCGCTGCCACTCTCCGTGACGCACGAAATCCGCGACAATTGCCTCTGTTTGCATACGCACAGGGCGGCCAGATCCCTGGCGCGCCACTTCGATACGGCGCTCGCGCCGCTCGATCTGACGCATGGCCAATTCTCGCTTCTTGTTTCGCTCAATCGGTCCATCGCGCCAACCGTCGGAGCGGTCGCAGCCGTGCTCGCCATGGATCGCACGACGCTCACCGCAAACCTCAAGCCCCTTGAACGCAGAGGATTGGTGAAGGTTGCGGTCGACCAATGTGACATGCGTAGCCGCCTCTTGCTGCTGACAACTGCAGGCAAGCGTTTGCTTGCCAACGCGGTCCCCATCTGGCGGCGGGCGCACCGTGACGTGGAACGCAGGTTTGCCAAATCCGACCGCCACGCGATGCGAGCCGGCCTCTTGGCGCTCAGCGGAATCGGCTATCGCGCGGATTGAACTGTCGTTCCTTAAATGTTCCAATCAGGCATGGCGACGATTTCGACAGCGACGGCAGCGGACGTGGCGCGCGGCGTCAGTCGACTCTTGCTGCAAGAAGGCTATAGCCCGATCCTTGAATTCACGCTGGCAAACGGGCGTCGCCTCGACGTCGCAGCGCTCGGGCCCGATGGAACTCTGCTTGGCGTTGAAATCAAGGTCGCGCTCGCCGACTTGCGCGGCGATAACAAATGGCCGGAATATCTGGAGTTTTGCGAACACTTTTACTTCGCCATTCCGCCCGATTTTCCCGATGAGCACGTGCCCGCGACCACCGGATTGATCGTCGCCGACCGCTATGGCGGGGCGATCGTGCGTCCGGCCACGCCCGCGCTGGTGCACGCCAGCCGGCGCAAGGCCGTGACGTTGCGCTTCGCCAAGGTGGCGGCGGATCGGCTCGCCCTGCTTCTGGCGCGCGACGAGGACATTGCCGAGGTGACGCAAGATGCCGGTGACTGAGTCTGTCATTCGAAAAGTGGCTCTGTCGTTTCCCCTGGCCAGCGAGAAGCCATCCTATGGCAAGCCGTCTTTTTTCATCGCCAAGAAATTCTTCACGCGATTGCGCTCGGAAGACGATTCCATCGTGTGGATCGTAGGCTCGGTCGACGAACGCGACAATCTGATCGAACTCGATCCCAAGACTTATTTCATCACCGCACACTATCGCGACTATCCCAGCGTGCTCGTCCGCATCAAACGGATCAACGAAGCGATGCTGCGCAAAATGCTTGAACGCCGTTGGCGCGCAATCGCCCCGAAGAAGCTCGTCAAGGACGTTGAAGACAGCAAGCCAGCGCTTCGCAAGACGACGGCTCGTCGTCAAAAAGTGCGATAATTTCGGACGATCGTGTCAGCGCGGACTGCGCTTGGCGAGTATGCGCTGCAGAGTGCGGCGATGCATGTTGAGGCGGCGCGCCGTTTCAGAAACGTTATGCCCGCACAATTCATAGACGCGCTGAATATGTTCCCAACGCACGCGGTCTGCCGACATCGGGTTTTCCGGCGGCTTCGGTTTGGAGCCCGGCTGCGCCATCAGCGCCGCAAGGATGTCGTCGGCGTCGGCGGGCTTGGGCAGATAGTCGATGGCGCCATACTTCACCGCGGCGACGGCGGTCGCGATATTGCCGAACCCGGTCAAGACCACGACGCGGCTGTCGGGGCGAACCACGTGGAGCGTTTCGACCACATCGAGCCCATTGCCGTCATCGAGCTTGAGATCGACCACGGCATAGGCCGGCGGCGCCTCTTTCGCCCGCGCTTTACCCTCGGCAACGCTTTCAGCGATCGTCACGCGAAATCCGCGCGCTTCCATGGCGCGCGCCAGGCGCTCGCGCAACGGCCGGTCGTCTTCAACCAGCAGGAGGGTTTTGTCGTCGGGCATGCTCATTTGGATTACCAGCTTGATCTGGCGCGTTCATATACCGCACGCAACACGACCTCAACCAAAAGCTCGGTCGTATGCTAAAGCCTTGCCATGTCTCGACTTCCCAAAGCCATACTGTTCGACCTGGACGACACGATCATCGCTGCCTATGGCCGCGCCGATCTGGCCTGGACGGCTGTGCTGGCGGAATTCACCGGCGCGCTCACGCCGCTCGACGAGTCGATTGTCGCAACAGCGATTATGCATTCCGCGACGTCATTTTGGTCTGACGCCGAGCGTCACGCACGATGGCGTCAAGAGCTCCGTGAAGCGCGTCGCGAAATCGTTAGGCAAGCGTTCGCACATTTGGCATCCCGTGGCGAAACCGTGCCGACTGAATTGGCGCAATGTGCGATCGCCGATCGCTTCAGCGACTATCGCAACGAAAATATGCGCCTCTTTCCCGATGCGCACGCGACGATCGATGACTTGAGGACGAACGGCGTCAAACTGGCTCTCGTCACCAACGGCGCAAGCCAGGATCAGAGGGCGAAGATAGAGCGGTTCGATCTTGCCGCACGGTTTCACCACATCCAGATCGAAGGCGACCACGGCTTCGGGAAACCGGAGCCGCGCGCCTATCTGTATGCGCTGTCGACGCTCGGTGTCGGGCCACGCGAAACCTGGATCGTGGGCGACAATCTGGAGTGGGAAGTCAGCGCGCCGCAGCGGCTGGGGATTCACGCCATCTGGTACGATCCCGCCGGCGCCGGTCTACCCGAAGGAAGTCCGGCACGGCCCGATCGGATCATTCGGAGCCTCTCCGAATTGTTGACGTAGAATCGAGCGGCGTGACGTGCCGTATGACGTGCCACATCACGAGATTGCCGATTAGTGGGGGCGGTTCGGGCGCGGGCTAAGCCGGAGCCTGTCCGACATCGCATCCGACTTCTGCATCGGCTCGAATACGCCAGAACCCCAGCCATCATACTCGCCGGAGTGCGTGAAGAAATGCGTGAAACCATGTGGGCCGATCAAGCGATTGAGTTTTTCTCCTTCTTGCACGCGCCACTCGCCGGTCAGCGTGATCGTTTCACTTACTCCATCGTCCTGAATGACTTTGATCTGCATCTTTGGCGATCCTTCCAAGTACAGACCCCGCGTGAAAATGAAACGCGGAATTCTCCCCTTGGGTTCCATGCCGCGAAAGTGGCAGCAAAATCCTAGCCTTCGCCCCGGCCAGGCGGGCCCTCGCCATCGATGGTGTTGCGCGGCCAAACCATGTTGACGCGCGCGCCGCCCGAATCCGGATTCACCACGCTGACGACGCCGCCGGTCTGTTCGATCAGTGTTTTGGCGATGAAGAAGCCCAATCCCATGCCTTCGTGCTTGTCGAGGGCACCAGACGGTCCGATTTCGGTCTGACCCAACGCGAAATGGCCAGGGCGCGACGTGATGTAGGGTTCGCCGATCCGTTCGAAGATTTCAGGCGCGAAACCGGGTCCATCGTCCTCGACCGAGATGCGCAGCTGACTTGCGTTCCAGCGTGCTTGCACGCGCACGCTACTCTTCGCGAAGTCTGCGGCGTTTTCGATGATGTTGCCCAGACCGTGCAACAATTCCGGCGCGCGCCACACTTGTGGCGGCGGATCACCGGGCCGATCGGGCGACAACAGAATCGAGATTTCGAGATCCTCGCCACGGAAGGGATCGACCACGTCCTCGAGAAATGCGCCCAAGGGCAATCTCGCCGTTGCACCAAGCATTGCTTCTTCCGGATTGGAAAGGCGCGCAAGAATGGCGCGGCAACGCTCGGCCTGCTCGCGCAGCAGGCGCGCGTCTTCCGCTTCGCTCGAGTTTGCCGGCAGCGCCCGTTCGAGTTCGCGCGCAACAACCGCGATGGTGCCAAGCGGCGTGCCAAGCTCATGCGCCGCTGCAGTCGCGAGCGCACCGAGAGAGGCGAGGCGGTGCTCGCGCGAAAGCGCCAGCTGTGTTGCAGCGAGGCCCGCCGACATGCGCGCGCCCTCGCTCGCGATGCGCCAGGCATAGATCGAGGTGAAGCCGATGCCGACCACGAGCGATGCCCAGATGCCGGCCTGGTAGAGTGTCGGCAGCGACAAATCCTCTTCGCGCGGCCAAGGCAGCGGCTCATGGAAGACCGAGATCAGCGACACCAGCGCGAAGACAAGCCCGCCCAGAATCAGCGTGTTGCCGAGATTGAGCGTGGCGGCCGCGATCACAACTGGCGCTAGGAACATCAGCGCGAAGGGATTGACGATGCCGCCGGTCAGAAAGAGCAGCGCAGCCAATTGCAGCACGTCGAAGGCGAGATAGATGGTCGCGTCACGGTTGGTGAGCCGGTGACTGGCCGGGTAGCGCAACGCCAAGGCGATGTTGAGGATGGCGCTCGCCGCGATGATACCGGCACATTCGGCCAGCGGCAGACTGTAGCCGAAGCCGAAATAGACGATGAGAAGCGCAGCTGACTGTCCGCTGACCGCCAGCCAACGCAAATTTGACAGAGTACGCAGACGTACGCGGCCACGCGCCGCGGTTGTCGGCGTGGTCGAGAAAGTGCGCGCTCGGCTCGTCTCTGTTTGGTCGCTCATTTCCCTTGGTCCGGCGTCTGCGCTGGCCACTTCTCAGATCCGTCAAAGCCTACTATCAATCCCAGAGAGGGGCTGACAAATTGCGGAATTCTCCATGCGGCGCCTCTCACTTCTTTTGCTCCCCGTTATGCTCGCGGTCGCGCTGACGGCCGGCTATTTCCTGTGGCGGGCGAGCGACAATCTTCCTGCGCTCGGCGGCAGTGTCGTGACCGGGACGGCCCAGATCGGCGGACCCTTCAGGCTGATAGACCAGAACGGTGTCAAACGCTCGTCGGCCGATTTTCGCGGCCGCTTCATGCTGATCTACTTTGGGTATTCCTATTGTCCGGATGTTTGTCCGACGACGCTCAGTCTCATGGCCGATGCGCTCGACAAGCTCGGGCCGCAGGGCGATGCGATCGTCCCCATCTTCATAACCATCGATCCGGAGCGTGACTCGCCGGCCAAGCTCAAGCCCTATCTTGCCTCATTCGGGCCGCGCTTTGTCGGTCTCACTGCCGACCTCGCTACGATCAAAAAGGTCGCGGCCCTCTATCGCGTCTATCTGAAGAAGGAGCCGCTCGCGGGCGGCAACTATGCGATGGATCATTCCAGCGTCATCTATCTGATGGGTCCCGAGGGAAAGTTCGTCGGCTTCTGGGACGACACCGCAATCGGTCCGGACAAGCTCGCTGCGGCGCTGCGCAAGGTTGTCCAGAGTTGATCTGAAACGTGTTCGTTCGCGGGGGGTGTTCACACGGTCGGCACGGGAACGCCCGATTGTAGAGCCGCGGCGATAAGCGTGTTGCGCATCAGGCAGACGATGGTCATGGCGCCGACACCGCCGGGCACAGGCGTGATGTAGCCGGCGATCTTTTCTGCCGCCGCAAAATCGACATCGCCGACCGTCTTTGTCTTGCCGCCGCCGGCGTCGATCCGATTGATTCCGACGTCGATGACGACGCCGTCCGGCTTAATCCAGTCACCCTTGACGATGCTCGGCTTTCCGATCGCCGCAACCAATATGTCGGCCCGCCGAGCCAGCGATGGCAGATCGCGTGTTTTCGAATGCGCCATGGTGACGGTGGCGTTGGCGGCAAGAAGAAGCTGTGCGGCCGGCTTGCCGAAGAGGAGCGAGCGGCCGATGACCAACACATTCATGCCGGCGATGTCGCCGACATACTCTTTAAGCAGCAGCATCATGCCCGATGGCGTGCAGGATACGAGCTGCGCGCGGCCGCTAACAAGCAGACCGGCGTTGGTCGGCGTCAATGCGTCGACGTCCTTGGCCGGAGCGAGCGCATCGAGCACGGCAGTTTCACGCACCTGTTTGGGCAGTGGGATCTGGACCAATATTCCGTGTACGGACTCATCTTCGTTCAGCGCATTGACGCGCTCGACAACCGCAGCCTCGCTCGCATCGGCCGGCAGCGCATAGTGCAGCGACTTGAACCCGATGGCTTCGGCGACCTTGCCTTTGTTGCGGACATAGATCTCGCTCGCCGGGTCGTTGCCGACCAACACCGTGGCGAGGCCGGGGACGATGCCGTAGGCCGCTTTCAGTTTCACCGCCTCTTCGGCAACCCGCGCGCGCAACTTTGCGGCGAAAGCCTTTCCGTCAATGATCGTGGCGCTCATGTCACAATCTCCATTGCTTCGCGGTGGTCGTCGCAGCGTTCACCGCTTGCGCTTAGCAGCTGGTGAGAGGAAAGCGCGGCGCCTGTTGTGCACACACGCGGCACCGCGGTCAGACGCGATAGATGAGATAGTAGAGAAGATTGTCGAGGACATAGTTCACGAACTGAACGCCGATCAACACGACAATAGGAGAAAGATCGAGACCGCCGATAGGCGGAATGATCTTGCGCACACGGCGAAACAACGGGTCGGTCAGTGCATCGAGCACATGTACGATCTGGCGCACCAGATGGTTCGCGGTATTGAGAACGCCAAAGGCAATCAACCAACTCGAGACCACGGCGGCGATGATGACGAAGGTGTAAAGACCAAAAACCGTGTCGATCAGCCAGATCAACGGGTTGAGAAAGACAAAGGACATTGCTCTGGGCCGCACCTTTTGAGTCGCTGCACGCAATATGAGCTTGTAGCTGTTGGACCCAGCCATTCCAAGCGCAGGCTTGACACAGGACGATATACGCAACGGCTTTGGCCGCAGCGATCTGTCTTGACAGTGCAAGGTGGCGCTTCCTACATACCCGCCGCGCCGCGAAATGGCGCGTTTGATGGTTCGGGGCTGTAGCTCAGTTGGGAGAGCGCCTCGTTCGCAATGAGGAGGTCAGCGGTTCGATCCCGCTCAGCTCCACCAGCTATGCTGCGCCATGTGCAGCTATGTTTGGAACCGAACCACGAGAGCCGCTTGTCGCAATGAGAAGGTCAGCGGCTCAATCGCGCCTAGCGCCCCAGCACTTAGCCCGACGCGCCCAACCCATGCGAGGAGGTCAGCCCCAAAGCCCGTCGATGTTTGTCTCTGTATTATCTCGGCCGCATCAATTGCGGAGGCTTGGGTCTGCTGCGACCGCCCGAACATGCTGCGGCTATCTGGCGGATGAACGGCGCGTCTCCTTCCTTGAGAGCCACGCAGCCGGGACCAAGCCAACCTCTTCGTCACTTTACCTGGAAGGTATAGTGTCCGGTCACACGGTGGGTGTCGTCTCCAACCGCATGCCACTTTACCGTGTACTTGCCGGGCGCAAGTTTGCCCTTCAGTGGCAGAGTCAACTGCGTGCTGTCACTCGGATCGACCGCAGCGCTATCGGTCAATAGCGCATGACCTTTTTCGTCGTCGACTTCGATGCCCGAGAAGCTTCCTTCCAATCCTTCGCTAAAGCTTATGCGAATATGAGTTGGGCTTTCTGCGATCGCGGCATTGGGTTTCGGGTCAGCGCTCTTCAACAGCGGGTGAGAAAGCGCGCCGCCAGTTGCGATCGCCAGGCCAGCGGATACCAGGAACAATTTTGACTTCTTCAAAATCAGCTCCTATTTGATCTTCAGCCGGGTGAACAACAAGTACGAGAGTGGCTTTGAGCCATAGGCGGATTCGATGGCTGCTGGAAGCGCGTCGACACTTCCCTGTGCTCCAAGACCAAGCGCCAAGTGATCCAACACTGGAATGTCATAAACATACCCAAGCGAGAATGATGAAACGCGGAACACTTGGCCCGCAAGGGGACTCGGTGCGAGAAATAACTCATCTTTCTCGACGTTTTCTATCCGAGCAAAAAGTGTGTGCTCATACCATGACGCTGCGGACTCAAGGAGCAGTGCATCAAGCGTATGGCCCGGATGATTGTAGTTGCGGCCCCAGGCGAGTGTCGTCTGCCAGTTGCCATGATCGAGGGGACGGTTGTAGGTGGCAGATGCAGTTATTCGATGCTGATCGACATCCGGCTCCAGTTGTTCCGGGCTCCTAAGGAAACCGTAGCTCACCTGCAGGGCCCAATTTGCAGTCGGGTTCCAACTCAAACGAGCCGATGCCGAGTCCAGCGCGAACGAGTCAAAATTCCAACGAAACTGGTCGGGTTCACGACCATGGAACGCCGAGGTCTCGAGCTTCCAGTCGCCATCGACGAAACCGCCGGTGACCACGCCGTATGTGATGTGCGTTGAATCCAGCCAATGGTGAGTGATTGGAGCGCTGGGACTATCCATTCCCGAGAAGCGATGCATAAACGTGGGAGGTCCCAGAGCGGGCTCGCCTGGATAACCAAAATAACCGAACACCGACATTTTATCGCCGACGGGAACGCTGTAGATCGCGGCCAATTCCATGAACAGGTCATGCGGATGCTGGCGGTCGACCAGCGGGGTCACACCGTCGGCGGTCTCACCGGTCTGCAACAATAACGGATAGCCGCTCTTGCCCATGAATGGATCGAGCGACAGCATTGCGCGCAGTGTGAGCGTTCCGGGACCGAACTTGCGCTGAGCCATGCCCATCAGCATGCTCTCGCTGAAAGTTTTTTCGCCTCCACGCGGGCCGCCTTGGTGATCGTAAGCACCTGTCACGTATCCATGCAGCATTGTCAGCCAGCCAAGGAATGTGCCGTTCCAGCCTTCCATGGGAGCGGATTCAGGTTGCCACGCAGTCCCAGAGGCATCGCGCATCATGGAATAGCTACCGGTCGCGCCTGCCATCATATCATCGCCCATGTTCATCCCGGCCATGTCGCCTTTCATATCCGTGCCGTCGGCGGACATTCCTTCCGCGTTTCCGTTGCTGGGTTTCGAGGTTTTTGGAGTCGTGCCAGGCGTTTGTTGCGCACTCGGTGGCATCTGGATCGGAGACGGTGAACTTGAGTGTTGCGTCGGTGTCATTTGCATCCCCGGCATGGCGTCTTGCGCGTCGGATACAGTCGCTAGCGTTGTTAGAGTCAGCGCAAATGCAATGACGAGGATGAGTGGTTGCAGGCTGCGACGGCCACCTGTCATCGCGCGGTTCTCTCCAGCAACTCAATCAGTTCGCCTGCCTTCTTGCGTTGTTCTTTCGCGTTTCCGCTGATAATCGCGTCTTCGATGCAATGACCAAGATGATCCTTGAGCATTTGCGTTTCCACTCCGACCAAGGCAGCTCGCACGGCTTGCAGCTGAGTGAGCACATCGAT
>Ga0207693_10001578_pt1 | contig 20148 bp, 18 predicted proteins | sample LARL81metaG_FD_184347 | JGI IMG/M metagenome (GOLD analysis project Ga0207693, IMG submission 184347) | Corn, switchgrass and miscanthus rhizosphere microbial communities from Kellogg Biological Station, Michigan, USA - LAR L8-1 metaG... | ecosystem: Host-associated > Plants > Roots >...
GGTCCATGGGCGGCACAGGGAAATAGCCTTCCTTGTAGCGAGGACGGTATCCGAGATTGTTGTTCTCGCGACCAGAGTTCCAGCGACCTTCTTCGGCGTCGATGAAGTAGAAACCGTGCTGCTCGCGCTGGTCGAAGCGAATGTTGTCGAAGATAAAGAACTCGGCTTCGGCTCCAACGTAGGCTGTGTCGGCGATACCAGTCGAGGTCAGGTAGAGTTCCGCCTTCTTCGCGATGTAGCGCGGATCGCGGTCGTAGCGCTGCTTTGTGACCGGATCGATGACATCGCAGACCATCACTAACGTTGGCACTTCGGTGAACGGATCCATCATGTGGGTGCTGGGATCGGGGATCAGCAGCATGTCGCTTTCGTTGATGGCCGCCCAGCCGCGAATGGACGAACCGTCCATACCAAAGCCTTCTTCGAATGAGTCCTCAGTCATCTGGTTAATGGGATAGGAAACGTGTTGCCACAGGCCTGGCAGGTCCGTGAACCGGAGGTCGAGCAACTTGGCTCCGTTCTTCTTCGCGAACTCCAGGACGGTTTTGGGATCAGCCATGGGAAAGCTCCTTTAAGAAAGTCCGTAATGCTGATAAGCAGAGTTTGCACACACTATGATCCAGCCACGAGGCCAGAAGCTCAAATTTCTGGGAATCGCGAGAATTGTACACCTGCTACAATCTGTGCATACAAGTACAGGTGCTGCCAGTCTAGTTCGCCTTTCCGTCAGCAGGAAATTGATTGTTTTTATGAGGGGAATAAGCTCGGCGTCCGGCTTGTGCCTCCTGCCTGACGCCTAAAGCTCGCGGCCTGAAGCCAGTTTCTATGGATTTCGATCAGCTGGAAACGTTTATCGAGGTGACGCGGCTAGCGAGCTTCTCGCGTGCAGCCGAAAAGCGTTTCCGCACACAGCCCGCGATCTCGTCACAGATTCGCTCCATGGAAGAAGAGATCGGCGCCAAGTTGCTCGACCGCTCCGGCGGCAAGGTGTCGCTCACCGCCTCGGGAAAACTGTTCTTACGATTTGCTGAAGACACGCTCGACGCGCGCAAGGCTGCCATGACGGCCATTGCCGAAACCGAACGCGTGCCTAGAGGCGAAATTGTTGTGGGTGCCAACGAAGGCACGTGTCTGCATATCCTGCCTGAAGTCTTTGCCAACTTTAAAAAGCAATATCCCGACGTCTCCGTCAGTATCAAGCGCGCGGACTATTCCAAGGTGCTGGAATCGGTCATCGATAACAGCGTAGATTTCGGCGTAGTTTCCATGCCGATCACGGATACTCGCCTCACCGCCGTGCCCATTCACCGGGATGAACTGGTGTTGATCGCTCCTCCAAAGCATCCGCTGTCGAAGCTCAAATCCGCATGTGCGGAAGATATCGCGCAGTATCCGCTGGTCATGCCGAAGGTCGGACACACGCGCGACGCTCTGGACGAACTCTTTCACGACCGTAAGCTGAAGCCGCGTTACGCCATGGAGCTGGACTCGAGCGAATTGCTCAAGCGTTTTGTCGCCGCTGATGTCGGAGTTGGGTTCATCGCCAGTTCGCACGTGATTGAAGACGTTCAGGCAAAGGTTCTCTGTGCCATACCTCTGGCGGAAGCCCATATTCGGCGCGATCTCGCCCTAGTTTTCCGCAAAGACAAAGCCCTAAGCCGCGCTGCGCTGGCCTTCATTGATATCGCTGTAAAGAGCAAGGTCGCGGAACCGGTTGCCACGGGGCACCGCTAGGCGGCGGGCTTTCGATGGCTGGTTTTTGCCTTCGTTACCACACGTTCGCGCCCTGGGATAACGCGCTCGACCACAACTTCAGCAGGAACGCTCTCCTGGACAGCAACTTCTTTGACCGGAGCTTCTGGAGCGAAGAGCCGGGCCACGTATTCATCCTTGCACTGGGTTGAGCAGAAGTGAACGGAGAGCGGGTGCAACGCCGTGGTTCGGTTCCATGCGGACTGAATGCTAATTTCTCGCCGCGCCGAGACCGCGCCCACAGCTTCTGCTGCCAGTCCCGCAATCCAGATTTCTCCGGCCCCCTTTACGGCTGAGCAGTTGTCACACACAAATTGAATCATGGGAATGCCTCGCAACTTTGATGAGTGCATGATGAGAGTGGTTGCGTGCTGTCGCGTTCAGTGGAGTAGGATTTTGACGGCGATTGGGTCCTGTTTCGAGATCCAAGCGGGAGCAAGACAATGCACTGTGTTAAGAAAATCCTGGTCGCGATCGACTTTTCTGAGCAGTCAGAACAGGCACTCGGATGGGCCAAGTGCTTTGCCGATACGTTTGGGGCAAAGCTGGTGCTGTTACACGTGATTAACATTTTTAGCCTGGCGCAGACCGGTGCACTGATGACCGGAATGGATCCCCTCTGCACCATCCGCGAGCAGGTGATCAAGAACATGGATAAGCTCAAATCTGCTTTCCCGGATGCAGAGATGCTGGTGCGAGAAGCGTCGCCGAGACCCGCGATCGTAGAGGCGGCGGTCGAGTTGAACTGCCATCTGATTGTGATGGGAACGCACGGGCGGTCGGGGCTAGCTCACCTGCTGCTCGGAAGCGTTGCGGAGTACGTCGTGAGGCACAGCAAAGTACCAGTGCTGACCGTGCGGACGCCGGCAGCGCACCAGGTATAGGTTCTTCGACGGTTCCGACGGTTCGCGCAGACAATGAACTTGGGGCCAGCACCTAATCGCTATGCCAGCACAATTCTCGGATGGAACAGGGTTCCCGCCACACGTGTCGCGATCGCGATCAGGTCGCGTTGTCCATAGAACACCTTCACTTCCCTGGCACGTGAGAGTTCCAGCAGGTTGACCGGGCGGCCGTGGCGAATTCGTGAGGCGATCTCATCTGTGGCAGTTACGGCAGGAATAGATGGCAGCAGCTTGCGAGGGTGAATAAGAGCAGCTTCCAGTTCCCCGGCCTGCACCCCGGCCTGCAACTGCTCGAGCGTGTGTGCGTCTTCGAGCGTGAATTCTGCAACCACTGTACGACGCAGCGACTGCAGATGCGCACCACAACCAGCAAGCTGGCCAAGATCGTGCGCCACCGAGCGCAGGTATGTGCCGGAAGCGACGCGAGCGCGGAAACAGGCGCACGAATTTTCGAGCGAGTCGATTTCGAATTTCTTGATTTCGACCTGCACCGCCCTAAGCGGCACCTCTTGCTTCTTGCGCGCGAGCTTGTAGGCGGGCACGCCCTGAATCTTCTTTGCTGAAAACGGAGGTGGCATCTGCTCGACCACACCGTGAAACCTACCCGCCAGCTCCCGTAGTTCATCGAGAGAATTCGAGAATGTCTGAGCCTCTCCCGATGGCTCCCCATCAGCGTCGTACGTGTCCGTGGCAAAACCGAAGCGGATGACTCCTTCGTAGGACTTGTCCGATTTCAGATAAAACTGCGCCAGCCGAGTCATATTTCCGAGCACGAGCGGCAGGATGCCGGTCGCTAACGGGTCGAGCGTGCCCAGATGCCCAACATCGCGCTGCCCTACAATACGTCGCACCCGATGCACCACATCGTGAGATGTCAGCCCGGAAGGTTTATCGATGATGAGAACGCCGTTGATGGATGGGTTCATTGAATCACGAGCAGTTGAAACATTGTAGAATCTGCCATACGCAATCGGAGGGACTGGCAAACAATTATTTGATAATGCCGCCCTGCGAGGGAATCGATGCTTCCTCTTCGCGATGATCAGCCACGCACCACAACACCCTACGTCACGTACTCGATTATTGCGGTAAATCTCGCGGTATTCGCATACGAAGTGTGGATCGGCACGCAGGGCAGGCAGGCTTGGTACGCGTTCCTGTCCCAGTACGCCGAAGTCCCACATCACTTCGAGTTGGCGTTCAATGGCTCTCCAGATTACTCGATCGTTGGCGTGTTCCTGACCATCTTCACTTCCATGTTCATGCATGGCGGATGGCTGCACGTCCTCGGCAATATGTGGTTCTTGTGGATCTTCGGTGACAACGTCGAGGACCATTTCGGGCACGCCACGTATGCGGTCTTTTATCTCTTTTGTGGATTCGTAGCCTCTATGGCGCAGCTTTTTGCCGCTCCAAATTCTGAGATCCCGATCCTGGGAGCGAGCGGCGCAATTGCCGGAGTCATGGGCGCCTTTTTGCTGCGCTATCCCCAGGCTCGAATACAGGTCTTCTGGGTTTGGATCGGCTATCGCGTGTTCTGGATGCCCGCGATAGGAATGCTGTTCTATTGGTTCGGATTGCAATTCATAGGACAGATCTGGTCCTCACGGGTGGGCATGCATACAGGAGGGGTCGCCTACTGGGCACATCTGGCTGGATTCGTGACCGGAATGCTGATGATGAAACTCATACCGGGTAATGCCGAATACTCCTATGGAACTTGGGTTGTGAAGGATGTTGCAGCGGCACTGCCTAAGACAGAAGCGAACACTCCAGCTCTGCAGTAAGAAAGACTTGATCGCATGTTCCCGATACGCGACGACCAGCCCCGATTCAGCACGCCGTATGTGAACTATTTCCTCATTGCGTTGAACGTGCTGGTCTACGTCCTGTTCGAGCTACCATTGCAGTTTCAGGAGCCAAGGGCACTGAATGCCCTGATATTCCAGTTCGGACTCATTCCGCACGACCTGACTCGCGCCATCGCAGGTGCGCCACAGTATCCGCTGTCGGCGAATCTTTTAACTATTGTGACTTCGATGTTTTTGCACGGGGGCTTTTTCCACATCCTTGGGAACATGTGGTTTTTGGCGATCTTTGGCGACAATATCGAGGATCACATAGGACATTTTTCTTATCTAGTTTTTTACTTGCTCTGCGGTGTGGCTGCGGCCATGACAGACATCGCCCTCAGCCCGATGTCCACCATCCCGACAATCGGTGCTAGTGGCGCAATTGCAGGGGTGATGGGCGCCTATGTGTTGCTGTACCCTCGAGCGCGCGTGCAGACGCTCGTTGTCCTGATTGTTTTCTTCACATTCTGGTGGATTCCGGCGTGGGTATTCCTCGGCTACTGGTTTGTTATTCAGTTCGTCGCAACGACGGTGACCGCAAGCGGCGCGACTCATCAAACCGGTGGAGTTGCTTTTGCCGCACACGTCGGCGGCTTCGTGGCTGGCCTGATCCTGATCAAACTGTTCCCGCGGCGCGCAATGAGCCATAGATATGGAAGCTGGTGAGGAGGCAGTGGTCGGTGGCTAGGGTTTGTGGCTAGTAAGAAACAAGACATGCCCGTCGGCCGGCTCCGAGATTGCGCAGTGTGGGATGACCAATATCTACCAGCCACTAGCGACTAGCCACTATCCACCGTTCTCCTGCCTCTATAATTGAACCTGTGAACTCATCAGCAAAGCAACTTGCGTCTGCGGATTTTCCCACCCGATGGGGTCAGTTCCGGATATACGGCTTTCGACAGGAACCGCAAGAGAATGGCAAACCCGAAGAAGCTGTCGCACTGGTTATGGGCGACGTGCACGCGGCAGCGCCGTTGGTCCGCATACACTCGCAGTGCCTAACTGGGGACGTGTTTGGATCGTTGCGATGCGACTGCCGCCAGCAGTTGGAATTGGCTCTGTCGTTGATCGCGGGTGAAGGCGCAGGCATCCTAATCTACGAACAACAAGAAGGCCGCGGCATCGGACTGATGCCAAAGCTTCAGGCGTACGAACTGCAGGATGCCGGGCTCGATACGGTGGAAGCAAATGTGAAGTTGGGGTTCAAAGCTGACCACCGGGAGTTCGCGCTTCCGGCGGAAATTCTGAAGGCGCTAGGGGTGAAAGCGGTGCGCCTGCTGTCGAACAATCCCGACAAAGTTGCAGCGCTAGAACACGCGGGAGTTGAGGTCGTGGAAAGAGTGCCGTGCGAAGTCACAGCCAGCGCTCACGCCGAAGAATATCTAAAGACCAAGCGAGACAAGATGGGGCATTTGTTTACGAAGTAGCACACTCACTCTTCCTCGCCTTGTGAATCGCGCCGAAGCTAGCTAGATACGCTCAGCCGACGCGCGCTCTGCGGGGGCGAAGATCGTAGCCAATCCAACGACAGCCGCCAAACCCCAAAGAACTGTTGCGACGATTCTGGCCGTTTTCACCGTTGAGTCCGGCGCCGAACTCCACAACGAAAACACCAAGCCGATGACAAAAACCAGAACCAGCAGCGTGAACAAAATTCTCTCTCGCCAACAGCGGGTTTCGGTTACAAGGCCGCCCGCTAATGCTGTCCACACTGCCCACGTCAGGCTGCTCCACAACTGATGTTGCCAGAAGAAGTCTCCGTCTCGCAGCCCGGCGTAAGAAGCGAATGCGAAGTACCCGCAGGCCACGGTCGCGATGACCGCCCACGCCGATCGGCAGATCATATGCCGCGGGCGCTCGCGTCGAGTTACCGGTTCTTCCACAACGGACTGCGCTTCTCCAGAAATGCTCGTATACCCTCCTGCGCGTCTTCTGTGTGCATTAGTTCGTCAAGATAGATTTTCTCAGCCCGCGCAAGTCCCTTGTCGAAATGCATTGCGTCCCATGTGTAAATCGCCTTCTTGGCCGTGGCTAACGCTGCGGGACTGAGAGCACGTAAATGCTCAATCATCTCCTCGACGGCGGAGTTGAGTGTAGCAGCAGATACCGCGACCGTGGCAAGGCCCATCGAAGCAGCCTCTGATCCCGTGATGCTGCGGCCGGTTAGGATCAGTTGCGACGCACGTTTCTGCCCGATGAGAGCGGCCAGCGCCGTCGCGGCGATCGGCGGAAAGCACCCAAGTTTGATTTCGGGAAACCCCCAGGCCGCATCGTCGGTTGTGATCACGATGTCGCAAACCATCGCCAGTTCTGCGCCACCACCTAGACAATTTCCGTGGACAGCAGCAATAGTGACCTTCTTTGTCGTGACAATGCTGCGGACTACCGAGTGAAACTTCTGCAGCATCTCGCCAACCTTGTCCGGAGTATGGTCGGCAACGTTGACTCCTGCGGAGAAACAGTTCCCTGCTCCGCGGATCAGAAGACTTGAGATCTCAGGCCGAGACTCGACCTGGGCCAGTGCGGACGCGAGTTCTTCCATCGCTAAAATGTCGATTACATTGACCGGGGGGTGCTTCAGCGAAAGGTGTGCAACAGGAGGATCGAACTGCATGCTGATGCGTTCGAGTTGGCGCGAAGTCTGGGACAAAGGTGAACGGGCGAAAACGCCTGTCTCTCCAAATCTTTCCTTAAAGATTTATTGCCGACTTCCTCGGCTCCCCAATTGTTTCCAGCGGGTCGCGTGCGCCTTCTTTGGGCGCGATCCATCTCTTTTCGTTAGCGATGATCTCGAGCAGCAGCTTGCGGTCTGCAGCGGTTGGCATAAATGACGGAAACAGTTGCTCGTGTTCTCCGTCGTCGAGCGGCGCGCCAGTTTGCGGATGGAACTTCTGCCCAGCCCATTTACCGATCATGCGATTGAACTTGATATCCGGCGCATAAAGCGTCGGCTCGCCAGACTTGAGAACGCCGTTAAACCGCTCGATCAGCCCAGCCACTTCGTCGCGGTAAAGATTGCGATTGTAGTCGTTGAGATCATTGAGATCGGCGAGTTTTTCGTTCTTCGGCTCGTCGTAACGGCCCTTGATCCCCCAGACGTACGCCCAATGCGCGGATGAAGAATGGTCGGTCCCGAATAGATCGTAGGAGCTCGAAATCCACTTATTCAAATACTTCTGAATCAGCCACGCTGGGATCACGCCCGCCTGCACAATGCGGCGCAGGCCGTCATTGCCGGTCCCCATGTGAAAAGCTTCTTCGCGCAGCATGTACGACATGGAGCGCCCGAGCGGCGCAAACGCCGAGTACTTCAACATCTGCAACTGAAATTTGCCGTCACGATCAACGAAATCGGTGTAGGTAAAGAAGTCCATCCAGTTGTCGACGTCGACGTTGAAGGCTCCGAGCAGGCGCTTGTTTTCGAACGCTCGGCGCTCCAGCATTTTTTGCGCTTCGACTTTGCCAGAATATCCGAAGTGTTCGACCAGCAAGGCGCACATTTGCCAGCCATGGCGCATCTCTTCGATCATCACGCGCGTAATCGCTCGGCGATCCCAGTCAGTGGGAGCGGTTTCAAACAGATTGCGCTGCTGCTCGACGCTGGCAAATTCCGTGTCGCCCTGGTAAACGATCATGTTCAGCAATGCGTCGCGCATTTGCTGCGTGGGAATCTGGCGCAGGTTCTCCCACTTACGGTTGCCCTTAAAGTGGCCGAACTGGATCTCGTCGGTTTCGATGGCGCCAAACAGGGTATCGAATTTGAAACTGGCGATCTCATCCCGGTCCACGCCGATGTCCTTACGCCAATCGTCGAAGAGGCCGACCCAGTCACTGAATGTGCCGATTTTTGCTACTTTCCCGGGCATAGGAACATCACAAACCACAAAGGACACGAAGTTACACGAAGGATTTCCTTAGTGCGCCTCGTGTCCTTAGTGGTTTAAAGCTTTTCATTTTGCTTTGAACTCTGCTGGCCGCTTCTCCACGTACGCAGCCAGGCCTTCTTTCGCGTCTTCGCTCTGGAAAAGTAGTTGCTGGTTCTCGCGCTCGACGGCGAGAGCGGACTCCAGCGGAATCTCCCATCCAGTCTGCACCGCGCGCTTGATCCTGCCTACAGCCTTCGCAGCTTTGTTTGGCGGGCAGAATTGGCGGGCATATTCCATGATGTTTTCCATGAAGCCATCACGCTCGTAAATGTCGTTGATAATCCCGGCTTCGAGCGCTTCCTCAAATGAAAATGTGTTACCGGTGACCATCAGTTCGATGGCTTTGCTCTTGCCCACCAGTCGCGACAGTCGCTGAGTACCGCCGGTTCCGGGAAGGACGCCAAGATTCACCTCGGGTAGGCCGATCTTCCCGGCGTCTTTGCGAGCGATCCTGATGTCGGCAGCCATCGCAATCTCGAGTCCTCCGCCGACGGTATGACCGTTGAGCGCTGCAATCACCAGCTTGGGCGTGTGCTCCAGCCGCAGCAGCATTTCGTTGGCATGCAGGCAGAAGTAATACTTGAAAGTAGGATCGACACTCGAGAGCATCTTGATATTCGCTCCCGCCGAGAAGAACTTGTCACCTGCCCCGGTCAACACAATGACGTAAACGGCATTGTCCATGCGGGCTTTCAGGATGGCCTCGTCGAACTGCCGGTTCATCTCATAGGTGTAGGTATTGGCGGGCGGATCGTTCATTTCAATAACCGCGACGCCGCTCTCCACACGGTAGTTGATGAGCTGTTTGCTGGCCTGCTCGGCCGGGGTTTGCAAGGTCGTTGCCATGACCATCCTCCTGTGCGGTGTAGATTGTATCGCTTTTGTGGGGGTTGCTTCGGACCGAGGAGTCGGTGAACAACCGCCAGATATCAGGCTGCTTTAACGCGTACAACGACAGTTAGCGTAGCAAACGCAGCAGAAAGCACCTACTCAAAGCCCATTATTGTAGGCGATCGCGCTGGACCAGAAGAATCCGTTTGACTTGATTGCGGTCGAAATGTTGTGCCAATCCACCAACTCGCACCGTAATTTCAGTCGCATCCAACGACAGCAGATCCCCATTCAGTACCGTGCCGTCGCGCAGTTCGACTGTGTCATGTGAGGAGGTACCGAGCTCGTAGCTGACGCTTCCTCCGGATGCGTCATCGGAGCCGATCTCCAATGGGAAAGTGCCTGTATTGAATCCCTCTTTGCTGAATTCCAGTTTGTGGCTACCAGCGGTAAGTTGGGCGAGCTTTGGAGTAGTTCCTAATTCCATCCCGTCAACCTTTACGAGCGCGCCCTGAGGAACAGAGTTGATGGTGATGCCCACCTTACGCGGCGGTGCAACGGGGCCTAACTCTCGTGGCACAGAACGGGCAACAAGCGACAAAGACGCGGGCGAGCCGGACATCTGGATCGTGGTCTGGAATTTGACTAACTGACCGGGGCCAACGTTACTCAAAGTGAGGAATCCTTCGCCGATCCGCGTCTTGTTCTTGTCAAACAGATACAGCGTGAAGGTTGCGTCCCCAATATTCTTACTCCAAAGGTTCTCCGCAGTTGTGTCGCTCACATAGGTGTGCTGATTGCCTATTCCGCCAATTTCTTTAAATTTTCCAAACATGAATTTGAGAACCGGAGTTCCCGTTTCTGGCCAGGTGACGTTTTGGACCGGCTGTTCTTTCGCAAAAGTGACGGAACCGATGAGCAAAAGCATTGAGAGTAGCAAAGCGACACTACGCTTCGAGGAAAGAGAGCAGGAGTTCATTGTGAGCGGGAATGTAGCACAAACTCCCGCCTACACACAATGAGTAGTTAGTTACGAATGTCGGACATTAGCTGCTCGACTTCCCTCTTCAAATCCGCGGTAAGTGGAAGCAGAGGCAGCCGAGGCGGGCCACCGTAGTAGCCATTGAGGTCAAGAGCGTATTTCATGCCGGGAATACCGATCTGACTGCCGACTCGCAGGGATGCCTTCGAAATACGCTCCTGCTTAATGCCGGCCAGTTCAGCGTCGCCTTCTTTCCATGCTGCGTAGATCTCATAGCACGCAGTAGGAGCTGGATTCGCGAATGCCAGCACTGCACCAACAGCACCCCCGTCGAGCGATGCGTGTAGCTTGTGCGCTGCCCCGGCGAGTATCTGGAACCCGACTTCCTTCTGACGCGTTTTGATTCCTCCGAGGAGATTGACCGAAATAGAGGAAGCTGCGGAGCGTTGCTCCGCCGGACCCATTCGACTCCCTCCCTTTGGTCGGTCGCTCCGGGCAGGCTCGCTTGGGGTAGCCGTCCCCACACGTTCTGTGGTGGTCCCGGCAAGTGCGCCGACCGGAATGAGTTCGTTCATGTTGCTTGGCGATGGGGGTTCGGCGGATTTCAGCATTCGCGGCGTGACCGCAGCGAAGGTGTCCGTCACTGTCGCTGATCGCTTGATGTGCCGCGTGGCTTCAGCCATGCGCCGAATCTTTTCGACATCGCCTCCCGACTCTTTGATTCCGATGATGTTCGGATGCCCGGCCAGTTCAATAACCAACTCAGCGGCCATGTCGTAATTCGTGAACACCGGGACGCTGTAGATCAAGATTGGGAGGGGCGAGCGATCAGCCACCGTGCGATAAAACGCCAGCAGGTTCGCCGGCTGCATCTGCGGACGGTAGAAGTGCGGCGTACGCACCAGCGCCACGTCATACCCAAGTGCGGCGGCATATTCGGTCAAGCGCAATGTTTCAATCGCCGACTCAGCCCCTGTTCCCGCAATCAACACCTTCGTCGGTGCACATGCCTGGCGAGCCACAGCTAGCGCTTCGTGCCGTTCTTCATCGGAGAGCATGATTGCCTCTCCCGTTGAGCCAAGCACGGCCATGCCCGCAACCGGCGTCTTCGAATAGCGGTCAACGTTGTGTTCTAGCTTCTTGAGATACACGCGCCCGTCCGGGTAAAACGGGGTGGTGATTGGAGAAAAGATTCCGTGAAGGAGCATGGGTTGAGCAGTCAGACTCGGCCTTCACTACCAGGCCGGCGACGAACTCCTATTGTAAACGCACTCACCTGCGTGTCAGACGACTAGCGCCGGGGCATGAATTCGTATATCAATTCTCGGGGAATCCAGAAGCGTGTTGTGAATAAGGCAATGATGAACCGCTTGCTCCATGCCAAGGCGGTGCCGCTCATCAAGGTCGATCGGCGAGTTCACATCAATATGGAATTCGCCCACTCTTGCCGGATCTTTTAACTTCTCTGCCGAAACTCGGACAGTCGTACCTTGCTGCGCCAACTTGTGTTTTCGCAGATATTGAGCCGCATAAAAAGCAGCGCACGAGCCTAGAGAGGCCAGCAGCAACTCAGGTGGCGTCATGCCCTCATCGTGACCACCGTCCGCAATGGGTTGATCACTGACAATGGAATGATTCCGTGCTTTGATCTCAAACTGAACTGCTCCGAGATGTTCGATCGTTACTTCCATGATTGCTCCTTATAAGACATCACGCTTGTGACTCGAATACTGCATCGAGGCTCTCGCGCACCATGGCACGCGCCCGGTGCAGGCGCGACTTCATCGCCTCGAGGCTGATCTGCAGACTCTGCGCCACTTCTTCTCCAGACAACTCTTCCAGTTCGCGCATCCGATAAACCGCCGCGTACTCTGGTGGCAGGCTCGCCACTGCCTTCATCAGCAGGTCTTTCATCTGCTGCACCGCAAGTGCGTTGTCGATCGGCGGGGTATTCCCGGCTAGCTCCCTGCCTTCTTCTTTCAGTTCCGACAACTGCAGCAGCGGCATAAGCGCCTCACGCTTCCGCAACTGCCAGCAGACTCGCCTCGCGATTTGCGCCAGCCACGTGCGAAACGCCTCCTGTGCGCGCAACTGATCCAGATTGCGGTACGCCTTTACCAGCGCGTCAATCAGCACGTCCTCGGCATCTTCGCGATTGCCGCACGTTCGAATCATCTGCCGGTACACTGCATCCTTGTGTTCATTCACCAGCTCTTCGAAATCCATAAGGCGATTGTCGGCCGGTTAATCAGAACTCACAAGTCTCCTTATGGTGCAACGCTCGAAGCGGAAAGATCGCAGCGGCTTGCATGGTTCCACGGCAACCGGGCAAGCAACATTCCCATCGGACAAATGTCGGTGGCGCCCGCAAATGTCAATCCACAGCCGATCAAGCCCGGAACGATCAGCCAATAGGGACTGACCATCCCCGCCAGGAGGGCGCCGCTGAGAACCAACAACCCCGCAGCGAATCGAACCTGCCGCTCCAGCGACCAGCGGGCCTTGACGCTCGCAACCAGAGGCAGCCCAGCGCTCTTCCAGGCGTTGGTGCCGCCTGCGACGACAAAAAGACTCCTTCCACAGGGATGTAAGAGAGTAGCTGCAATGCTCGCGCGCGGCCCCTTTTGGCAGATCAATGCGATCGGGCGGTCAGCGCCTAGATCCGCCACCCGTTTCTCAATTTGCTCCAGCGGGATGTTCATGGCTCCCGGAATGTGGCCGCTGGCATACTCGGACGCCGAGCGAACATCTACGCGTAATGCCTTGGCCTCACCCAAGTTTGCAAGATCTTGTACCGAAATCGTGTTCAAAAGGCCTCCTACTAGAGAAGAGCGTCGGTTCTCAGAAAAGGATTCAGGCGTGAAAAAGACCTTGGAAAAGGGGGGATCGATTACTGCCCCAGGCGATGGCGAATCTCTGCAACCAGCGGGTCCTCGGTGCTCTTGCTGCGAACATTGAGGTAACTGCGGTAGAAATCAGCAGAATCGGGACTCTTCAAACCCTCATGAACGCGCCCCTCGTAGTAGTAAACGAGTGGAACATAGCTGTATGTCGGCATGTCGTCCATGAACAGCTCCACTGCTTCACCCCGACGCTTCAGACAGCGATCGAACTCAGAATCGGCTTCCGTAAGAGCTCCGGCTTCGAAATAAGCGCGGCCCAGATCAAAGCGACCAATCCATGTGTCGAGCAGTTGATTAGCTTCACTGAACGATTGAATGGCCGTTTTTGTGTCGTGCTGCTTCAGCGCAGATCCGCCGAGGATCAACTTCGCGTACGCCTGAGGTTCCGCGGCCACCTCGGCAGCCAGACTGGCGGAGAGTTTTTTCGCCTTCTCCGCTTCGCCAGCCTCTACGAAACTACGCGCCGCCAGAAAACGGATTTTTACCGAGGAACTGTTCGCAAGCGCCTTGTCAGCAGCCGCCGAAGCGGACTTAGGATCTCCACGCATCAAGTACGCATAAGAGAGCATTGCGAACTTGTCGGCGGCCGAGTCACGCCTCTTGGCCTCGAGATCTGCAGCGACCCCTTTCTCAAGGATCTGCGTGGCCTCACGATATCTTCCCTCGAGAAGAGCAAGGTTGGCATAACCGGACACCGCGAGCGACGAACCCCAGGCGCTCACCGTCTCCAGCTTTTGATAGGTTTCTCTCGCTTGCGACAGCTGATTCTGTCCCGTTTGAGCGTACGCTAAGGCGACGAAACCTTCCTCGTACTTGGGGTTAAGCTTGAAAACCTCACCTGCCTCTTGCTGGCAGCCGTCGAAAGCCGTTGCATAGCAGGAATAGAGCGCATAGTTAAGGTGTGCCTGAGCATCTTTTGGAGAGAGCTTTAATGCGCGCTCTCCCTCTTGCATCGCTTTTGGCATGTCGTGCAACTGGGCATAACAGATTGCCAGGTTATTCGCTCCGGATTGGTCAGCTGGATATTGCTTCACCAGATCGCCGTACTCCTCGACGCACTTTTGCCAGTTTGCACTCCTGGCGTAATACATGCCGCGCACGAAGTAGCGCTCGCGCTCAGTCATGCGATCCACGTGCTGCATGGCCTGCTTCGCGTATTCCTGCGCTTCTTGCAGTTGACCGAGATTCCCGGCTGCTGCCGCAGCGCCAGCGTAGGCCCGGGCAAAATCAGGGTCGAGTTCAGTAGCTTTCTTGAAAGCCTTCAGGGCCTCTTCCGTGTTGCCGGCGGCCTGCTGTTCCATCGCAATGCTGTACTGGTGGGCGGCTTCAAGATTGCTTACCTGAAACGTACCTTCGGAAGCAGCCAACTGCACGGATTCCGGCGTTGTGTCGCCAAGCGCCTGACGGATTGGAACAGCGAGTTTGGCAACGTCCAGCATGAGCTGGTCTTTCCCTGGAGCCGCAAGTTCCTTGCTTGCTAAGACCTTGCCCGTGAGGGCATCTATCGCTTTTACGGAGAGCTCGTATCCCTCGCCTTTCTTGCTGAGGGACCCAGTCACGATAGCGTTGATCCCTTGACTCCTGGCCAGCAATTTAGCGGCTTCCTCGTCGAGTTTGCTAGTGGGATTGGGGAGCTTTTCGGCGAGTTGACGCGCCTTGCCGCGATTGAACCCGTCGATGAAGCTGGCGCCTTCCAACGCTACGTTGAACATCGGCTCCAGAGTTCCGTCGAAAATTGGGTCCGAAGTATTGTTCTGAAAGTCGGCGACGAGTACGGACACTGGAGCGGCATTCACCGGACCTTTTGCTGCACTTCCTGCAGGAGAAAAGAGCCTGTCGCGAAGCAAGTAACCAGAAATGGCAAGTACCACTACAGCGGAAACGATTCCAATGATCGGCCACGGCAGCGTTCGCGCCCAAGGCCCTACAGAAGCATTGAAACCAAGAGTCGCTCCCGCGCGATTCCCTTGCCATGCTTCCAGATCGTGCAAGAGGTCTGTCGTACTCTGGTAGCGCTGTTTCGGGTCTCGCTCCATGCATTTGGCAACAATGTTCGCCAGCGATGCAGGAATAGTGCGATCATGTTGCGTGACGGAAATCGCACGCTCCTGCGTACGCCTGATCAGGCTGGCAAGAGCGCTGTCCGCGTGGAACGGCATTTTCCCGGTGAGCAGCTCATAGAAGATCAGCCCAAGCGTGAATAGATCGGAACGCTGGTCCAGTTGGCTGCCAAGAGCCTGCTCCGGAGACATGTACTCCATCGTGCCAACGAGCGCGCCAGTCTGAGTCATGCCGTTCGACTCGACTAGCCGGGCCAGTCCAAAATCCATCACCACTACGCGACCATTGTTGTCACGCATGATGTTCTGCGGTTTCAGGTCGCGATGGATCACTCCCACGGCGTGCACCGCCTCAAGTGCACGGCATACTTGCTGCATGATCTCCACTGCTTCGGCAGGCTCAAAACGCTTCTTCTCTAGGCTGATCGAGCGCAGATCGCTGCCCTCGATGTACTCCATGGTGATGAACTTCACGCCGTCGGCTTCACCCAAGTCGTAAATGCGCACGACGTTCTTGTGCGTGACCTGGTGGGAAAGAACGAGCTCCTGCTTGAAGCGTTCGAGCATAGCCGAATTGCCGGCAAGCTCGGGGCGAATGACTTTAAGCGCGACAACGCGATTCACTTCGCGATCGCGCGCTTTGTAAACCGCTCCCATGCCCCCTCGCCCGAGGACTTGCAGAATCTCGTATCGCTGGCCGAGCACAGTGCCTGGCGCGAACAGGGCCTGCCCGTCAGCATTCAAATTGATGGAAGCTTGGGCTTGCCGCGGGGCCCCGGTGATAAGGGTGGGCGAGTCCGGCCCGAAACCGCCAGTCATCATCTGGTTGGAACTAGAAGGCTGCGAGGAGGGAGCAATCCCTATCGTCATCTGATCCGAATCAGAAGGACGGCTGGGTGGAACGTTCGAATCCGAAACCGCTGGCCTGACGGCAACACCGTCGACGACGGTCTCAAATTCATCCGGACGAAGTGGATCCCGCCCCCCCATGGAGTCTCCCAGCGAATAGTGACTGAGACGCTAGCAACGCTTCAAAACGCAGGAAGCGAAACAGAGCATATGTTTGCAAAGTATAGCACCGGCAAGAGATGCCTGGATGGTCGGAAGGTTGCCGACTTGCATCCCCGGAAAGCTTCAACGCCGGAACAGGTAGCTGATCTTGATGAATAGTTGTCGGCCATCGTTGATGTAGCCGTTCGGAGTTCTCAGAAGACCTGGTCCGTTGGGATCGCACTGCTGCGACCCTGGTTGATGGACACACAGGGCAGGATCAACGTTTTCGAGGTTCGAGTTGTAGCCAATGTAAACCGCGGTTCCGGGGTGTGGGAGATAAGTAAACAGAAAATCGAAATTCATGTTCTTCGTGGTCTGCAGCGACGAGTATTGAGGATTTGCCAGCAACCCGTTGTATTGGGCAATAACACGCAAGGAGAAGTCCCGATTGAATTGATAATTCCATTTCGAGCGCACGATATTTGAGTTAACTACGGCGTGATGCACAAGCCCGTTAGTGACCCGTTCGAGAATATAAGTATTGTCGATCTGCAGGCGGTCCGTCGGCTTCAGTCCGATGGTTTGAGAAATGGCAGTCTCATTTCCGGTGTACGGCAACTGTCCCGGCGCCGGCACCACCACCACCGTTCCGTTGCGGAATATGCGCGTATTCCAATTGAACATTCGCCACGGACTGCCGCGAAAAACGAGCGCGCCTCCAGTCTGAGCGTAGCGATGGTTGCTTGGTAAACCACTGAAGTCTTGTGGGCGTAATACGTCGGACTCGTAAAAAACAATTGGCGCGACGATGATATTTCTTCGGAAACCCCAAACATAGTTGGTGCTGCCGTTCTGGCTGAGAGTCGTATTCGTGTGGTCCCAGAGCTGTGTGAAGTTCTCCTCGAACCCGTGTTCCACCAGATGCTTGCCCTCGGGACGCCAATAAAAATGGCCGTACTGGTTCACACTTCTTTGGTCAACGCGCGGTACAAAGCCGGTTTCTTCGACGAATCTGGGTGTAATGTCCAGATATTCCAAATTGAACGTAAATCGCCGCCCCGTACCGATCACGACCGCGTCATGCTGCTGCCCAAAGCCATATCCATTCGCGTCAAGGGTTGAGCTCATGTATCCGCGATAACTCGCGCTCCAATTGGCATTCAGATGGAAAGTCCCGTCCAGCCCGCCGACACGGTTGAATTGCCCCATGAACTCACGGTCGGTAAACATGGCGCCGATACTCGATTGTGCGCCGACGTCATGGCTTACCCGGCCAATGGCAAAATGTGCGCGCTGCCCGTATGCAGGATCGCCGGGCGGAACGATCAATCCCGGGGAGCGGTCATCGGCGACCAGAAATCCAAGGTTCCAGGGACCTTGCTTCCCGGTGAGCCGCACCCCATAAGTTGGATCCGCGATACGGCGGGTGAAAACCATGCGTGGTTGAAAGTTGACGGAGATCAGGGGAGCTTCAAAGAAATTCGAATTCTCGAGAAAAAAAGGACGTTTTTCTGGAAAGAACACCTCGAATCGCTGGTTGACTGTATTCTGCGGTTCGTCCGACTCGACCTGCGCAAAATCAGGATTTACTGTCGTATCAAGAACGAGTGAATCGTGAAACACGAATTTTGAGTCGAGGCCTGCCTTCCCGCGAAAGGAGGCTGAATCGAAATGCGGTTGAGAGGGATCGCGAGTATCCAGACCCCGGAAGGTTCGAGATTCCACGTAGGGGATGAACTGCATGTTGCGGCCTGGGGAAACATTTTCAAACCCGGTGACTTTCGCTTCCTGATTTAGCAGTCCGGCGATTCGCGAAGAAACCCGCGGCCAATAGTCGGTTTCATTCGCACGCGCATTGTAACGGGACAGGGTGACACCCCAGACATTGGAGTTCGTCGGATGAAAGCGAAGGCTGCGGAATGGGATCGCTACCCAGATGACGTAACCGTCCTTGCTGACTTTGGCGCTCGAATGCCACAGCGTGTCCCAGGAGTAGTCCGTCCCCTGCCCCTCGGTCCACAAACCATCTGCTTGAACACCCTTGGGATTGACATCAAAAACGAATGCATGCCGCTTGTCCTGAAAGGTGTCGAGCGTTATTTCGACGTAATCATCCGAGTCGAACGGTTGCGCCGGCTCGCGCCGGGTGAGACTGGCACGGACGTTGTGACTCTTGTCCCAGCAAAGCATAACTACGTACAGATTCTGTTGATCGTAACCAAGGTAGGCCGCGGTACGTTCGCTGGCAGGTTTTCCATCCGACGGGTTCTTTTGAATGAATGTGTCGGCATGGGCAAGTTCCAGCGCAGCTCCTTGGGGAGCCATGCCTTCAAAGTCTTCTAGCTTTGGAGGGTGGTTTACGCGGGGGACATGGAGCACGGTGTCGGCGGCGAGAGGGCATACTGCTGCGAAGCAAAACAACGCCGCGCACTTCACCAGGAGGAGGCTTCGCCGATCAATGACCGTCTTCACCACGTACTCAGGCACACTCCTGCCAGACTGACAAGCAAGATGATTAGACGACATTTGCCGGTCTTGGTTAGCGACCTACACAGTTCTTGCTGTACTGGAGGACGCACCTAGCTGTCCGCTTCCGGGTTTCCAATGGCTCGGATAATCGATATACGATTCATTGAGCTCAGTTGGGGATGGGCAGCCCAACAGACGCAAGGTGCGTTCGAAATCCTCGCGGAGGATCTGAATCGCTCGCGCAACTCCGTCGTGTCCGGCGGCAGCTAGACCGTAGGCGTACGCACGACCAACCAGCACGGCGCGTGCTCCCAGGCAAAGCGCTTTCACGATATCGCTGCCGCGGCGAATGCCGCCGTCCATTAAGACTTCGGTGTGATTGCCAACCGCTGCCACGACTTCAGGCAGTGCTCGAATCGTCGGATAGACCTCGTCTAGTTGTCGTCCACCGTGGTTGGAAACAACGACCGCAGCGGCACCCTCATCCACCGCCCGACGCGCGTCCTCGGCCGTAAGAATTCCTTTTATGACAAAAGGTCCATCCCACACCTTGCGTATCCAGCTCACATCAGCCCACGTTACCGCCGACTGCGCCAGAGATGCACCGACATCAATCAGAGGCATTGGGCCCTGCCCTGGAATTACGATGTTCTCCAACTTCGGAATTCCGCCATCGCGTAGGAAATCGGCAAGCCATCCCGGATGCGATATGATTTCGGGCAGGAACGGCATTTTGGCGAAAATGCTTCCGCCGAGCATTTCCTTCATTCCATTTCGCGGATCGCGCTCACGCATGCCTGCCACCGCCGTATCGACGGTTATGACCAACACCGAGAATCCTGCTTTGCGCGCGCGATCGATTGCGCCCTCGGCTGCGCCCCTGCCACCCACCAGATACAGTTGGTACCATGCCGGCCCGGACGTCGCGGCTTTGACGTCCTCTAGCTTGTGCCCGGAAATGGTAGACAGAATGTAGCCGGTGCCGGCTTCTCCGGCGGCACGTGCGGCAGCAACTTCACCACCGGGGTGCATCATGCGGCTGTATCCAACCGGCGCAAGCATCGCAGGAAAAGAAATCTGAGAGCCAACCACGTGAACGCTCAAATCACATTTTCCCAACGCCACTGCCTGGCGAGGTCGAAACAGAATGTCACGGAAAGCTCGACAGTTCTCGCCGAGGGTGATCTCATCTTCAGCACCCCCGTCCAGATAGTCGAAGACCGCCTTTGGTACGCGCTGCTGCGCGATCCGCCGAAGGTCAGCGATATTGACCACCTGCGAAGGAGAGAGCTTCATTAGGGTGCGTCGAAGGAAACCTACTTCCCTGCCGGACGCGTCATCTCCACATCCAAGGTGATTTGAATGTCGTCGCCGACCATGGATGGCGCGCCATTCACTCCAAAATCCTTGCGATTGATCTTTGTTGTAGCCTCGGCGCCCATGCGAATGCCGCCCATCGCCGGGGTTGGCGGTG